>JRYJ01000836.1_pt1 | contig 63647 bp, 67 predicted proteins | sample 235371 | NCBI WGS metagenome assembly JRYJ01 (sample SAMN03074219, study PRJNA261477) | activated sludge metagenome | biome: Wastewater Treatment Plant; feature: Wastewater; material: Activated sludge; isolation source: activated biomass of a wastewater treatment plant treating hydrocarbon... ... | reverse complement strand
ATGCCCTTTGGCATGCCTCCTTCAACCGTTCAGGAGCCCTACGTATGAAATTCACGAAAGCCGAAATCGATGCCATCATCGAAGCGTCACCCCGTACCTTCGTCCCTTTCAACAAGCTTGTCCTCTCGCAGGACTATCAGGCGCGCGCCGGTGGCAGCACCCCGAAGCTGAGCATTGCCGAACTCGCGGCCTCGATCAAGGAATGCGGCGTGTTGCAGAACCTCGTCGTCGTGCAGGGCGCACGCGGCCGCTTCGAGGTCTGCGCGGGCGGTCGTCGGCTCGAAGCGCTGACCCTGCTGGTGGGCAGCGGCGACCTCGCCGACAACTACCCGGTGCCCGTGCTGNNCGGAGAACGTCTTCCACGTCCCCATGCATCCCGCAGACGAGTTCGCGGCCTTCGCCAAGCTGATCGGGCAAGGCAAGTCGGTCGAGGACGTGGCTGCGGCCTTTGGCGTCACGCCGCTGGTGGTCAAGCGCCGCATGAAACTCGCCACCGTTTCACCCAAGCTGATGACGCTGTTCCGCGACGCCCAGATCGGCTTGGATTGCCTGATGGTGCTGGCCTCGGTGGACGATCACCTGAAGCAGGAGCAGACCTGGGCCGCGCTGCCGTCGTGGAACCGCCGTCCCGACTACCTGCGCCAACTGCTGACCCAGGGCGAGATCGAGTCCGACCGCGATGCCGTCGCCAAGTACGTGACGCTCAAGGCCTATGAGAAGGCCGGCGGTGCGCTACGGCGCGACCTTTTCAGCGACGACGACAAGAAGGTCTACCTGCTCGATGCGGCCCTCTTGGAAAGGTTGGCGACCGACAAGCTGCAAAAGCGGGCCAAGCAGATCGCGGCCGAAGGCTGGAAATGGGTCGATGTCCGAGTCCGTTATGCCTTCGACGAGTACGTCAAGTACGGCGAACTGCGCAAGACGAAGCGCCAACCGGCTGCCGAGGAAGCGGCCGCCCTGGAGGACCTGGATGGCCGCATCGCGGCACTGCACGCGCAGATGGAAAGGCTGGCCGACGAAGACGGCGACGAGGACGCCTTCTATCGGCTCGAAGGCGAAGCCGAAGGCCTGGAGGAACAACGCAAGGCGCTCGACGAAGCCCTCAGCGTGTGGCCGGCCGACCTGATGGCCCAGGCCGGTTGCGTCGTCCATGTCGGCCACAACGGCGCCGTCGCGGTGAAGTACGGCTTGATCCGCCCCGACGACCGCAGCGACATGATCCAGGCCGCCCGCCAAACCACCGAAAACGGCACCGACGAGCCGCTGGTGTCGCTTCCGTCGCCCAAGACTCGCCCGGTGCATTCCGAGAAACTGATGCGTTGTCTCTCCGCCCACCGGGTCGCCGCCGTCCAGGCCGAATTGCTCGACCGCCCCGACGTGGCGCTGGCCGCGATCACCGCGCATCTGGCGCAGAAGATTTTTCGGGGCAACGACCTCTACTATTGCCGCTCGGAGAACGTCTTCGCCATCAGCGCGACCGACAGCCAATCCGAACTGCGTTCCGCCGCCGAGGACATGGAGGCCAGTGCAGCCTGGACGAAGCTTCAGGCCGAGCGCGCCGCCTGGGCCGAGCGGCTGCCGGAGAATCTGGAGGAAATCTTCCCTTGGCTGCTCGCCCAGGAGCAGGCGACAGTGCTGCGCCTACTTACTTTCGTTGTGGCCGTCACCGTCACGGGCATCTACGGCACCGAGCCCGAGCGGCAAAGCAACGAGGCACTGGCGCGGGCCTTGGGGCTGGACATGACTCAATGGTGGACAGCCACGGGGGCTTCCTACTTCAACCACGTCTCCAATGCACGTGTCATCGAGGTCGTCACCGAGGCCGTCGATGCCAATGCCGCGAGCCCGCTGGCCGCGCTCAAAAAGGATGCCGTGGTGACGGGGGCGGAACAGACGGTGGCCGGTACGGGCTGGCTGCCCGCCTGCCTGCGCATCCGCACCGCCGAGATCAGACAGACCGACGCGGCATCGGACGACACGAGCAGGGTGTCCGGCGAGCCAGCTGTGACGGCGTGAGGCAAGCCGCATGGCGATGCTGGGCGGCGCGATCGGTCCCGCCCGGCATCGCCTTGTCCGCGCGCCGCTCACACCGGCACGGCCGCCCCGTCGTCATCGTCGCGCTTCGGCTCGGGTGAGCCAACCGGCCGGCCACTTGGCTTGATGATCCTGCCGATATAGGCATCTGCGGCCCTTGCGCGCGCATGCCCCGCCAGTTGCGACACCGCCAGCCGCGCCGCCCGATCCAGTTCCGGTGATACCGGCCCGCCACCCCGGACCGGCGACGGCACGCCAGCGACATCTTCATAGGCATCGTTAAGAACCTCGTGGCGCAAGCCATGACCTGTCGCCCCCTGCTGGCGCAAGGTGATGCCGAATTTCTCCAGGACGTAGTCCAGCCGCCGCAGGTTACGCTTCAAGTCCCGACGCGGATCGCCCATGTGGGCGTCGCGGCTGTCGACCACGCCTTGGGCAAACTCCAGTGCTGCCAGATGAACCGGACTGTCCAAGGGAATCCAGCGCACCCGGCCGCCCTTGCCCTTGACCCATGCATACCGATCCGCCTGCTGCTGGTTCTCTGGCAGCCCGGTCTCGCTGAATGGCATGACGTGCTGGAACGGCCGGAACTGCACCGACTCCTTGCGCCGTAGCCCCAGGGCCGACATCAGCCGCAGCGATGCGCCGACACGGAGGTCGAACTTGCACGCCTCGGCGATCACCGCCTCGGCATCGATCTCTTGGGCGCTCCAGCTCTTGTCGCGCTGGGCGGACTCATGGCGCTGGTACTCCTCTAGGCTCAGGCCGTAGTGGCCCGGCTTGCGCACGAAGCCGTGCTTGCCCATCCACATCGCCAGTCCCCGCAGGAAGCTCAGGTAGGTCTGGATCGTCGCCGGTGCCAGATGCGCCTGCTGCCAGACCTGCACCATGGCATGGATGTGCTTCTGCCCGAGGTTGCGCGGGTCCGGTACCGTCTTGAAACCGGCCTTCAGCTTCAGGTCGCGGAAGAAGCGCCGCAGAAACTGCGCACGCTCTTGCCGCGTCTTGTGCGAGACGGTTTTCTCCAGCGCCGTGTGCTGGGTGTTGAAGAGTTTGATCAGGACCTCCAGCACCTTGAGCGGCGGCGCCTTGCCCGGTTGGTAGCGGGCGAGGATTTCCTGGGTGGTCTTGCCCGCCCAACTCTGGGGGCGAGCGGGTTGCTGCTGGCTGGAACGCCCGGGGCTGGCAGGTTCCTGCACCCGGCGGCGAGAAGTACGGCGAAGAATGGCGTCGGACACGGTGATGGCTCCATGGTCGAAGGCCCGCCGCCCGAACGGCAAGCCGATGTTGGCGATGAAAGTGGAATCCACGGCAGTTCCCGGCAGGACGGATTCCGTTGCCCACGCCGGTCAGTGGTCAAGAACTTCGGCACCGCACGCGACCACGGCGTCGCGGCGCCTACCCAGGGGTTCGTCGGCCAGCGCGTCTGCGCCCGCCAACTCGGTCGGTCTTAAAAATGAAACGGGTTGATCCGGCCCATCCGTGCATTTCTGCAGCCATGGGGGTGGTGACGCCGGCCGGCCTCGGGGGCGTGGCTCGGGCATCGACGGCGAGGTCGGGCCTCGCGCCATCTGGTGGATCGGTTCTGAAGTCGTAGCGCCATCCCCTCGCATGGGTCCGCCCCTGACCGAAAGTCCAGGGCAGTGTCGAGGTTATGAGCGGGAGCGCACGTGGAGCCCAAGCGGGCAAACACGACCGCGCGCTGCGGAGAACCGCGTGCTCAAAGGATGGCGGGAACAGGGGCACGGCATCGAGTGCCGGCCGGGTGCTCTGTTGGCCGTGGCGCGCTTCAGGGAGCGCCCAGCGATCAACGCTGGCCAAGCCAGGGACATGCACTACGAGAAAGACCTCGGGACCGCCGCCTCAAGGGCGACGGCATTGCCGGTTCGAGACCGGCGCTTCAAGGGCAGGTAACGACTGCGACGCCTTTTGCTCCGCGATGGAGCGGGGCCAGGATGGCCCTCGGGAAACCGTAGTTGACGCCAAGCGGGTAGGGCGGTCAAGGGGGAGGCTCGAAAGCGCGGCGATTTGCGGAGGATTGCGGGTGGCACTTGCGCGCCCGGGAGAGTGCGGTAAGGCGTATTTATTGTCGCAAAGCGGCGGGCAACGAGGCGGCGGGCGGGTTTGACGGGGGAAATCTCTGCCTCTGGTCCTGGGCGGGCCAGCTAGCTCTGTGCATCTACGATCCCCTGCCGCAGATTTGGCTGGGCCGCCTGCTTGGAATGTGCCCTTGACGCGCCCTGACGTAGTGAGACCGTAGTGCGACGTGGAAATCGTTTTGCCATCCGTCGCCGGAACTCGACTTTGATTGCAGCCTAGGTCGGCTGGACTTCGAATGCGGTCGAGGTTAATTGCGAAAGCCTGGCAAAGCACAGTGGATTTCACGTGGACGGGCCAGATCGGGATGCCGATGCTGGTCGCCGGTCAACTCATTCTTGGAGCCTCACATGGACTATGTCGTCAGAGCGGTGGATGTCGGTTTCGGCAACACCAAGTACGTCAGCGGCGTGGCCGGCGGTGACATCCGTTGTGCCAGCTTTCCTTCGGTTGCGTACCCGACCATGCGCGAGCCGTCGGGCCAGCCCGGCTACGAGCGGCGAAAAACGGTCGCGATCCCGATCAACGGCCTCTTCTACGAGGTCGGTCCCGAAGTCGAACTGGCTGCGGACACCTTTCGCGCTACCCAGATGCATGATCGCTACACCGAGACGCCGGAGTACATGGCGCTGCTGCGAGGGGCTCTGGCACTGATGAAACTAGCTGCCATCGATCTCCTGGTCGTGGGCCTGCCCGTGGCGGCACTCACGACCAAGAAGGCCGCCCTCGAGAAGGCGGTCACGGGAACGCACGATATCGGCAACGGCAAGAGCGTGGTGGTCCGTAAAGCGTTGGCTATTGCTCAGCCTCAAGGCGCCCTGGTCGACTTCGCAGCGCAGCACGGGAAGGGGGCCAGCATCGAGCGGGAGCAGAGCCTGATCCTCGACCCGGGGGCACGGACCTTCGACTGGCTGGTGGCGCGGGGCATGCGCCTGGTGCAGAACAAGAGCCATTCGGTGAACCGGGGGGTGTTCGACATCCTGCAAGCGATTGCAGGGGAGATTGGCCACGACATCGGCACGCCTTATAACGATATCGAGGCCATCGACTTGGCCTTGCGGACCGGCAAGAACCCGGTGATCTACCAGAAGCCCTACGACATCTCGCGCGCCATGCCGATGGCGCACTCCATCGCCCAGCAAGCTGTGGCGTCGATGATGCGCTGGGTCGAGGCGAGCTACAGCTTCCAGAACATCATCCTGGTGGGTGGGGGAGCGTATCTCTTCAAGAAGGCGGTGAAAGAGGCATTTCCGAAGCACCGGATCCTGGAAGTGAAGGATCCGCTGCATGCCAACGTACGGGGATTCCAGATCGCCGGCATGAACCATGTGGCCAAGATCTTCGCTGGGGCCAATGCCGTGGCTCAAGGGGGGCGCGATGAGCGAGAAGAAAATGCCTGAGCACGAGACCATCCGCCTGTTGTTCGAACTGGATCGAGTGGATGACCCACAACTCTATGACGACCTGATCCGCTTCAAGAAAGGGACGAAGCGGATCAACCGGCTGCGACTGCTGGCTCGCGAGGGTGTGCTCGGCCAGCTCGGTCTGGCTGCAGGGGGCATTCTCCAGCGCGTGGTTCAGGTCTCCGCAGCCAATGCTTTCTCCGCTGCACCGCCGGCGGGGCCGGCGATTCCCATGCCGATCGCCTCGGAGGTGTTCGGCGAACCCATCACGGACCGTTGAGGAAAAGGAGAATCACTATGTCCAGAAAGCAGACTCCGGCCGTTCGCGACCGGGCGCAAGGCACTCCGCAACATCAGTTGTCTATGCAGCGCGCAGTTATTCGTCTCTGCTCGCCTGCCGCGACGGTGGCTCCCTTGAACCGCGAGCAATTGAAGAATCTCTTCCTGAGGCTGAGGGGTTACAGCGGTTCGCGTACGACGTACCTCGCAGTTCGTCTGGCGCTCTACACATTCGTGCACATCTCCGACATGCGCCGCAGCAAGTGGGAAGATGCAAGGCTCGACGAAGCATTGTGGGATATACGCGCTGATAGGAGCAAAAGTAAGCGTAGGCATCTTGTGCCGCTATCCAATCAGGCAATCAGCGCGCTGCGCGAGTTGTATGAAATCACAGAGGATGGCGAAAACATGTTCCCCAATGCGCGCCTGCCACGGGGCGTCATGAGCGAGACGAGCATCGGGCAAGCGATGAGGCATCTCGTTATCCCATTAGGTGGCTCCGTTTTCAGGGCGACGGCTTCAAAGCACCTGCTTGAAATGGGGGGTGCGAATCGGCTGCTGGAATTACAACTGGGGCACGCCGATAGGAACAACCTGAAAGGGTTTGATCGCGGGGAAGATATACACGAGCGTCGGGAGATGATGCAGCAATGGGCCGACTGGCTCGATGCGATTGAGGCCGAAATGGTGGAGGGCGAGTAAATCATGCAGCAGCGTGACTTCTTGGCTATCCACGGCTGCGTTGACAACATTGCGCGCGATCCAACGCGAAGCGCGTGCCGGTCGAGGATCAGACGGGACGTCGCCATCCGGATCGATTACCTCGCCGACCAGGAGTATTGCCGTTGGCACTTGTGGTCAGTCCGACCTGGGAGGGGGCGGTGAGCGACGGACGCCGGCCGAGTACCGGCCGGGGGCCGCGTGTCAGCGCATCGGAGCTTGCTCAGATGGGCGTCTGTGAGCGCCTCGCTCTATTCGAGTACCGCTACGGCCAGCGGCGCTCAGTGCAGCAACGAAAGAGCAGGGCCCGGGGAGGACGAGAACACCGGCGCTTCTATCTGGAAGGACAAGAGCAGTGGGTACGGAGGGGACCGTGCTTCATCGCGACACTGGTATACGGCGAGGGTTACGAGGTCGCCGTGTTGCGATGGTTCCGCGACCGGGTGCTGCGCCCTTTGATGCCGGGCCGCTTTCTGATCCTCATGTACTACCGGACGGCACCAACTGTATGCAGAACACTTGTCCGCCATCCATGGTTGATTGGGATGATGCGCGCGCTCCTGCGGCCCGTCGTTTTGTGGGTGGCCGGGCTGGAAAAATGGAGAAGAGGGGATGACTGAAGTCCTGATTCCCAGCGCGTTCTTGATTGCGTTGCTCGTCTGGGCAGGGTACTACCTGGGGAACCAAGGGGAGTTGGCTTGGTTGCCAAGGGAACTGTGCCGGGCGCAGCTCGCTTATGCGGAGGAACTGTTCCAGGTTACTGGGGCGGTCGTTCTGACGGCGAAGGTGGATCGCGGATACCGTACTCCTGCCGGAATCATCATCCTTGTCGAGTTGAAGTGCCGGCTGCAAAACCGCATGTATCCTTCGGACATAATCGAACTCTCTGCGCAGCGGGCGGCCCTCATGGCTCAGATGAGAGAAGAGGTTGCCTTGCACGCCTATGTGGTTGTGCAAGGCCCTTCGGGATATCGCGCTGCCCACCGTGTCGGCTTGCTTGATGTCGTTGAGGTGGAGGCCTTGATCTCCCGCCGGGAAGCCATTCTGGCGGGCAGTATTTCGCCTCGGCCAACTTGTAATCCGCTATTGTGTAGAGGATGTTGGTTCAAGCGATGGTGCGCGGACGAATTGCAGGGTGCTGGCATTCGATGATGGCCGAGCATCGCTCCGGGGCTTCAACCCTCGTTGCAATGCAGAGCATTCATTTTGCGCGAAGTTTTTTGGACATTTCCTGGATCGGCATCGCCAGAATCGCGTTGATGACGCGCTGCTGGCCGGCATGGGCAAATGTCCTGAAACCGTCGGCAATGGCGCTCAATCCGTGGTTGAGGAGGGGGACGAGGGTGTCCAGGAGGTTGGCTGCAACGCTTTCCCGGAGGCCGAGTTGAGCGCCAAACCCGATCACGTCATCGCGGGTAAGGTCCGCGAAAAAACGGGCCTTCCCGATCGGCATGGTGAGTTCGACGTCCGGCCAGTAGGGCGGGCGAGGGTCATGTTCCCGGGTTGCGTAGATCACGGTGCTCACCAGGTCATAGAACGGCGCCAAAGTGATCCCGCCGGGGCCGACCAGGAAAGAGACGTTCTTCATGTGGGCATCGTGATTGCCGATGAGGATGTTGAACACGGTCCACCGGTAAAGGTTGATCCGGGCCTGCGCCGCCGTCCGGCAAAGCTTGATGCAGTCGTTGAGCGTCTCGGCAGAGGCCTTCGAGTATTTGAGGCGGCGATCGAGAGAAAGCAGTTGCAAGGCGTCGAGCGTGTGGACACGTTCGACGACATCGCCCTGGAGACTGCGGTCAAAGCGTTCCACCAGGTAAATCGGTGATGGTGCCTGTCGGAAAGTGACATTGGGAACCGGCAGGCCGACATGCCTAGCCAGGGTCATGCAGAAATATTCGTTGATCGCCGTATGTGGAAACCCGTCAACCTTACTGTCCGGCTTCAGAATGTGAGTCGAGCATTCGCCACCGACCGGCTCGAAAATTTGCAAATCCTTCAGGGTGACCGCTAGCTTGGCCTGGGCACCGGCGAGCGACATGCGCTTCGGCGAGTCCGCCGACAGGGAGCGTCGCGGCAATTCGTCGATTCGGTGCTGCAACTCATCGTCCGGTAAAGGGCAGAGCCCGGATGACGTCACGGAACTGCCGGGAGGCAACAAGGTGATGGCACCGGCGGATTCTGCACCGAAGTAGGCAAGCAGCCCCCAGGCATCGTTGACGTCGACGGCGGCATCCTTGGCTAGTAGTTCCCGGGCCATTTCTTCGGGCAGGAGGTTGTCGCAAAACCACTGCACCGGTCGCAAGGAGCCGGTATCGACGATCTTCCCGGCCTGCAATGGCAACATCGGGGAGATCGCGTAGCGCCCCTGGTGGCCGAGCCAGGCCGGATCGTATTGGAAGGTCCAGAAGCCACCCTCATCCCGGAGGGTGCCGACTGCCTGGCCATTGATGCTGGCAATCAGTTCGCGGACATCGTCAGTCATCGCGAAATCCTGCGCCGCGGCGGTTGTTGCTCGAAATTCTCGGGGAGTTCGACGCCCGGCGGCAGTTCGAGAACGACGTCGATGCCTAGATCGGCCAGCACCGACAGCACCTTGCCGATTTGGGCGGTTTCCTTGCCGCGCTCCAGATCGCTCACGAAAACATGCGAAGCGTTAAGCTCGGTGGCACGCAGCCCCTGAGCGATTCGGGTGCTGGCGACAATGCGGCCAAGCTCGGCGACGGAGCGGATGCGGTGTCGGGTCGTAGGCATGATGATCAAGCTAAAAGAAATTATCGATTAGCTTAGTCCCCGATTTGTGTATGTGTCAAATCAAACGCAATATACGTTGCGTTTAGCGAGTTGGATGTTCAAGAAAACAGGCAAACGAAACAATCGTTGATTTTATTGAGCAGGCTAAGTAACTGGGGTCAGGACTCCATGGCACTACCTTAAGCCGTTGTACCCCGAGATTTGCGGATGTTGTGGCGTGCGACATCGCGCGTGACAGTCAGCAACTGATGATTTTTCGGCCGTCGTTTGATGGCATGGGGCTCGATCCGTCCAGGGCGAACCGGTAGTCGCAGCAGGCTGATGGCGCCGAGCAGATGCGCCGTCATGGCGACGACACTGGCGCGCCCGGCAAAGCGCAGCTGTTGTTCAAAAGCCAGATAGAGCTGGATCGTGCCCTTGAAGCTTAGCGCCCGAGCTTCGATGCCGGCGCCGGCCGCCGCGCGAACCATCAAGGCGCAGACAAGGTTATAGGCCAAGAGATAGACGGCGATTTCTTTGTCGACCATCGACGCCGATTGCGTGCGCAAAATATCCATGCCCATTTCGGCCTTGATCGAACGCAGGTCAACCTCGACCTGCCAGCGCCGACCGTACAGCGCATCAATGTCCGTCGCGCTCACGGTCTTGGCATCGCTCAAGGTGGTGACGAGAATACGCCCGCCGATTTCTGTTTCGCGCATCGACAGCCGCTCCGGCATCGATTCGTAGGTTTCGGCGTCCATCCAGGAAGGGCGTTGGGGGCGAATCCAGTCAACCAAATGATCCCGCCGCCCCAGGCGTCGGCCGCGGCGGAAGTCGGTAATTCGGCGCTGATGCTGCCGGGTAACCAGATCGACGCCGCGTCGTACCAACAGCGCGGCGGTGAAGTAGTTGCAGTGATAGCGATCAGCCAGGACGATGTCTCCAGAATCCAGTTGCGGCATCAGCTGGCGAAACAGTGCCTGCTCGCCGGTGTGCTTGCCGCGGCACGGTCCCAAGGCCCACTCCAGCACGGCGCCGGTCGATAACGAGATTACGGCAACCAGCATCGCCAGTGGAAATCCCAGCCCCGCTTGCTGCACGCCGCTTTGCGGATACACCGACTGATTGCTTGCGGTGTCCGGCATCGAGATCGTCGTACCGTCCATCAGCTTGATCGAACGCCCACGCCATTTCCAATCGGCCGGACTTTCCCGCTCCAGCGTCTCGCCGACCTTCAGCGCGAGCCGGCGGATCAATCCCAACGGCAAGCGTTGGCGCGCCTTGCAGTAGGGCCCGCTGTTCAGACTGCATGCGGCCTCCCCACACGCCGTCCGTTCGCTCAAGCGCCGGGACACCGCATCCTGGCACGCACCGTCCTGGCTCAGCGCCTGGCCAATGAATAACCCCAAGGTCGTCAGCGGGGGATAGATGCGCTCCCGAAAGGCGCCAACTTCCTCGACCACCAGCTGCTGCAAATCCGCAGCAGGTAACACGGCCCCCAAGGCCTGGGTCGGTTGATCGCCGAATTGCCGACGGAATCGTTCAACCCCTTGGCGCAGGCGTTTTTTTGCTAGCATCCACCATGGCTGATCCTCCTGTTATCGAACGTGACTTCAGACATCACGATCTTAGCAAGCGGGGCTCTCAGCCTTCTTCTTTTTCTGCGCCCAACTATCCCATCGGCTTAAGGTAGTGCCATGGGGGTCAGGACTGAAAAACCTCCGGCGCTTGCGCAAGGAACGCGGCCTGAGCCAGGAGGTCATGGCCGAGTTGGCGGAATTCCACTGGACCTGGGGGCGTCTCAGAAAACGGAAAAAATCGTACGCTAAGAGCCGGAAGCGCCCTTAGCAGCAGTGCAAGGCTGCAATCAACGGGCAGGAAACATTGCCGTGGTGCGCGTGGCACTCGCTCACCAGCTTCGACAGCACCTCTTCCATCCGCGTGAGGTCTGCCATGCGTGCGCGCACACCGGCCAGCCGGTGAGCAGCCAGTTCGGCCGCCTCGCTGCAATGGGTGCCGTCCTCCAGTTTCAGGAGTTGGCTGATCTCATCCAGGCTGAACCCCAGGCGCTGGGCTGATTTCACGAACTTCACCCGCGCCACGTCCGCCTGCCCGTAGCGGCGGATACGGCCATATGGACGCTCCGGCTGGGGCAACAAGCCCTTGAGCTGATAGAAGCGGATGGTTTCCACGTTGACCCCGGCCGCCTTGGCGAAGGCCCCGATGGTTAGGTTCTCTAAATCGTTCTCCATCATACTTGACTCCGTAGTTGACTACGGAAGTAACGTTACAGCATCAAGCGAAGTCCCGGAAGGAGAACCTCATGTCGGAACCCAAGAACGGCCGCGGTGCACTGGCGACCGGCGGCGTCGCGGCCGTCCTCGCCTCGGTCTGCTGCCTCGGCCCCCTCGTACTGGTCGCGCTCGGCTTCTCCGGCGCGTGGATCGGCAACCTGAGCGTGCTGGAGCCGTACCGGCCGATCTTCATCGGCGCGGCGCTTGTCGCGCTGTTCTTCGCCTGGCGCAGCATCTTCCGACCGGCCCATGCCTGCAGGCCCGGTGACGTTTGCGCCGTGCACCAAGTGCGGACAGCCTACAAGGTGATTTTCTGGATCGTGGCCGCCCTAGTCCTGGTTGCCCTCGCTTTCCCCTACGTCCTGCCGCTGTTTTACTGAAAGGAGATCACCATGAAGAAACTCGCCGCCCTGATCGCCCTGGCCGCCACCCTGAGCGCACCCGCCTGGGCTGCTACCAAGACTGTCACCCTGTCGGTGCCCGGCATGACCTGCGAGGCCTGCCCGATCACGGTCAAGAAGGCACTGTCCAAGGTCGCCGGTGTAGAGAAGGCCGAAGTCAGCTTCGAGAAGCGGGAAGCCGTCGTCACCTTCGACGACGTGAAGACCAATGCCGACGCCTTGACCAAGGCCACTGCAAACGCGGGCTACCCCTCCGGCGTCAAGCAGTGAGGGCACCATGATGGCCGAAGCGATCACCCTTCACATCGAAGGCATGACCTGCACGTCGTGCGCCGAGCACGTCCAGCAGGCTTTGAGAAACGTGCCCGGCGTGCGCTCGGCCTCGGTGTCCTATCCGCGCAAACGGGCCGAGATCGAGGCGGACGCGGGCGTGAGCGTGGCCCCGCTGGTTGCCGCAGTGGTCACGCTCGGCTATCGCGCACGGCGTGCCGACACGCCTAACAAGCCTGCCGGCCTGCTGAACAAGGCGCTGGGCTGGCTCAGTGGCGAAACGAAGCATGAAGGCGGTGAACAAGCGCTGCACGTGGCCGTGATCGGTAGCGGTGGCGCGGCGATGGCGGCAGCGCTGAAAGCCGTCGAGCAAGGCGCGCGCGTGACGCTGATCGAGCGGGGCACCATTGGTGGCACCTGCGTCAATGTCGGCTGCGTGCCCTCCAAGATCATGATCCGCGCCGCCCACATCGCTCACCTGCGCCGCGAAAGCCCGTTCGATGAAGGGCTGCCCGCCGCAGCGCCGACCGTGCTGCGCGAACGGCTGCTGGCCCAGCAACAAGGCCGTGTCGATGAACTGCGCCACGCCAAGTACGAGAGCATCCTGGACGTCAATCCGTCCATCACCGTGCTGCGCGGCGAGGCCCGTTTCAAGGACGCGCGCACGCTGACCGTGGCGATCACTGACGGCGGTACGCACGAGGCGAGCTTCGACCGCTGCCTGATTGCGACCGGCGCAAGCCCCGCGATCCCGCCGATCCCCGGCTTGAAGGACACGCCGTACTGGACCTCCACCGAGGCGCTGGCGAGCGACAGCATTCCCGAGCGGCTGGCCGTCATCGGTTCGTCGGTGGTGGCGGTCGAGTTGGCGCAAGCCTTCGCCCGGCTGGGCAGCCAGGTCACGATCTTGGCGCGCAGCACGCTGTTCTTCCGCGAAGACCCGGCCATCGGGGAAGCCGTCACGGCCGCGTTCCGCGCCGAGGGCATCGAAGTGCTGGACCACACCCAGGCGAGCCATGTTGCCTATGCGGACGGGGAATTCGTGCTCACCACAGGGCGCGGTGGGCTGCGCGCCGACAAGCTGCTGGTCGCCACCGGCCGCGCGCCGAACACGCGCAGCCTGAACCTTGAAGCGGCAGGCGTCGAAGTCAATGGGCAGGGAGCCATCTTCATCGACCGCGCCATGCGCACCAGCGTGCCGCACATCTTTGCCGCCGGCGACTGCACCGACCAGCCGCAATTCGTCTATGTGGCGGCAGCGGCCGGCACCCGCGCCGCGATCAACATGACCGGCGGCGACGCGGCGCTGGACCTGATCGCGATGCCGGCGGTGGTATTCACCGATCCGCAGGTGGCGACGGTGGGCTACAGCGAAGCCGAAGCGCACCACGACGGCATCGAGACCGACAGCCGGCTGCTGACGCTCGACAACGTGCCGAGGGCGCTCGCCAACTTCGACACACGCGGTTTCATCAAGCTGGTGGCTGAGGCCGGCTCGGGGCGGCTGATCGGCGTACAGACGGTGGCCCCAGAAGCGGGAGAACTGATCCAGACGGCCGCGCTGGCGATCCGCCACCGGATGACCGTGCAGGATCTGGCCGACCAGTTGTTCCCGTATCTCACGATGGTCGAGGGGCTGAAGCTCGCGGCGCAGACCTTCAGCAAGGACGTGAAGCAACTGTCCTGCTGCGCCGGGTGAGGAAAAGGAGGTGTTCGATGAACGCCTACACGGTGTCGCGCCTGGCCCAGAATGCCGGCGTGATCGTGCACGTCGTGCGCGACTACCCGGCGCTGCGCACGATGATCGGCGGCACGCTCAACATCAAGCACGTGCGCGCCCATTGGGACGAAATCCTGCGGCTCGCCGCCTCGATCAAGCAGGGCACGGTGACGGCCTCGCTGATGCTGCGAAAGCTCGGCAGCTACCCACGCCAGAACGGCTTGGCCGTGGCCCTGCGCGAGTTGGGACGCATCGAGCGCACGCTGTTCATCCTGGACTGGCTGCAAAGCGTCGAACTGCGCCGCCGCGTGCATGCCGGGCTGAACAAGGGCGAGGCGCGCAACGCGCTGGCCCGCGCCGTGTTCTTCAACCGCCTGGGGGAAATCCGCGACCGCAGTTTCGAGCAGCAGCGCTACCGGGCCAGCGGCCTCAACCTGGTGACGGCGGCCATCGTGCTGTGGAACACGGTCTATCTGGAGCGGGCCGCGAACGCCTTACGTGGCCATGGCCAGACCGTCGATGACGCGCTGTTACAGTATCTGTCGCCGCTGGGCTGGGAACACATCAATTTGACCGGCGATTATCTCTGGCGCAGCAGCGCCAAGATCGGCGCGGGCAAGTTCAGGCCGCTACGGCTGCTGCAACCCGCTTAGCGTACGATTTTTTCCGTTTTCTGAGACGACCCCGACCTACGTGTCGCAACTGGATCTCCTGGCAAGCATTGAAACATCGGGGCCAAGCAGAGGCAGTCCCTCACCAATAGCTCAGGGGCGGTCATAACTGCATTTTGGGAATCGAGCCTATCGATTCCTCCACCAGTTCAACCCACGCGGAGCGAGCGTTTTGGCTGGTTGCCCATACCTTCACGTTCGGCGGGTTACCGCAATTGCCGACGATGACCATTAGGTAGCGCTCCCTGTCTCCCTGGAAGGCAGATAGGTATTCTTCAGTCGTCTGTCGATCTTGGCCTGATGGACTGGGGCGTGCCTCCGGATGGGTATGCCACAACCCGACAGCGTGCAGGCTCAAGGCGAACTGCCGGTCCCGATCACGCTTTGCCGCTTCGATGTCCGGATTGTAGGAACATCGGGTGCGACGGTCGCCCCTGTTGGGCCCCGTGGCAGTCGTTACGATAAGGCTATGGGCATCCGGGTCGATTGCATAAATCTCCCCGCCGGCTTCCTTCTGCCATATCCGTCGCTGAACGTGTCTATACATATGCTCGAGCGCGGCGGCCGTGAAGAGAACATAGCGCCCATAGCCGGGGTAAAAGAATAGTCGATTGTTCACGGGAATGAGCGTTCGATCACTAATCCATCATGCGGTGCGGCTGTAGCAGCCCAATCCCGCAAGGCCAAGTCAGATCGCTGGTCATTCAGATAACGCTGACCACGCACCCAACTGATGACGCGGGGTTCTGCGATGGCTCCGTCCACCATCTTCAAGGCGTTCTCCGCCACCATGGCCACCGCGTAAGCAGCGGCAACAGTGGTGTAGCTCTGAAAACGGCTGCTGCAGCCAGGCTCCTGTCTGATCACGTCGTCGGGCCAATCCACAGCGCCGAGTTTTCCCATCAGATCTTCTGTGCCTTGAAACCAGGCCGCATCGGCTGGAAGGCTGCATACGTGGGCGGCAGCCACGTACGGTTCCATCCAGCCGATCAACAGGGGACAGGGATGCTGCCGGCGAGCTTGCTCCACTAGCCAGCGAACGTCGGGCTCGCCGGTCAAGTCCAGCACTAGGTCGATGCCTGCCAACGTATTGTTGCCGAGCCACTCATCCGCCGTCATGTCCATCGGGATTACGTGGGTCGCCGGATGACCGACGTTCACCCGCCGAGCAACCGCATCGGCCTTGGGTTGCCCAATGACATCCACACCGAGCAAATGCCGGCCTACATTGGCCGGAACGAGATCGTCTCTGTCGACCAGGGTGATCAATCCAACGCCCGCCTTGGCCAAGTGCTCAACCACTGGGCTGCCCAGTGCGCCGGCGCCTAGCACCAGGACATGTTGGGTTTGGCGGTGGGCTACTTCTGGATGCTGATCCCTTCCCACTGTCCATGCCGGGTCGAGGCGATTGACACCCAGAGGAAGCGGCGTCGAGAGCGGTGGATAAGTCTTCTTTCCTCTCTCCAGCTCAACCACTGTCGCTGGCCTGCCCGGCAGCAGGTAAGCAAATGCGCAAGTGGCATGGCGCAGCAAAACGATCCGATGGACGCTGCCACCCCGCCGGCGCAAGGGGTGACGGAACGAAGCCCGCTGTGCGGGTCGAAGACGCCCTGTCAGCAGTTGGTCCAAATTGGACGCCGTGCGCGGCCAGGTCGCTGGTGTAAGCGGGTGAGAGAGGGGGATGTCGGCGATCAGCACGCGGATTAGCTGGGATGCCCTAGCCTCGCCGAGCGAGTTGATGATCCGGCCGGTGATCGGCATATCCCGATCGCCCGCAATGACGATCCGGCTGGGGAGCACCAGCAGCCCCTCCCGTACGAGCGGGCGAACGGGACATCCGTCGACCGTCCATACAGCACGAACCGGATCAGCGTGAGATCGAGCCTTCGCTACCTCGATGTACCAGTAATTCAGCGGCTCCGTTGAANNCAGGGACCCAGAAACTTCTCCTGGTAGGCAAGCAACAACAGCAGGGCACGGTCGTTAGCTGAGTAGCCGCATCCCGGTCCCGGATCGCCTTCGATGCACAGGGAGCCCGAATCCTCCACATGCGGGATTCGAAGCACGGCATCAGGCGACAGCATGATTTTCGCCACCGCACGGTCAGGAAAGCCGCGCGGCAGCACCAGCTCCCCCCATGCGAATTCACGGCCCCACGGAAATGCCGGTAGCTTCAGCCGGTATGCTGTAGCCCCACGGGCTCGACTGAGCGGTTCAGGAAGCAGATCGGGAAAATCATGCTGCAGGCGGGATACGTCCAAACTCATCAGGTGGCAGTATCACGCGAGGCCCGTGGTTCTGGGAGGTGGGGGCGGAGGGCGGCGCGTCGGCTGCTGATTGCCCGAGCCTCCCGATCCGCCCGTTCCGCTCGATCCGCCGGAGCCGGAGGTATTGCCGCCGCATCCGAATACCGAGCGCACCCGCTCGCGAATTTCTTGCGGATCGGTGGCCGCCAGGATGGTGCGCATGTCGGCGGCCAGAATATCGCACCAGGTTTCGAACGCCTCGTATCGTTCTCCGTCATCTTGATTCCAGCGCTCCGCGAAGTTTTCCCCCTCCACGGTGGGGTTGTCGATGCGGTACTCGCCCTCGAGCTTGAGGACCATGCCAGGCAACAGATCGGCGAGGTCGACCAATAGCTCGACGGGGTGGCTGTAAGTCCGTCGGAGGTCCGCAAGCCCAGCGTAACAGGATGTCAGCAGCGTAACGATGATGATGGAAATGGGCTTGAAATCCTTGTCGATCTTCTGGCGGAAGACACACATGTCCCGGTGCCGCTTGAAGAGTCGGATCGCGACCTTGAGCGTGTCGGTGATTTCGACGTCCTGGTCCGGAACGGGCTCGATGCCGAGGGACTTATCGAGGGCAGTGGCCGACTCGAGGGCGACAAAGCGAATCAACTGAAGCTGGGCGATGTCGTTTACCCACTTCGTCATTCCCTCCGGGTTGGACGTCTTCCATTGGTGGGTCTTATTGTCGACCACCGCAAGGGCCGTGCTGCGATATTGCTCAACAGGAATGTATCGGCGGGCCACAGCTTCGCGTTCTACCGTTGGCACCGTATCCATGGGAACGGAAGGAGTGAACTCGAGGTAGAACGGTTCGCCGGGGAAGTCGATGTTCCAGCAGCGGTTCTTGCGAGTTGGCGAAAGGGGCTCCAACGCCTTGCCTACCTCGTCGAAGAAGGCGATGGGATCGCGGGCTGCGATGCGGTTCAAATCGACCTGGCAAACAGCATCGACGTCGAATTTTGAGCGGTCGGGGGACCGGATCAATGTCTGGGTGCCGGCGGAGCCTTGCGGCAGAACCTTGATCGCATCGTCCGGCCATTTCAGCTTACTTACTAGGCGACGCGCTACCGAGTGGTAAGCCTCTGCCGCGTCGTCAATTTGCTCCTGCGGCACCGTAATGTGCTGATTGACGTAGTTCAGTTCCCGAGCCCACGGCCCCAGCGCCTGTACCTGGTCGTGATAGCTGTCGAGGGCGATACCTTTGCTGAGAGACGCCACGGCTTCCACCAGCCGTACGCGACGATTCCGTTCGGCGTTCAGGACGAGATTGGCATTTTTCGAGGGTGGCATGACAAGATCCTTAACGGATGGCAATGTGATAGGACTGGGAGCCATCCGAGGCGCTTACCTCGTGGCCACTGATGGAAAATGCCGGCACGAATTTATCTTCGCGACTGGCACGGTCGTAAATCGTGTACAGGGGATGGTGACCCGCCTGCAGCATCTGGCCGAACCGGAAAACGGTGCTGGCTGGGCTGATCGCGATCAAGTTGACCTTGCGCACCCGCATCACGTCCTGAACGTGGTTGATTACCCGCCTGGCCGTTTGGGTGAACTGATCGAGGTCTTTCGGGTGCGCTATGCAGTCGAAGCTCGGACTGGGGGTACTGACGCGGATCCATGGCAGTTGCCCGTCGGCGACCTTGGACGCCAGTTCTATCGGCATCGCGTGTTCGTCCATAGTGGCCGTGAGTTCGAGCGTTACCAGGACCTCATCAGTCCGGTCGTTGCTAAGTCCCTCCACATTGAAGGTGCCGGTCGGCTTGGGGATTGCGCTCTTCTCCCAGGCCCAGATACGGCGATCTCGCTGGTATTGGAAAACCTGGATGCTGCGTGCCTCTCCCATGAGGCGGCCGGCCAGTACCATCGTGGCGTTGTGATGGAGCGGGAATACCGCAAACTCGCCCGTGTCGGACTCGCCGGGGCCGTTGAACCTGGTTACCAACTCGCGGATTTGGTTCTCATGCTCCCGCAGGTAGTTTGGCCAGAATCCGGGTGAATTCCGGTCGTCGCGCTGAGAGGTGCGCCGGACATAATGCGCCACTCCAGGCAGCATGGCCCGGTCCATTGCCAAGATGGCCTCGATGAATTCGGACTCGTGGAAACAGGTGGGGACATTCGCCAAGTTGGCGTGAAGCGTCATCGCCTTGGCGCGCGGAAATCGCATCGAATCCATGTAGCCCCTGACCATATCCCGATGGGTCTGGCGCATTTCAACCAGTGCCGGCTCGTCATATACATCGGGAGCAAAAGAGTCGATGAGGCGATGATGCGCATCGCACATCAGCATGATGTTGTCCGGGGTGTCGGAAAGCGGATGCGACCTCTGTTGGCAGCCTCGAGGCCCCTGCGGGTCCGATGCGACGATATGGGCGAGGTAGCCGACCCGGGCCGGCTGGCTGTACAGCGGGATGTTCGAAAGGTCCTCAGCGCATCCTGTAAACATGCAGCGGCCGCCCGCATCAGCCCAGACCTTTTGCGCGGTCCTGGCCGTAATCGCCGGGCCTCGACCGCTGACGCGGCCAAGCATTTCCTGGCGCGTGTCGATGAGGTCTGCTATTTCGTCCTCGGATGCCACCGGAGCAAACGTCCAGGAAGGATCGGCAACGCCGGCCGGAGTCAGCGCGGCTTGCGGCAATTCCAGGCGCTGCAGGCGGTTGCTGCGGGCAAGCTTCTTCAGGGCCGTCTTCGATTTGCTTTCTGGGTCAGATGGAAACAGGATGAGCGACGGATCGCTGCAGTCGACGACTTTGCATACAAAGCCGGCGTGGAGATATCCGACCGTACGCTTGCGCTTGAGACAGTCATTTAGCCAGTCGGCCAGGGTCTTATCGTCCAGATGTTGAGGGGTAGGCGGAGTACTGGGAAGTGCCGCCGCCGTTGAAGGGCTGTTTTGACTCATGGTTATTGTTGGTTCTTATCGTGATGCGGCATGGCCGCAGGTTGGTGTGAGTCATGTACATGGGGACGGAAAAGACCATTTCAATGCCGTGGATATACATTGTTGTCGGAGGCAGTGCTTTCCAGAATTCCAGCCAAACGGTTTGTTGGTTTAAGAGTGCTGGAAGTACTGATTCTGCCGATGGAGCGCCCTATAATAGAGGTGAAGTTAGACGACCAAGTTGTTGCGTTGCTCAAGCGTCGGCGGGCCGATCTTCTGGCCGGGCGCATCTTGCCGCGACGGCCCTTGTCCCTGTGAATGTGCGATACGTGTTCGTCTACGGCGAGGCGCAGCGGCCTTTCCCTTCGATCGGCTACTCTCTTGAGTCGGATCGGCCGCTGCGTCGTTGGGAAGGTGTTTCGTCAGGTGCGCCAGGTGGTCGCCAAGCAGGCGCCAAGCCTCTCGCATCTCGGTTTCGTAGGTGTGCCGCTGATAAATTCTCTTCATGCGATTTTCTTCGACATGATTCAAGCATCGCTCCGCGACCTCGGGTAATACACCCAAGCGAGTCATCATGGTGGCTCCAGTCCTGCGCAAGTCATGCGGCCCCCATTTGCCGCCCGGCAAGGTCAGTGTTGCAAGCGATTTGCTGCGCCGCTTCATCGGCTCGCTAGCCCGTTGCCGGTCGCCAAGTTGCTTGGTGATCGTTTTACTGGAGACAGCTTTCTTGCCATCGCGGCTAGGGTAAACCCACGTCCCTTCGCTGTTGAATTCCTTTATCTTACGGAACTGCTTCACGGCAAAATCCGACAAATAGACGTTGTGGGGCTTGCCGTTCTTGGTGTCAGGGATGCGCCACAAATGGTTGTCGAGATCGATGTCTGACCACCGTGCGCTCAGTAATTCTCCAATCCGACAAAGTGTCGAAAAGGCAATCCAGACGGCGGCCTGCGTGGTCGGCATCAGCCCCGCATGTGGTAGTTGTTGGCATAGCACCCCGATTTCCGCTTCGCTCAGTACTCGATCGCGCTCGACGTCCGGACCGCCGATTTTGACCTTGCGAATGCTGGCGGTGGGGTCCGCTGCAATGAAGTCGCGATCGACGGCAAAGCGGAACATTTGTCGCATCAGCGAAAAGATGACCTTTGCCATCCTGTTGACGCCGCGGGCGAGGAGCGGGTCGGTCACCGACGTGATGTCTCCCTTCTTGACCTCTTCCACGGCAAGAGAACCAAGCTTTGGGAGGACATCCTTTTCAAACATGCGGCGGATTTCCTTCCCGCCATCCTTGCGGCGCACAAGATCCACTTCGGCCCATCGATCGAAGAGGTCCTTCACTGTTTGACGTGTCTGGGCCGCCTCCAGGATTTTGCGCTGGGCCTCCTGTTCGGCTTGACGTAGCTTGCGCTGCACTTGGGGGTCGATCTGTTGTTTGATCGATTCCCGTGCCTTGGCGGCCTCACTGCGTGCTGCAGCCAGCGGCACGGCCTCCAGGCTGCCAAGCCCCAGTTTTCTGCGGTTCCCCGCAAATGTATAGACGAGCAGCCAGTCCTTCGCACCCGTTGGGCGCACTCGCAGGAAGAGGCCGCCACCATCGGCCAGCAGGTACTCTCGCTCCAGAGGCTTGGAGTTCCGGACTTCCTTGTCGCTGAGTTCGTGCAGAGCCATGGGGGCACCTCGACAATGCTAAATGAGTAAAACCGGGGGAACGATTGGGGGAACACTTAGCGTGCGCTTTGATGGTATACTATGACACGTCATGAAGTTGTTCAAACTGAATAATCGTTTGTAAACAACGTGGTGTTTGGATCTTGTGGGGCGCGATGAGACCGGGTGAAACGTCGCTTCACGTTTATGGGGTGCAAGGGGTCGCGAGTTCGAATCCCGCCGCCCCGACCATTTTTCAAAACAACCGGCCTCGGCCGGTTTTTTTGATTCTGCGGATTTATTATTGGGAAATTACCCTTGTAAATACCGCCGCGCCAAATTAAATTATTTCCGTTCTTTCATTACGGAGGTAATCATGGATATCAGCACTCTTTCCGTTGCCCAATTGCGCGAATTGCAGCAGCAGATTCCGGCTGAAATAAAACGCCGCGAAGCCCAGGAAAAGGTAAATATCCTGAATGAGGTCAAGGCTTTCGCCAAGGCGAAAGGTTACTCCCTCGACGATCTGATGGGCAAGGAAACCAAGGCTCCCAAGGCCGCCCGGACCGCCGTCAAGGTCAAGTATCGCCACCCCAAGGATGCCAGCCTGCAATGGACCGGGCGCGGTCGCAAACCGAAGTGGGTGGAAGCCTGGCTGGCCGGCGGCGGCAAGATCGAAGCCCTTGCCATCTGATATTCGAATATGCGCATTCTGCTCAGCAACGACGATGGTTATTTCGCCCCCGGATTATCGGCGCTGGCGGAAGCGCTAAAAGATCTCGCGGAAATTGTCGTCGTCGCCCCGGAAAGGAATCGCAGCGGCGCCAGCAATTCCCTCACCCTCGATCGCCCTCTGTCGCTGAAGACGGCGGAAAATGGTTTTTATTACGTCACCGGCACGCCGACGGATTGCGTCCACCTGGCGGTCACCGGCATGCTCGATCCGCTGCCGGACATGATCGTTTCCGGCATCAATCTCGGCGCCAACATGGGGGACGACACCATTTATTCCGGCACCGTGGCGGCGGCGACCGAGGGATTTCTGCTCGGGATACCGTCCATGGCGGTATCCCTCACCAGTTTTTCCGGCAAGCACTTCGACACGGCCGGCCGGGTGGCCAGGGAGCTGGTGGAGCGTTTCATCAAGAAGCCGGTGGATCAGCCGGTGCTGCTCAATGTCAATGTGCCGGATGTGCCCTACGAAGCCCTTGCCGGCATCGAGGTGACGCGCCTGGGCAAACGGCACAAGGCCGAACCGGTGGTCAAGATGCTGTCTCCCCGCAACGAGACTGTGTATTGGATCGGGGCCGCCGGCGAGGCGAGGGAGGCGGGACCGGGTACGGATTTCAATGCCGTCGAGCGTGGCGCGGTGTCGGTGACCCCCTTGCAGATCGACCTGACCCATGTGGCGCAACTGCCGCATATTCGCGACTGGATGGCCTGACGGTGCGTAGCCTGACCGGCATTGGCATGACCTCCCAGCGCACCCGGGCGCGGATGATCGAGCGCCTGCGGGAGCAGGGCATCCGCAACGAGGCTGTCCTTGCCGCCATGGCTGCGGTTCCTCGCCATATCTTCGTCGAGGAAGCCCTGGCTTCCCGCGCCTACGAGGATACCGCGCTGCCCCTGGGCATGGGCCAGACCATCTCCCAGCCCTATGTGGTGGCCCGGATGATCGAGGTGCTCCTGAACGGCCGCCAGTCACTGGGCAAGACCCTGGAGGTGGGGGCGGGCTGTGGCTACCAGGCGGCGGTACTCGGCCAGCTCACCAAGGAAGTCTATGCCATCGAGCGGCTGGCGCCGCTGCTCGACAAGGCCAAGGCCAACATGCGCCAGTTGCAGCAGTTCAACGTGCGCCTGAAGCACGCCGACGGCCAGCTCGGCCTGCCGGAGGCGGCGCCCTTCGACAGCATCATCGTCGCTGCCGCGGCCGCCCGGGTGCCACCGGCGCTGCTCCAGCAACTGGCCGAAGGCGGGCGCCTGATCTTGCCAGTCGGTACCGGTGAACAGTATCTTAGCTTCATCGAGCACACTCCCCAGGGATTCGTCGAGACGCGGCTGGATGCCGTGCGCTTCGTTCCCTTGCTGACAGGAACCCAATGATTCGAATCATCGCAGTCGTCGTCCCGGCCCTGTTGCTGGCGGGGTGTTTTGCCCAGTCGCCGGCGCCGGCGGAGGACCGTTCGCCGCCAGTTTCCTCCCGGGGTGCCGCGCCGGCGGCGGCGCCGGCCGGCCCCGGCTACTACACCGTCAAACGGGGAGATACCCTGTATCGCATTGCCCTGGAGCAGGGACAGGATTATCGGGATATCGTGGCCTGGAACAACATCGCCAACCCCGCTGCCATCAAGGAGGGCCAGGTGTTGCGCGTGGCGCCGCCGGGGGCGGTCGATGCCGGCGGCGGTGCCGTGGCCAAGCCCATCGCGGCGGCAGGCGGGGTGGAAAGCCGCTCCCTCGACAAGGGACCGGCAGCGGTGCCGGAAAGCGGTGGCGCGGTGCGCCGCGAGCCGCGGGTCAACAAGGAAGCATATTCGGACGAAGCCTATGCCCGCCTCGGTCGTGGCGATGCGCCGCCGGCCAAGCCGGTCGAGGCGAAGCCGGCAGAACCCAGGCCGGCCGAGGCGAAGCCCGAGGTGGCGGCTGCGGCAGGCGGTGCCGAGGACGGCGCCTGGCTGTGGCCCACCTCCGGCAAGGTCATTGCCGGCTACAGCGACAACGGCAGCAAGGGCATCGATATCGCCGGCAAGGCCGGCGACCCGGTGCTGGCCGCGGCGGAAGGCAAGGTGCTCTACGCCGGCAATGCGATCAAGGGTTATGGCAACCTGGTGATCATCGGCCACGCCGGCGGGCTGAATTCCGTCTATGCCCACAACCGCAAGATTCTCGTCGCCGAAAAGCAGCAGGTGAGCAAGGGCCAGAAGATCGCCGAAATGGGTAACAGCGACAGCGACACCGTCAAGCTTCATTTTGAAATCCGCCGCCAGGGCCGCCCGGTGGATCCCCTGGGTTACCTTCCCAAGCGATGAGCGAAGCGGACGACGATTTCGAGCAAGAGGAGGCGTTCGGGCCGGAGCCGGAAGAGGCGCCCACGCTCGGCGAGGCCGAGACCCTGGCGCCGGAGGCGGAACTGCTGGAGGACGTGACCCAGCTCTACCTCAACGAGATCGGCGCCAAACCCCTGCTGACGCCTGAATCGGAGCTGGAAACCACGCGCCGCATGCGCCAGGGCGACTTTGCCGCCAGGCAGAAGATGATCGAGCACAACCTGCGGCTGGTGGTGAATATCGCCAAGCATTACCTGCACCGGGGCATCCCGCTCCTCGACCTGATCGAGGAGGGCAACCTGGGGCTCATCCATGCCCTGGAGAAGTTCGATCCGGAACGGGGCTTCCGCTTCTCGACCTATGCCACCTGGTGGATCCGCCAGAGCATCGAGCGGGCCATCATGAACCAGTCGCGCACCATCCGCCTGCCGGTGCATGTGGTCAAGGAAATCAACGTGGTTTTGCGGGCCATCCGCCACCTGGAAGCGGCCGATGCCCGGGAAACCTCCATCGAGCGCATCGCGGCCCTCATCGACCGCCCCATGGACGAGGTGCGGCGCATCCTCTTCCTCAACGAGCATATCGCGTCCCTCGACGCCCCCCTGGAAATCGATCCCAACCATACCGTCGCCGACGTCATCGCCGACGAAGCCGGTGTCGATCCGGAAACCCTCCTCCAGAGCAGCGAACTGGGGGCACTGATCCGTGACTGGCTGGGGCAACTGAGCGAGCGGCAGCGCCTCGTCATCGAGCGCCGCTATGGCCTGAACGGCGCGGAAGTGGCCACGCTCGACGTCATCGCGACCGAGCTGGAGCTGACCCGGGAACGGGTTCGGCAAATCCAGATGGAAGGGCTTGACCGCCTGCGCAAGATCATCAAGCGCGGCGGCATCGCCAAGGACAGCTTGCTGTAGCGGGTCGCCGCCGATGGTCAGGCCGGCGTTTCGGCCGCCTTCGGCAGCCACAGGCAGTTGCCCTTGGTTTCCTTGTCGATGCCGGCCAGCACCCGGGCGTGCTCGGCCAACTCCGCCTCGTCGGCCCGCTGCACCAGCAGGGGTTTGCGTTCCTGGCGCGGTTGCAGGCCCGCGGCGGCGTCGGGGCCGCGGGGCGCGGCGTCCGCTTCCATGATCAGGCTGTCCTGGCCGCGGGTCATGGCCAGATAGACCTCGGCCAGCAGTTCGGTGTCGAGCAGCGCTCCGTGCAGGGTGCGCTGGGAGTTGTCGATGGCGTAGCGCTCGCACAGGGCGTCCAGGCTGTTGCGCTTGCCCGGATGCAGCTCCTTGGCCATCCTCAGCGTGTCGCGGACACCGTTGCAGACGGTATCGACGGGCACGCGGCCGAGGCGGTCCAGCTCGGCGTTGAGGAAGCCGATGTCGAAGGGCGCGTTGTGGATGATGAGCTCGGCGCCGTTGATGAATTCCAGGAATTCGTCGGCGATGTCCGCGAACTTCGGCTTGTCGGCGAGGAACTCCAGGGTGATGCCGTGGACGGCGGCGGCGCCTTCGTCGATCTCCCGCTCCGGGTTCACGTACTTGTGCAGGTGGTGGCCGGTGAGGCGGCGGTTCACCATCTCGATGCAAGCCACTTCGATGATGCGGTGGCCCTGGCGGGGGTCGAGACCGGTGGTTTCCGTGTCGAGGACGATCTGTCTCACTGCTTTTCCTTCATTTCGTCAATGCCGCGGTTGGCCAGGGCATCGGCCCGTTCGTTCTCCGGGTGGCCGGCGTGGCCCTTGACCCAGATCCATTCAAGCCGGTGGCCGCTGGCCAGGCGATCCAGTTCCTGCCACAGCTCCACGTTCTTCACCGGCTTCTTGTCGGCAGTCTTCCAGCCGTTCCGCTTCCAGCCGTGGATCCAGCTCTTGATGCCGTCGATCACGTACTTGGAATCAGTATGCACCTTGGCGGCTACCGGCCGCTTGAGGGCGCCGATGGCCTGGATGACAGCGGTCAGCTCCATGCGGTTGTTGGTGGTCTCCCGCTCACCGCCCCACAGTTCCTTCTCGGTAGCCCCGAGGCGCAGGATGGCGCCCCAGCCGCCGGGGCCGGGATTGCCGCGGCAGGCACCGTCGGTGAAGATTTCGACCCACTGCTCAGTTGCCATGTCTTTCCTTCTGGGCCACGGGCCGCAGGGCCTTGCCCCGCACCGGCGCCTTGCGCCAGGCCGGGGCGATCAGCCGCATGCCATGGACGCGCTTGACGGCGCGCAGCAGGTAGACGCCGCCGCCGAATCCCCACCAGCGGTCCCCGGCCAATTCCATGAAACGCCAGCGGCGCAGCCATTTCTCCTGGCGGCAGGGCGGCGCATAGCAGCCGAAGGCACCCCGGTCCACTTCGAAGCCCAGGAGCTTTAGCCAATCCTTCAGGCGCTGCACCGACAGGTAGCTGCCGTTCCAGGGGAAGGCGTCGCCGCATTGCCCGAAGCGGCGGCGCAATCCCCAAAGCGAGCGGGGGTTGAAGCCGAGGATCACCACCTGGCCTTCCGGGATAAGGATGCGTTCGACTTCGCGCAGAATCTGGTGCGGGTCGGCGTGGAATTCCAGGGCATGGGGCAGAACCACGAGATCGGTGCTGTGGGAGGCGAAGGGCAGGGCGGTGAGGTCGCAGAGGACATCCACGGCGCCTGCCTCCCCCGCCTTCTGGCGGAGGGGAATGCGGTTGGCGCGCAGGAAATCGCATTCCGGCAGGCCCAGTTGCAGGGCGTTGAAGCCGAAGACATCGGCGACCGTGGCGTCGACCCGGCCAAGCTCCCAATGGGTGACGTAACGGCCCTGGGGCGTGGCGAGCCATTCCGCCAGTCCGGGAACGAGCGTCGGGCGTACCGCGCCAGATTCCTGCAAGTTTTGGGTGTCGGTCATTACCGCGCCGATGGAAGTTGCCGGGCCGGCCCGTAGTGCCGGCCCGAGTTGGATTCAGGAGCGGGGAAGTTTACAACGCTTTCGCCGCCCCGCATCCGCAGCCCGGTGTTTGCACGCCCGGCGCCCTATAATGAAATCAATAACCGGAACGTGGCGCCATGGAAATTTCCTTCATTCCTGCCTTCAAGGACAACTATATCTGGCTGTTGACCGAAGGCGAGCGGGCGGCCGTGGTCGATCCCGGCGACGCCGGGCCGGTACGGGAGCGTCTGCGGGCCCGGGGTCTGCGCCTGGAGACCATCCTGGTGACCCATCACCATGCCGATCACCAGGGGGGCGTGGCCGCGCTGGCGGAGGAATGGCAGGCGGCAGTCCTCGGGCCGGCCGACGAGGCCATCGATGGCCGGACCCGGGCCCTGGCCGGCGGCGAGACCATCGACGTCCTCGGCCAGAGGTTTTCAGTTCTCGCCGTGCCGGGGCATACCGCCGGCCACATCGCCTACCTCATGCCGGGGGCGGTGTTTTGCGGGGATACCCTGTTCGGCGCCGGCTGCGGACGCCTTTTCGAAGGCACCCCCGCACAGATGGCCGACTCCCTGGGCAAGCTGGCCGCCCTCCCCGAGGAGACGCGAATCCATTGTGCCCACGAATACACCGCCGCCAACCTGCGCTTCGCCGCAGCGGTGGAGCCCGACAACCCGGCGATCGCCGCCCGGCAGGGCCGGGTCGAGCGGCTGCGGGCCGCCGGGCAAGCGTCGGTGCCGTCGCTGTTGGCCGAGGAAAAGGCGACCAACCCCTTCCTGCGCTGCCGCGAACCGGCGGTCGTTGCCGCTGCCCGGCGTCATGGCGCGGCCAGTGATGGTCCCGTCGCCGTGTTCGCCGCCCTGCGGGCCTGGAAGGATGTATTTTAGGCGGCCGGGGTCCGGCCGGCCCGGCCCGCTACCACGCGGGCCAGAGTGTCGAGGACCCGGGCGGCGTTGAAGGGTTTGACGATGAAGCCGGAAGCGCCGTTATCCATGGCTTCCTTGACGTTGTCGGGGCTGGCGTTGGCGGTGATCATGACCACGTCGATGTCCGCCTGGGCGGCCTTGATGGACCGCAGCGCCGCCAGGCCGTCCATTTCCGGCATCATGACGTCCAGGCAGACGATGTCGGGCTTGAGACGTTCGCACATGTCAACGGCGGCGGACCCGTTGCGGGCCTCGCCCACGACGTCGAATTCCTCGGCCCTGAGAATGCCGCGCAAGAGGGTGCGCATCATGTCGTTGTCGTCGACGATCAGGATTCTGCTTCGCTTGGCGTACATGATGGCGGGAGGGATTGGCGGCAACCCGTCAATAGCACAGGCTGCGCAGGAAATATAGCGACAGCAGGCCGAGGGTCAGGGCGAAGCCGCCCCAGCCGAGGGCGCCTTTCAGCGCCTGGCGCGTTTCGTAATGGGCGTTGCGCTCGCGCAGGGCAAGATACTGGGTGATTTCGCCGAAAGTGGCCACGGTGGCGAGGGCGAAGAAGAAGGCGCCGCAGAAGAGGAAGAAGATCCCGGCTTCGCTCGGCTCCCGGCAGCGGGCGCCGCTGTAGCCCAGGAAGTGCAGGAGGGAGTCGGTGCGCAGGGCGAAATCCACCCCCAGGTAGATGACGAAGCCGAAGAGCGCCAGCAGGGCCAGAACGGCCCAGGTCTGCGGCCGGGTGAGGAGGACGCCGAGGCGGTGCAGGCTGTCGCCGATGGCGGCGGCCAGACGCCGCGGGAAGCTGGTCAGGGACGACATGGTTTTCCGGAAAGCTGGTGGTTGCCGCGATGGCTACATTATCGGCCAGTTGGCGTGCAAATGAAGGGTAGGCGGGGCAGGCGGCTCAATAGTCTCCCTGCCCCAGCGAGGCCTCGATGCGGTCCCGCAGGTCATCCAGCTCGCGGTCGCCGATGCTGAGGCAATCGAGGGCCTTGGGCAGGAGCGCGTCGGAAACCTCAATGGCGGTGTCGGCCTGGACCTCGTCGATGAGATGCTCGGCCACCATGGTCACGGCGATGAGGGCCTGGCACTCGCCGGGGAGGGTGGTTGGGGGCAGGTCGAAAGCGTCGGGCTCGTGATGAAAGCGCACCGCCTGGGCGAGGACCGGGGGCAGGCCCCAGTTCCTCACCAGCAGCATGCCGATGACCGGGTGGGAGCAGGGGAAGTAGGCCCGTTCCGCCTGCACCAGGGATGCGCCCGTTTCCCGCGCCTGCCGGAGCAGCGAGGCGTATTCCGGATAGCGCTTGAGCATGAGGGGAATGCCGGCGTCGTGGAAAAGGGCGTAGGTATAGGCCACGTCTGGAGAGATGCCGACGTTGCGGCGGGCGATGAGGGCGGAGGCCGTGGCGGTGAGCAGCACACGGTTCCAGAAGAGTTCCATCTCCTCGCCGGGGGCGTCGTCAATGCTTGAGCGCAACGCCACCGAGATGATGGCGCAGACCAGGGTCCGGGTGCCCAGGCGCTCGATGGCCTTGGGTACGCTGCTGATACCGCTGTTGCCGTACAGGGCCGAGTTGGCCAGCTTGAGGGCGGCGGCCGAGAGGGCCGGGTCGGCGGTGATGATGCGGCCCAGATTGCGCAGGTCCGGCGCCTCCTTCTGTACCTCGGCCAGGGCTTCCTGGGCGACGGCGGGGCAGGCCGGGATGGCGATGGTGGCGAGGACCTTTTCGATGTCGGCCGGGCTCAACACCGGGTCGGCGAGTACTTTGCGGTGCATGTGGATTTCCCTGTTTGTTCTTGTAGGCATTTTCTTACCGGTGGATTCTATCCTTTCACGCAGGCCATCTGCTTCAAGGTATGGACAACTTCCACCAGATCGCTCTGGTTGGCCATCACCGTGTCGATGTCCTTGTAGGCACCGGGGATTTCGTCCACCACGCCCTTGTCCTTGCGGCACACCACGCCTTCCGTCTGGCGGGCCAGATCGGTGGCGGTGAAGCGCTTTTGCGCCGCCGTCCGGCTCATGCGGCGGCCGGCGCCGTGGGCGCAGGACTGGAAGCTCTCCGGGTTGCCCTTGCCGCGCACGATGTAGGAGCGGGCCCCCATGCTGCCGGGGATGATGCCCGGTTCGCCGGCGCCGGCGTGGATCGCCCCCTTGCGCGTGACCCACACGCTGGCGCCGAAGTGCCGTTCCCGGGCCACGTAGTTGTGGTGGCAATTGACCACTTCCGAGGTGACGGAAAAGGGCGGCAGGTGGCGGCTCAGGGCGGAAAGGACGAGATCGAGCATGCACTGGCGGTTCTGCCGCGCGTAGTCCTGGGCCCAGTGGACCGCCTCCACGTAATCGTCGAAATGGCGGGTGCCCTCGGCGAGGTAGGCGAGGTCGCGGTCCGGCAGTTGCGCCTGGAGGCGCTCCATGTCCCGCCGGGCCAGTTCGATGAAGTAAGTGCCGATGGCGTTGCCCATGCCGCGGCTGCCGGAGTGGAGCATCACCCACAGGCGGCTGGCCTCGTCGAGGCAGAGTTCGATGAAGTGGTTGCCGCCGCCCAGGGTGCCGAGCTGGCGCACCCAGTCGGAATTGCGGCCGATCCTTTTCTCCACCCCGGGGTGCTTTCCCAGGATGCGCCGCAGGGGTGCGGCGAAGGGGCGAGCGGCGTCGCGCAGGGCTCGGTTTTCCTCGTGCTGGTCGAAGCCCACCGGGACGTCGCGGACGATCTGGTCATAGATGCGGCGCAGGCGCCGCTCGTCGAGGGCGTCGGCCGCCAGCGACAGGCGGGCCGCCACCATGCCGCAGCCGATGTCGACGCCGACGGCGGCGGGGATGATCGCTTCCCGGGTGGCAATGACGCTGCCGACCGTGGCGCCGATGCCCTGATGCACGTCGGGCATGGCCGCCACGTGGTGGAAGACGATGGGCAGGCGGGCGATGTTCCGCAACTGGGCGAGGGCGCCTTCCTCCACCTCGTCGGTATAGATCGCGACGGGGACGGGGCCATCGGTGAGGGTGCGGCGTACAGGCATGTCCGCCATTTTCTGTCAGAATCCGGGAAAAAGGAGTTTTCGATGACGGAATGGATGGGATTGGGGCTGGTGGCCGCAGTGATTGCGGTCATCGTCCTGCAGGTGCTGCTCCTGTTGCGGGGCGGCAAGGATTATAGCGCCGCGGCGCTGCAAGCGCTGCAGGACGCCCAGGCGAAGGGCCTGGAAAGGCTGGAGCGGGAATTGCGGGAAGAGCTGGCGCGGGGGCGCCGGGAGGACGCGGAGGAGGCCTTCCGCGACCGGGAAGAGCGGGCCCAGTCGGCCAACCTTCTCAGCCAGGCGGTGACCACCCAGGTGACCCAGCTCGGCAGCCTGCAGGCGGAACGGCTGGAAGCCTTCGCCCGGGAGCTGACCCGTTTCTCCATCGGCCTCGACGAGCGTTTCGAGCGCCTCAAGGTCGCGGTGGAAGGGCGCCTGGCGGCCATCCAGACGGACAACGCCGCCAAGCTCGAGGAAATGCGCAAGACGGTGGACGAGAAACTGCACGCCACCCTTGAGCAGCGCCTGGGGGAATCCTTCAAGCTGGTCAGCGATCGCCTGGAGCAGGTCCATCGCGGCCTCGGCGAGATGCACACCCTGGCCGCCGGCGTCGGCGACCTCAAGCGCGTCCTGACCAACGTCAAGACCCGCGGCACCTGGGGCGAAGTGCAACTGGCGGCCCTGCTGGAACAACTGCTCACCGCCGACCAGTTCGCCGCCAATGTGGCCACCCGGCCCGGCAGCGGCGAGCGCGTCGATTTCGCCATCCGCCTGCCGGGCAAGGACGATGGCGCCGTGGTCTGGCTGCCGGTGGACGCCAAGTTTCCCATCGAGGACTACCAGCGCCTGCTGGAGGCCCAGGAGCGGGCCGATCCGGCCGGCGTCGAAGAGGCCGCCAAGGCCATCGAGGTACGCCTGAAGGGCGAGGCCAGGAGCATCCGCGACAAGTACGTGGCGCCGCCCCACACCACCGATTTCGCCATCCTCTACCTGCCGGTGGAAGGCCTTTACGCCGAGGCCCTGCGCCGCCCCGGCCTGGCCGAGGCCCTGCAGCGGGAATGGCGGGTCAGCCTGGCCGGGCCGACCACCCTGGCGGCCATGCTCAACAGCCTGCAGATGGGTTTCCGTACCCTGGCCATCGAACAGCGCTCGGCGGAGGTATGGGCGGTGCTGGGGGCGGTGAAGAGCGAATTCGGCAAGTTCGGCGAGGCCCTGGCCCACACCAAGAAGAAGCTGGAAGAGGCGAGCAGCAGCATCGGCAAGGCGGAAACCCGGACCCGGGTCCTCACCCGCAAGCTGAAGGAGGTGGAGGCGCTGCCGGCGGCGGACGGCGAGCGGCTGATCGGGGCGGTGGATTTCGATGCCGACGAGGAGTGAGCTGGCAGCGGCCTTCGGCGCCACCACCTACCGCGTCTTCCTGCCCGGGGGTGCCCTGGATCTGCGGCTCGGGCAGGCCTCGGCTGAATTTTCCGCCTGGCTGGCCGATAACGGGATTGAGCGCTGGGCCATCCTCACGGCCTGGAATCCCGGGGGCGAGCGCCGCTCCCCGGCCGACAACGCGGCGCGCCAGTCGGCCCTGGAGGTGGCGCTGCTGGAAAAGGGCCGCGAGCCCTACGCCGGCGAGAATGTGGCCGATGCAGGGGATTGGCCGGTGGAGGAAACCTGCTTCGTTCCCGGCATTGCCGGCGGCGAGGCCTTGGCCCTGGCCGCCGCCTTCGGGCAGGCGGCCATCGTGGCCGGAGACGGCAGCGGACTGCCGCGATTGATGTGGACGGATGGCGGAGACAATGACTAGAAAAATCGGGCGTTTCGAAATACGCCGGGAACTGGGGCGCGGGGCCCAGAGCGTGGTCTGGCTGGGCTACGACCCGCAGTTGCAGCGGGAGATCGCCATCAAGACCCTGCGTCCGGAAACCGTGGAAAGCCAGGGCATGCTGAGCGAGGCGCGGACCGTGAGCAAGCTGCGCCACCCCAACATCGTGCCCATCTTCGAAGCCGGGGAGGAGGGAGGCGAGGTCTACCTCGTCTTCGAGTACGTGCCCGGCACCAGCCTGGCGGAATTCCTCAAGACCAGCGGCGCCCTGCCGCCGGTGAAGGCGGTGACGCTGCTGCGCCCCATCCTCGACGCCATCGGCCATGCCCACGCCCAGGGCATCATCCACCGGGACCTGAAGCCTTCCAACATCCTCCTCGACGAGCACGGCAACCCGCGGGTCATGGATTTCGGCATTGCCGCCCGGGTCGAGGGGCAGAACGCCACCGGCGAGGACTACAGTGGGACGCCGGCCTACATGGCGCCCGAGTATGTGGAACGGCGCGAGATCAGCGAACGCGCCGACCTCTTCGCCGCCGGCCTCATGCTCTACGAGATGCTCACCGGCCAGCGGGCGGTGAGCGGCGACAATGTCTTCGCCGTCATGCGGCGCATCGCCAGCAGCGACATCCGGCTGCCGGCGGATTTCGCCGACGAGCGCCTGGCGGCGGTGGTGCACAAGGCCCTGGCGCGGGATGCCGGCTTGCGCTACCAGAGCGCCGCCCAATTCGCCGAGGCCCTGGACGAATACCTGGACCCCGCCGAGGATGCCGGCAGCCGCGGCGAAGGCAAGCAGGCCACCCTGGAGTTCCTGCTCCGGCGCATGCGCCACAAGAGCGATTTCCCCGCCCTCTCGGAATCCGTCAGCGCCATCAACAAGATCGCCAACAGCGAGACGGAGAGCATCAACAAGCTATCCAATTCCATCCTCAAGGATTTCGCACTGACCAACAAGCTGCTGCGCCTGGTCAATTCCGCCTATTTCCGGCCGGCCGGCGGCGGCAGCATCAGCACCGTGTCGCGGGCGGTGATCGTGCTGGGCTTCGAGGCCGTGCGCAATATCGCCATCACCGTGCTGCTGTTCGAGCACCTGCAGAACAAGGCCAACGCCACCCAGCTCAAGGAGGAATTCCTGCGGGCCAACCTGGCCGGCATCCTGGCCAAGGACATTTCCGCCGCCGCGCAGATGCGCGACCTGGAGCAGACTTTCATCTGCGCCCTGTTCCACAACCTGGGGCGCCTCCTCGGCCAGTACTACTTCCCCGAGGAGAGCGAGGAAATCCGCCGCCTGGCGGCCCAGAAGAACTGCAGCGAGGACGTCGCCTCCCGCCAGGTGCTGGGCATCAGCTTCGAGGATCTGGGCATCGCCATTGCCCGCCAGTGGGGCTTTCCGCCGGTCATCGTCAATACCATGCGCAAGCTGCCGGCCGGCCATGTCCGCCGTCCGGGCAGCCAGGAGGAGCGCCTGCAGGTGCTGGCCGGCATGGCCAACGAACTGTGCGCCGTCATCGCCCAGGCGACGCCGGAAGTCCGCGACCGGGAGATGAAGAAAGCCGTCGCCCGCTTCGCCGACGCCGTGCCCCTGGAACACAAGGAGGTGGAACAGGCCGTGGGGCGCTCCATCGAGCAGGTGGGCGACTTCGCCCGCATCATCCACCTCAACCTGCAGCAGACGGCCTTCGGGCGGCAGATGCGGCTGTTTGCCAGTCCGGCCGGGAGCGCCGCGGCGGCGGTGGATGACGACGAGACCATCCTCGGTGCCCAGGGCCCCTTCATCGGCGCCGACGGGGAGGAGGGCGGCGGCGCCCCCAAGGAGGACGCCCAGACCATCCTTGCCGCCGGCATCCAGGACATCAGCAACACCCTGGTGGACGACTACAAGCTCAACGACATCCTGCGCATCATCCTGGAGACCATGTACCGGGCCATGGGCTTCAAGCGCGTGGTGCTGTGCATCCGGGACGCCAAGGCGGGCTGCATGCAGGGGCGCTTCGGTTTCGGCCCCGACGCCAACGACGTGGCGCGGCATTTCCGCTTTCCCCTGACCTTCACGCCGGACATCTTCCATGCGGCGACGTCCAAGGGGGTGGATATCCTCATCAGCGACATCGACGACCCCAAGATCGCCGGGCGCATCCCGGAGTGGTACCGCAAGGCGGTGACCGCCCGCTCCTTCGTGCTCTTTCCCCTCAACATCAAGGGCAGCCCGGTGGCCCTGATCTACGCCGACATGGACGAGGCCGGGGGTATCGACATCCCGGAAAGGGAACTGTCCCTGCTGCGCACCCTGCGCAACCAGGCCGTGCTGGCCATCAAGCAGGGGTCGTGACGGCGGGGCCTACCAGAGCTGCCACCAGGGGAGCTTCTTCTCCAGGCCTTCCTTGTAGTAATGGCTGTCGGGGAAATTCTTGTGCATGACGCGGTCGGCATCGTCGCGCAGTTCGGGGAGCCCCAGCTTGTCGTAGGCCAGGACCATGATGAACAGGGCCTCCTCGGTAGCCGGGGCGCCGGGGTAAGTCTTGACCGCGTTCTGGGCCCGGTTGGCGGCGGCGATGTAGGCTGCGCGCTTGTAGTAGTAGCGGGCGACGCTGACGTCATGGGTGGCCAGGGCATTCACCAGGTAGTTCATGCGCTGGACGGCATCCGGCGTGTACTTGCTGTTGGGGAAGCGCGTCACCAGTTCCTTGAGGGAGTCAAAGGATTCCTTGGCTGATTTCGGATCGCGCTCGGCCGGATTCTGCTGGCTGAGATAGCCCATGAAGCCGAGATCCTCGTTGAAGCCGATGAGGCCCTTCAGGTAATACACGTAGTCCACCGCCGGGTGGTTGGGGTGGAGCTTGATGAAACGGTCGCAGGCGGCCAGGGCCGAGGCGGGCTCCTGGGCCTTCCAATACACGTAGCCCAGTTCGAGCTGGGCCTGCTGGGCATAGCGGCCATAGGGGTAGCGGGCTTCCAGCTTTTCCAGCAACTTGGCCGCCTTGTCCCAGGCGCCGTCGGTCTGGGCATCCTTGGCCTCGGAATAGAGGCGGGCGGCGGACCAGCCGGCGGTCTCGTCCTTCACTTCGGGCAACAGGCCGCAGCCGGCTGCCGCCACGGCCACGGCGAGGGCCGCGAGGAAACGGAAGAAGGGGACGAATGCGGCTAAACTTCGCATCATGAACATTCCTATGGAAAACCGCGGCGATTATAGCCGAACTGAGGTGGTGCGCCTGACTGTTCCCGCGGGTGGCGAGGCCCGGCGCCTCGACCAGGCCCTGGCGGAACTCCTGCCCGAACATTCCCGCAACCGCCTGCAGGGCTGGATCAAGGCGGGGCAGGTGACGGTGGGCGGAACCGTGGAGACCGAGCCCAAGCGCAAGGTCTACGGCGGCGAGGCGGTGGAAGTCGTCCCCGGCACCGACCGGGAAAGCGCTGCCCAGGCCGCCGAGGACATTCCCCTGGCGGTGGTCTTCGAGGACGACGCGCTGCTCGTCATCGACAAGCCGGCGGGGCTGGTGGTCCACCCCGGCAGCGGCAACTGGAGCGGCACCCTGATGAACGCCCTGCTGCACCACGCGCCCCAACTGGCCGAGGTGCCCCGGGCCGGCATCGTGCATCGCCTGGACAAGGAAACCAGCGGCCTCCTGGTGGTGGCCAAGACCCTGGCTGCCCAGACGGACCTGGTGCGCCAGTTGCAGGCGCGCACCGTCAAGCGCCAGTACCTGGCCCTGGTGGCCGGGGTTCTCGGCAAGGGGGGGAAGGTGGCCCAACCCATCGGCCGCCACCCGGTGCAGCGCACCAAGATGGCCGTGGTCGCCGAAGCCCGGGGCGGCAAACCGGCGGTGACCCATTACCGCGTGCTCGAGACCTTCCCCCGGTGCACCCTGGTGGAATGTTCCCTGGAAACGGGGCGTACCCACCAGATCCGGGTGCATATGGCCAGCATCAACCATCCCCTGGTGGGGGATCCGGTCTATGGCAGGCGCGATCCGGGCCTGCCGCCCTTCGCCCGGCAGGCCCTCCATGCCGCCCGGTTGGGGCTGGTCCATCCGCTGAGCGGCCGGGCCTTGCACTGGGAAGCGCCCCTGCCCGCCGACATGCGCGCTCTGCTGGAGGCGCTGCGTGGCGCCTGAACTGATCGTTCCCGCCTGGCCCGCCCCGCCGGCCGTTCGGGCCGTGCAGACCACCCGCCTGGGAGGCTGCAGCCCGCCACCTTACGCCAGCCTCAACCTGGGCGACCACGTGGGCGACCAGGCGGCCGCCGTCGCCGCCAACCGGGAGCGGATCAGGCCTTGCCTCGGCGGCGACCCGGTGTGGCTGCGCCAGGTCCACGGCACGGACGTGGTCGACGCCGGTACGGCGGCGCCGGGGGCCGAGGCCGACGCCGCCTTCGCCCGCCGGCCGGGGGCTGTGTGCGTGGTGATGACCGCGGACTGCCTGCCGGTCCTCCTGTGCGACGTCCGCGGCACCGTCGTCGCCGCCGCCCACGCCGGCTGGCGAGGCCTCTGCGCCGGCGTCATCGAGCGCACCGTGGCGGCCATGGCGGTGCCGGGAGGCCAACTGCTGGCCTGGCTCGGCCCGGCCATCGGGCCGGCGGCCTTCGAGGTGGGCGACGAGGTGCGGGCCGCCTTCGTCGCCGCCGACCCGGGGGCGGCGCCGGCCTTCGTTCCCGGCGCCGGCGGGCGGTGGCTGGCGGACATCTACGAGCTGGCCCGGCAACGGCTCGCCGCGGCAGGGGTGAGCCGGGTCTTCGGCGGCGGGGAATGCACGGTGACGGACCGGGAGCGCTATTTCTCCTATCGCCGCGATGGCGCCACCGGCCGCATGGGCAGCTTCATCTGGCTGGAAGCGGCCAGCGTATAATCCTAAGTTTTTTTCTCGGCCATTCCCGTGAGCACCCTAGCCTGGATCATCACCGTCTCCGTCGCTGGCGGCGCCCTCAGCGTCATCGCCGCCGCCGCCATGACGCTCGCAGCCGGCATGGCCAACGTGCAGGTGCTCATTTCCTATGCCATCGGGGCCCTGCTCGGGGCGGTGTTCCTGGAAATCCTGCCCCACGCCCTGGAACATGGCGACCCCCACCGCATGACGGCCACCGTCCTCATGGGCATCCTGGTCTTCTTCGTCCTCGAGAAGCTGGTGCTCTGGCGCCATTGCCACCACGACCACTGCGAGGCCCACGACGCCCATCCACCGGCCCACGACCACGGGCGCTCGGGCCTTCTCATCCTGATCGGCGACACCTTCCACAATTTCGTCGACGGCGTGCTCATCGCCGCCGCCTTCCTGGAAGACACCCAGCTCGGCATCGTCACGGCCCTGGCCATCATTGCCCACGAAATCCCGCAGGAAGTCGGGGATTACGTCATCCTGCTGCATTCCGGCTACAGCAAGGCGAGGGCACTGGCCTTCAATCTCCTCTCCAGCCTGGCCACTCTGGTGGGGGCGATGCTCTCCTACTTCGCCCTGTCCTCGCTGCAGGAATGGGTGCCCACCATGCTCGGCCTGGCGGCGGCCAGCATGATCTACGTAGCCGTCGCCGACCTCATTCCCGGCCTGCACAAGCGGCCGGAACTGAAGGCCACCCTACAGCAGGTGGTGCTCATCGCCCTGGGTATTGCCTCCATCGCCGTCGTGCGCACGCTGGTCGGCGAGTAGGCGCTTCCTGCGGCGGGCACCGGCGCCGCCGAAATATAAGAGCAGGCCCACGGGCAGCAGGCCATAGAACAAAAACGAGACGGTGCCAGCAACGACGCTGCTTTCCGTGACGGCCACGAGAACGGCGACGTACAGCCAGCCAATGGCGACGATGTACATGGGCATCATTATGCATTGACAGTCCACAGGCACCTATGGAGAATCCAAAGTCCAGCCCCGGATGGCAATTCGCAGCGAGACTTCCCCATGTCGCAGGGATCCAACAATAACGACGCCTTCATCGGCGCAGCCATGCAGTTCATGCAGGCTGGACAAGGCATGGCGCAGCAGTTCTTGGAGTTTCTGGGAAAGGCGGCCGCTCCTGCCGGCCAGACGCCGCCGCCGGCGGACCCGCAAGCGATGACGGCACTGCAGAAGGCGTACATGAACCGGCAGTTGGAGTTGTGGCAATCGATCCTGGCCAAGGGGCAGGGCAAGCCGCAAACCTTCGCTGTTCAGCCCGAACCGGGCGACCGGCGCTTCTCCGCCCCGGAATGGCGGGAAAGTCCCCTCTACGATTTCCTGCACCAGGCCTACCTGCTCAATACCCAGTACCTCAAGGAACTGGTCGAACTGGCCCCCGCCACCGACACCAAGTCGAAGAACAAGATGCGGTTCCTGGCCCGGCAGATCACCGATGCCCTGGCGCCTTCCAACTTTGCCGCCACCAACCCGGAATTCGTCAAACGCGCCCTGGAAACCAAGGGCCAGAGCATCACCGACGGCATCAACAACCTGATCAAGGACTTCGAGAAGGGCCGCATCTCCATGACCGACGAGACGGTCTTCGAGGTGGGCCGCAACATCGCCACCACGGCTGGGGCGGTGGTCTACGAAAACGAGCTGATGCAGCTCATCCAGTATTCCCCGCTGACACCCAAGGTTGCCTCCCGGCCCCTGGTGGTGGTGCCTCCCTGCATCAACAAGTTCTACATCATGGACCTGCAGCCGGACAATTCCCTCGTCCGCTTCATGGTGGAGCAGGGCCACACCGTGTTCCTGGTTTCCTGGCGCAACCCCAAGGAAGAGCAGGGGCACCTGACCTGGGACGACTACCTGGAGGGCGGCCCCATCGCCGCCCTGCACGTAGCCAAGGACATCTGCCGTACCAGCCAGGTCAATGCCCTGGGCTTCTGCGTCGGCGGCACCATCCTCAGTTCCGCTCTGGCGGTGCTCAAGGCCCGGGGCGAGGACATTGTTTCCTCCCTCACCCTGCTCACCACCCTTCTCGATTTCTCGGATACCGGCGAGATCGGCCTCTTCATCGACGAGCAGGGCCTGGCCGTCCGCGAGCAGACCATCGGCAATGGCGGCTTGCTGCCGGCCCGGGACCTGCAGAACACCTTCTCCTTCCTGCGCGCCAACGATCTGGTCTGGAACTACGTCGCTGGCAACTACCTGAAGGGACAGAAGCCCCAGGCTTTCGACCTGCTCTACTGGAATTCGGACTCGACCAACCTGCCCGGACCCTTCGCCTGCTGGTACATGCGCAACCTGTACCACGACAACAGCCTGCGGGCGGCAGGCAAGCTCAAAATGTGCGGCGAGAGCGTCGACCTGGGGCAATTGAAGATGCCGGTGTACCTGCTGGCCACCCGGGAAGACCATATCGTTCCCTGGCAGTCCGCTTACCTGAGCACCTGCATACTCGGTGGTGAGATTCGCTTCGTCCTCGGCGCTTCCGGCCACATCGCCGGGGTCATCAACCCGGCCGGCAAGAACAAGCGCAGCTATTGGGTCAACGGTGATCTCAAGGCCGATGCCGACGCCTGGTTCGCCGGGGCCGAGGAAAAGCCCGGCAGCTGGTGGCGCGACTGGGCGGCGTGGCTCAAGCCTTTCGGTGGCGGCGAGCGTTCGCCGCGCAGCAAGCTGGGCAATGCCAGGCACACGCCGATCGAGCCGGCCCCGGGCCGTTACGTGAAGGTCCGGGCAGTCTAATTCCAGGTGGGAGGCAAGATGTCGCGAGTCGCGCTGGTGACGGGGGGAACGGGGGGTCTCGGCGAGGCCATCTGCATCAAGCTTTCGGCCCTGGGGTACAAGGTGGTGGCCACCTATTCCCCGGGCAACGCCAAGGTGCATGACTGGCTGCAGGCCATGAACAACATGGGCTACGGCTTCAAGGCCTACGCCTGCGACGTGACCGATTTCGATTCCTGCGCCGCCTGCGCCGAGCAGGTCGCCCGGGAGGTCGGCGCCATCGACGTGCTGGTCAACAATGCCGGCATCACCCGCGACATGACCTTCAGGAAGATGACCAAGGCCGACTGGGACGCGGTTATCCACACCAATCTAGATTCCGTCTTCAACATGACCAAGCAGGTCATGGACGGCATGATGGAACGCCATTGGGGGCGGATCATCAACGTTTCGTCGGTCAACGGCCAGAAGGGCGCCTTCGGCCAGACCAACTACTCGGCGGCCAAAGCCGGCATGCACGGCTTCACCAAGGCCCTGGCCCTGGAAGTGGCCAAGGCGGGGGTAACCGTCAACACCATTTCGCCGGGCTACATCGGGACCCGCATGGTGACGGCCATTCCCCAGGAAATCCTGGATTCGAAGATATTGCCGCAGATTCCCATCGGGCGTCTGGGCAAACCGGAGGAAATCGCCGGCCTGGTGGCCTACCTCGCCTCCGACGAGGCGGCCTTCGTCACCGGCGCCAACATTTCCATCAACGGCGGCCAGCACATGTACTGACCGCCGTGTTTTTCAGTCGTAGCAGCCAATAAAAGGAAGGAATCATTATGACGCAACGTGTTGCTCTCGTTACCGGCGCCATGGGGGGTATCGGAACCGCTGTCTGCCAGGAACTGGCCAAGGCCGGCCACAAGGTGGTGGCAGCCTACCATCCCCAATTCGACAACAAGGAAGAGTGGCTGAAGGAACAGGCTGCCGCCGGCTTCACCGGTTTCGTCTGCGTGGCGGGCGACGTGGCCTCCTGGGACGACTGCGCGAAGATGGTTGCCGAGGCCGAAGCCGCCGCCGGCCCCATCGACATCCTGGTGAACAACGCCGGCATCACCCGTGACCGCATGTTCGCCAAGATGGAACGCGATGGCTGGGATGCCGTCATCTCCACCAACCTGACCAGCCTCTTCAACATGACCAAGCAGGTCTCCGCCAAGATGGCCGAGCGGGGTTGGGGCCGCATCATCAACATCTCCTCGGTGAACGGCGTCAAGGGCCAGGCCGGCCAGACCAACTACTCCGCCGCCAAGGCCGGCGTCATCGGCTTCACCAAGGCCCTGGCCGCCGAACTGGCAGCCAAGGGCGTGACGGTCAACGCCATCGCTCCGGGCTACATCGCCACCAAGATGGTCATGGCCATCAAGCCGGAGGTGCTGCAGACCATCGTCGATTCCGTGCCCATGAAGCGCCTGGGCAAGCCGGAAGAGATGGGTGCCGCCTGCGTCTACCTGGCTTCCGAAAACGCCGGCTTCATGACCGGCGCCACCCTCAATATCAACGGCGGCTTGTATTACCAGTAATTGACTTTTCGTGGAGGTCGCTGAATTTCCAGCGACTTTTGCGTTGCATCAAATCCAGGCGCCTGCGGGCGCCTGTTTTTTTGGCTATAATGCTTCACCGCACACAAAATTACTTGGGGACTGCGCATGTCGGAACAGGTTCGGCTGATCAAGAAATATCCCAACCGTCGTCTCTACGACACCAAGACCAGCGCCTACATCACGCTGGGGGACGTCAAGGACCTGGTCCTCAAGTACGAGAACTTCAAGGTCGTGGACGCCAAGACCGCCGAAGACCTGACGCGCAGCATCCTCCTGCAGATCATCCTGGAAGAGGAAACCGGCGGCGTGCCCCTGTTCTCCTGCGACCTGCTGTCCGCTTTCATCCGTTTCTACGGCAATGCCATGCAGGGCATGCTCGGCAAGTACCTGGAAAACAACATGAAGACTTTCGTTGATTTCCAGCAGAAGCTGCAGGACCAGTCGCGCACCATGTACGGCGGCGACAACCAGCACATGCAGGCGGATTTCTGGGCCCAGTTCCTCAATTTCCAGCAGCCGGCCATGCAAAGCATGATGACCGCCTACATGGACAACTCCAAGAAGATGTTCCAGCAGATGCAGGACCAGCTCCAGAGCCAGACCCGCAACATGTTCACCGGCTTCCAGTTCCCCACGCCGGAAGACAACAAGAAGTAACGTGGCGGCAGTTCCCCCGAAAGTCGGCTTCATCTCCCTCGGCTGCCCCAAGGCAGGCAGCGATGCCGAGCGCATCCTGACCAAGCTGCGCGCCGAAGGCTACGACATCACCCCCAGCTACGACGATGCCCAACTGGTCATCGTCAACACCTGCGGCTTCATCGACGCCGCCGTCGAGGAATCTCTCGACGCCATTGGCGAGGCCCTGGCCGAGAACGGCAAGGTGATCGTCACCGGCTGCCTGGGCGCCAAGGGCGACATCGTGCAGCAGACGCACCCGTCGGTGCTGGCTGTCACCGGCCCCCATGCGGCGGACGAGGTCATGGGCCACGTGCACCAGCACCTGCCCAAGCCCCACGATCCCTACACCGACCTGGTGCCTCCCCAGGGCGTGCGCCTGACCCCCGACCACTTCGCCTACCTGAAGATTTCCGAAGGCTGCAACCACAGTTGCACCTTCTGCATCATTCCTTCCCTGCGCGGGCCGCTGGTTTCCCGTCCCGTCGGGGACGTGCTGGCGGAAGCCGAGACCCTGGCCCGGGCCGGCGTGAAGGAAATCCTGGTCATCTCCCAGGACACCAGCGCCTACGGCGTCGACCTCAAGTACCGCACGGGCTTCTGGGGTGGCCGGCCGGTGAAGACGCGCCTCAAGGACCTGTGTGACGCCCTGGCCCAGTTCGGCATCTGGGTGAGGCTGCACTACGTTTATCCCTACCCGTCGGTGGACGATGTCATTCCCCTGATGGCCGACGGCAAGATACTGCCCTATCTGGACGTGCCCTTCCAGCACGCCAGCCCGAAGATACTCAAGGCCATGAAGCGGCCCGCCTCGGCCGAGAACACCCTGGAGCGCATCAGGAAGTGGCGGGAAATCTGCCCCGAGATCGTCATCCGCTCCACCTTCATCACCGGCTTCCCCGGCGAGACCGACGAGGATTTCGATCAGCTCATCCAGTTCCTGGAAGACGCTCAACTCGACCGTGTCGGCGCCTTCGCCTATTCGCCGGTGGCGGGCGCCCAGGCCAACGAACTGCCCGGCCTGCCGCCGGAAGACGTGCGGGAAGACCGCCGCCGCTGGCTGATGCAGGTCCAGGAGGACATCAGCGCCGACAAGCTGGCCGCCAAGATCGACAGCGAGATCGAGGTGCTGGTGGATGCCGTGGACGAAGAGGGCGTCATCGCCCGTTCCAAGGCCGACGCCCCGGAAATCGACGGCCTGGTCTACCTGGACGGCTTTTTCGACGCCCAGCCCGGGGACTTCCTCAAGGTACGGGTGGTGGATGCCGACACCCACGACCTCTACGCCGAACCCGTCGACCGGGGGTAGGGGGATGAGCCGGCCGCGCATCGGCATCGCGCTGGGGTCGGGGTCGGCCCGGGGCTGGGCCCACATCGGCGTGCTGCGGGCCTTGCAGCAGGCGGGAGTCGAGCCGGACGTGGTGTGCGGCACCTCCATCGGCGCCTTCGTCGGCGCTGCCTACGCCTCCGGCGACCTGGACAAGCTTGAGGCCTGGGCCTGCGGCCTGACGCGGCGCGATGTCCTGGGCTTCTTCGACGTCAGTCTGGCCGGCGGCCTGATCAAGGGCGAGAAGCTCCTCGCCTTCGCCGCCAGTACCTTCCTCGACGGCACCTTCGAGCAACTGGAGCGGCCTTTCGCCTGCGTCGCCACCGACCTGGCCAGCGGCCGGGAAATCTGGCTGAAGGAAGGGCCGGTGGCGGACGCCGTGCGCGCCTCCATCGCCTTGCCCGGCCTCTTCGCACCCCACTTGGTGGATGAGCGCCACCTGGTGGACGGCGGCCTGGTGAATCCGGTGCCGGTGTCCCTGTGCCGGGCCATGGGGGCGGACATCGTCATCGCCGTCGACCTGGGCATGGACGTCATCAACCAGCGCTACCGCCGGGCCGAGGCCGGCTCTACGAAGAACGGCGGATGGCGCCGCCGCCTGGGCCGCTGGCTGGGCAAGGAAGAGGCCGGGGACGCCGTCTTCCGGCCCTCCCTGGCGGATGTCCTGGCCAACAGCATAGCCATCATGCAGGGGCGTATTTCGCGCTCCCGCCTGGCGGGCGAGCCGGCCGACGTACTCATCGCCCCCCGCCTCGGCCAGATGGGGCTCCTCGACTACCATCGGGCGGCGGAAGCTATCGCCGTCGGCCGCCAGGCCACCGAGCACATGCTGCCCCTCCTGCGTTCCTTCCTCGACTGAGCATCCCTTCCCGCGCCATGGCCGCCGACCTCATCGCCACCCTCGCCGCCATCGTCGGCCCCGGCCACATCCTCACCGACGCCGCCGACCTGGAGCCCTGGCTCACCGACTGGCGCGGGCGCTACCGGGGAGCGGCCCGCTGCCTGGTGCGGCCGGGGGATGCAGCCCAGGTGGCGGCGGTGGTGCGGGCCTGTGCCGCCGCCGGGGTGCCGATGGTGCCCCAGGGCGGCAATACCAGCCTGTGCGGCGCCGCCACGCCCGACGCCAGCGGCCGGGCGGTGATCATCGCCCTCGGGCGCCTCAACCGCATCCGGACCGTGGATGCTGCCAACAACACCCTGACGGCGGAGGCCGGCTGCACCCTGGCGGCGGTGCAGGAAGCGGCCGCCGCCGCCGACCGGCTGTTTCCGCTTTCACTGGCCTCGGAAGGAAGTTGCCAACTGGGCGGCAACCTGTCCACCAACGCCGGCGGGGTGCAGGTGCTGCGCTATGGCAACACCCGCGACCTCACCCTGGGCCTGGAGGTGGTGCTGCCCGACGGCACCCTGTGGGACGGCCTGCGAGCGCTGCGCAAGGACAACACCGGCTACGACCTGAAGCACCTGTTCATCGGCGCCGAGGGCACCCTGGGCATCATCACCGCCGCCGTGGTCAAGCTCTTCCCGCGGCCGGCCGCCCAGGCGACGGCCTGGGTGGACGTCGCCGACCCGGCCGCCGCCGTGGCCCTGCTGGCACGTGCCCAGGCGGCTTTCGACGCCCGCCTGACGGCCTTCGAACTGGTGTCCGGCGCGGCCCTCGATCTGGTGCTGCGCCACATTCCCGCCACCGCCCGGCCGGCGGGGCCATCGCCCTGGCACGTCCTCTGCGAATTCTCCGATGGCGGCGAGGAGGCCGCGTTGCGGGGCCAGGTCGAGTCCTGGCTGGAAGAGGGCGTCGAGGCGGGGCTGGCGGCCGATGCCGTCATCGCCCAGTCCGAGGGCCAGGCGGCGAAGCTGTGGCGCCTGCGGGAATCCATCTCCGAAGCCCAGAAGATCGACGGCATCAGCATCAAACACGACATTTCGGTGCCCGTGTCCCGCATCCCGGACTTCATCGCCCGGGCCGACCAGGCCCTGCAAGCCGCCTTCCCCGGCGTGCGCATCGTCACCTTCGGCCACGTCGGGGACGGCAATCTGCACTACAACCTTTCCCGGGCCGAGCGCCAGGAGAACGACGCCTTCATCGCCCGGCAGGAGGAGGCCAATCGCATCGTCCACGACGTCGTTCACGCCCTGGGTGGCTCCATCTCCGCCGAGCACGGCCTGGGGCAGTTGAAGCGGGAAGAGATCCGGCGCTACAAGAGTCCGGTGGAAATGGCGCTGATGGCGTCCCTCAAGGCGGCGATGGACCCCCGGGGCCTGATGAACCCGGGCAAGGTCCTATAGCGCCGAAGGCAGGGCGAAGGGCAGGGTGGCGCGGGCCGTCGTGCCCTGGCCCGGCGTGCTCTCGATTTCCAGTGTTCCGCCCATCAGTTGCGCCAGGCGGCGGGAGATGGGCAGGCCGATGCCGGTACCGCCGTGACGGCGGGTGGGGGAATCGTCCCCCTGATGGAAGAGGGCGAAGCTGGCCGCCAGGGATTCGGCGGACATGCCCGGTCCCTCGTCCTGGACGGTGAAGGCGAGGCGGATCCGGCCGCCTTCCTGGCCGGCGCTGCGGACGGTCACGGCTATCCGGCCCCGGGACGAGAACTTGACCGCGTTGTCCGCCAGGTGGAAGAGGATCTTGCGCAGAATATCGGGGTCGCCCACCACCACCGGCGGCAGGTCGCCTCCCTCGCTGACGCCGAAGGCCAGCCCCTTGGCCCGGGCGGCGGCGGCGCAGCCTTCCAGCATGCTGCCGAGCGCCTCGTGCAGGCAGAAGGGGGCGGGCCGCAACTGCACGTCGCCCACTTCGAGGGCGGAAAGCTCGATCATCGACTCGATCTTGTCGTGCAGCTCCCGGGCCGAATGCCGCAGGGGCACCAGCAGTTCGCGCTGTTCCGGGGACAGGCCGTCCATCGCCAGGAGGTCGGCCATGCCGAGGATGCCGTTCATGGGGGTCCGCAACTCATGGCTGACGTTGGCCAGGAAGCGGGACTTGGCCTGGTCCGAAGATTCCGCTGCCGTCTTGGCGACGGCGAGATCGGCTACCAGCCTGTCCTTCTCGTGCTCCAGGCGCAGCGTTTCGTGCAGGGCGTCGTGGAAGTAGCCGGCGCTGCGCGTGGAGATGACGAGGAAGATGACCGCCATGGCGGCGAAGGCCAGGTGCATCGGGTCGCTGCCCATGCCGACGGCGGTGCAGGCTACTACGATGGGCCAGGCGTAACACCGATAGGCGGTGATGTCGGCGGCGAGGATGGGCACCGCCCCAGCCACCATGCCGGCCATGACGAAGGCGGTGAACAGCATCTGGACGGTGTCGCCGGTGAGCATGAAGAGCAGGGCGCCGGCCGCCCAGACCAGGCCGGCGACGGCGGCGCCGGCAACGGCCCGACGGCGCCAGGGCCGGGGGGACGCCCGGGCTTCGGCCTGGCGGCGGCGATAGGCCAGCGCCAGGCCGTAGCGGATGCCGGCGATGGCGAAGGCTGCTCCCAGCCAGGCCAGGGTGGGCAGCAGTCCCGTGGTGCGGTGCCAAAGCCAGGCCAGGAAGGCCGCATTGACTACCGAGGTGAGCTGGCCGAGGGGAACGTTGCGGTAGAGCAGCTCCACCTGCCGGCCGAGGATGGCGTCATCGTCCGGGAGGGTGGTCAATGCAGGACCCTTCCCGCCCGCGGGTCGAAAAGCGCCGCCACGTCTTCGGCGCTGAAGCGGTAATCGCGGTTGCAGATGTCGTCGCGGATGAGGATTTCCCCGTGCTCGCGGACGATGGTTTCGGCATCTTCGCGGCCGAGGGAACGGATCATGTCCCGCACCTTTTCCCAATCCTCGGGGCAGTGGTACACCACCGGCGCCGGATCGTAGAGGCGCAGGCCGTGGGCGGCCATGTCCTCGTGGAAGAGGCGGGTGAGCAGGTCTGCCGGCGCCAGGCCGAGGAGCTCGTCCGCCTTGACGGTTTCCGCCAGGTGGCAGATGCGGTGCCAGCCGTCGGGGTCGTTCCTGTCGGCATCCGGCATCTTCTGCAGGAAGAGGCAGGCGACGCCCTCTGGGCGGGCGGCGATGAACAACCGCGACGCCTGTTGTTCCGACTGCTCCAGGTAATGCTCGAAGATGGCGGCGATGCTGTCGCCGACCATGGGCACGATGCTCTGGTAGGGGTGGCGGGCCGTGGGCAGGTCGAGGCTCAGCAGCAGCTGGCCTCCTTGGTGGGCGCCCAGGAGGTCGGGTACCGGCGCCGGCAGGACGACCGGGTGGCTGCGAGCCATGCCGCGCATCTGCAATTGCTCGTTGCAGTCCATCACCAGCAACTGGATGGGGCCGTTGCCGCGCAATTGCAGGGTCAGCCGGCCCGGCTGCTTCAACTGGGCGGCGATGAGGGCGGTCACCGCCGCCATCTCGCCCAGCAGCCTGGTCACCGGCGGCTGGTAATCACGGCCCGCCTGCATCTGCCGCCAGGTGTCGTCCAGATGGACGACGGCGCCCCGGATATCGAGGGTTTCGAAAAGAAAGCGGCTGACGCTGTCCGTCATTTCACGGTCTTGGCGTAGGTATCCGCGTCGAAGCCCACCAGCAGGGATTTCCCGGTGTCGAGGACCGGCCGTTTGATGAGGGCCGGGTACTGGGCCATGAGCCTGAGGGCCTTGGCCTCGTCCACGTCGGCCCGCTCCTCCTCGGAAAGCTTCTTCCACATGAGGCCGCGGGTGTTGAGCAGGGTCTTCCAGCCGGCGCGCTTGTTCCAGTCCGGCAGATGGGCCGCGGCGACGCCGGCCTTCTTGTAGTCGGTGAACTCGTAGGCGACACCGTTGGCCTCCAGCCAGGCGAAGGCCTTTTTCATGGTGTCGCAGTTCTTGATGCCGAATACCTTGGTCATGTCATTTCCTCAACTTGGCTATGGCGGCGGCCTTGGCGCCGCCGGCCGGGGGCGGGCTGCTCTGGCGCTGCTGCGGGCGGCTGGTGCCGGCGCCCCGGCCGCCGCCGGCGGGTTCGTGCCGGCGGCCTGCCACAGGTTCGTCGGACATCCGCATGGTCAGGGAAATCCGCTGGCGCGGCAAGTCCACTTCCAGCACCTTGACCTTGACCACATCGCCGGCTTTGACCACTTCGTGGGGGTCCTTGACGAACTTGTTGGAGAGGGCGGACACATGCACCAGGCCGTCCTGATGCACGCCGATGTCCACGAAGGCGCCGAAGGCGGCGACGTTGGTGACCACGCCCTCCAGGATCATGCCGGGCTTGAGGTCCTTCATCTGCTCGACGCCCTCGGCGAAGGTGGCGGTCTTGAACTCGGGGCGGGGGTCGCGGCCGGGCTTTTCCAGTTCGCGGATGATGTCCTGGACGGTGAAGATGCCGAAGCGCTCGTCGGTGTATTTCTGGGCGCTGAGGCTCTTGGCCAGGGGGCTGCCGATGACTTCCTTGATGGGCTTTTTCAGGTCCACCAGGATTTTTTCCACCACCGGATAGGCTTCCGGGTGCACCGCTGAGGCATCCAGCGGGTTGTCGCCGCTGGGGATGCGCAGGAAGCCGGCGGCCTGCTCGAAGGTCTTGTCGCCCAGGCGGGGCACCTTCTTCAGCTCGTCACGGGACCTGAAGGCGCCGTGGGCGTCCCGGTAGCCGACGATGTTGGCGGCCAGGCCGGCGTTGAGGCCGGAAATGCGGGTGAGCAGGGGGATGGAGGCGGTATTGACATCGACGCCGACGGCGTTGACGCAGTCCTCGACCACGGCGTCCAGGCTGCGGGCCAGCTTGGTTTGCGACACGTCGTGCTGGTACTGGCCGACGCCGATGGACTTGGGCTCGATCTTGACCAGTTCGGCCAGGGGGTCCTGCAGGCGGCGGGCGATGGAGACGGCGCCGCGCAGGGATACGTCCAGTTCCGGGAATTCCTTGGAGGCGAACTCGGAGGCGGAATAGACCGAGGCGCCGGCCTCGGATACCACGATCTTGGTCAGCCGCGCTTCCGGGTGGCGCTTCATCACGTCCGCCACCAGCTTGTCGGTCTCCCGGCTGGCGGTGCCGTTGCCGATGGCCACCAGGCTGACGCCATGCTTCGAAGCCAGGCGAGCGATGGTGGCCAGGGAACCGTCCCAGTCGCAGCGCGGTTCATGGGGGTAGATGGTGGCGGTTTCCAGCAGCTTGCCGGTGGCGTCCACCACGGCGATCTTGCAGCCGGTACGGATGCCCGGGTCGATGCCCATGGTGGCGTGGTGGCCGGCCGGCGCGGCGAGCAGCAGGTCTTTGAGATTGCGGGCGAAGACGCGGATGGCTTCTTCCTCGGCCCGCTCCCGCAGCTCGTTCATCAGCTCCAGTTCCAGGTGGGTGTAGACCTTGACCTTCCAGGTCCAGCGCACGGTGTCGGCCAGCCATTTGTCGGCGGGGCGGCCCTGGTCGCGGATGCCGAAGCGGGCGGCGATGCGCTGCTCGCAGGGATTCTGGACGGTGCGCGGGGCTTCTTCGTTGAGCTCGGAATCGAGCACCAGGCTGATCGAGAGGAAGCCCTCGTTGCGCCCGCGGAAGAGGGCGAGGGCACGATGGGAGGGCATGGCGGCGATGGGTTCGGCAAAGTCGAACCAGTCGCGGAACTTGGCGCCTTCGGTCTCTTTGCCTTCCACCACAGCGGATTTCACCAGGCCGTGTTCGGTCAGGTATTCCCGCAGTTGGCCGAGGAGTTCGGCGTCCTCGGCGAAGCGTTCCATGAGGATCTGGCGGGCGCCGTCCAGCACCGCCTTGGTGTCGGCGAAACCGGCGTCGGCGTTGAGGTATTTCTCCGCCTCGGCTTCCGGCATCAAGCCGGGGTCGCCGAGGAGGGCCAGGGCCAGCGGCTCGATGCCGGCCTCCCGGGCGATCTGGGCCTTGGTACGGCGCTTCTGCTTGTAGGGCAGATAGAGGTCTTCCAGGCGCTGCTTGGTCTCGGCGTCGTCGATCTCGCCCTTCAGTTCCGGCGTCAGCTTGCCCTGTTCCTCGATGCTGGCGAGGATGGCGGCGCGGCGTTCCTCGAGCTCCCGCAGATAGGTGAGGCGCTCTTCCAGGTTGCGCAACTGGGTGTCGTCCAGTTCGCCGGTGGCCTCCTTGCGGTAGCGGGCGATGAAAGGCACGGTGGCGCCTTCGTCGAGGAGGGCGATGGCGGCGACGACCTGGGCGGGGCGCACCCCGAGTTCGATGGCGATGCGGTGTTCGATGGGGGGGAGCATGGACTGCAGCAGGATAAAAAAGAGGCGAACTATGCGCAATCCACCGGCGAAAGGCAAGCCGCCGGAATGTGCCCGGGCCATGGTCGGGAGAGCCGGCGGCCCGCCCCTTGCCGTGAGCATGCCCGGCGCATGGAGACTTGGTGTAGGATGCGCCGATCCATAACAACAGGAGGCGCACCATGCAAGTCCAGACCCATCTCTTCGGCACCCTGGAAGTCGACCCGGAAAAGGTCATCACCTTTCCCTTCGGCCTGGTCGGCTTCGAAAACAGCAAGCGCTTCACGCTGATCCATGAAGCCCAGGGCGCCGAGCCGGCCAGCTACACGCTGCAGTCGCTGGACGAGGCGGCGGTGGCCTTCCAGATCATCGACGCCGCCGCCGTCGGGCTCAATTACGAAATCGCCCTCACCGATGCCGAATCCGCCGAACTGCACACCCCGGCCCCGGAAGACATGGCCGTGATGCTGGTGCTCTACAAGCAGGACATCGCCGCCCCGGGGCCCCAGGGCATCGGCGCCAACGTGCGGGCGCCGCTGCTCATCAACACCCGGGCCCGGGTGGGGCTGCAGAAGGTGATCGAGAATCCGCGCCCCAACCTCACCATTTCCAACCTGGCGAGCCGGGTCTGATCACCGTGGGACGAGGCTGCTGCGATAGCGGGCGGCGTTGGCCACGTAGTGGGCCGCGGAGCCCTGCAGGCGGGCGACTTCCTCGTCGCTGAGTTCGCGGATCACCTTGCCGGGGGAGCCGACGATGAGCACCCGGTCGGGGAAGACCTTGCCTTCCGGGATGAGGGTGTTGGCGCCGACAATGCAACCCTTGCCGATGACGGCCCGGTTGAGGATCACCGAGCCGATGCCGATCAGGCTGCCGTCGCCGACGGTGCAGCCGTGCAGCATGACCAGGTGGCCGACGGTGACCTGGTCGCCGATGTGCATGGGCACCCCTTCGTCGGTGTGCAGCACGGAGCCGTCCTGGATGTTGGTGCCGACGCCGATGGTGATGGGGTCGTTGTCGCCGCGCAGCACGGCGTTCCACCACACCGAGGCGTTGGCGCCGAGGCGCACGTCGCCGATCACGGTGGCGTTGGGGGCGACCCACACCTCGGCGCCCAGTTGCGGCGACTTGTCGCCCAGGGTGAAAATGGCCATGGCCTGTCCTTTTCAAAATTCCAGGAGCCATTGTAATTGAGCGACCTCGCAGCCCTCACCCATGCCGTGCTGGCCTTCCGCGACGAGCGGGACTGGCGCCAGTTCCACAGCCTGCGCAACCTGATCGTCTCCCTCAACCTGGAGGCCGCCGAGCTGCTGGAACTGACCCAGTGGAAACAGGACGCCGAAATCGAGGCGCTGCCGGCCGACAGCGCCGGCCGCGAGGCCCTGGAGGACGAATGCGCCGACATATTGCTCTATCTGCTGTTGATCGCCGATGCGGCCAAGGTGAACCTGGCGGAGGCAGCCCGGCGCAAGCTGATCAAGAACGCCGCCAAGTACCCGGTGGCCAGGAGCTACGGCTCCCGCGCCAAGTACACGGACCTGCCCCCGGACGGTTCCCGGGATACGACCGCGGAACGGTCGTGACTTCCCGGGCGGAACCCTCTCGACCACAGCCATCGTTCAATCAGGAGACCGCAGGACCATGCCGCCGACCAAACCGATCCGGATCTTCCTGAGCCGGCCGAACTGGGTGCCCCCGCCGTTGCAGGCGGGGCTGGACGGGTTTACCAGGTTGCTGGCCGACATGGGCCTGGAGCCGCTGACGCTGGGCGTGACCCAGGCGGCCAGGCAGAACCCCATGCGCGAGGTCGTGCGCCTGGTCGACAGTACCTACGGAATGATCGTCCTCGGCCTGCCCCAGATCGAGCTGACCAAGGGCGCCATCAAGGCCGACAAGGTGACCGACAAGCGCTTCCCGTCGGAGTGGAATCACATCGAAGGCGCCGTCGGCTACGCCCGGGGTCGCCCGCTGCTCTTTCTCCGGGAACGGGGCGTCATCGATCGCGGCATGCTGGATGCCGCCTCCCTGGGCCTCTTCACCTTCGAAATCGACGGCGCCGACCCCCGCTGGGCCGACGCCGCGCTCCTGCGGCAAGCGGTCAGCGACTGGAAGACGGAGGTCGAGGCCTGCCGCCGCCGCACCATCTCCTTCGACGGGCTGCGGGTGCTCCGCTACCTGGAGCAAAGCGCGGGGCGAGGCGGCGTCGAATCCCGGATCATCCGGCGCGACCTGGGCAATCTCGACGTGGCGCGGCTGCGGCGCGTTCTGGGCAAGTTGATCGCTGCCGGGCTGGTCGCCGACCAGCCCTTCGAAAATGCGGTTTCCGAATACAGCATCACAGAGCGGGGGCGGACCTTCCTCGAAGGCTTCCAGATGGGCGCCCCCCTCAACCACCTCTGAACGGATAAAGGAAAGGACATGGCATGAAATGGCGGGATCTGCTGGCCGATTGGGGCGTCACCAAGCTCAAGCTGAGCGCGGGTTTTCTCGATGCCGAGTTCGAGCCGACCGACGACGTGCGCAACGCCGCTTGGGAGATGTACATAGAACTGGCGACCCGGGTCACGACCCAGGCGCTGCCTGACGAGGCCGGCGTCGATTCGGCGGCCTTGTCCAGCCTGCATGCCCTCTTCGGCGTCACCCGGGAGGTGCTCAAGAAATACGGCCCGCGCGCGGAAAAATTCGCGCGGGTGGCCATTGCCGTCCTCAACCAGGTGCTGCGGCCGTTCATGACCCGCTGGCACGGCCGCCTGGACGGCACCGGCCAGATACCCGCCGCCCAGCATCAGGTTTTCCGGGACGAATTGCGGCAGGTCCAGAAGGAACTGCTCGACCGCTATATTCCCGTGCTGACCGATCTGGCCGGGGTCGAGCCGCTGCAGGGCTGAGCCGCCCGCTGGGCGCGGGCCTTGCCCGGGTCAGGCTTCGTGGCTTTCCAGCCCGAACCTGGCCTTGTCGTCCTGGCCCAGCGCCGCCACCAGCCAGGGCATTGCCTCCAGCAGCGCCTCCTCCAGCTTCCACGGGGGATTGATGATGAACATGCCGCTGCCGTTCATGCCGAAGCCGTCCTTGGCCGGGCCGGCGACGGTGAGGGTGACATGGAGCCAGCTCTTTGCCGGCAGGGCTTTCAGGCGATCGGGGAACTGGCGGGACTCGATCTTCGCGAGCTGCGGGTACCAGATGGCGTAGGTGCCGGTGGCGAAGCGCTTCAGCGCTTCCTTGAGGGCCTGGACGACGTTGAAGTAGTCGCCCTTGGTTTCGTAGGACGGGTCGATGAGGACGACTGCCCGGCGCGATGGCGGCGGCAGCAGGGCCTTGAGTCCGGCCAGACCGTCGCCGGCGGTCACCGATACCTGGCGCCCGGCCTCCTTGAAGGTTTCCTGCAGCAGGCGGGCGTCGGTGGAATGCAGTTCGAAGAGGCGCAGGCGGTCCTGGGAGCGCAGGGCTTTCCAGGCCAGCCATGGCGAACCCGGATAACGCTTGAGCTTGCCGCCGGGATTGAGGCCGCGCACCCGTTCGACGTAGTCGGCCACCGCCGGCGGCAGATCGTTGCGGGACCAGAGGCGGCCGATACCGCCCTCGTATTCGGCCAGCTTGGTGGCGTGGCCGCTATCCAGGGCATAGCAGCCGGCCCCGGCATGGGTGTCGATGAGCCAGTAGGGCGCCTCCTTCTGGCCGAGGTGATGGCAGATCTGGAGGAGTACGACGTGCTTGAGGACGTCGGCGTGGTTGCCGGCGTGGAAGGCGTGGCGGTAGCTGAGCATGGAGCCCGGATTGTAGCCTAACCGGCCAGCCGCTCCAGGGTGAAGAAATCCAGGTGGTCGTTGCCCTCGACCAGCTTGTCGACCCGCAAGCGCACAGTGTGGCTGGGGTCGCGGAAATTGATACGGTGGCCGAGGCGCAGCCTGCCGGCAGGGGCGAGGATGCCGGCAGCCCTGCCGAAACCGGGCATCTGGGGCAGCAGCAGCACTTCGCAGGATTTTCCGTCGTCTCCCGCCGGCAATTCGATCACCAGCCCCTGGGGGGAGAGTTCCTGGATGCCCAGTTCCAGGCGGCCCTGGTGGCTGGCGATGCGGCGCACGATGCAGATGTGGAACTTGCTGTTTTCCCGCGGCTGCAGGCCGACGATATCGCCCGCTTCCACCCGGTAGCGGTCGCCCTTGACGTAGCGCAGGCCGAAGCCTTCCGGGCTTTCGTCGATCAACGCCCACTCGCTGATGGCCAGTGGCCATTTCCGGGGGTCATGGTGGGGGTCGTTGTAGCGCCGGCTGAGGGCGCGGCCCTTGAGGAATTCCATCACCTGGTCGAGGCCGGTGACCAGGTCGGCCCGGGGCTTGAAGCGGGTGCGGCTGAAGCGTCGGGCCGCCTGGCCGCCGATGGCGGTGCGCAGGGTGCGCAGGATGGTTTCGGGGGCGTTCAGGGTGAGTTCCAGCACCTCACCGGGGGTGCGGCGAAGATGGCGGTCGAGAACGGCCACCGCCGGGCGGAAATCCGCCACCAGATTGCCGGCCAGGGGAGTGCCGGCGGGGGTGCGCAGCAAGGGGCGCCCCGGGCTGCCTTCGCTCACGTTGACCAGGAATTGCCCCGCCGAAGAACGGCTGTTGCGGATTTCCGGCGTGGCCTCGCCGATGAGGGCGAGGGGGGCCAGTTGTTCGGTGCAGCCCCGGATGTGGCCCAGATCGCTGCGGGGAAACTTGTTGGGATCGACGTAGGCCAGCAGCAGCGCCCCGGCGTAGAGGTACTCGATGGGCGGCTCGCTGCCGTTGCGCGTGTTCAGCTTTTGCTCGCGGGCGAGGCGGTAGAGGTCGTGCAGCATCAGCCAGGAGGAGGCCGAAGGCGCCGCGTAGGCCCGGTAGGCCAGTTGTTGGCGCTGGAAGATGAACTGCATGGCCCGGCGGATGGCGCCTTCCTGCAGGCGACCGAAGCCCGGGTCCACCCGCTGCGCCGGGATGCTGCCGGCGACGGCGGCGTAGGCGGTGGCCAGGCCCTTGAGCAGGTTGTCGGCCGCCAGGGCCAGAGTCGCCGTTTCGTTGGCCAGGGGCAGGACCGCTTCGTCGATCAGGCGCTCGATGTCGGGGAGGATGCGTTCCGCCTCCTGCCGCGCCTCTTCCAGCAGGCGGCTGCGCATGTGCAGGTTGGCAAGCTGGCCGATGGCGGGAACGATCTGGGCGGAGAGGGCGCGCATGGCCTCCGCCGGCGCTTTCCCCGCGACCTCCTCGAGCCACTGGCGCAATTCGCCCACGCCCTTGTCCTGCTCGGGAGCGCGGGAAAAGGGCAGCAGGTCGCGAAGGAATTGGAGGGGAGTATCCATGAATCGTAATTATGAAGCTTGGAAAAGATTATGGCGAAGGTAAGGGGAGGCGTTAGGGATAAATTCTCACTCTTCGTATACTTCCGACCATGGAACTGATCGAACTGGCGACCATCGCCTTCCTGCTGGCTGCAGCCTGGCTGTGGCTGGACAGCCTGAAAACCCGGGAAATCGCCCTGCAGGCGGCGGCCCTGGCCTGCCACGACGAGGGCCTGCAAATCCTCGACGACACCGTGGCCTGCCGCTCCCTGCGCCTGGCCCGGGACGACGCCGGGCAGCTCCGGCTGCGCCGGGTCTATGCTTTCGAATACAGCGAAACCGGCGACAACCGGCGCGAAGGCAGCGTCGCCCTCCTTGGCCACCAGGTGGAACTGCTGCACCTGCGCCCCCACCTGTACGTCGTCCCCAAGACTCCGGATTCCCATGAAACCTTGCATTGAGCCCATCGATTTCCACGGCATCGAAGCCCTGCGGCTCACTGGCCCCCGCGGCGCCCAGGCCGTCGTCGCCAGGCTGGGCGGCCAGGTGCTGTCCTGGATCACCCCAGATGGCCGCGAGCGCCTCTTCCTGTCCGACCGGGCCGTCTTCGACGGCAGCGTCGCCGTGCGCGGCGGCATCCCCGTGTGCTTTCCCCAGTTCGCCGGCTTGGGCGGGCTGCCCAAGCACGGCCTGGTGCGTACCCGGAGCTGGCAGGTGGCGGGGGAGAACTGCGGCGACGATTACGCCATGGCCACCCTGGCGGTCGAGGACGACGAAGCCAGCCGGGCACTGTGGCCCCACGCCTTCCGCATCGAGTTGACGGTGATGCTGGAGGCCGGCCGCCTCGACGTGGAACTGGCGGTGGAGAACACCGGGACGGCGCCCTTCGCCTTCACCGGCGCGCTCCACACCTACCTGCGCGTGGTGCAGGTGGAAGACGTGGCCCTGGAGGGGCTCTACGGGTTCACCTACCGCGATGCCGCCGGCGGTGACCGCCTGGTGCGGGAGAGCGGCACGGCCCTGGCCGTCGAGGGCGAGACCGACCGCGTTTACCACGACGTGGGGCGGCCGCTGCTTCTGCAGGCGGGGAATCTCAGCCTGGGCATCCATGGCGAGGGGTTCCCCGACGTGGTGGTGTGGAATCCCTGGGTGGAGAAATGCCGCCAGCTCCCCGACATGGCGCCGGACGCCTGGCGCCGCATGCTTTGCGTCGAGGCCGCCGCCGCCCGCCAAGCCGTTACCGTCGCTCCAGGCCAGAGCTGGGCCGGGCGGCAGACCCTGGTCGTCGTTTGAATTTTCCGGAGACAACAATGAAAATCGGTACCCCCCTCTCTCCCTCGGCCCTGCGGGTCATGCTCCTCGGCAGCGGTGAACTGGGCAAGGAAGTGATCATCGCCCTGCAGCGCCTGGGGGTCGAAGTCATCGCCGTCGATCGCTATCCCGATGCCCCGGGGCACCAGGTGGCCCATCGCGCCCACGTCATTTCCATGACCGATGGCGCCGCCCTGCGGGCCCTGGTGGCGCAGGAGCGGCCCCACCTGATCGTGCCGGAGATCGAGGCCATCGCCACCGATACCCTGGTGGAGATCGAAGCCGAGGGCTTCGCCGAAGTCATCCCCACCGCCCGCGCCGCCCGCCTGACCATGAACCGCGAAGGCATCCGCCGCCTGGCGGCGGAGGAACTGGGCCTGCCGACGTCGCCGTACCGCTTCGCCGACTCCCTGGCCGAACTCCAGGCGGCCATCGACGGAGGCATCGGCTACCCCTGCGTCGTCAAGCCGGTGATGTCCTCCTCCGGCAAGGGGCAATCCACCGTCAAGGGGCCGGAAGACGTGGCCCGGGCCTGGGCGTACGCCGCCGCCGGCGGCCGGGTCGATGCCGGCCGGGTCATCGTCGAGGGCTTCATCGATTTCGACTACGAGATCACCCAACTCACGGTCCGCGCCCGGGACGCTGCGGGGGCCGTGCAGACCTATTTCTGCGAACCCATCGGCCACGTGCAGGTCGCCGGCGACTATGTGGAATCCTGGCAGCCCCAGGCCATGAGCCCGGAGGCCCTGCGCAGATCCCGGGAAATCGCCGCCGCCGTGACCGGGAACCTCGGCGGGCGGGGCATCTTCGGTGTGGAGCTGTTCATCAAGGGCGACCAGGTGTGGTTCTCGGAAGTCAGCCCCCGGCCCCACGACACCGGCCTGGTGACCCTCTGCTCCCAGCGCTTCTCGGAATTCGAACTGCACGCCCGGGCCATCCTCGGCCTGCCGGTGGACGTGGCCCTGCGGGAGCCGGGGGCTTCGGCGGTCATCTACGGCGGCCTGGAGGCACCGGGCATCGCCTTCGAAGGCGTTGCCGAAGCCCTGGCGGTGCCGCGCAGCGACCTGCGCCTGTTCGGCAAGCCGGAGTCCTTCAAGAAACGCCGCATGGGCGTCGCCGTGGCCAATGGGGCAACGGTGGAGGAGGCGCGGGAGCGGGCCAAACTCGCCGCCAGCCGGGTGAGGCCGGTGGCCGGTTAACGGGCCGGGCGGTCGCCCGCCGGCGAGCCATTTTGATGCGCATTAGAGCCGCCGTCGCAGGTTTGTGCTGCAGTGGCGGGATCGTCGCCGAGATCGCCCCGTCATGACCATCGTTCCCCTTACCCCCGCCGCCCTTGGGCGCGCCCTGGCCGCCGGCTGGCGCCTGGCCAACGCCACCCGTGCCGTCAGCATCGCCTATGCCGGCATCTTCACCCTGGCCGGGTCGTTCATCCTCGGCGGGCTGCTGGCCCTGGGGCTGGCGCCGCTGGTGGTGGCCGCCGCCGGGGCCTTCATGCTGGTGGGGCCGGCGGTCCTCGCCGGTTTCTTCGGCATCGCCGCCGCCTGGGAGGCCGGGGAACGGGTGCGCTTCGCCGCCGTGGCGGAAGGCTTCCGCCGGGCCTCTCCGGGGCTCTGGGTGGTGGCCCTGGTGTGCGCCCTGCTGTTCATGATCTTCGTCACCGACGTGGCCACCCTGTACAGCTACATGGTGGGCGGCACGCCGGTGTGGCTGGGTGATGTGGCGGCCGGGAACGTGGGGCATTTCCTCAAGTGGGGCTCGATCTCCGGGGCCGTCTTCGCCCTGCTGCTGTTCTGCGTTTCCGCCTTCTCGGTGCCGCTCCTCTGCGAGGGCAGGGCGACGCTGGTGGGGGCCGTGGCCGCCAGCGTGCGGGTGGTGTTCGGCAGTTTCCCCACGGCTTTGCTGTGGGCGGTGTTCCTGGCCGGGACGGTGATCGCCAGCATCCTGCTGCTGCCCTTGCTGCCCCTGACCCTGCCCTGGCTGGCCTACGCCAGCCGGGCGCTGTACCGGGAGGCGTTGCCGCGGGAGTAGGGCGGCCGGGGCGGTATAATCGCGCCCTTTCCCCCGATTCGTAGCCTGCCGTGACCCCCCTCGACACCGAAATCTCCCGCCGCCGCACCTTCGCCATCATTTCCCACCCCGACGCCGGCAAGACGACGTTGACCGAAAAGCTGCTCTGGTTTGGCGGCGCCATCCAGGTGGCGGGCGAGGTGCGGGCGCGCAAGGCCAGCCGCCACGCCACTTCCGACTGGATGGAACTGGAAAAGCAGCGGGGCATCTCGGTGACCTCGTCGGTGATGCAGTTCCCCTACCGGGAGTGCATGATCAACCTGCTCGACACGCCGGGCCACGAGGATTTCTCCGAGGACACCTACCGCACCCTGACGGCGGTGGATTCGGCGGTCATGGTCATCGACTCGGTGAACGGCGTCGAAGCCCAGACCATCAAGCTCTTGAACGTCTGCCGCATGCGCGACACGCCCATCCTCACCTTCATCAACAAGCTGGACCGGGAAGGGAAATCGCCCATCGATCTGCTGGACGAAATCGAGTCGGTGCTGCAGATCCAGTGCGCGCCGATGACCTGGCCCATCGGCATGGGCAAGCGCTTCCGCGGTGTCTATCACCTCTACGACGACACCATCGCCTTTTTCGACCCCCAGGCCGAGAAGGGCACCGCCGAGATCATCCAGGGCCTGAACAATCCGCGCCTGGACGAGTTGATCGGCGAGCAGGCGGAGGAACTGCGCATCGACATCGAACTGGTGCGCGGCGCATCCCACGCCTTCGACGCCAAGGCCTATCTGGCGGGCAAGCAGACGCCGGTGTTCTTCGGCTCGGCGGTGAATAATTTCGGGGTGCAATCCCTGCTCGACGCCGTGGTGGAACTGTCGCCGGCGCCCCTGGCCCGGCCCGCCGCAACGCGCACCGTGGCGCCCAACGAACCCAAGTTCTCCGGCTTCGTCTTCAAGATCCAGGCCAACATGGACCCCAAGCACCGGGACCGCATTGCCTTCCTGCGCGTCTGTTCCGGGCGCTTCGAGCGGGGCATGAAGGTCAGGCAGGTGGCGGGCGGCAAGCTGGTGGCGGTGAACAACGCCATCACCTTCATGGCCCGGGACCGCAGCACCACCGACGAAGCCTATCCGGGAGACATCATCGGCATTCCCAACCACGGCACCATCCGCCTGGGGGAAACCTTCACCGAAGGCGAAGACCTCAAATTCACCGGCATCCCCTCCTTCGCGCCGGAACACTTCCGCCTGGCGCGCATTGCCAATCCGCTCAAGATCAAGCAGTTGTACAAGGGCCTGCAGCAATTGGCGGAGGAGGGGGCTACCCAACTGTTCCGGCCGCTGTCCGGCAACGACCTGATCCTGGGGGCCGTCGGCATCCTGCAGTTCGATGTGGTGGCCCACCGGCTTGAGAACGAATACGGGGTGCAGGTGATCTTCGACCACTACAACTGCGCCACGGTGCGCTGGATCCAGGGCGACGAGGGCGAACTGCGCCAGCTTTCCGACCGCTATGGCGCCAACGTGGCCCTGGACGGGGCGGACGATCCCGTCTACCTCGCCCCCAACAACGTCTATCTCAACATGATGCAGGAGAAGTACCCCAAGCTGAAATTCCTCGACGCCCGCGAGGTGGCCTGAGGTCAGCGCTTCGCCAGCAGCCGGTCAAGCTGATTGGCGAAGGCCTGCCGGTCGGCCTGGCTGAAGGCCGGGGGACCGCCGGTGTCGACGCCGCTGCTGCGCAGGCTGTCCATGAAGTTACGCAGGTCCAGGGCCTGGCGGATGTTCTCCCGGGAGTACAGCTCGCCACGGGGATTGAGGGCCAGCGCTCCCTTCTCGATGGCCGCCGCCGCCAGGGGAATGTCGGCGGTGATGACGAGGTCGCCGGCCACCGCTTGTTCGGCGATGTAGTTGTCGGCCACGTCGAAGCCCTTGGGCACCTGCACCGCCCGGATGCTCGGATAGGGGGGCGTCTTCAGCCACTGGTTGGCCACCAGCGTCAGCGGCAAGCCCGTGCGCTGGGCGGCCCGGAAGAGAATTTCCTTGATGACGCCGGGACAGGCGTCGGCGTCGACCCAGATGTGCATGGCGAGTCCGGTGATGAAGGGCTCGCCATGATACCGCCAGTGCGCTTTAGCGCAGGGGGATGACGATGGGCGGGATACCGATGCCGATGGTGATGGCCGGGTCGGCGCGGTAGCTGGGATAGGCCGGACGGTAGACCACCGGCGGGGGCGGCGGCGCAATATAGGCCGGTGCGTAGACCACCGGCGGCTCATAGACGTAGGCGGGGCGGTAACCATAGCCCCAGCCGCGGTCGTGGTGGTGGTGATGGTGGTGCCGGTGTTCCCAGCGGTCGTGTCCATGGCCGCGGCCGTCGGCGAAGGCGCTGGGCGCGGCGAGAACGAGCAGGGCGCCGGTGATGGCGGCGGCGAGCAGGCGGTTGGGGTGGGTCATGGTGTCCTCCTTGTGCTGTGGCTTCGGCGGATTTCGCCTGGGGCATGAACCCAGGATAGGACAGCGGCCCCAGCCAAGCTGTGAGGGTTTGCAACAAGATGTAAGTCGGCAGGGCGGCGCGGGATTTGGGATAATGCGCACCTTTCCCTCGACGCTGCCACCCCATGTCCATCCAATGGTTCCCCGGCCACATGACCTCTGCCCGCAAGAAGGCGGCGGAAACCCTCGCCATGGCCGACGTGGTGGTGGAAGTGCTGGATGCCCGCCTGCCCGAGGCGAGCAGCAACCCCATGATCCACGAACTGCGGGCCTTCACCGCCAGCGGCCTTGCCTCAAGCTGCTCAACAAGGCCGACCTCGCCGATCCGGACGTCACCAAGGCCTGGCTGGATTTCTACAACGGCCAGCCCGGCGTCAAGGCGGTGGCGATCTCCTGCAAGCAGCCGGGCGAGGCCGCACGCGTGCCCGCCCTGTGCCAGGCGCTGGCGCCGCACCGCAAGGACACCTTCAAGCCGCTGCGCATGCTCATCATGGGCATCCCCAACGTCGGCAAGTCGACCCTCATGAACGCGCTGCTCAAGCGCCGCGTCGCCGCCCTGGCGATGGGAACCGCCTGAGAGGGCGTGAACGCGCCCCTCATGCCCACCTCATTCACCTGTCGCGCCTGTGACCGTCGTGACCCCGTTTGAACCTTTGCCGAGCTTTCCGACATGACACCTGTTGCCCTGCTGCGCCCCGCCCTGGCGGCGCTGTGCCTGACGCTGCCGCTGCTGGCCGCGGCCCAGGAATCGACCATCCGCAAGAACCTGGCCGAACGCATCCCGGCGCTGAGCCAGATCGACGAGATCAGCAAGACGCCGATGCCCGGCCTGTTCGAGGTGCGCGTGGGGACCGACGTGCTCTACACCGACGCCGAGGGCAATTTTCTGCTGCACGGCAGCCTGCTGGACGCCCGCAACGGCCGCAACCTGACGGAAGAGCGCGTCAACAAGCTGCTGGCGGTGGACTTCAAGACGCTGGAGCTGAAAAACGCCATCACCATGGTGCGCGGCAACGGCAAGCGCAAGCTGGCGGTGTTCGAGGACCCGAACTGCGGCTACTGCAAGCGCTTCGA
>JRYJ01001786.1_pt1 | contig 64259 bp, 54 predicted proteins | sample 235371 | NCBI WGS metagenome assembly JRYJ01 (sample SAMN03074219, study PRJNA261477) | activated sludge metagenome | biome: Wastewater Treatment Plant; feature: Wastewater; material: Activated sludge; isolation source: activated biomass of a wastewater treatment plant treating hydrocarbon... ... | reverse complement strand
AACCGCACGGCGGTGTGGATCGTCGCGCAGCTCCACATCCTCTTCGCCGGGTTCATTCTGGGCGCCCCGATTTTCGTGGTCATTTCGGAATGGCTGGGCTACCGGAAGCAGGACCCGCGCTACGACCGGCTGGCAAAAGAGGTCACCAAGGTCACGGTGATCCTCTACAGCATGACCGCGCTGACCGGCGGGCTCTTCATTTTCGTCCTGCTCGCGACGTATCCGCAGTTCACCACCTGGCTGATCAATCACTTCTTCCTCATCTTCGCCATCGTCTACCCGCTCTTGTTCATCGCGGAGACGATCCTCCTCTACATGTACTTCTATACATGGGATTACATGAAAGGGGAGAAGAAGGCGCGTCACATCGCCTTGGGCGTGCTGCTGAACTTGATCGGCACGATTACGTTGTTCGTGATCGACGGACCGACGTCGTTCATGAACACCCCGGTGAAGGCGGAAGGCGTATCGCCTGCCGAATTCCTCGCGACGGCGACGCTCTGGGATAAGGTGTTCAACTACAGTTGGATGCCGCTCAACCTGCACCGCCTGGTAGGGAACGTCACGTTCGGCGGCTTCGTCGCCGGTCTGATCGCCGCCTATATGTATATGGGCGCGAAGAAAGACGAGGAACGCTCATACTACGATTGGATGGGGTTCGTCGGCAATATGATCGGTGTGGGCGCGTTGCTGTTCCTGCCGTTCATGGGATACCTGCTCGCCTATGAGCTGTGCGACTACGATGCGTCGATCTGCCCCTACATGATGGCCGACCAGCTCTCGATGTTCTTCGAGATGCAGGGCGCCATGATCGGATTGATCTTCCTTGCCAGCAATTACTACATCTGGCTGAGCATGAAACGAATCGAGGGGGTCGAGCGTGTGCGGATGACCATCCTGGCCCCGATCGTGATGGTCGCTCTGCCGCTCGTCATGACGAAGGTGATGACGGATTACCCCGTCCCTGACCCGCGGTCGTTGCTCTTCTTGCTGCCCCTTTTGCTGGCCCCGGTGATTCTGGGCCGGTTCATTCCGTTGACCGTTTCTTCGTTCACTGTCATCAAGGTGGGCTTCTTAATGGTGGTGGTGGGCAATGCCATTTGGATGACGCCGCACGGATTCGTGCCGACCGGGGCCAAACTGGTGGCCGAACTCGAGCTGCCGTCTGACTGGAACTTCCTGGCGTTGATGCCGGCCAAGAACTCCGCCGCCTTCACGCTGGTGTTTGTGACGGTCGTCAACTACGTCATTTACAACCGTGCGGTGTCGCAGGGCACGATCGTATGGGGCAAGATCGATTTTGCCTCCCAGTTCGTGCTGGTCTTCCTCGCGTTCAGCGCCATTTGGACCATGGGTCTGATGGGTGCGGTGCGGTCGCTGCTGCGGAAATATTTCCACACCTATAATNNCGTTCACGCCGACCCTGTCATATTCGGCCTGGTGGATTACCGGTATCACGGTGATCTTTTACGCGGTGGTCAGCTTCGCGATCATCGTGACGTTGCGCCCGTCCGAGTCGAAAGGACACGCGCACGAAGCCAGCCCGGTTCCTGCGGGAGCCAAATAAGGTGGTCGCGATCTAGGGCGAGCGATAAACGAGGGCATTCATGGGAAATATCATCAAGAAAATCGTGATTGGATTAGTTGTCGGAGGGATTCTCTTCGGAGCGACCAACGCGCTGGGGTTCCCCTTCGTCTTTCAGGCCTTGTTCTTTGCCTATGCCATTCTGGGGACCATCGTCTTCATCATTCTCGATCTGCCTTCCCTCAAGCCGATGAGCGGGGGCAAGGCGCTGGGAGCGCTGTTGGTGTTCTATATCGTCCTCTGCGTGGTCTACATCGCCGGCGGCTCCATGTGGCCGCAATACGATCCCGAGGATGAAAAGGGCAAGATCGACAAGATTTTGAAACCCAAGCGCGAGCAGTACGAAGCCGGCAAGGTGGAGGTGCTGTTGCAGCGCGCGAAGGCGTTGGACGAGAAGGCCAAGGAGTTGACGGCGCGCCTGCAGGCGCTCGGCGCTGCCCAGGCGCCGGCGGATCAGAAGGCCGGCAGCGAGAGCGCGCCGACCTCGACGGCTGCCGCGACCGGCGACATCGCGAAGCTCGGCGAGGAACAGTGGCAACTGCAAGAGTGCTACAACTGCCACAAGCTGAAGGGTGAAGGCGGGAAGAAACGCGGGCCCGAGCTGGACAACATCGGCAATCTGCTGACTGCCGAGCAGATCAAGCAGAAGATCCTGGATCCAAAAAGCTGGATGGCGGAAGGCTTCGAAAAGGAATACGAAAAAGGGAAGATGCCGGATAAGTACAAAGACCTGATGGAACCGAAAGATGTAGAAGCATTGGCCGTTTGGCTGGCCGGGTTCAAGAACACGTCGGTGAATACGCCGAAGCCGATCCAGAAGAAATAGTATGCAGCCCAAACTGAAATCAAAAGTTCGATGTTCGGACCGCGAAGTTGGAGAGGTGTGCCGGATCATCATGGACCCGCTCTCGCACGAGGTCAGCCACATCGTCGTCGGCGGAGACGGGATGGGGCCTGGCGAGCGGCAGGTGCCGATAGGCCAAGTGCAGGGCGTGACGGAAGAGACGGTCACGCTGCGGTTCTCCTCGTCCGATTTCGCCGCGCTGCCGCCGTTCAAGCGGGACGACTATGTGACCACCCACGAGGTCGAAATCGCGCACCTCGAGGAAAAGATCCACGTGACACCGGGCGAGGTGCTCGTCCCTTTTCCTGAACTGGAGAAGAGCGTCAAGCGCCGGACCTTCTTCGCGAATTTTACGCATGCGATCGGCTTCCTCATCGGGTTCCCGCTGGCGTTTCCAGTGCTGAAGTACCTGATGAAGCCAATGTACGCGCCGTTCGACAACAGCTGGCTCAAAATCGGCAACGTGGGGAAGATCAAGCAGGAGGATGTGGGTGTCCAGTACAAGTACAAGAAAAAGCTCAAAGAAGCCTACATGCCCGAGCAGGAGATCGACAAGAACGTCTGGGTCTTGAAGGCGACCCCGAAGGTGCTGGAGAGCATCTACCAGGGCAAGGATATGGAGTTCCGCGATTCGTCCGGGAAGCACATTTGGACGAACAAGAAGGACGTGCCGTACGTCGCCTATTCCGGCAAGTGCCCCCACCTCGGCTGCGGCTTCAAGTGGCGGACACATAAAACCCTCGGGCAGGTGTTCCTCTGCCCCTGCCATCTCAGCATCTACGATGCGGCGGGGAAAGTCCTGGACGGCCCGGCTCCGCGCGCGCTCGATCCGTTGCCCATCCAGGTCACGGCCACGGGCGAGATCGCGATCATCGACATGGAATTCAAAGCGGGCACCAAGGCCCAGGTTCGGATTGTCTAAATGGATACGACCACGCACCCGACCAATCAGCAGCCTTCCGCCATCGAAAAGGTCCTCGCATTCATCGACGAGCGCGTCGGACTGAAGACCCTGCAAGCCAAGATGCTCAACGAACCGGTCCCCGGCGGATCGCGGTGGGCGTATGTGTTCGGGTCGGTCCTGCTCTTCATCTTCATCATGCAGGCCGTCACGGGCATTCTGCTGATGTTCTACTACGTGCCGACCGCCGACCATGCCTATGCGAGCACCCAGTACATCATTCACAACGTCGACTACGGCTGGTTCCTGCTGAGCTATCACTTCTGGGGCTCCACGGCGATGGTCGTCTGCGTGTTCGCACACATGTCGCAGGTCTTTCTCTGGGGGGCCTATAAGAAACCGCGCGAACTGATCTGGTTGGTGGGCTTGGCCCTGTTCGGTATCGTGATGGGGTTCGGTTTCACCGGATACCTGCTGCCGTGGGACCAACGGGCCTACTGGGCGACGACGGTCGGTGTCGAGATCATGGACAAGACGCCGGTGCTCGGTGATTTCATGGCGCGCTTCCTGAAAGGCGGGCCGACACCGGGCCAGATGACGCTGAGCCGGTTCTTCGTCATCCACGTCATGATCCTGCCGGCGGCCCTGATGGGCCTGGCGGGGCTGCACCTCTTCCTGTTCCGGAAAGCCGGACCCGCCGGGCCGTTCCGTGGGAGCGTCGAGGAGATCAAGGCGAAGACCGACTACTTTTTCCCGCGCCAGATCTGGAAGGACATCGTCGGCATGGTGGTGGTGTTCCTGTCGATTTGCAGTCTGGCGTTCTGGGAGCCCGTCGTCCTGCTCGAAGAGGCGACTCCCGACCCCGGAGACTATCATCCGGAGCCCGAATGGTATTTCCTGTTCCTGTTCCAGTTACTGCGGCTGAAAGTCTTTGCCGGAGAGTTCGGGCAGTTCCTGGGGGCCATCGCCCTGCCGGGCGCCTTCATGGCCCTGCTGGCCGCGCTGCCGTTCATCGACCGGGACCCTGAGCGCAATATTTTCAAACGGCCGATCGCGCTGATCGGCTGGATCGTGGTCATGTCGAGCATCCTGATCTTCACCGTGGCCGCGATCATCAACCGCGAATTCCTCGAATAGGTCGGAGGAGCTTGGCTACATGACGGGTCGAGAAACCATGTCGTCGTTCAAACTGGGCCTGAGTGTGTTATGGCCTGCCTGTTGGACCGGCCTGCCGATCAAGCTGGGGTTCGCGGTGCTCTTCCTCGCCATGGGCACGATGCACCTCGAGAACAAACTCGGCATCGCGTTTCTGCTGCTGCTGCTGAGCCCGGTCAGCGTTTTTGCGTTTTTCATCATTTCGGCGGCGCTCGATTTTCATTTCGGCGAAGGGCTCGGACTCACGTTCCTGCTCCTGCTGTCGATTCCTGTCGACATTTGGGCGCTTGGCCTTGTCGCACGGACGGTCTTCCTCGAGCGGCTTCGGGTGGAACCTCCGGCCTCGATCGGCACGGCGTTGTGGATTCGCTTCGCGCTAGCCGGGGCCTTGTATTTGCCGCTGCTTTGGTTGATCGAGGGCGCCGTCACCGACGTGGCTCGGTCCGTGGCCCACTCCATCATCGATACCGAACTGTTTAAGCACCTGCCGGTGGCGGAGAAAATCGGATTGGAACTGAGCACCTGGGGCGCCGTCTCCACGGTGACGCTGGTGGTATTGACCCTGATCGGGGTCTCGATTCTTGGCCGCTTGGTTCAAACCCAGGTCAACCGCGCGAACACCGTGTCGGACAGCTACCAAGGTTTGATCACCCGCTGGGACCTGATGCGGGTGCCGAAGGACCAAAGCCTGATGCTGACGGCTTTTACCGGCGCCGGTGCGGTTCTCAGCATTCTCTTCTGGGCCGTGTTGCCGGTCTCCACGCCGCATCCGCACGAATGCTGTAAGCCGCCCGAGGTAAAAGTCGAGCCGGCTTTCGATCCGCAAAAGGCCCTCGCCAAGCATGAAAAGGTGATCAAGGAATCGGAAGTCAAAATTGCGGCGCTTGAACAGAAAGCCGCGGAGGAAGAAAAAGAGAAAGCCAAGGGCGGGAAAGAGAAAGAGAAGGCGGGTGCCAAGGAGGCGGCTTCAAAGGGCGACGGGAAGGCGGCGCAACCGGCTCCCGGCAAGCCGGCCGGAAGCGGGAAGTGACCAGATGGCGAAGGACGAGGTGAAAACCATGGTGCACCAGGCGCGGGCATATACCAATCGGTGGAACCGACTGTGGAGCCGTCTGGCCCTGTTGGCCGGCTTTGCAGCGTTACTGGGATTCGTGGGTTTCCCGGAGGCGAGCCTTGCAGACTCGGGTGCGGGGACGGCCACCGCCTACCGCGATATTCCAGGGATCGGCAGCCGTAACATGGTCTGGATCATTGCCCAGCTCCATCTCTTGCTCGCGGGATTCGTACTCGGCGTGCCGATCTTCGCGTGGCTGTGCGAAGTGGTAGCCTGGAAGTCCGGCGACAAGCGATACGACAAACTGGCCAAGGAATTCACCAAGCTCCTGACCTCCTCCTATGCGACGACCGCGCTGTTCGGTGGCATCCTTCTGTTCCTGCTGATCGGCTTCTACCCGAAGCTGATGGCCTATCTCACGGACGTATTCTTCCCGTCATTCCTGGTGTACTGTGCGTTGTTTCTCGTCGAAACCGCCACGTTGTATCTCTACTGGTACGGCTGGGATGCGATGGCCGAGGGCGGGAAGAAGAATTTGCACGTGTTCCTCGGGTTCCTCCTGAACGTCTTTGCCTTCTTCATCATGATCGTGCCGAACTCCTGGGCCACGTTCCAAGCCAGCCCGGTGGTGATCGCCGAGGGGACGGACTTCCAGCGAGCCTGGGCCGCAACCTGGAATCCGACCTGGTGGCCGGTCAACATCCACCGGCTGATCGCCAACGTCGTGCTCGGCGGGTACATCTGCGGCGCCTACGCGGGCATCCGCTATTTGGCCGCGAAAAGTCAGGAAGAACGCTATCACTATGACTGGATGGGCTACGTCGGGAACTTCATCGGAGTGTTCGGGTTGCTGCCGCTGCCGTTTGCGGGCTACTGGCTGATGCGTGAAATCTATCAGTACAACCAGCAGATGGGCATCACGCTCATGGGCGGGTTTCTCTCCTGGCTGTTCATTCTGCAGGCCATGTTGATCGGCGTCTTGTTTCTGGGCTCGAACTATTATTTCTGGCTCGGAATCACCCATCGCATCCCCGGCTCGGAAATGCAGTATCGGAAACCGATCATGGCGATGCTGATCATTCTGCTCCTCTGCCTCGGCGTCTGGATGACGCCTCACTCCCTGGTCGCCAGCCTCGAGGAGGCCCGGAAGATGGGCGGAACGCACCACCCTCTCCTCGGCGTGTTCGGCGTGATGTCCGCCAAGATGACCGTCTCGAATCTGATGATTCTCGTGACGTTCATGAGCTTCATCATGTACTGGCGGGCGGGTAAGGTAGACACCGCCGGTTGGGCGAAGGCCGCCAAGGCGGTGATGGGGGCGGTCCTCGTGCTGGCCGGCATCGCCGTGATCATCCTCGGCGTGTGGGGATATTTCGTGCCGGCCATTATCCGAATCAACTACTTCTCGACCTCGCAGGTCGGCATCGTGCTCTTCGTCATGCTGACCATCACGCCCTTGACGGCGCTCCTCCTCAAGAGCGCCAAGACTACGACGGAGATGGTGTGGGGGCAGATGCCGCCGCGTGCAGGCTATGCGCTCGTCCTCAACGCCGTCATGGTGATCCTGCTGATGACGCTGATGGGGTATGCCCGTTCGTCGTCGCGCGTGCACTGGCACATTTACGGGGTCATGCGCGATTCCTCGCCCTATGCCTATTCGCCGGCGTTAGGCTATGCGGCCGCGTTCATGGCATTGAACACGTTCCTGTTCTGTCTGCTGGTGGCCTTTATTTTCTGGGTTGCGACCATGGGCGATAAGGCCAAGGCTGCTGGCGGCGGCCAGACGGCCAAGGGCCCGGTGCCGCATGGAGCCTTGCCCCAGATGGCGGGAGGCTCGAGCGCGCTCGATGACGCGGGTGTCAACCCGAAGGGTGAAGGACCAAGTCATAATTCCTAATTTGCGAACCGAAGGAAGCCTATGAGTGAAGTTGCCAAACTCCAGCTAATCGGTCTGTGCATCGTGGGCATGGGAGTCGTCATTCTCCTGTTCATCAAGGCGCAGTTCCTTCGGGTGATCGGCTTTGTCGCCATCGTGCTGGGGCTGTTCGCCCTGGTGGCGCTGGCGGTGCCGCAGATGGCGTCGCTGCCGCCGGCCGAAGAAAGCATCAACATCGCCGACATCAAAACGCCGACCGACATGGCCGCCATCGGGCAGAAGATCTTCTTCAGCAAAGGGCAATGCGCGCTCTGCCATTCCATCGGCCCGAGCGAGTCGGCCCGCTGCCCGGATTTGAAAGGCATCGGCGCCAAACTCTCGCGCGACTTCATCTACGAGAGTCTGACGGAGCCGCAGGCATACATTTATCTCGATTTCCGGCACGAAGGAGCACCGAAGGAATACCCGGCGCGGATGCCGTATATCAACAAGAACCCGATCGGGTTGTCCAAGAACGAGATTCTGTCGGTCATCGCCTTCCTGCAGCAGATGAGCGGTGAGCCGATCAGTGTGAGTCCGTCGGAATTGGAAATGCCGGGGGCATCGCCGGTGAAGGCTGCTGAGGCCAGGTCCGTGGCGGTTGCGCAAGCCCGCTAGTCGATCGAGGAGACGCGTAGGAGGCGATATGGGTGGCGTACTCGTAAGGCCGATCATTCTGACGGTCGTCATTTATCTCTTTCTCAAATTCATCGTTCCGAATCTTCCCCATTCGGCTCCGCTGCCGTCGAGTCTGATCTTCCTGTACCTGATGCTGACGTTGACCGGCATCGTGATTTTCGCCACGTTGAGCGGCGCCTCCAAGGATGCGTTCTTCGGGCCGATCTTCCGGTTCCTGGCCGGCGAGGGCGGCGGCGCCATGCAGGGACCGCGGCTCCTGGTGCTGGCCCTGTTCCCGCTGTTGATCGGGTGGCAAACGTACGGCAGCACGGCGCCGAGCGATGCGCCTCCCGCGGAGAACCGCACCATTCACCCGGCGCCTCCGGGCGAATACACCGGCTTGTCCAATCCGGTGCCGAAAACGCCCGAGAACATTATGTACGGCAAGGGCCTCTATGCCTCGCGATGCGCGCCCTGCCACGGCAACTTCGACGGGAAGGGCTTTGCCGCCGCCGGGTTCAACCCCCCGCCGGCGAACTTCAAGGATCCGACGACGATCGCAATGCTGCAGGAGAGCTTCCTGTTCTGGCGCATCAAGAAAGGCGGCGTGGGACTGCCGGTCGAAGGGATGCCCTGGAAGTCGGCCATGCCGCGCTGGGAACTCGAGCTCTCGGACGAAGACATCTGGAAAGTGATCATGGGCGAGTATGACGGCGCCGGACAGAAACCCCGGACGTGGGATGAGTCCGAGTAGGGGAGCGCGCAGCACCGCGCCGAGCAACTAAGGGGAACGTATGGCACGAGCGAGCAAAAGGGGACAGCGATGGTTGGCGGGGGCACTCGGCCTCGTCGGACTCGGTCTGACGTGGGGGCCGCTGCCTGTATACAGCCAGGAAAGTGTCGCGGTGCGAGCCGCTCTTGTCAAAGGTGCCTTGCCCGTCGACGATCCGACTGCGGCGGCCTGGGCGACGGCCCCGGCCTCCGAATTTCCGATGTCTCCCCAGGTGCATTGGCCGGTCCGTATCACCGAAGTCACCGCCAAGACCGTGAAGATCCGGGGATTGCACGACGGCACGAACGTGGCCATTCTGGTCGAATACGCCGATCCGACTGAAGATCCCGACGATGCCGCCGCCATCGAGTTCATGGTCGGCGACAAGAAGGCTCACTTCGCCCATGGCCAACCGATGTTCCAGGTCGAAGGAGGCCCCGTCAACATTTGGTACTGGAAGAACAAGGACGGCAAGGGCGTCGACATGTCCGCCAAGGGGTTCGGGACTCTCAAGGCACAATCCCATCAGGATGTGAAGGCCAAGGGGGTGTATCAAAGCGGAACCTGGAAAGTGGTCTTCTCCCGTGCGTTGAGCACGGAGAATGTCGAGGAAGATACGCAGATCAAGCCGGGAGAGTTCATCAGCATCGCCTTTGCCGTGTGGGATGGCAAGAAACTGGAGAGCGGCCAGCCGAAGGAAAAGGGCTCCGAAAAGGCGATCTCGTCCTGGTGGTATTTCCGGGCCGAGCCGCCGCCCGACTATTCGCCCTATGTCTACGCGTTGCTGGCCGTGGCTTTGGCGGTGGGGTTTGAGTTGGTCCTCGTGAGACGACTAAAGAAAGGGTAGCGAGCATGAGGGCGTGGGGACGGATACGCGTTGCGGGAACGGTCGCGGGGCTTGTGGGGCTGTGGGGACTCATCGGGGCCGGCGGCTGCTCGATGTTTCAAAGTGAACAGTCGGCCAGGGGCCAAAAGCTCTACGCGCACTATTGCATGCACTGCCATGGCGAGCACGGGCGCCAGAACGAGGGGTTCAATTGGTCCTCGATGACCGACCCGAAACCAAAGGATCTGTCCAACAAGTCCGAAATGGGGACCTTCAAGGACGAGGACATCTTCAACACGATCTCCCGTGACATGAAGGACACCAGCCCGGGCGGCGACAAGATCGGCGACGACGAGTTCGCCGTTCCGACCATGCCGACCTTCAAGTACACGCTTTCGGAAGAGGAAATCTGGTCCATCGTGGGCTTCGTCCGCAGCCTGCACGGCATGAAGCTGGAGTTCAACGTCGAAGGCCGCAAGAAGGAGCTCGAAGCGGCGGAGAAAGCCGCCCAGCAGAAATACGAGGAGGCCAAGCGCGTTGCCGAGGAAGCGGAAAAGAAGGCCAACGACGAAGCCGAGAAGAAGGGTGTCGAAGTCGACGACAATGCCTACGCGAAGGAAATGCAGGCGATGGTTCAGGCCAAGAAGGAGTTTGACCAGGCCTCTGAAGCCTTCAAGAACTTCACCACCCGGCCGGGCAAGGGCGTCAACATCGCCCGTCCGGACCTCACGATGAAGCCCGACGCCGAGGCCAAGCTGGCCGAAGTCGGCAAGCGGCTCTACGTGAACAAGTACGGCTGCAACGGTTGCCACAAAATCGGCGACGAGGGCGGGAGGGTCGGCCCCGCGCTGGATCGTGCCGGTTTCCGACTCAACCCGACCTGGGTGTACCGGTGGCTGCGGAATCCGCAGGCCATGAAGCCGGACACTCGGATGCCGAGTCTGGGGTTGAACGATACGGACGCGAAGGCGGTCAGCCTGTATCTGAAGACACTGCGGGCGCCCAAGCCCGAAAAGCCGATCGAGAAAATCGAAGGTTAGCCCGCCTCGCCCCACAGGCCGAGCCATAAGCCCAGCAACACGGCGGCACCCGCATAGATGTGGTGATAGAACATCGCGAAGGCTTCCGGACCTGTGACGGGGCGCCGAAGTTTCCACACCTGGGCGGCGAACAGTCCGGCGGCCGTCAGCAACATCCCATAGTAGATCGAGCCTACCCCGCTGATCGCGCCGGCGAGCACGAGACAGCCGAGCATGGCGCCGAGGCACAGCGCCACGGCGATCGGCACCTGTGCCCCGAACAGCAGCGCCGACGATTTCACGCCGATCCGGCGATCGTCCTCACGATCCTGCAGCGCATAGACCGTGTCATACCCGATCGCCCAGCAGACCGTCGCGGCGAAGAGCAACCAGGCCGGTAGCTCCACTGCGTCGCGTGAGGCCGCCCAAGCCATGATCGTGCCCCAGCCGAAGGCGGTGCCGAGCACGGCTTGCGGAAGCTGAATCCAGCGTTTCATGAACGGATAGATCCCGGCGAGCAGCAACGCCACAGGACTCAACTGGATGGTCAGCCTGTTGAGCGGTAGGACGAGCATCCCGGCCGCGGCCGCCAGCGTGGCCGCGACCCCAAGTGCCTGGGCCGGCGAAAGGCGTCCGGATGCCAGGGGGCGGGACCGCGTGCGGGAGACCTGCCGGTCGAACTCGCGGTCGGCCCAATCGTTCATGATGACGCCGAGGCTCCGCATGACGAAGGCGCCGGCGGCAAAGATGGCTACCAGGGCAAGCGGGGGACGGCCACGGTTCGCCAACACCAGGCTCCACAGGCTTGGCAGGAGCAGCAGCCATGTGCCAGACTGATTTCGCAGCCGAATGAGGTCCGCGACGGCCGACCAGGTGAGGGGGGGCGCAGTGCGGTGAGACGACGGATGTTCGAACGTCACCGGGCAAACGATAGCCAAGGCGAATGGGCCTGTCAATCTCCGGACGGCCCCGCTCGGTTGTTCTGCCCGTCCGAGATTGGGTATAAGGACGATATTGTGCGGTGTTGTCGGTTGGTTCAGCCTTCCCATCCCCCCAACCCGGGACCGCTCCGGGGGGTGCTCGTTGCGGCCGCGCTGCTTCTCCTGGTTGCAAACGGGTGCCAGTATTTCAGCAAGCGGAGCGGGGTCCCCACGAACTACAACCTGCCTCTGACGGTGCAACTCCGAATGGACTCCAGCATCACCCAGGCGACGCTGGACTATCGCAACGCCTGCGGGCAACCCACCACGTTGCCGATTCACCCCCAGCTCGAACAGGCGATCGAGAAGCGCATGGGCCGGGTGTTCGAGCGTGTGACCTCCGGTGAGGCCCGTGGAACCCCGGATGGAACGGTCGATGCGGCGTTGGGCCTGAAGCAACTGGACGTCTTTGTGCCGCGGAAGGGGAACAAAGCCTATCCGGCCACCGTCACGCTCGGGACAGATTTTTCGTATACCGACCAGCAGGGCAACATCCTGTATAGCAAGAAACTCCAGGCCATCGTCACCGGAGAAGTGGAGGCGAAGGCCGATAGTTGCGACATTGGCGGATTGGCTCCAGTCGCACAGGAGGCGATCGAGAAGCTCGCGGAAGGCATGGCGGAACAGGTGGGGACTGCACCCAAGGTCAGGGAGGTGGCGCAACTCAAGAAGGGCGGCAGCAGCCCTGTGGTCAGGCCGATCACGCAGGTGACCGAGCCGACCGCCGTCGCCTCGGCGGCGGTCGGCGCACCCACACCGCCGGTCCCGCCTCAGACGGCCGTACCGCCTATCGAACCGCCGCCGGTTCACGGCGCCACCGCTTCCGAGGCGACCGCCCCTCCCTCCGTTCCGTCGGCAGAGACACCTTCGGGACCGACCAAGCTGTCGTTCCGAACCATCTTGCGCGACGAAAATCGCAGCCAGGTCTTGGAGGCGGACGAAGCGTTCACCATCGAGTTCGAGATCAAGAACGAGGGCGGTGCAGCGGCCTCAGGCGTGGAGATTGTGTTGGCGGGGCATGCGGCCATCGTCGGAGGACTGAAGAATCCGGTGGCCGTCGGGACGCTGCAACCGGGCGAAGTCCGCCGGGTGTCGGTGGACGGAAAGTTGGGTCCCGTGTCCGGACTGGAACAGGGCGAGCTGGTCTGTACGCTGCGGGCCTCGGCCGGCGTCGAGCTGCCGTCGGCCAAGAAATTTCTGGTCGCGATCAGCCCCGACCGAGGCGAGGATGTCGAGGTGCTTTCGGTGGATGTCGATCAGGTCCCGAAGCAGGCCGGAAAGCTGAAGCAGCCGAACGCCGTGGGCATCGCCATCGGGGTCGGGGGATTTCGAGATCCGTCGATGCCGGCGGTGAAGTTCGCGGCGCATGACGCCGAGGTGGTGGGGCACTATTTCCGTAGCATTCTCGGGATTCCCGATGCGCGGGTCCGCGTCGTGACCGACACGCATGCGCTCAAGGACGACTTGGTCGAGGTGTTCGAACGTTGGTTGCCCAAGCAGAGCGGGCCACCGGCTGTGGCCTATGTATACATCTCCGGCCGTGCCGTGGTCGATGCCGAATCAGGTGCCGTGTCCGTCGTGCCGTACGACGGAACGCTGGCCTCGACCGGCCGGACGTTCTCACTGGCGCGTGTCCGGCGCGCGTTGGCTCATGCGTCGATCAAGAAAGCGGTGCTCCTGTTGGACTTGTCTTTGGAGCCGTCGCCGGGAGCGGACGCCACGCGGCCGATATCGCCGGTGTGGGAGCAGGCGGACAGCGCCGCGGAGTCGGACGAGATGATGTGGATGGTCGGGAATTCCTCGCTCCAGGAGGCGCACGCCTATCAACAAGGCCAACACGGCCTCTTCACGTATTTCCTCCTGAAGGGATTGCGCGGGGCGGGCGATCTCGACAAGAACGGCACCGTCCTGGCCGGCGAACTCTGCACCTACGTGCACGGACAGGTGGAGGCGGTGGCCCATACCCAGTTCGGGAATTCGCAGACGCCACTGTGTTTACCGCGGGCCGGACAATTGTCCCCGATTCGCGCGGTGCCACTCAGTAAACTCCGATAGAGCGATTGCGAGGTCCGTCGTCTTTCGTAGGATACGCCTGTTGGACAAATTCCGCTTTCCCCCCGCCACGATATCCAGAGCCTTCTTCAAGTCCTCCTCCCTAAAATGTGGAGTTCCGATCTCATCGAAAGGATAGTCGGGGTGTCGGCGTATACGTATGCCACTGAGTAAATTCAGAAGCATGGTGCTGTTGGGGACGCTTACCGCGGTGAGCGTCGTCGTTTCAGCCGCCCTCCTGGAAGTGGTGACAGGCTACCTCTACGATCGATCCTCTTGGGCGAACGGCAAGCGGATGGTGGCGTGGTACATGGGCCAGGAGGGCCACATCCGACTCGACCGCAAGGCGGCGGAACCCACATCGATCGTTCCTCACCCCTACCTGCTGTACACACGTGCAGAATTTGGAGGCCGACGGGTATCGGCAAACCAATTCGCTGGGATACAGGAACCCGGAGTTCTCGATTGCCAAGCCGGCTGACACGGTTCGGATTCTGGTCCTCGGCGGCTCAACCACGTTCATGTGGCCCTACGTCAAGAACCCGGCGGACACCTGGGTGGCCCGGCTCGAGGCGAAGTTGCGGGCGCACACCGGCCGGCAGGTTCAGGTCATCAATGCCGGGCTTAATTACGGCACGAGCGCAGAGGCGTTGGCGGGCTATGTGTTCCGTCATCGGTTTCTGCAACCGGATCTGGTGATCTTTCATGGCGGGGGTAATGATGTATTGCCGCTGTTCTTCGACGGCTATAACCCGGAATACACCCACTTTAGGAATCACGGGAACGGCACTGCCCCGCGTCCGGGAGAAAAGACGCTATTAGAGAAGACCAACGTCGGAAAATACTTGTATGCCAGATGGCTGGAACCTGTCGCCTCCGTCCATGACACGAAACCGTTTTGGGAAGTGGATCCAAAGTTGGCCCTGAACCATGCACGGAAGCAGGCCCCAGAAGGATTTCGGCGGAACCTCGACTATCTGGTGAGGTTGAGTCAGGGCGACGGAGCGGATGTGGTGCTCTTCGGCTTCCTTCAGGCTCGGGAAGACAACCTGTCCAAAAATGCCGGCGCGTTCAGGGGGTATGAGGAGGCGCTCGTCGTCGGGCTCGAAAAGAATTATGACGTCATGAGGAGTGTGGCCAAGGAACACGGCATCGCGTTCGTCATTCCTCCACAAGAGCGGTTTAAGGACGAATGGTTCCAGGACAACTGCCACTTGACGCCGGAGGGGGAGGAAGTGAAGGCCAGGATCATGTTCGAGCATCTCCGCCAACACCCGGTATTTCGCCAAAAGGGTGTTGCGTAACTCCTCAGCCGATTGACAGGTCTTTCGTCCCCTCAGTAAGATGGCGACTCGGTTTCCACGGCACACGGTCCTCAGCACGCCGGCGTAGCTCAGTTGGCAGAGCAGCGGTTTCGTAAACCGCAGGTCGCTGGTTCGATTCCAGTCGCCGGCTCCATACCACACTTCGAGTGACCCGCCCGCTATTCATCGTTGTATCGTGAATTGGTCGCGGGCGGAGAAACCCCTCCAGTGATTCTGCCTTGCGTTGCTTGCCCCGACCCGGAGCCCCTATGATTGCTCTTGACGACGGGATAAACCCCTCAAGCGATTCTTACCTCTTTGTGTCTCGTGTGTTCCGCCGACTATTCAGGCGTAGTCTCTCTTCATTAACGTCGGCGGAGAAACCCCTCCAGTGTTTCTTTCCCCTGCTTGCCCCGATCCAACCTTGCTTGCGAGCGGACCCGGCGGGCCGGGGCAATTCGGTATATAAGACACGGCTGCCTCACCGACTCGGCAGCGTTCACAAGCGTGCCGTGCCTTATTCGGCACGGCCTGAACCTCGCGACGGCGTCGATGGGTCTTCCGTGCCGGTGTGGATGCCGGCCACACAGAACGTGTGAGGCCCGGAGCAGACAGAACTGATTCGACCAGGGGCGCTAGTCATTTGCGCGACTGGATTGACGCTGGATGCGTGAGCTCAGGGTGTCCGGCTCTTGGCGACGGGATCGACCCCTCCAGTGTTCCTTCCTCCTTCGTTGTCTCGCGCGACCGCGACCCTCCGCATAGTCTTATCCTGTTGTCGGCGAGCAGCTAAACTCGTCAAATGGTGTGTTCGATCCTCGAGTGATCTCTTCGACTCTCAAAGAGGATGTCCGGTCCGTCGCTTTTGACTTCGCCGAGACTTTTCCGCTACGGCCTCATCGGCGTTCCCGCTGCCGGCGGCGCGTCTCCTCCTGGAATCTGCAATGTCACCGAGACCGCATGTCCCTCGGAGGTCACCATCGCGGCGATCTTGTCTCCCGATTTGAGTCGCCCGGCTGCGCCCTCGATCTTGGTGTCCCCATTCACGTGCACGCGGACTTCCCGACCCGACACCTCCTTGACCACCAGATATTCGCCTTCGATGTACAGGATGTCGCCCTTCACCAACGTCGCGGCCGTTGCGGGCGTACTCTCTGAAGGGTTGGCGCAGGTACTGACCGGGAGGAGCAGCAAGAACGCGACGACAAGGAATTGCATAAGGCACCTCCTTTCTCTTTCAGCCTATGGAGAACTCGTAGCCTCGTCAAGGTATCGGGCCAGTGAGAGCTTCGCCTGCTTCCTTGTTGCCATCGTGCCGCTATGCTAGGATTTATCCCGATGCCTGGAATCGCCTGAGCGCTGCACTGTGTCTTTTTGGGTCAGCTGGCATGTCACGAATGTGGCCATCCCTGTTACACTGTCGAATCATTCCGGTGCTGTTCATTTGGATATTGGCAGGCACGCTCGCCTGGGTCGATTTGCTCGATCTGCAGGATGGACTGGCTTGGCCGTTGATCGAGTTGCAACAAGCGCTTGAAGTGGATGCCGACGACCCGCGGGACTCGGTCGCACTCGTGAGCCCGGCCGCGGATCCGATTCCGGGAACGTCACTCCTCTCCCCCAGCGCGCTACGCGTACGACCCGCTGTGTGGGAGCGGGTGCAGTCCCATGCCCGTCCGCTCCAGTCCAAGCTCTCCGTCTTTCGACTCTGATCCACCCTCAGCCGATGGTAGTTCTTCCCCGACACCGATGAATGCTCCGGGGCTTGCCGGGGTGTGGTGCGGGAGCGGCCAGGTGTGCAGGATCGACTCGGCTCCGTAACGGAACGGCCGAGGGCTCAATGGGGATCACCCTATGATCGAACGCATCGTTCAATTCGCGCTGACCCAGCGGTTGTTCATCTGCATCGCAGGGCTGGCCCTGCTCTTCGGCGGCTTGTACGCGTTTCACATCCTGGACGTGGTCGCCTATCCGGATCCCTCTCCCCCGATGATCGAAGTGATCACTCAGTATCCCGGGTGGTCCGGGGAACAAATGGAGCGGGCGATCACGCTGCCGATCGAGATCGCCCTGCAGGGTATGCCCGGGCTGGCGGACATCCGTTCGCTTTCCATCTTCGGACTTAGCGATATCAAGGTCTATTTCGACTTCGGGACCGACTATTTCCGGGACCGCCAGGAAGTTCTGAATCGTCTGCAATTGATCAATCTCCCTCAAAACGTGCAGCCGACCATTTCGCCCTGGTCGGCGATCGCGGAGATCTACCGCTACGAATTGGTCGGTGAGAAGATGAGCCTCACCGACCTGAAGACGATCCAGGACTGGCAGATTCGCCGGGAGTTCAAGCGGGTGCCGGGGGTGATCGACGTGACGACGTTCGGCGGAACCACCAAAGAATATCACGTGGACCTCGATCCCGGGCAGTTGATGAGCTACAACGTCACGCTCGACCAGGTCATCGACGGCCTTGCCAAGAGCAACGTGGATGTCGGCGGCAACTACCTCACGATGGGCGCGCAGAGCTTCAACATCCGCGGTATGGGGCTCATCAGGAATCTTGACGATATCGCCAACACGGTCGTGACGGAGAAGGAAGGTACGCCGGTGTTCATCCGCAACCTCGGGAAGACCAGCCTCGGGTATCGCGTGCGGCTTGGGAAAGTCGGCATCGACGACCGCGACGACGTGGTCGAAGGCGTGGTGCTGCTCCAGCGCGGTGCGCAGGCGCTCCCGGTGCTGGAGAAGGTGCACGACAAGGTCGTCGATTTGAACGAACGGAAGCTCCCGCAGGGGGTGAAGATCAAGACGTTCTACGATCGCACGGTGCTCATCCACACGACGATCGAGACGGTCGTCGACATTCTGATCGCGGGAATCCTGCTGGTATCCGTCATTCTCTACGTGTTCCTGGGACATTTCCGCACCGCCATGATCGTGGCGCTCACGGTGCCGGTGGCCTTGCTGTTCACCTTCGGCATGATGGTGATGAGCAAGCAGTCGGCCAACTTGATTTCGCTGGGGGCCGTAGACTTCGGCATCATCGTCGACTCTACGCTGATCATGGTGGAAAGCATCTTCTACCACTTGGCTCATAAGCGCTCGCACAGCTTGACGGTGCCCATGCACGTCATGCGCGCCGCGCGCGAGGTGGGCCGTCCGATTTTCTTCGCCACGACGATCATCGTGATCGCGTTCCTTCCGCTCTTTACCATGACCGGCGTGCCGGGAAAGGTGTTCGCGCCGATGTCGTTGACGTACGGCTTCGCCCTCACGGGCGCATTGCTGATGGCCTTCACGCTGGCCCCGGCGCTGTGCTCGCTGCTGCTGACCGCCTCGGTCCAGGAGCGGGATACGAGAGTGGTGGAGATGTTGAAGCGGTCGTACCTGAAGGTCCTCAGCTGGGGGTTGCAGCACGAAATGGTCGTCATCGCAATTGCCGTGACGTCCTTGGTCCTGGCCATGGCGGCCATTCCGTTCATCGGGGGCGAGTTCATGCCGGCCCTGGAAGAAGGGAACATTTGGATGCGCACCACGTTTCCGGTGGACATCTCCTTTGAGGAGGCTGGCCACCTGGTCACCGAGATCCGCGGCATCTTTCGCCAGTTCCCCGAGGTGATCAGTGCCGCCTCGCAACTCGGCCGTCCGGACGACGGCACCGATCCGACCAGTTTCTTCAACGCCGAATTCCTTGTCACGCTGAAACCGTTCAAGCAGTGGCGTCCGGAGATGCCGAACAAGAAGGCCTTGATCGATGCGATCGAGAAACGCCTGTCCGTTATTCCCGGCGTAACCTTCAACTTCTCCCAGGCCATTCAGGATAACGTCCAGGAGGCGATGTCCGGCGTGAAGGGTGAGAACGCCGTGAAATTATACGGAACGGACCTCAAGACCCTGGAACAACTGGCCAAGCAGATCGAACAGGTTATGAAAGGGGTCGAAGGCGTGAAGGATCTTGGGGTGCTCCATCTGCTGGGGCAGCCGAACCTCGTTATCGAGGTGAATCGCGAGGAATGCGCCCGGTATGGCCTCAAGGTCGGAGACGTCAACGGCGTGGTGCAGGCGGCTATCGGCGGCCAGGCGGTGACGCAGGTCTATGAGGGTNNCCGGAGTTTCGGCGGGACATCGACTCAATCGGCAACATCGTCGTGAGTACGCCGGAAGGGGCGCGGATCCCCCTCAAGCAGCTATCGTCGATTACGGAACAAACCGGCGCCTTCATCGTCTATCGGGAAAACAGCGAGCGCTACATTCCGATCAAATTCAGCATTCGCGGACGGGATTTGGAAGGAGCGGTCCGCGATGCTCAGGAGCAGATTAAGCGGAAGATCGTGTTTCCGGAAGGGTACCATATCGAATGGCACGGCGAGTTCGATCAGTTGCAGGATGAAAAGACCCGCCTGTCCAAGATCGTGCCGATCACGCTGATCATTATTCTCTTTCTGGTGTACTTCGTCCTGAACTCGCTTCGCGATGCGTTGCTGGTGCTCGCGGCCGTCCCGTTCTCGCTGGTCGGCGGGGTGCTGGCCTTGTTGGTGACCGGAACCCATTTCAGCATCTCGGCCGCTGTGGGCTTCATCTCGTTGTTCGGGGTGGCGGTGCAGGGGGCGCTCATCCTCGTCAGTCGCATGCAGGACTTGTTGGATGAGGGGCACGACATTCGCGAGGCCATCATGAAAGCCGCGGAGGTCCGAATGCGGCCCGTGCTCATGACCTCGCTCGCCGCCGCCATCGGTCTGTTGCCGGCCGCCATCGCCAGCGGCATCGGGGCCCAGTCTCAGCAGCCGCTGGCCCGGGTCGTGGTGGGTGGCATGCTGACCTCCGCCGCACTGATCCTGATCGTGCTGCCGGTGCTGTACCAGGTACTGCACCGGCTGCATGGCCGGCCGCAGGCGCCGGAGTCGGTCGGCGAGACGCTCGTGCATTCCGGTCACCACGTATGAGGTTCACGCCCTTTCCTCCGCCGTGACGACGTAGCGCAGCGGCCCGCCTGGCCGCAGGGCGTCGAATGGGTAGCAGGTGACGAGCACCAGTCGGTTCGTTCGCCCGTCCAGGCTGATCGATCCTGCCTGCACATCCATGATGCGGCGGTCCTGCACCCGATACCGCTTCCGTCGTCCCTCCCGCGTTTCGATCACGAGCTCGTCCCCTGGCTGCAGTCGCTTCACAAAACGGAAGTGAGTGTCCCGATGGGCGGTGAGGATCGTCGTGCCGGCCGATCCGGGGAAGGCGCTTGTCTCGGCATAACCGGGCCCGAATGCGAGCGTGCGGCCGTAGGCCCCGTGGAGGACAATCTGCTCCACTCGCTGCGAGGGCACCGACAGTCTTGCGACCGGCCAGGTGTCCGCCCATGGCCAGGGCTTTGGCGCAGGCTCACCGGCCAGGGCGTGGGACCAGGCCCGTTGCAGCAGCAGCTGGGCGAGCCTGGCCTTCGCATAAATCCACGATCCTTCCGCAATCTGCCACAGCCCGACGGCGAGGAGGCAGACCGTCACGGCGGTCAGCGCGCGGGGAGTCGGGCGGATCGGACTCATGCGACCTGCTTTCGATGGCTCCACGCCAAGACGGCCAGCNNGGCAAGGCCGCCAGCGCCGCCGGGTCCTCGTCCGTCGCCGGGTCCTGGCCCTTCGTCCGCGGGTCGGTCGGCCTGGCGGGCGTCACGTCGACCGCCCCGAGGCTCGTATACTTACTGACGAGATGGTGCGCCAGTGCGACCTCGATGACCGCCTTTCGAATCACCTCCTCTGCGCCCCCCTTGTAGGCCTCGTCCAGGAGGCCCGAAATCTTCTGCCTCGCCCAATACACCGAGAGACCGCCGCGGGCGGTCGCACTCTTGAACGAGACGGGCAGGGACCACGGTTTGCTCCCCGCCAACCCGTTGAGTGTGGCCTGCGGTGGAATCGTCCTGGTTTTGAGGGCCAAGACGATCGGCTCGCCTTCGTACAGGTCGGCGATCTGCGGCGGGTATTGTTCCAAACCGGACCAGTCGGATGTATCGAACGCAATATCGTTGAGCACGGGCCGTTCCAGTTTCTTGAACAGCCCATCCAGCTTGTCCTTCACCTCGTTCACGTTGCCGATGTAGGTAAAGGTGCCTCGCCCGAACTCGGCGGTCTTACGCATGAGGTGGCTGTTGGGGGTGGCCCCGATTCCGACCGTGAACAGTCGTCTGGTGCCCAACCGATGGTGGAGCAATTCGAAGAGTTCCTCCTCGTTGCCGACTTGGCCGTCGGTGAGCAGGATGATCTGCTGAACGCGCGTCTTGTCTTGAGGGTTTTTCAGGGCATGGCGGAGTGCGGGGAGGATTTCGGTACCCCCGTCGGCCGACAGGCTTTCCGTATAACGGACCGCCTTCTTGACGGATGCAGTCGTGACCGGTTCGAGAGAGGGAAACAGCGACCGGACCGTATTGTTGAACTGGATGACATTGAAGCGGTCGTGCGTGGTCAATCGCGTGAGGGCGGCCGCCAGCGACGATTTGGCCTGTTCGATGGAAGGGCCGGCCATCGATCCCGACGTGTCGATGATGAAGGTGAGGTCCCGCGGGAGGCGCGGAGCATTATCGCCTTGCTGGGTCGGCGGGGTCAGCATCAGCAGGGCATAGGTCTCGCCGTTGTTCTGTTCGGTAAAGATCGTGGCCACAGGTTCGCTGTGCGGTGCGGGGTGCCACGTCAGCACGAAGTCCCGATCGGACGGCGCGGTGTCGGCTTTCAGGCTGATCTGAAAGCCGCCGTCCGGGTCGGGAATCACAATGACCTCGTGATGGGGAGATTCCACCTTGGCCACAGGGAAGCCCGGATTCAGGGTGAGAGCCAGGCTCAGCGGGTTGATGGAACCTTGGTTGGGCTTCTGCACGGGCGGCGTGATGCGGGAGGCATCCGGAACACGGTCCGTATCCAACGCCATCCCGCCGCCTTTCGGGGCCTGTCCCTCGATGATCACCGGCGTGCCGGGGATATAGCGCTGCCCGACGGCCATGGGAAAACGTAATTGGAACTGCCCGTTGTCGTAGCGAATGGTTTCCTGATATTCGATTTCGACGGTCATGTGCTCGCCCGGTCCGATATTGGCGACGGAGGTCGTAAAGATGTTCGGCCGCTCCTGCTCGACCAGACTCGTGCGTTTCCCTCGCTCCTTCGCCTCCTCATACAATTTTTTCGCTTCGGCGCGTTCTTTGATGTGGCCTTCGATGATCCGCTCGCCGATCTTCATGCGCAGATGATCCACCGCCGCGGTGTCCGGCAAAGGAAAGACGTAGATTCCTTCCAGCCAGTCTCCTTGTTGTTGGCGGGGGTTCGTGAATTCCTGCCGGACGATGGCCCGAGCGATGATGCCCGTGACCGAGATCTGTACGTCGGTCCTCAGAACCGGCGCCGGGATGTAGCGGCCGTGCTGATTGGTCTTGAACAGCAACGCGCCTTCCGTAACGTCCTGCATTCCCATCGTGGGGATGACGCCCGTCGTCAGGGTGTCCACAGCGTAGGCGGCTGGTGGGCCGGAGAGTCCGATGACCAGGCCGCAGACGGCGATCAACAACGAGCGGGCCCAATCGAAAACATTCCGATGCATCTGTGCCATGATGACCTCGATGGTACGGTTGAAGGTGTGTGAATTCTTCGCCGCGTGAACGAGCCCCGCGGGAGGGGCGGGCCCTCCCGCGGGAGCCGTATGGTCGCGCGACTAGTGGGTGGAATCTGCTGCCGGTGCGTCCGCGGAAGGGGCGAGGGATTCCGACGGCGACGGCGTGACAGTCAGGAGGCCGTCGCTCGTGCCTGCGGTATCTTCGGCCTGCAGCGCCGGTTCCGTGTCAGCCGGTTGCTCTTCGATCGTCGCGGGGGCGATCGCAGCGGGGATGACCATGTGTTCCCGGCCGATCTTGCGCAGTTCCAGATGGACGCGCCGATTCATCCGCCGGCAGGCGTCGCTCCGGTCGATGCAGAGCGCCCCATCCTCTCCCAGGCTCACCGTACGGATCGAGGATTCGGGCACGCCCAGCGCCATGAGCTGTTGCTTCACGCTGTCCGCCCGCTTCTGGCCAAGGATTTTGTTATAGCTTGCCGATCCCTGCTGGTCGGTGTAACCCTGCACGAGCACACCCCAGTCGGCCTCCTGCATCAGGAAGGCCGCGTGCCTTTGGAGCGCAGCCCTACCGTCGTCGGTCAGGCCTTTGCGGCCGATCTCGAAGTAGATGTCATCATGCAACACGTCGGTACTCCGGCTGGCCATCAAGGTATGGTCCACCTGAACCGAGGGGGCGGGAATGCCGACGGGTGTAACTTCCGGCTGGCTCTTCAGTACCTGTGACACCTGGGCCGTATTGAGCCCCTCGGTCGATCGGTTGCTGTGGGCCGCTTCGTCCGCCTGCGAGAAGTACCAAAATCCGGCGACGACGGCGGCCAGGAACAGCACGAGGCTGCTCAAAACGTAGATCTCCTTCATGTCCTTCTCTGGACCGACAATGGTGGGGGCGACTGAGCCTGAACTGACGGTGGCGGTCGGTGCTTTCTGCATGGATACGTCCTCCTTCAGACGTAGGGCCGGACGGTGCCGGTCCCGGTTGTGATGCGTTGTTGCGTGCCTGAGACGGTTGCTTGTCGATCGGCCTGACCCCTTCACCTCCTCCCCGGCCGTCACGGTTGCGTGCTGGGCAGAGCAAGGCCGGGACCATAACGGGAGGTCCTGTTCCGCACCGGAAGTTACTGATGGATCAAGAAGTTAGGAGGAAGGCGTGTAGTGCCACGATCGGGAGGGTCTGCGGGGCCCCGCATGCGATGCGGGGCTATCCCCGCAGGGCGAGCCTGTCCGCCGAAGGCTTGTCGCAGCCGTGAATCCGGGATTGCATTAGAAGCGCTCAAGGATAATGCGGGCTTGAATGTTGGAACGGATGGCGTGCTGTGCCTTGCAGGACGATCCGTTTGAACGTTCTGGCAAGGCATGCCGGTGGCTCGAGGGAAGGGATCTCTCGCGAGGATTTTTGCGGGATGGCACCGGTGCGATGAGGGAGTGCTATTCTTCGTAAAATCGCATATGATCGTCCGGCGCGTCTTCGGAAGGCTTTCTTTGGAGAATGGCGATGAACCGAAGCCTTGTCCGCTTCACTCTCGCGTTCGCGGCAGCGATGACCCTGTTCGGGATGAGCGTTGCGGCGCGCGCCGACTGTGTGGACGGGGTGCGCGATGCCACGCCGGCCGAACTGGCGTTTGCCGCTAAGGCAGAGGCGGCATTGGCGGCCGGGGTACCGGCGCCGGTCGCCAATAGCGAGCGCCGCGGCGCCCCGCACGACTTTTCGCGGCAACCGCGCCTCTCCTTCTGTAAGAGCGAACCGGAGGGGGCCTTTTCACCCATGGTGGGCGGCGGCTACCTGTACAAGTTCCCGAAGGCCGAGGCCGACCGGCTGTACGCCGAGCGCAAAAGCCTTGAAAAGCAGATCGACGAGTTGGAAAAGCTGCCCCCGGAGAAGGAAGCACAGTACAAGCAATTGCTCGCCCAGATGCGCGCAACCTACGATGCCGCGCCCCGTCGTAGCCGCAAGGACCCTCCGTTCACGCCGGAACAGCAGGCGCAGGCGGACCGCGTGAATACCGAAGGCAGGAAACTTGAGGAGGCCGCGAACAAATTCGTCGTCGACCACAAGGCCAGCGTCAAGGCGCAGACCGACCAGCTGCGCGCTCAGGCGAAGAAGTTGGAGACCTTCCCTCAGGAGATTTCCGTTCGTCTGTCAATGAATGTGGAGCGCTTCCCGGAGGCGAACACCCTTATGGCGACATACGGCACACCGAGCGCTCGCCGCAGCGCCGGCCTGAGTGTGCACAACGTGGTACTGGTCGTCGAAGGGCCAGAAGGCACTGCACGGCAGGCGTTGTTTGATGCGGTGGACAAAACCTATTTGCAGGAACTTGTAGGACAGCCCTTACCGGAGGTCGAAGCGTCGAAGGTGCGGGCCCAACGGACGGCCGGTGCCCCCGCTCGGTAAATCTTCGGAGGAAGTGTGAGGGCAACCGAGAGGTCGCGTCCGCGTGTATCCTTCCGCCACGGTTCACATCTCACGCCTGACGGTTCACGTTTTTTGAGCAGGTGTCGTCTGTCGGAAGCGCTGGCGCACCAGGGCCTCGACCGAGCGGAAGTGTCGCTCCGGCAAGTTTTTGAACCGGCGCTTGCAGTCCAGGAGCGCCTCTTCCGCGGTGGCGAAGGGCTGGATGGTTTCCAGGAGATGGTTGTAGTAGTCGAGCAGCTTGAGCTCGACCGTTCTGGTGAGCGCAGGATCGCCGGCCAGTGTCGCGGCGGCTTGGGCCTTGTCACCCTGGCTGTCGACCAATGCCTGGAAACAGAGCCCCTTCAGCCTTTGCGTGACCGTACTGCGGTCCCAACCCAGCGCCCTCGCCGTTGTCTGCATGTCGAAGCCGTGTCGGCGGAGGAGGGCGAGTACCGCGGCGTCTCCGACCGGATCGGGTAGCAGGGCTTCCAGGCCCGGGATGGCCGAGCCCGGGGCCGGTGGAGGGGGCAGCCGCAGATCTCGGCTCGTGATGATCGGCCCCTCGCACAGGGCGGCGGCCTGCTCAAGGCATTGACGGAGTTCGCGGACGTTGCCGTTCCAGCGCTGCCGTGCAAGTGTGGCCAACGCCTCTTCCGCAATGTCGATCCGCGCCCGGTCGTTCACGCGGGCGGCATCCCTCAGGCAGGCGTCCACCAACGGTCTGAGATCCTCGGGGCGTTCGCGCAACGGAGACAGTGTCAGCACGAGGCCCTTCAGACGAAAATACAGATCCTCCCTGAACCACCCTTCCGACACGCCCCGCTGCAGGTCCTTGTTGGTCGCCGCGACGATGCGCACGTCGACCGTCGTCGGACTCGCAGCGCCCACCCGGTAGAAGGTGCGGTCCTGAAGGACGCGCAGCAGCTTGCTCTGGTGATCCAGCCGCAGGTCGCCGATCTCGTCGAGGAAAATCGTCCCCTGGTGAGCCAACTCGAAGTAGCCCTTCCGGTCCGCCAGAGCGCCGGTGAAGCTGCCGCGGACGTGACCGAACAGCTCGCTCTCGAAGAGTTCCGGTGAGATCGCGGCCATATTGACCGCAATGAACGGCTTGCCGGCGCGGGGGCTGAGCCGATGAACGGCTCGCGCGAACAACTCCTTGCCCGTGCCCGGTTCTCCCATGAGGAGCACGGTAACCGTCGAGCGCGCGCCTTTCTTGAGATCGCGGAACATGGCCAACATGTGCGCATTGCGGGTGACGATGCCGAACTGCTCGCAGTCCCGTCGCAACGCGTCCTGTTCCAGATCGCTCAGCGGTTCCGCACCGGTGGCGGCGGCGCGCAGCCCGCTCAGTTGCCGTTCGAGTTCTTCCATCCGCCGGCGGGTGACCTCCTCCTGTTTCTGGGCGTCGAGGATTTTGTTGTGCAGCTCACTCGTCGTGCGCAACAGCTCCGCTTCCTTTGACGCCGACTGCGATGCCAGCACGCGGGCCGATTCGAGATCTTCTTCGAGGGTTTCGACGGTCGTCTCCCGACACACCAGTGCTTCACGCACGGCACTCAAGTCCTGTTGGATGTGCAGCATGTCCTGTTCCAGAATGGCCACCCGACGTCCGGCGACGATCTGACCCAGCAGACTGGCTGTAAGGAGGACCACAGCCGAGGCCGAGATGGGGAGTGCAATAGGCAGCGTCCACTGAAGCGTCGTGAGAGCCGCTCCGATCAATGCGACGTAGGCGCCGACGAGGCCGGCCCCGAGCAGCAGCCCCTTCGAATCCGTCCGGCGCAACGCGAGGTAGGCCACTCCCGACGCAAGCACGAGCGCAAGAAGCACTCGTCCCCATGACGGGAGCGTCCGGATCCAGTTTCGTGTCAGGAGGGTATTGAGGAGATGCATGTGAACCAGACCATCCGAGGCCTCGATGCCCGTAGGAAGGGGGTGCCCGTTGAGTTGGCGGGGTTGTGCCAGCAGGATCACCGCCTTGTCCTTGACGAGTGGAACGAGTTGGTCGTCATGCGTGCCGTCGGCTAGGCGGGAGAACTCCAGAAACGTCACCGTGTGAAAGGCCGTCAGGGTACCGTCGCCGGCCACATTGACAAGGAGACGGTTCCGGGCATCGGTTGGGATGGTGTTCCCCCTTACGAGACTTTGATCCATGGCAGCCGCCAGGACCATGCCAAAGGCCGGGAATTCGCGCGTCCCGAGCTGCCCAGACAACGGGATCCGGCGCACGACGCGGTCCGGGTCTGGAGTCGGAAGCATGAAACCCCCGCCGGGTTGGACCTGACCCGGAGCCGCCACGTCGAGCGCCGGCTCATTATCGCCTGGTGAAGGAGGATAGACGGGATAGGCCACGGTGCCGGCTGCTTTCATAGCTTCGAGCAGCAAGGCATCGCTCACGGCTCCGCCCAGGTGGGGCGGGCTTGGTCGGTCGAGGGGAATGTCGATTCCGATCGCGGCGGCTCCGGCGTCATGCAGAGGGCCGATGATGTGCGCAAGGACGCTGCGGTCCCACAGGCCGGCTCCGAACTGCTGTTCGCTGGTCTGGTCGCGAATGACGAGCAAGATGTGCGGACTGACGCCCGGCGGTCGGCGGAGTTTGGTCCAGGCGTCGTAGGGCCCCCATTCGATCGCGGTAAACATGGCGGGCGCCCCGGACCAGACCAATGCAGCCAAGGCGGTGGCGGTCAGGCCGGCTGCCACCGCCTGCAGCCAAAGGGTGCGAAAGAACACACGAGTGGCGTCACGCATAGCGGATGCCGGTTATGGTTTCGCGGAATCGGCTGCGAATTCCTCGAGGAGACGTTTGGCCTCGTCTCGGGGCAAGCCCTTCAAGTAACTCTTGGCTTTTGGGAGGTCGGCTGCCACGCCGAGTCCTTTGGCGTAGATCCGCGCCAAGGCCGTCTTCGAAGGAACGACTCCGTCGGCCGCCGTCGTGTCGAGGAATGTCAGGATCCATTGCCCGTGCGGGGGAAGCTGACCGTCGAGTCCCTGTTCATACAGTTGAACCAGGGCGGCGTGAGCCGTCTCGTTCAAGGCGTAGGCCTCGCGCAACAATACAGGGAGCGCGTCGGCCGTGCGTCCCTGTTTGAGCAGGGTGGTCCCGACGGTTTCGTTCGCGTGGTCCCGATCCAAGTCCGGGTAGTCCAACCAGAGTGAGTCGCAGTAGGCCCGAAAGGCGTCCCCGGCGGCTTTGGATTGTTTCGTCTGCAACGGTCCCCTGATCGCCGCCAGACGCCTGAGTTGGGTGAGAGCCTGGGCCGCTTCTGGAAGTCCCTGCTCGAAGGCGCGCGACCACCAGGTGATGGCCATCACCTGATTTTTCTCCACACCTTGCCCGGAGCGATAGGCGTTTCCGAGGAAGTATTGCGCCTTGGCCAAACCGGCCAGGGCGGCGACCTCCAAGGCTTGCGCCGCATCTTTCTCGCGGCCGGCCACCTTCAACACGAGTCCGAGACGGTACTGGGCTTCGGCAAAATCCGGTTTGAGACGCAGGGCCTCCTGATAGGCCTGAATGGCGGATTGCACATTGCCCCGGGTGTAGTGGATGGTGCCGAGACTGTAGTGCGCTTGAATGAGCGTCGGGTCCAAACGGACCGCTTCTTGAAGTTCCGTCATCGCGTTGCGCCAGTCCTGCTTCGCCGTGAGTGCGGTCCCGAGGTCGAGATGGGCCTGTGCCGTCGTCGGATGGAACCGGAGCGCTGTCCGGTATTCATCGATCGCCCCGTCGGTGTCGCCCAACTGAAACAGCGCGTTTCCCAGCTTCAACCTTGCATCGAGCGCGTCCGGCTCGAGCACGAGCATCTTGCGTGCTTGGGTCACAGTTTCAAGCAAGGTAAGGGGGGGTGGCGCCGATGGTGCCGGCGGCGCTGTTGCCTGTGGAACAGAATCGGGAGGTGGGGGCGGTGGGGACGGCGAGGTCGGAATGGCCGCTTCGTGCCGTTCCGATGGGAGCACTTCCTCCTGCACAGCCTGGCCTTCGGGTGTGGACACCGGGGCGTCCTGTGCCGAAACCCAGGCGGGAAACATATAGGCGACGGAAGCCAGCACCCACGCCCATCTGCCCACCGCCGGTAGTTCACGACTCATAGATCGGGGACATGCCTCCACCGCAAAACATCCTTATATATATCATAGATAGGAATGACACAACCGCGGGAAACCCAAGCCAAGTTTTCCATGTTGGGGACCCATGCGGATGGAACAGCAGGACGGGGGCCGCGAGTGCCCCTCCAAGGTTGTTACCTGGACCGCGAAATGGCTGCGATTGGAAAGCAGGACTTGAAAAGAACCACGGATATACGTAGTATGGCTGAAGGGTAGAGCATACACCGAACTTTCACGTTGCCTCGGGTGGATGCCTCAGGGGATTCAGCCGAGTCACTCCGGGCCGATCCCACTACAGACCAGATGACAGGCAGGACAGGACCTCTCCGCCTGAGGTCAAGGACTCGGTGCGGGAGCGGTGCTGTCTCGCATCTGATTCCAGACCGTGAGACGAAGATCGGTTCATGTTTGTTGACGCTCGCGAAGTTGAGTTCGGCGCGGTGGTGAAGACCGACGTCTGTGTGATCGGGGGCGGGATGGCCGGCCTCACGGTCGCGCGTGAGTTGGATCGCTGCGGTTTGGACGTGTGCCTGCTCGAAAGCGGCGGACTCGCCGCGGACCGTGCGACCCGCGGCCTGTCGCGCGGGGAAGACGTGGGACTGCCCTCCTGCATCGCCGAGGGCGATCGGAGCCGGTTTCTGGGCGGGGGCAGCAACATGTGGAACGGCTGGTGCCGGCCGCTCGAGGACGAGGATTTCCGACCGCGCCACTGGGTGCCGAACAGCGGATGGCCGATCGGGAAAGCGGATCTGCAGTCCGTCCTATTACAGCCGAGCCCAGGCCGTGCTCGGACTCGGTCCCGCCAACTACGATCTCGACCATTGGGTTTCGCGGCTCGGACGGACCGATGTCCGCCGACTTCCGCTCTCACCCGAGCGAATCACCGATACCATGTCGCAGTTCACGTTCCCAACCTCTTTCGCCTCCCTGTATCACAAGGAGCTGGATCGGTCGACACGCCTGCGAGTTTTTCTGTATGCGAACGTCGTCGAGATCGAAACGGACCAGGCGGGAATCGGCGCGCGCCGTGCCGTGATCTTATCGCTGCGGGGCCGGAAGATGTTCGTGAGTGCCAGGGTCTTCGTCTTGGCTGCGGGCGCGATTGAAAATGCCCGAATCCTCCTCGCGTCCAATCGGGTTAGACGGGCAGGGCTCGGGAACAACTACGACCTGGTCGGCCGTTACTTCATGGACCATCCGACATTCGTGTCGGGAGACGTCCGGTTTTCGGACGCATGGCGATCCAACCCGTTGTATGACGAGCGATTCAATCGCTCCGATCCCCGTCTCTCCGTCGAGGGAACCTGCTTCGCAGCCCAGTGTCAGGTGACACCGACTGTGCGGCGGCAGGAGGGGCTGCTCAATGCCCAGGTCTGGTTTAGCTCCGTCTATGCGGGAGAACATCCCATCGTGGTTCGGGCGCTGGATCGGCTCAAGCGCAAACTTTTCGACCAGGATTTGCCGGAAGACCGCGTGATCGATCAGCTCCTGCAACTGGCCGCACACCCAAAGGAAACGGTGCAAGTGGCCGTGGCGCGTTGGTTTCGACTCAGGCAGCTTGTGCGCGGCGTTCGGGTACGAGCCCTTGTCGAGCCAATGCCCGATCCGGAGAGTCGTGTGACGCTGGGCGAGGATCAGGATGAATTGGGCATGCGGCGTGTGCGAGTCAATTGGCGCCTCGACACTCGAGTGCAGCGGACCTGCGATCGCACGCTGGCGATACTTGCCGAGGAATTGGAACGGGCCGGCGTCGCTCGTGTGGTGCTCGGTCCCTCGATAGAGGGCCGCCAGTGGGATACGGACGGCGGAATGGTACCGAACCGGCATTACCTGGGCACGACCAGAATGCACGATTCGCCGCGGTTCGGGGTCGTCGATCGGGACGGTCTCGTGCATGGATTGCGGAATGTGTTCGTCACGGGCGGCTCGGTGTTTCCCACCGCCGGTGCGAGTCCACCCGCCTTGACGGTGGTGGCACTCGCCCTCCGGCTGGCCGANNTTTCAACAGCCTGCTAGGGAGCAGATGCAGGCCGACGGGACGTTCGTGCCGCGTCGTCAGGTTGAAAAATACGAGAGCAGCGCCGCGAGCAACGCCAACGTTCCCAGGAAACTCAGGATCAGATACCGCCACCAGAACAACTGATTGTGCAGCGGCAGAAACCCAAGGCCGACTCCTTCCGCCAGCAACCAGTTTCGGAACTCCTGCGGACCAACCAGGTGCACGCCCCGTTGTTCGCACGACGTGACGAACCGGTCGACGATCGTCTCCCGCACCGAGGATCGGATCAAGGTGTCCAGCCAGCGGGGCAACCAGATCTTGTCCAGGATCCTACCCAGCCACTTGTCCAGGATTGCGCCGTATTGGTCGCGCACGGTCTGAAGCGGTTGCCCGGGAGAACCGTCCGATGCGGAGATCGCCGGGAGGGTGTGCAGCCAACCACGAAGCGCCTGTTCGAGCCGCTCGACCGTGGTCGCGGCGGAATAGAGGAGTCCCGTGATGGCTCCTCCGAGCAGCGCCAGGAGACTATACAAAGCCGTGAGCGACCAACCGCCCACTTGGCTCCACAGGCCTTCGCCGGATCGCGACTGGGTATAGAACAGCGCGGCGCCGGCCACGACGACCAGGGCGACGAGCATATGGATCGGTATGGCCCACGCCAAGGATCCGACGAAGGTGCGGGGAAGGGTGACGATGGTGGCCGGTGCCGTTTGAGCCGAGGACACTGAGACAGGGTTCGATGGTGGGGACTTATCCGTGGCCATTCGACGACTGCCAGGCTTGGCGGAGACGCATGATCAGCGCGTCTCGCGCCGGCTGGTCCAGGGGACGGGGTTCATGGGGAATGCGCCAGACCGGCTCCAGCGGGGCCGGATCCGTCGCCAGCCGCGGGATGAGGTGCCAATGAATGTGGGGAAGCTGGTTCCCCAGAAGTTCGTAATTGATCTTCGTCGCATGAAACTCTTTTGCCAGCAGGCCTGCAATCGAGGACACTTCTTCGATCAGCCGACAGCGCTCGTCGGTCGAGAGGTGGAACAGCTCCGTCGCGTGCCGTTGCAGGACGAGGACCGTCCATCCCGGAAAGAATTGGTCGTCGTGCAAATACGCGTGGGTCAAGCCGCAGTTCAGAATGAAGTGGGTCCGAGCGGGCCAGGTGCCGAGGCAGGCCTTGCAGCCGGGTGTGGTCATGGGTGCGTGAGGGTCCGTGCTTCTTCCTCGGTGATCAGGCCTTTCTTGATCAACAGTTGAATCAATCTGTCCGTCGTGGCTTTCTGCTGATTCGGCGGGACGACAGGTTCGGTGGTTTTGGATTTGGGCGGTTCCCGTTTCAATCCCAACACGCGAAAAGAGGGCGTAAAGACCGCGACATAATCTTTGTTGCGGATCCGCACCGTGGCCGGTGGGCTGTCGCTGTAGGGAGGGAGATCCGGACGGCCGCTGGGGGGAATGCGAAAGTACGGTTTTCCATCGTCCGTCTCGCCGTCCTGGCCGAGAATCTCCATGCGCGCCAACAACGGTTCGTTCTTCAGCGGCTCCCGATCCTCTCCGGCAATGTTGGTAACCCGGTCCAGGACCACGACCAAGGAATCTGCGACGAACGCGTCCGCAGACGTATTGCGTACGCTGACGTTGTAGCGATACTCGCTGCTGAAGTTGTCCCGGCTCATGAGGGTGACGACCGGGCTGGCTTTCCCGGTCAAGTCGACCAATTGGTCGATGGAGGCGGCCTGCCCCGGGGAGGAACCTCCCGCAACGAGCGACACGAGGGTGCAGACCCCCATCCAGACGGTGCGTCCCTTCCTCATGGCAACCTCCATGGCGGTCCTCCTTCCTGCATGAAGGATAGCAAACCTACGCAGTCAGTGCGAGTAAAACCGGGCGACGCCCGAACTTGACACCCTCTTTTTGCGGACGATATTCTGGCCGCCGCATCTGACCGTCACGCTCCCCCAACGCTACATGCCGAACGATCACGTCAACCAGGCGCCGCTGCTGGTTCCACGTTCTCTCGTGTCGCAACTCCTTCGTCTCTACGATTATCCCGACCCGCGCCGCCGAGGGCGGGTGATTCGTGGATACGATGGTCCCCATGCCTTGCGCACCGCCCGCATGTGCGCCGCCGTCGCCCGCCGATTGGGACACGATGCCGAGCGCGTGCGCCAGTATCAAATCGCCTGTTTGCTGCACGATCTGGGCCGAGCGGGCCTTGATCGGCGACTGTTCGGTCGGATCTGGTCCTGGGCCAGGGCCCAGGGGATTCCAACGAGACCGCGTGAATGGCGCGCCCTGCATCCGGAGACGAAATATGGACGCGAGACGGAGGCGTTCCTTGCCCGGCATCGAGCCGCGCTGGAAGCGACCGGAGTGCCGATGGATGCCTGGGCTTGTGAGCAGGTGGAGATGCGTCTCGGGTACGCGCGCCGTCTGGCGCCTCGATTACGGATTGTGAAACCGACCTTACGGAAATTGGGGGTTCGCTGGGAGCCCTGGATGGGCAACGTGATGTTGTATTACTACTATCCGGAGAAGCTGGCTCGAGCCAAACCCTGGGTCCGGCAGCTGGCCGAAGTATTGGTGGCCTGCGAGCAGTTCGAAGCCTTCAGCAACCAGCGTCGAGGGCGCGATTACTACGTGCGAACGAAGGAACAGCTCTCCGAGGCGTTTGCCTATCTCGACTCGCTTCAACGGGAGGGGATCCTGAGTGCGGCGGTGATCGAGGCCGTGCGGGATTTGACCGCAGAAGGGGTGTTCGATATCGTGCTGAGGCAGGCTCGCGGTCGCCCCTTGACCCGACACGAACGCGCACTGTTGGGCCGGCCCAGACGAACAAGGGGGCGATCATGTCGGTGAAGAGCACCCTTCTCCGCGTGCCAATGCAGGGAGGGACCCAGATCGAGAACATCACCAAGCAGGTGCAGCAGGTCTTGGCCGAAACGCGCCTACGGGCCGGCATTCTGACGGTCTTCATCAAACATACGACGGCCTCGGTCCTGATCATCGAGGACGAGCCCGGCATCAGAGCCGACACGACGGCCCTCTGGCACCGATTGATCCCCGCCGACCCGGGATGGCAGCACAATACCCGGAATCCCGGCGAAGACAACGGGCACAGCCACCTGCGCGGCCAGCTGCAGGGACAATCGGTGACAGTCCCCTTCAACGATGGGACGATGACCTTGGGAACCTGGCAGCAGCTGGTGGTCTTGGACTTCGACACGAGGCCGCGGACCCGGGAGGTGATCGTGCAGGTGATCGGTGAATAACGGAGCGCAGCGGGAAGGGACGGGCCCCCTCGTCTGGGTCGGCTCCCTGCTACTGGCGGCCTCGGCGGTTCTCTCGACTTCCGTCCGCGCCCTCGATGCGTCCGACAATCTGGTGCGGCTGCAACAGCCGGTTCCGGCGGAGTTGAGTCCGGAGGAACAGGCCACGATCGCGGTCTTCGAACGGGCCACGCGCTCGGTGGTGTTCATCGCGAACACCGCGATGCAGCGCGATCCCTGGTCGTTCAACCTGTTCGAGGTGCCGCAGGGGTCGGGGACCGGGTTCGTCTGGAGCAGGCAAGGCCATATCGTCACCAACTTTCACGTCGTCTACGGGGCGGACTCGATCACGGTGACGCTGGCGGATCGGACGGAGTACAAGGCCAAGCTCGTCGGTGCGGACCCCGACCACGATCTGGCCGTCCTGCAGATCCAGGCTCCGGAGTCCTCGCTGCATCCAATCACGATCGGGAGTTCGCAGGCGCTCCGGGTGGGGCAAAAGGTGCTGGCGATCGGGAATCCCTTCGGGCTTGACCACACCTTGACCACCGGCGTGGTGAGCGCCCTGGGACGGACGATCAAATCCATGAGCAATCGGACGATCGAAGGGGTGATCCAAACCGATGCCGCTATCAACCCAGGCAACTCGGGCGGCCCGCTGCTGGACAGCGCGGGCCGGTTGATCGGCGTCAACACGCAGATCGTCAGCCCGAGCGGAGCCTTCGCCGGCATCGGCTTCGCCGTGCCGGTCGATACGGTGGTGAGGATCGTGCCGGAGTTGATCAAACATGGAAAGTTGATTCGGCCGGGCCTCGGGGTGTCACTCGTGCCTGATGCCATGGCCCGGCGGTGGGGCGTCCAGGGGTTGATCATCGGCAAGGTCGGCCGCGGCAGCGCCGCCGAGCGGGTCGGGCTTCGAGGAGCGCGCGAAACCCTGGGCGGGCGCATCGAGTTGGGCGATATCATCGTCGGAGTGGACGGCAAGCCGGTCGAGACGATCGACGATCTGATGGACATCATGGAACAGCACAAGGTCGGCGATCAGGTGACGGTCGATTTCCTTCGCGGAAACCGCCGCCAACAAGTTGTCGTGACTCTCCAGCCGGTGAACTGAGCGGGACTCGACGGTGCGGCGGGAGCGTGGATCTCTGTGTTAGGATGACGGAAACGTTGCGTGTGTGGAGGAACGGCTATGAGTGACCATCGACCATCCGGCGAGTCCGGTCCGGATCACCCTGCGCGACCGGAGCCGAAGGAGTCCACCGCCAATCGCGCCTCCATCTCGGCCGATCCGCTCGAACTCATCGAAGCATGTCTGGCCGCTTTTCCGGATCAGGACCCACGCCAGAAGCTCCTGTATAAACTGCGACATCTGATCCTCGCTCAGTCGATCGTGCACGAACAGCGGGAAGCCGAATTGAAGAAACTCAATGATGTCGTCGCGAAACTGACGGCGCCGGCCAATCGCGTCGGCCTGCTGGTCGAGGTCCCGGCCGAGGGGGTGGCCCGGATTGTGGTGGGAGGGGCCGAATACTATGCGAACATCGATCCGCGGCTGCCGGCGGGCGACCTCAAAATCGGCGCTCAGATCCTGGTGAACGAAGCCTACTCGGTGATCAAGGCGCTGGGATACGACCGCAACGGCCCGGTCCTCAAAGTGGCCGAATCGCTCCCGGATGGGCGGATCCGCTTCGAACAGGAGATGGGACGGCAGGCCCTCATCCTCCAGAGGTCCAGCGACCTGGTCGGGGTGGATCTCAAGCCGGGTGATGAAGTGCGGATCGAACCCACGCATCGGATAGCCATCGAACGGTTCGAAGGGCGCCAAGCCAGGACCCATTTGCTGGACGAGGTCCCGGCGGTGACGTGGGAGCAGATCGGCGGACAACGGCTGGCGATCGAGGCCATCCGCAAGGCCATCGAATACCCGCTGCTACATGCCGAGACGTTCAAGCAGTACCAATTTACCCAGCCGAAAGGGTTCCTGCTCTATGGTCCGCCGGGTTGCGGGAAGACCTTGATCGGGCAGGCGGCGGCGGCCAGCCTTTCGAAACTGGTCGGGGAGTCGGCCGTGGCGCGATCGACCGAGAGCCGGAGCCAAAACCCGCCCGTGACGGGCGGCGCATTCCTGCACATCAAAGGGCCGGAGATTCTCAACATGTGGTTGGGGGAATCGGAACGGATCGTGCGGGAGCTGTTTGCCAAGGCGCGCGCCAGACGGAAGGAAGGCGCCCTGCCTTTCATCTTCATCGACGAAGCCGAATCCGTGCTCGGTACCCGACGGTCCATGCGATCCTTCAATATCAACAACACGCTCGTGCCCATGTTCTGCGCCGAAATGGACGGCATTGAGTCGCTGCAGGACGTCGTCATCATTTTGGCCTCCAACCGGCCGGACCTGATCGATCCGGCGGTCCTGAGGCCGGGGCGGATCGATCGCAAGATCAAAGTCACCCGTCCGGATCGTGAGGCGGCCCGGGATATTCTCGGCGTCTATTTGACGTCCGCCTTGCCGCTGGAGCAAGAGCTGCTCGAACGTCATGGACAGGACCACACGGCCGCTCGGAAGGCGGCGATCGAGCAGATCGTGGACAGCCTGTTCGCCAAGACCGATCAGAATCGAGTGCTCTCGATCCGATTGCGCAATGGACAGAACAAGACCCTGTATCGTGGCGACCTGGTCAGTGGGGCGATCCTGTCCGCGATCGTGCAGCGGGCCAAGGAAAAGGCGGTGGAACGTGCAGTCGAACAACGTGACTCGTCGCGGGATACCCGGATACGAGTGCAGGACTTGCTGGATGCGGTCCAGGAAGAGTATCGAGAAGGTGAGATCCTGCCGCCCGATGACGCAGCGGAAGAATGGCTGAAATTGCTGGATCACCATCCGGAACAGGTCGTCGGCATTTCCTCGTTCCGCCGCGGCCGCCCGACGGAAGAACGGTTGGTGAACCAGATCATTTAACCGTTTCCTCATTGAATCATTGATCCAATGGGTCAATCGTCAATGGATCAGATGCGGCTCTTCGGGATCGAAACCGAGTACGGCATCACGCGGGAGGATCTCGAGGTCGTGGATCCCGTCGAGGAGTCGATGGCGCTGGTGCGGGCGCATCTGGAGAACGGCTTCGAGCGCCGATGGGACTATGCCAGTGAAGATCCGCATGAGGATGCCAGGGGATTCCGCGTCAGCGGCCTGCAGCAGGACCGGGAAGAGGATGAGTTCGCCAAGGTCGACGCGCATCGTCCCTTTTCGTTCCACGAGATGAAGAGCGACCTGGTCCTTCCGAACGGGGCGCGTTTTTACAACGACCATACGCATCCCGAATATTCCACGCCGGAATGCCGTACGTTGAAAGATCTCCTGGCCCAGGACCGCGCTGGCGAACGGATCGTGCAGCGGGCCGCAGATCGACGGAACCGGCAGCTCGGCGGTTCGCACGTGCAACTCTACAAGAACAACACCGATTTTCACGGTCACAGCTACGGGTGCCATGACAACTACCTCGTGCCTCGCTCCGTTCCGTTTCCGCAGCTCGTGCGCGGCTTGGTGCCGTTTCTGGTTAGCCGACAGGTGATCGCGGGGGCCGGAAAGGTCGGGATCGAAGCGCAGGAATCCGGGTTCGTCCCGGGCCGCTTCCAACTCTCGCAGCGGGCCGATTTCATGGAGACCGAGCTCAGCGTCGATACGATGCACAACCGCCCGATCCTCAATACCCGCGACGAACCTCACGCGGACCGGACGAAGTATCGACGCCTGCATCTGATCATCGGCGACGCCAACATGTGCGAATATGCGACTGCGCTCAAGGTGGGCACGACGCGACTCGTGCTCGAGGTGATCCGGCGGGGGACGGCTCCGTCGATCGAGCTGGAACAGCCGGTGGCGGCGGTCAAACAACTGGCTCGGGATTCGGATCTGAAGGCGACGGTTCGGCTGAAAGACGGCACGATGCGCTCGGCGTTGGACATTCAAGCGGCCTATCTGGAGGCCGCTCGCGGAATGGAATGGCCCGACGATCCCGAAGCGGTCTGGGTGCTGGATCAGTGGGCGGAAACCCTGCGCCTCCTGGCCGGGGATCGCCGACAACTCGTCGGGAAATTGGATTGGGTGACCAAGTTATGGTTGCTCGAAACTTTTGTGCGGGAGGAGCGGGTCGGGTGGGACGACCCATGGCTTGCCAGCCTGGATCTGGAATACCATAATGTGAACCCCGAGCGCGGACTGTTCCTCGGGCTTGAAAGCGAGGGCAAGACGTGGCGCATGACCAGCGATCGGGACATCGTCGCGGCTCTGGGCGAGGGACCTCCCGATACCCGGGGCGGATTGCGCGGGATGTGCGTGACGCGGTTCGGGGATCAGATCAAGACGATGCAGTGGGAGCGCATTCAGTTCGCGGGGGGAGTTCGCGCTCGAACGCTGGACATGGGCGATCTGTTCGAACCGGATGCCGTCAAGGCCTGTGCGGAGATCATGGCCACGGCGCCCTCGGCTGCGGAAGCCTTGGCGCGATGGAATAGCCGAAAGGATGCACGATGATCAGATCAATCATAGAGATGCCCGAGCGGCGGGAAGGGCCGGTGGATCCGATGCCTCGTCCGATCGGTCCGTCGGAGGAAGGCGGCGGCCCGCGGCGGCCCGAAACGGGGTCACCGGAGAAGGACAATCTGCTCAAACGGATGCGCAAGGTGGACCCGAAGCAGGCGGAACGCTATCGGCAACGCACGGGACAATAGTCGTCAACCGTCGGATGTGAGACGCGAGAAGTGCGAGCGGGCATCAAGCGTTCGATGTGAGACTCTCACGTCCCACGAGGTGAGCGATGGGGATGCAAGGGGACTTTTTTCAACTTCTGAAGGAACAGGGCTATCAGTTTGGGCATCCGGCTGCGGCGTCGGCCGGAGCCGAACTGACCCAGGCGACGACCATTCTAGCCCTCCGCTACCGTGACGGCGTGTTGGTCGCGGGCGATCGCCGGGCTACGGCCGGCAACATGGTGATGTATGACCGGACGGACAAGGTGCTTGAGATCGACCGGTACAGCGTGATGGCCATCGCGGGGGTGCCGGCCACGGCCTATGAAATGGTGCGGGTGCTGGAGCACTCGTTCAAGTACTACCGGCGGACGCAACTCCAAGAGTTGAGCTTCGAGGGCAAGCTGCGGGCGGTCTCGAAATTGCTCAAGGAAAACGTCGCGGCAGCCTTGGCCGGGACGGGCGCCGTGGCCCCGATTTTTGCCGGGTACGACCATGAGCAAGGCGTCGCGAAAATCTATTTCTACGATATTCTCGGCGCGGAGTTCGAAGGGGTGGAGTATGCGGTGTCGGGATCGGGCTCGCCGACGATCCGCGGCATCCTGCACTACCTCAACACCTGGGAGCCGCAGCCGTTGGCGGCCCTCTCCGAGGAGCAGGCGACCGTGCAGGCCCTGCGGCTGTTGACGAGCGCCGCCGAGTTCGACAGCGCGACGGGCGGAGTGAACCGTGAGTCGAATCTATACCCCGTGGTGAAGCTGATCACGGCCGGCGGCGTCCGTTCCGTGGCGGACCCGCAACTCAAGCTGTTGTTCGAGTCGAAGGTGGCGCGCCATGTATGACGAACCCTATCGGTGGGTCGAAGCCGTCGGCAACCGGCGACAATACCTCGACGAGCAGTTCAAGCAGGGGGCCCCGGTCGTAGCCCTCACCTACGCCGACGGGATCGTGCTGCTGACCGTCAGCCGCGGCACGCCCAAGCTCTACGAAATTTACGACCGCATCGCCCTCGGCGGGATGGGCCATCCGGCGGACCTGGAGAAGTTGCGGTTCTCGCTGCTGGAGATGGCCCATATCGAGGGATTCAACCGGTCTCCGTCGGACGTCACGGGGACTCGATTGATGAAGTACGGGTTAGCCCCGGCGATCAAACAGGCGTTTGAGGAGATTTATAAGGCTCCGTTCATCGTGAAAATTCTCCTGGCCGAATTGGGGCAGAAGCCGGAACGGGACGTCTTTCTCACGATCAACTATGACGGGACGTTCGAGGAAACCCGTCGATGGGCCGGCCTAGGGGCGACGGCGGCCGTGCAGGCTCACATGGCGCGGTATCTCGACGCTCAGGCGTCGTTCGAACGGGGGACGTTGGCTCAGGCGGTGGACCTTGCCGTCTGTACTTGGTCGGTCGGGTCGTTGGCGCAAAGTGAAGGTTCCGAGCCTGGGGGGGATGTTCCGGCGTCGAGCGGAACCGTTCCGAACCTGCCGGACAAGGCGGCGCTCCTCGCTCACATGCGGCGTACGGTGGCCGAGAAATCGATCGAATGTGTCCTCCTCGAACGCAACGGTCCGGGCTCGTCCCGGTATCGTGCGCTCGGGGCTGAAGAGCTGGGAGCCCTCCTTCCGCCGGCACTGAACGCTGCTGGCTGAACGCTGAGAGTCCAGTCACCATGCTGAATCGGATTTTCGGCTTGGAAACCGAATACGGCCTGCTCGTCAATCAGGATCGGCCGGATCACTCGCCTTCCTGGATCGCTCAGCGCATCCGCGACCATATCTTTCACGTGGAACGACGCGGGATCCTCGACCTGCATCACCGGGGGCACGACGAGCCGCCTGGGAACGGCGGGTTTCTCACGAACGCCGGACGGGTCTATATCGATATGGGGCATCTCGAGTATGCGTCTCCCGAGTGTACGACGCTGACGGACCTGGTGGCGTCCGACCGGGCGGGCGACCGTATCTTCCAGGATGCGGTGGTCAAGTTGGGGTTGGATGAAACGGTCTCGGTGATCAAGAACAACGTCGACCATGAAACCGATGCCACGTTCGGATCGCACGAGAACTATCTTGTGTCCCGGCGGTTTCCGTTTTCCCGGCGCGGGCTCGCCCCGCTGGTTTCCTTCCTGGTGACGCGGCAGATCTTCACCGGGACCGGTCGCATCGGCTGTGCCACCGATCCGAACGAGTGGGTCCAGATCGGCGGCCTGCTCCTGCATCGTCCGGGGCTCCGGGATGCGCGCAGCCGGCTGCGCTTGCCGTTTCAGATTTCGCAGCGCGCCGATTTCATTGTGAACGATTTCTTCGAATGGGTGCAGCACAATCGGGCCATCGTCAATACACGCGACGAACCGCTGGCCGATCCGAACCAATTTCGCCGCATCCACTTGTTGTGCGGGGACTCGAACATGGCCGAGTACGCGACGGCCCTCAAACTGGGTACTACGGGGCTCGTGTTGCAGATGATCGAGGCCGGGCAGGCGCCCAGGGGAGTGGCCATCCAGGAACCGGTGGAAGCGCTGCAGGAGATTTCACGGGATCCCGACCGTCGATGGATCGTGCAACTGGAATCCGGCCAGTCGATCTCGGCCATCGATATTCAGGAGCAGTTTCTTGCCGCGGCGCAGAAGCATTGCCGGGGGCAGGACGAAGAGACCGATTGGGTGCTCGAACAATGGGAGTCGGTACTGGCTGGGTTGCGCGGCCATTATGAGGCCCTGGTCGGCCGTGTTGATTGGGCGTCGAAGCTGTGGCTTCTGGAGGCCTATCGGGAGGCGGAGCAGGTCGAGTGGGACGATCCGATGTTAAAAAGCCTGGATCTGGAGTACCACAACCTCCACCCGGCTCGGGGCCTGTACTATGGATTGGAGGAAGAGGGACGGGGACCACGGCTGACCACGGATACCGTCGTGCGATTGGCGCAGGACCATCCACCACGGAACACGCGCGCCTTCGGCCGGGGAGAACTCGTCCGCCATCTCCTGGCGTCTGGGGACACGGCCTCGGCTGACGCGATGGAGGATCCCGACGATCGCTTGCCGTGCGACTACGTCATCAATTGGTCGAACTTCAGGCTGCGGGGCGCCTCCCCCTTCTTCATGCCGGATCCCTTCAAGACCTACGTCCAGGAAATTCGCCACTATGTCGGCGCCCGATAGTCGGCCCCGTTACTTCCTCCATCCGAGTCGCTCCAGCGCGCTCTTTGGTACGTCGAATGAAAACCGCAGTTGCACCGCCAGGTATTTCTGGATGAGTCCCGACTGGTCCAGGGGCCGGTCTTCCTCCCGGTAGAATGCCAGTTCCGTATCCCTCCAGCGCACGGCGATTCCTATGATCCAATCGAGCTCCGACGGGTTCACGGCGTTGCCGGCGTTCCGGTCCGTGAAAAAATTCATGTCGCCGTAAATCACCACGCGGTTTTTGTACAGGTCGAGGTCGGCATGCGCGACATAGCGGAACAAGGCACGTCCCGTGTTGTTCGGCCGCGCGAAGTAGTTGCTGTTGTGGAAGAGCCACCCTGCCCCGGCGTACGCGGTAAGGTTTTGGTTGGGAAACGTCTTCCGCCACCAGGACGAGTCCTGGACGGCCTGGAACCGCGCCGTGACCAGGGCGTCGGCGTAGGCCTGCTTGATCCCGCTCCGGTCCAGGGGGGCGTCCCGTTCATACTGCAGGCGCCAGGAGAAGCGATCGATCAGACCGGTGAAGGCGTAGGTGCCATCCCATTCCGAGAGCCTGATCCAGCCGTTCGTGCGATCCGAGAAAAAGTTCTGGTCGGTGTAGAACGTGAGGTATTGCTTGTAGAGGTCGGTCTCCAGGTGCAGCATGTGCCGCATGCCGACCAAGCCCGTGTTGTCCGGGCGGGCGGCAAAGGTCGGATTCTTGACGAACGCGGCGGTCAGGAGGTACCCGCCGAAGGCCGTTTCTTCTTCCTCCCGTTCCTCATGGCCGGGTTCATCCATGGAGGGCAACGGGCGGCCGTACTTCTCCAAGGCCAGCGTCCGATCAGGGAGACCGAGCGTGATGCTCGCGACGCCGATCACCACACCGAGGGCAAAGAGCAGTTGGTGGGGAGGGCCCTTCTGTGTGCGGGCGGGAAGGGCCTCCACGGCCTCAGGGGAAACAGGCGGCAAAGATGTCCTCGCAATCGTTGGACGCATCGAAGAAGCTCGGCGCGAACCGATAGTGGACCTGCTCGACGCGGTCGTTGCGGATGACCACGGTGGCCCAGCACCCGTGATGGACACCTGCGTGACTGCCCTTGGAGGCCACGACCGATTCTTCCAGGATCGGCGCCTCGCGGTAGTATCGGAGCAGGGTGACGTCTCCTTCGACCATCTCGCGCCTGGGAATGCCGGCGCAGGTCAGCACGTCTGATCTCGACTTCCCCTGGAGCGCGGTTTGGTGCGGGTACCCCTCCGTGATCGGGGGGCCGGACTGGCAGCTCTCCATGACTGCGCTGCACGCGAGTGCCAGGAGGATTCGGTTGAGCGGTCCCTGTGTGTTCCGCACGGTATTGTCTCCGACAAATGGTCTGTTGGTAGCACACTGGTACGCGGAAAACAATCGCGGACCCATCGGTCCCCCGCCGCCGGCTCCCGACGCCGGACGACACCAACGAACCCCTGCCGTTCGGCCCTAGGAGGTATGAGTTTTCTCCCCTACGGTGTAGTCGTTAAGGCGAACAATTTTCACGCGGTCGAGTGTTGACATTTCTCGTCCCTTCCCTTATCTATGCCCTGACATGGCATTTCACGCGAGCGGCCGCGAGTCGTGTCGCCATGATGGATCTGTATCCTTCCTTTTCATCCGACATCATTCTGACTTCACGTTCGGTCATCCGGAGTGCACGTGACGGGAATCGCTCGTGTGATTCGCGGAATCGGTCCGTGACGTAGGCAGTCCGGTGTTTCTTGGGGTGGGCAGCGTCGCCCGAGGCGTCTTTTGCCTGCTTCAACGCGGCACATGTCCAATCAAGCCGATACACCTGCCGGTGGGTTGTCCTTCTATGGCTCCGTCGATGTCCGGGGGGAGTCGTCCCTTCCTGCGGATCGGTCGACCACGAGTGGACTGTGGTCATTCTCAATCGAGGAACGGCGGGGGTCCGGCCGCGTGGAGGTGGCGATCCCCACCACGCTCCAGTTGAACGACGAACTGTGGCACGGAGTCACCAGGAGCGTCGGGTTCAGCGGGCTCTCCGTCGGTTTCGACGCCGATATTCCGGCGGCGCTCAATCAGCAGATCATGATGAGTTTCGAAAACGACGTCAGCCGTCTGGGCGTGTTGGGAACCGTCTGCGGGCTCCGCAATCCGGACGGCGGGAACATCGGGATCGGGACTGGGGCCGGCATTACGCTGGCCGTGCAGTTCCTCCGGCTTACGCCCGTCGACGCACAAGTGCTTGCGTCGCTCCTGGACGGCGTCCGGGAGCGATCCATGGAGGTGCGGCTGATCGCCAAACTTGTCTCGCAGGAAAGTGGAGATCTGCTGCTCGAAGCGAGTGCCCCCCATTCCTTCGTCGTCCGCGGAGTGCATCCCTGCCCGACCGAGGGGCGGGAGGTGCGGGATGAGCCCGTTGTCGACCGGCGGTTGTATCCCAGGGTTTCAGCTGCGTTGCGAACGGAGGTGCAGATCATCAATCGGCTGGGGGAACCGCTGCTTCCCGAGGCACTGACGACGAACCTGACGCCGGGTGGGGCGTGTGTGAGGCTTTCGACCGATGCCGATCTTCGGGGTGCGCAGGTGACCTTGCATTGGCCTGGCTTAACGGTTCCGAATGGGGCGATGGGTGCGTCCGTTTCTCAGTCGCCGGGCCTGTTCGCGGGGGACGTCGTATGGGTCTATGCTCAGGATGTCGACCCGGCGACCGAGGCTGGCCAAGGTGTTCCAACCACCTCGTTCGGCGTGAGGTTCTTGCCGGGCAGGCCCGAGACGGATGCTTGGCTTGCCGGTTTGCTGGCGGACTTGGCGACCTCGAGTGTCGGGGAGCAGGGGGAAGCCCGATCCGTGCGGACCGAGTTCCTGTTTTGTTCCCGACCTCCCGGTCTTCGGATCGCACTCTGCCACGATTATCCGATGCGGGGCGATTCGTCCTCCGCCCCGCTGATCATATTGGCGCCCGGATACGGAGAGACCAAGCGCGACTACGTCTCCCTCGCCTACTGTCTTGCGACCAATGGTTTCCATGTCGTGCGGTATGACAACGTCAACCACGTGGGAGACAGTGACGGGCGGGTCACCGACTTCACGCTGCGCGACATGGAGGCGGATTTGGAAGCCGTGCTGGCCTATGTCGTCGGGAAGTGGCCGGGACGCACGCTCGGCTTGATTGCCACCAGCTTGGCGGGACGCGTCGCGCTGAAGGTAGCCGGTCGCTCGAACAGTCTGGCCTTGCTCATTCTCATCAACAGCGTGATGGATGTGCAGCACACGTTACAGGCCGTCCATCAAGAGGATCTGATCGGGGCCCACCTATCCGGAGAACGCAAAGGGGTGATCAATATTCTCGGGCTGAATATCGATGCGGATCGCTGGTTGGCCACGGCGGTTCACGGTGGATATGCCGATCTGGCGACGACGTTGCACGACGCCGAGCGGATCCGACTGCCGGTGGTCCTCTTTTCCGCCGAGCACGATGCCTGGGTCGATCCACTTTCGATCGAGGCGGTCGAGGAGGCCATCGGTCCCCACGTACGCCACTCCTACGTGGTGCCCGAGGCGCTGCATCGGTTGCAGGAGAATCCCCGGAAGGCGCGGGCCGTCTACCGGCAGATTACCGCCAGTTGTCGACGGGAGCTCGTTCCCACGGGTGGGACCGAGCGCATCGAAGAGCCCTCGCGCCGGGAGGTCGGATTGCAGAGCCGTGCCGAACGTGATCGCGCCCGGGCGAAGCGGGCGTTGAGAAAGTCCGATCAGGTGCATTTCTGGGACGACTATCTGCAAAATTTCCATTACATCACGAACGTCTCCGATTTCTGGAGATTGATGGATCATGTGTATCGGCTCATGGGCGATTGCCATCGCGGGGAAACGATCCTGGACGCCGGCTGCGGCAACGGCAACTTCGGCATCTTTCTGCAACTGAATCTGGCCTATCGGCAACGGTATGCCCGACACCGCGACTTCCGGGCACCGTCCTACATCGGCGTGGATTTCGTGCCATCCGCGCTCGCTCAAGCCAAGCTGAACTTCGCTCAGGTGCGATCGATGCTGAGTCGGCAATTCCGGAACGATCCCGGGGTGTTCTCGCCGATGTCATCACGGCTGTGCCGCTCGGATTTGGAGTGGCCTTTGCCGTTTCCCGATCGGCATTTCGATCGGGTCATCTGCAACCTCGTCATCGGCTACGTGCGGGATCCGCTGTTTACCCTCCGCGAGTGCCTGCGCGTGTTGACGCCTCACGGTCGTTTGGTGGTGGCCAATCTCAAGCCGCAGGCGGATCTCTCGGAGATCTACCGCACGTTCGTGCAATCCGCGCGGACGCCCGGTCAGGTTGACGAAGGGCGTCGTTTGCTGAACAATTCTGGTAAAATCAAGCAATATGAAGGAGAGGGAATCTTCCACTTCTTCCAACAGGACGAACTGGAACGGCTCATGCGCGCGGCGGGCGTCGTCGCACCGAGGGTCTACTCCACGTTCGGGAACCAGGCGTTCGTCGCAGTCGGAGAAAAACGCGAGGCGTCACCATCGTGACCGCCTTGCCCCATCCATGACAGCACACCCGGCATGAATTTCCTCGCCCTTAGTGCCCTCGTCAACGCGTTGGCTGCCACGGGGCTGGGAATTTTCGTCTACTTCCGCGATCCGTCGGCTCCACGCAATCGCATCTATGGCCTGTATTGCTTGAGCATTGCGATCTGGAGCGTCTTTTACTGCGGTTGGCAACTCACCGAATCGAGCGATCTCGCGCTGACGCTGGTTCGCTTGCTGATGGCCGGCGCCATCCTCATCCCGATCCTGTATTTCCATCATACCGTCACGTTCCTCGACAGCAGTGCGCGCCACGCGACGGCGCTGAAGATCGGCTATTCGCTCGCCGCGTGCTTTCTGCTGCTCGACGTGACGCCCTGGTTCGTCGCCGGCGTGGAGCCGGCCATGTCCTTCCCGCATTGGCCGCGACCGGGACCGCTGTTTCATCCCTATCTGCTGTGGTTTGTCGTCTATGTGTGCTACGCCACCTGGCTGGTCGGGGTTGCGTTGCGCGACGCGGGCGGCATTCGCCGGCATCAGTATGCGTACATGCTTGCCGCCAGCGTCATCGGGTACGTGGGCGGGGCGACCAATTTCCCCCTCTGGTACGACGTCCCGATTCCGCCGTATGGCACGGTGCTGATCACGGTCTATACGGCCTTAATGGCCTACACGATCGTCCGGTACCGGCTGATGAACATCAGCGTCGTATTGAACAAGGGGCTCGCATACGCAATCGTGCTCGGGATCATCGTCGTGGCGACGTCGATCGGGGCGGTGTTGAGCAACCGCGCGACCGGTCATTCGACTCCGCCGCTCCTGGCGGGCACGCTCTTCCTGATTTGCGGGTTGTGGGTCTTCAGCAACAATCCACGGGCCGTTCCGAACATCACCTTCAGTGCGCTCTGCGGCGCGGCCTGTCTCTGGCTGTTCGGCTGCTTTATGCTGTTTTCCGCGGCCGGTGAGGACGAAGCGCTGTTCTGGACGCGGGTGATTTACGCCGGGGTCGTCTTTTTACCGGCATTGACCTACCACTTCGCGCAAAGTCTGGTGGGGCTGGCGAGGCAGGACCGTGTCGTGCGTTGGGGCTATGCCGCGGGGGCGGTCTTCTTTGGCCTGGTCTTTACCGACCTCCTCTTCGACGGACAATACGTCTACTACTGGGGGCGATATCCCAAAGCAGGCATGCTCCATCCCGTGTTTGCGGCCTATCTGGTGGGGTCGGGCGGGATGACCCTGCTCCGGCTCTACGAAGGATATCGGATGTACGCCGGGACTTCCCCGATGCTGGCCGCTCAGCTCAAGTTCACCCTCGTCGCTCTGGCGTTGGGGTTCACCGCCGCGGTCGATTTTATGCAGAACTACGGGGTCGGGATTTACCCGCTCGGGTATCTGCTGGCGGGCCTGTCGGTCACGGTGGTGGCCTATACCATCGCGAAGTACGAGTTGATGGATGTTTCCTTCGTTCCGAGCCGTCCCAAGGTGCTGTTGTCGATCAAACTGCTCGGGCTGATTCCTGCCTACCTCGTCATTCTTCTGACGATCAAGATTTTCACCGGGACACTCTACTACCTCCTGGCCGGCGTGTTGTTCGCCCTCTTCGTCATTGTGGCGGGGGGATTGGCCAATTTGCAAAAGGGGGTCGAGCGGGCCATCGGGCAAACGCTCTTCCGGGAGCGGTACGATGCGTATGACACGTTGGTGCAATTCTCGAAATCCCTCGTTTCCATTCTTGAGCTGAAATCGCTCACGAAGGAAATCGTCCAGACCTTGGCGCGGGTCATGAACATCAAAACCGCGTCGGTCTTTGTCCTGGACAAGGAGCAGGGGATCTACGGCCTGGCGGCTTCGTACGGCTTCAATTCCCGCGACCGACTGGTGCCGTCCATCAAGATGGATTGCGAGCTGCCCAAGGCCTTGATGCGGACCGATACGGCGTTGGTGCGGGAAGAAATCGAATACGACAAGGTCGAGGGCGAGCATCTGCGATTGCTGGGGACGCTGCAGGGCCTGGAATCCGAAGTCTGCATTCCGTTGATCAGCAAGGAACGGTTGGTCGGATTCTGCAACCTGGGACGCCGAAGCAACCAAGGCATGTATTCCACGGAGGAATTGGGGCTCCTCATGACACTGGCTCAGCATGCCGCCATCGCCATCGACAACGCGCTGCTGTACGAAGATCTGCGCCGCTCTCAGATGCTGATGCGACGGACGGACCGGTTGCGGTCGTTGGAAACGATGGCGGGAGGATTTGCCCACGAGATCCGTAACCCGCTGACGTCCATCAAGACGTTCATCCAGTTGGCGCCCGAACGACGGGACGACGCCGAGTTCATGGAGCAGTTCAGCCAGGTGGTGTGTGAAGATGTGGAGCGGATCGAACGCCTGGTGCACGAGATTCTTGACTATGCCCGCTACATGACCCCGAAGCTGACCCAGGAAAACCTGAACGACGTCGTGGCATCGTGCCTTTATTTCATTGAGGTCAAGGCCAGCAGCAAGGCCATCACCATCCAGAAGGACCTTGCAAGCGACCTGCCCTATGTCAAGCTGGATCGCCAACAGATCAAGCAGGTGCTGTTGAATCTGTTCATCAACGCGATGGAAGCCATCGGCGAACAGGGCGGTCGCCTCTCGGTCCGAACCCGCCAACTGGTGAAGCAGGTGAACGATCCGTGGGTCCAGATCGAAGTGGAGGACAGCGGGCCGGGCATCTCCCCGCGGGATCTGGAGCACATCTTCGACCCGTTCTATACGACCAAGCACGAAAGCGGGGAGCGGGAAGGGACGGGCTTAGGCTTGACGATCGCCCATCAGATTATTCAGGAACACGGCGGATATATCGAGGTGTCGAGTGAGGTCGGGCACGGTACCACATTCATGGTCAATCTTCCGGCCAATCCGCCGCTTGCGGAGTGGCATGCCACCCAGCACGTGTTTGAAGAAGGACGGAAGACCGCTGCCGTACTCCTCGGCCGCCCGCCAGTGATCCCCGAGGGCGATTTCGGCAAGCCCGGCTCCGTGATCAAATCGACCTCACCGTAATCCTTCCCGGCTGCGTCGTGGCGTCGGTCTTGAGGATGTGGCGACTAGCTCCACGATCCGATTTTCCGCCCAGTAGCGGTCTTCTCCTCGGCGCATCGTCTGGAAAAATCCACAGTGCCCACCGAATCGAGGCGCGATCAGGGTGATGGCTGGATTTCGTGTAATGCCCGGGATGTTGAACATCGAGTGAGGGATGAACGGGTCATCCTGTGCGGTGAGAATGATGGTTCTGATCCGAATGTCCCCGAGGACATGGCGGGCGCCAGCACGGTCGTAATAGTCTGTCACGTCGCGATATCCCCCGTCGGGAGCTGTGTAGATATCATCGAATGCCCGAATGGTCGTGATAGCGGCCAAGGGGGCGGTATCCCATCGAGCCGGATCCAGGGTCGCCTTCCGTTCGACACGGGCCTTGAGCCGTGTGACGAAGTAGTCGTGATACATCCTGTTTCGAGGCTGTTCCAGCGCCAGCACGCATTGTGTCGGGTCGATGTTCGGACAGACGGCGATGACTCCGGATAGGAACGGCAGTGTTCCCCCGACCTCTCCCACCATTTTGAGCGCCAGGTTCCCTCCCATCGAATATCCGACGAACCAGAGGTCGGGCAGGCCGTCCACGCGTGCAAGTTCTTCAAGGATGCAGCGGTAATCGCCGCTGAGACCGCTATTGTAGAGGGACAGGGAGAGAGCCTCCGAGCCGCCACAGGTGCGCTGGTTGAGGCGGATGACATTAAATCCTGCCCGCCACCCCTTGGCTGCCAGGCCCTTCATGTAGTGCGAATCGTGGCAGCCTTCCAGTCCGTGCAGCAACAGCATGGTGGTGGCCAGTTTCGGTGCTGGTTGCCAGTGGCAGTAGGCGAGAATCCTGGTCTGCGGCGCAACGGTGAAGAGCCGCTTTTCGACCGGGATGCCGGCCAACACCTCTCCCCGCGGCCAAAACTTCGGGAAAATTGTCATGGTATGGCGGTTGCGGAGGAGTACCGGCGGGATGAAGGATTCCGGGTCGATCATGGGCCCACTATACTATCCCCTCTTCCTTCCGCTCCAGTGCGCAACCTGCGCCGGCATGCTCTGCCCGAAGGCCGGGGACAGGATGCCGTACCGGGGTCGGTCCATCAGAGGCCACAAGCGCGGCTGTCGTTGCGCCGATAAAGGACGGGGCCTGGGACTCACGGAGGCGGTATGTTGACTGCAATAATTACGACCCTCGACGGCAACATCAGCATGAGAAAGAAAACCGGCAAGTACCTGTACATTACTCCTTCGGGATGGCGTAAGACGATCGTGCATCCGGAGCACATCGTGAAGTTGGAGATCGTGGCGGACGCTGAGACGGGTGTCCCGTCCCCAAGGTGATGGACCAGCACAAACCTTCCGGAGAGCTATGGATGCATTGGAATCTTCAAGCGGACGCGCCGCGAACCAGGACGGTCGTGCACGTGCATGCGACACATGTGGTGGCCGCGATCTAGGCGGGCGTGGATCTGCAGCGGATCAGCGCCGAGTTTCCGGAAATTTCCCGATACGCGCAAGTGGGGCCGTCGGTCCCGTTTCTCCCGGCATTATCGCGGGAGCTGGCTGATTCGACGGCTGAGTGTCTTGGCTTGCGCAAGGACGGCATCCTCACGTTCGATATCGTGGGGCAGACCAATCATGGCATCTGCGCGGTGGCTCAGGATCCCTGGGCGGCATACGAGCACATTGAACGCCTGGATCATATTTGTGAGATTGTGTTGAAAAGCGGAGTTTCGAGGCGACAGGCCGTGTAGGGAAAGCAGATTCTCTTCGGACTCTGCGCGGTGGATTGCAGAAGAGAAAGCCCTTTGGCATCATGGCCAAAGGGCTTTTTGGGTTGTGGCTCCCCGGGCAGGACTCGAACCTGCGACCAGCCGGTTAACAGCCGGCTGCTCTAACCAGGCATGAGCTAGAGGCCCGAAACTGTGTTGTGTGGCGCTCAGGTCTCGCTGTCGAGGAAGCTGCGCAGTTTTTCGGAGCGGGAAGGATGGCGCAGCTTGCGCAGGGCCTTGGCTTCGATCTGNNACTTTTTTAGACATCGAAGTCTTCGGTTGCGTCTTCGTCTGACGTGGCGTCGGTGTTCCCTTCCGCCAGCGCCGCGTAATGCTTGGCCCAGGTCAGATAGAGATTCCCGCTGTCACGCATCGTATCGGCGGCCTTCATCAGCTTCTCCACCAGTTCCGGGTCTTTTCCGCCGGCATGGATGGCCGCGGCGCGGCGTTCGATCGCTTTGGGATACTCGTGCAGGAGCCCGGCGATGTCCCGAAGCAACTCCTCGAGCACATTGTCTTCCTGTTCCATGGGATCCTCTTGCCGGTGGTCCAACAAAAAACCCCATAGCGATGGCGCCATGGGGTTTTCGGCGGGAGCCCCCGCTGGGTGTCGAACTATCCTTGGTAGGCTTGTCCGAGCGCGGCGGATTCGCCCTTGCGTTTCATCAATTCTCCGGTCGCACTCACGGCCTGCATCACGATGGCCTGGTGTTTCGCGGCGTTGCAGACGACCACGCAGAGTTCACAGCCCTTGCAACGGTCGATATTCACTTCCGCTACCATCTTCGTCGTATTCAGATCCAGGCAGTTCGCCTCGGGGCAATACATGATGCAGAGGCGGCACCCCTTCTTGGCGGTGCATTTCTCGTCGATGACTTGCGCAACATTATACATGCGGCTCTATTCCTTTTCTGTGCGCTTAGGCGGCGACCGCCGGATTGCCGACGCGCAACTCAACCTTGTTCTTCTCGGCCCATTCGCTGGCGATCTCATACGCGCGTTTCACCGTTGCCAAGTTCTTCTGGAGCAGCATCTCCTTCTTGGCAAATTTCTTCTTGATCGCCTCGTCCAGAGAGGCCGTACCACCCGAGGCCACGAATTTCTTGCCGAACCGCTCTTGCAGTGCGCCGTCCAACGCTTCCATGGAGACGCACTTCGTGATCCCGGCAACCGACCCGATCATGGTCATGTTCGTGGACAATTCCGTCCCGGCGATTTCGATCGCCAGCTCGGTGCCTCCGATGTAGAACACGGCCACGTTCAAGTCCTTCAGGCGCTGAATGTCTTCTTCGGAGAGCAACGGCTGCGCGGAGTTGATGATGACCACACCGTTTTCCTTGATGCCGGAATAGAACGGCATCGTATAGCTCTTCCCCATGGTGATGACCTGAGGATGGAACACTTCGATGACGTCGGGGAACACCAGCTCACCCCGGTCGTAGATGCGCTCGATGCCGATGCGGCAATAGCTCTCTGCCGGCGCCATGCGTTTTTCGGCTCCGAAGAACGGATTCGAAATGGAGAATTTTCCGTCCCGGTTCGCAGCCATCGCCATGACGTGTGCGGCCGTGACGGCGCCTTGGCCGCCCAAGCCCGACATTCGGATATTCAGTCTTTTCTTGATCATGAATGACCTCCGGTCTCTTAAGACTGCCCGGCCAGTTGTTTGGCAGCGGCCTTCCGCTCTTTGTCCTTGGCGGCGAGTTCAGCGAGAAACTGCTTCGCCGGCTCGCTCACATACTCCTTGTAAGCGAATCGCTCGGTCGGCTTTTCCGAGTCCCGCATCTCCTGGAGGCCTTCCATGCTGTTCTTCCCGATTTCGAGGATGCAGGGGGTATACAGCTGCAAATAGGTCGGTCCGATCTCCCGGGCGATCAGGACGGCGTTCCGGATGACCTTCTCCACCAGTGAAGGTTTGCTGACCGTACAGTTCACGACATAGTGACAGCCGGATTCGCGTGCGATTTCCGGCAGACGGACCTTGTCGAAGAGTTTGCCGACCGGCGCCATTTTCGCCACAAAGCCCTTTTGCATCAACCCACTCTCCTGCCCGCCGGTGTTCGCGTACAGTTCGTTGTCGAAGCAGATCGTGGTGAATTTCTCCTGACGGAACCAGGCCTGCAAGGTCATGTCCAAGCCGATGTCGACGGTTGCCCCGTCGCCGGCCAACACGACCACGTCCTTTACGCGACCGGGGAATCGGACGCTCAGGGCCCGCTTTAAGCCGGAGGCGATGGCATTCTGATTGCCGAACAACGAGTGGATGTTGTGCACGGCCACCATCGGGAAGACCAAGCTGGTGCACCCCGTGGAACCCACCATGACGGTATCCTCCGGGTTCGGCAATGAAGCGAGAATGTACCGGAACGCCATAGACTCCGGACAGCCCGCACACAGCGAATGTTGTTCGATCAATTCCTTTGACGTCCCGATGTCCTTCCAACCCCGGTCCTCCTTGCCATAGGTGGCATGTTGGACCAAATCCTGGTAGTCCGACGGCATGATGTCATATAGGTCCGGCGAAATTTTGATTCGCTCTTTGCTCATGTAGGCCTCCTCACGGCTCCTCTATGGCACAGGTGGATGGCTTCAGATTGTCTGACTCAGCTGCCTCGTCCGGCGAGGGACTCGGCGCGCATACCGAGCGCCGTCTTGATCTCAGAGACGATGATTTCCGGCGGCATGGTCATCCCGCCGCACACGTGGGGTCCGGCATGGACCCGGTCGCTGTTCGGGATGGTAGCCCGAATTTCCTTCGCCAGCCATCCGGTGACGTTGAATTCCGGAACAAAGATGTGCTTCGCATGCTTGGTGGCTTCGCGGATCTCTTCACCCGGCCATGGCCGAAGGGTCTTGACCTTGACCAATCCGCAGCGCACCCCTTCGTCCTCGAGCAGGCGGATCGCTTCCCGGCCCTGTGACACCGCGGTACCGGACGTCACGATCATGATGTCGGAGTCGATATTCTCGGTGTCCACGAGGCCGTTCAGCCAGTGGATCGTGTGTTTGCGAGAACGCTCCACGGCGGCCCAGACTTCCTGCTGCCAGCTGGCGTGGGTCGCGTAGCTGATGTAGTTGCTCTTCATGACGAACGGATCCCGCATCATCCGGACCGGCGGACATTCCATGTCCATGCAGGGCACCGGTGATCGGTAAGGATCGTACGGCGGCAGGCACATATCGGCGGGCGTCAGGTTCACGACGTCCTTGGTGTGCGTGACGAAGAACCCGTCGCAGCAGAGAGCCAGCGGGAGATGGACGTCCGGTTCTTCCGACACCATATAGCCTTTGAGAATCCAATCGAAGAAGTCCTGCGCCGTTTCGGCATGCCACACGAGCATGCCGGTGTTCAACAGATAGGAAATTTCCAACGTATCCGGCTGGATCGACAGCGGCGAGTTAATCCCGCGGCAGGTGACGATCATTTGAATCGGGAGACGCGCACCGGCCCACATCGGGAAATTCTCCATGGCCCGCATGGTTCCCGGTCCCGCCGTCGTGGTGAAGACCCGCGCGCCGCCGAACGCTGCGCCGGCACACTGGGACATGACGGCGAACTCGCTCTCGCCACGGAAATAGTCTCCCACGTAGCCTTCAGCAAACAGCTCGCCGATCAGAGCCGCGGCTTCGCTCTGAGGGGTAATCGGGTAGGCGATCATAACGTCACAGCTGGCGCGACGGATGGCCTCCTTGATGACTTCGCTGCCTGTGAAGAATGACGGGCTTCGTGGTGCCTCGTTCAGCATCTTCCACGGATCCGTATAGGTCTGGCCTTTTTTATTTTGTGTCCCAATGAAGGATTTTGATTCCGCCATGGACCCAGCCTCCTTTCAATCGTTATCCGCGCGTCGACTCGAATCTAGTTCGACGCGCTGCTCTTGGCTGAAGACAGCCGTGGTTTAACCGTACCTTTGAGTTTGCGGACCCAGTCCGCCAGCGTCATGATCTTTTCAACCGAGGCATCCCGAAACGACAGCATGGCATCCTCGTGGCCTGCCTGTGCGCACATGGCGATCGTGTAACACGACGTACCGCCGCGGATGATTTTGAGCGAGAGATTCGCTTGATGACAGTGTACCCCGATGAACATGCAGCAGTCGATCTTGTTGTGCCAGATCGTGAGATTGGGGTGATTCGGATTGATTTCGATTTCGGGGTTGATCTTGGGATATTTGGGACGATAGTCGGGCATGGGGATCAGCATGGGCTTCTGGCCCGGCTGTACACATTCCTTCAGGATCTCGTATAGCTTCCTGACGGCGGCGGCCTTCTTGGCTGCCTTTTCGTTCCAAGCCCACAGCACCAGCGGTCCGGGGAAGATCGTCGGAACCTGGGCCATGAGGAACTGTCTGGCAGCCTCCTCGTAGGCTTTCTCTTCGGGGACGATCACCCCATTGATGTGGGCTTCTCCAGGGTTCGGAAGATAAATTCCCATGGTTGCCGCGGCGGGCGGCAGGAAGTGCTCTGGGCCTGGTAATACGCGATACTGAGTCATTCCTACATGCTCTCTTTTTTGGGGTTGTGGCGTATGAGAGAAAAAGCCCTCGATTAGCGTAAGGTCCGGTTACTCTATGCTTTTTCGATGCCTCCTGACAAGCCGGCAGAAGGCCCACCGCGGGGAAATTTAGGGCTAGCAGGCGGGAAGGCTGTTAGGCCTTTTGAACTAGAGGGTGTCTGCCTTCCTAAGCGCGCGTAAGTGCGCATTATAGGTAGCAATCTTTCGCATTGTCAATCGGCAGGTATCGTTAGAGATCAGCGTTGCACGAGGCTCACAAACGGGTCAACGACGAATGGGAAAGCTGCTCGGCCTGGAGGTCTCAAGCAGGACGGGTAGGGATGGGCAAGACCTGTTCGAAAGGATGAACTTCAACCCGAGCGAAGATGCCATGGACTGTGTAGGGGTCTTCCTTAGCAATGCGTTGGGCTTCTTCCAGGGAGTCGGCTTCGATGACGATGAGGCTGCCGGTTTTGTCGGTCAGGGGGCCTGCCAAGACCACCCTTCCTGCTCGGTGCAAGGGTTCCAAGCTCGCGAGGTGGGCGGCTCGATGGATCTTCCGCTTGGCCTGACCGTCCGGGCCGTCGTATCCTAGAATCACAAACTTCATGAGTCAGGCCCAGGCATGTCGGGGGCAGCCCCGTGATCTAATGGGTGTCGATCCTTGTATCCACTGGACACCTCATGCCACCAGCGGATCTCATCTTCCCCGAATTTCCAGCATAAGTACACCATACGGCCTTCCAGCATGTACGGGAAGTCGCAGAGCCCAAGATCGATGTCTTTGACGACCACGCCGAGTTCGTGAATGGCTTGCAGGCTGGCACTGATTTCGTGTAGCGCTTTGATGTAGAGTGCCCCGACCGGGCTGCCGCCTCCCGAACTTGCTTGCGCACTGGCTTTGGCGACCTCGTCGCGCGTATCTGCAATAACGGCCTTGGCCCGCCGGATGCCCGTGAAGCGCGTGTTCAGTTGAGGGAGAAGTTCGTTCGCCTCGGCGAGCGTGAAGATCCTGTCGGGAGTGTCGTCTTCGGGTTTGGCCATGGATGCAAAACGCGAATGTCGTGCGATGTTTAGCATATCACCAGGCGGCCTGCAACCAACGGGCAGATCGCAACCCCTTCCTTGTTAGGTGCCCGTCGTGACCGGCCTGATTCCTTCGGGGTTTCCCCAAATTCCCGGTTCCGTTTGGGCGGGCATCGATCAGCTCATGGGTGGCTTTTGCCGATCTATTGACAATCGAAAGTATCGAGCGTTATCATGTGCCTAACTTCTCGGTTTGATAGAGATAGAAAGGTTTCCTCATCTCCGTACATCAGCTTCCGGGACCCATCTCGAACCTAATAGATTCCCGAGTATCCTAAGCATCAGCCGAATAGTCCGTGGGTGGTTTCGTTCCTTTCAGTATCTAAACAGTAACGCCTACACCGACGAATCCTGCCATAGGCAACCAGCAGGCTGATACCGAATACAACGCCGTCAATCAGTTGCATGATCACTAGACCGTTCTTTGTGACGTGGGGAGCTATCGAGTTGAGCACTCGATAGGGATAAGGTATGGCACAGGTCAAGGGGGAAGTTATGCATCTCGCGGAACTCAAGCAGAAGACGATCGCCGATCTCAATGAAGTCGCGCGCGACCTGAAGATCGAGGGTGCGGCGAACCTGCGCAAGCAGGAACTCATCTTCGCGATCCTTCAGGCACAGACCGAAAAGAACGGCGTGGTCTTCGGCGAAGGCGTCCTGGAAACCCTCCCGGATGGGTTCGGATTCCTGAGGGCTCCCGACTCCAACTACCTGCCAGGACCTGACGACATCTACATTTCGCCCTCGCAGATCCGGCGGTTCAATCTTCGGACCGGAGATATCGTTTCCGGCCAGATCCGGCCGCCGAAGGAGAGCGAGCGCTATTTTGCCCTGTTGAAGGTCGAAAAGGTCAATTACGAAGATCCGGAAGTCGCGCGTGACAAGATTCTTTTCGACAACCTGACTCCGCTCTATCCCGAAGAACGGATCAATCTGGAATTCGACCGGGAAGAGTATTGTACGCGGGTCATGGAGCTGGTGACGCCGATCGGGAAGGGCCAGCGCGGATTGATCGTAGCGGCGCCGAGAACGGGCAAGACGGTGCTGCTCCAGGCGATTGCCCGGGCCATCTTGAAGATCCATAAAGAGGTGACGTTGATCGTGCTCCTCATCGACGAGCGACCCGAGGAAGTCACGGATTGGCAGCGGCAAGTCAAGGCGGAGGTCATCAGCTCCACGTTCGACGAGCCGGCCCAACGCCACGCCCAGGTAGCCGAAATGGTCCTCGAGAAGGCCAAGCGGCTGGTCGAACACAAGAAAGACGTCGTCATTCTGCTCGACAGCATTACTCGTCTCGCCCGCGCCTATAACACGATCGCGCCACCGAGCGGTAAAGTGCTGTCCGGCGGTTTGGATTCGAACGCCTTGCAGCGGCCGAAGCGGTTCTTTGGCGCAGCTCGCAACATCGAAAACGGCGGCAGTTTGACGATTATGGCTACGGCTCTCGTCGATACCGGCAGCCGTATGGACGACGTGATTTTCGAAGAGTTCAAGGGGACCGGCAACATGGAAGTGCATTTGGACCGGCGGTTGGCCGATAAGCGGATCTTCCCGGCCATCGATATCAGCCAGTCTGGCACCCGCAAAGAAGAGCTGTTGGTCGACCGCGATCGCTTGAACAAAATGTGGATTCTGCGCAAAGTCTTGAGCCCGCTCGGAACCATGGAAGCCATGGAATTCCTGATGGACAAGATTGGCGGCACCAAGAACAACCAGGAGTTTTTGCAGTCCATGAACCGGTAAAGTCCCGCTTGCCACTGCGGGGCTCTCCAGTGTAGAGTCTGGCACCCTGGCGAGCAGGATCCGGGGCTGGGAACGAATCAAGGGCTCAAGGAGAAGGCATGCAAAAGGGAATCCATCCGGTCTACCGTGAGGCGACGGTGCATTGCGCCTGTGGGAATACGTTCAAAACGCGATCCACGGTAGGGAACATCAATGTCGATATCTGTGCGGGTTGCCATCCGTTCTTCACGGGAACACAAAAAATCGTCGACACCGAAGGACGAGTCGAACGGTTCAAAAAGAAGTACGCCAAGAAAGACAAGTAGGCCTCAGTCAGAACCATAAGAGAGACCCTGCTTCCTTCTGGGGCAGGGTCTCTTGTTTTTTGGGCAGGTCTTGGGGACGGCTGAGGAGGTGTGGATCATGGAAGACGCGCTGGTCAAGAAGTGGGAAACGATGGCGGCACGGTTTCAGGAAGTGACCGACCAGCTGATGGATCCGTCCGTCGCCAGCCAGCCGGCTCTGCTGGTCAAGCTCAACAAGGAGCGAACCGAGCTTGAGGAAGCGGCGCATCAGTTCGGGATCTACCGCGAGACCAGGAAGCAATTGGATGACGTCTCGGCGATGCTCCAGGATCCTTCGGCCTCCGCAGAGATGAAGGACCTGTTCGCCGAGGAAAGCGATCAGTTGAAACAACGATTGCTCGAACTCGAAGCTGCAGCCAAGGACCTGTTAACACCGAAGGATCCGCGGGATGAAAAAAATCTCTTTCTCGAAATCCGTGCGGGGACCGGCGGGGACGAAGCTGCCCTCTTTGCCGGCGACCTGTTTCGGATGTATCTCAAGTATGCTGAACGTAACCGACTCCGCGTCGAAGTGGTCGACGCCTCCGAGACCGGGATCGGCGGATACAAGGAAGTGATCGCGCTGATCGAAGGCAAGGGCGCCTATGGGCGGTTCCGGTTCGAAAGCGGAGTCCATCGTGTTCAACGGGTGCCGGCAACCGAGGCCAGCGGCCGCATCCACACGTCGACGGTCACGGTGGCCGTCATGCCGGAAGTGGACGAAGTCGACGTTCAGATCGATCCCAAGGATTTGCGTATCGACACCTTCTGTTCGTCGGGCGCAGGCGGACAGAGCGTCAACACCACCTATTCGGCGGTCCGTATCACGCATATCCCCACGGGGGTCGTAGTGAGTTGCCAGGATGAGCGGTCCCAACTGAAAAACCGGACCAAGGCGATGCGAACTCTCCGGGCCCGCATCGTCGAGGCCGAGCGGGAGAAGCAGGAGGCTGAGATCGCGCAGAGCCGGAAGGCCCAAGTGGGCACAGGCGACCGGAGCGAAAAGATCCGTACATATAACTTCCCGCAAAATCGGGTCACGGATCATCGGATCGGGCTCACGGTGCACAAGCTGGATCAGGTGCTGGCCGGCGATCTCGAGGAAATCGTCCAAGCCCTGCGGGCGCACCACGAACATCTGGCCACCACGGGACCCTGATGAACACGGTTGAGCGACCGATGACGAGCGGAGTAGGGAAAACGACCGGAGCCTTGCTGTCCCAGGCGCAAGGTGTCTTGGCGACTGCTGGCATTGAGCAGGCAGCGTTGGAAGCGGCCTGGCTGATGGAGCATGTGACAGGATGGTCACCCCTACGGCTGCGGATCGAACCGGACCATTACATCGCGCCCAAGCAGGCAGAGGTGATCCTGGGATTGGCCGCGCGTCGCGCCAATCGCGAGCCGCTTCAGTATCTCCTGGGGACACAGGAGTTTCTCGGCCGGGAGTTTCACGTCAGTCCCGCGGTATTGATCCCTCGGCCGGAAAGTGTCCTGTTGGTCGAGGAGGCAGCCATGAGGCTGAGGGATCGATCTACGCCGATTGTCGTCGATGTCGGCACCGGGTCCGGCTGCCTGGCGGTTTCGCTTGCGCACGCGTTGCCCGCGGCGAGAATTCTCGCCATCGACGTGTCCCGGGAGGCACTGGTCGTGGCTCGGGAAAATGCGGCTCGCCATCGGGTATCGCACCGGGTCGAATGGTTTGAAGGAGACCTGCTGTCGCCGCTTGCAGGAAGACCAGCATCGACGGTGGTGGACACGATCATCTCGAATCCGCCGTACATCGCGGAGCGCGACTGGGACGGGCTGCAACCGGAGGTCAGATGCTTCGAGCCGTCTCTGGCCCTGATGGCCGGTCCCGACGGCCTGGATGTCCATCGTCGATTGGTGAACATGGCCCCGCCGCATTTGCAACCTGGCGGACTCTTGCTCCTGGAGGTCGGATGTGGCCAAGCGGAATCCGTGTGCGATCTCGCTGAGGAGTCCGGCTGGTTTCGCGTGGACGCCGTGCGAAAGGACCAGGCCGGGATAGACCGGGTCGTGTGTCTCGAGCGAGTCGCCACGTAGGCGACTCATCCCCCGGGCAGCGGCCATTCGGAACACCAAGGTAGAGGACAGGAATGGATCAGATCGTCATCCAGGGCGGGCATGCGCTGCGGGGCGAAGTTCGCACGAGCGGGGCGAAAAATTCAGCCCTGCCGATCCTGGCCTCCACCATTCTCGGGGGCGGCGAGTACGTGCTCACGAACATGCCACGCGTCGTCGATGTGCTGACCATGGGAAAGCTCCTCGGCATGCTGGGTGTGGCCGTCAGCCATGACGGCAACCGAACCGTCGTACAGGCCCACGGTATTACCTCGACCGAGGCCCCCTACGATCTGGTTCGCACCATGCGGGCGTCCGTCCTCGTGCTTGGGCCGCTGGTGGCCCGCTGGGGAGAAGCCACCGTGTCGCTCCCCGGAGGCTGTGCGATCGGTTCGCGGCCCGTGAATTTCCACCTGGCGGGGTTGGAAAAACTGGGGGCCAAAGTCGAGATCGAGCACGGCTACATCAAAGCGACCGCTCGTCGACTGAAGGGAGCCAGGATCTATTTCGATACGCCGAGCGTCACGGGGACGGAAAATTTGATGATGGCGGCCGTGTTGGCCGACGGGACCACCGTGCTGGAAAATGCGGCCAAGGAGCCGGAAATCTCCGATCTTGCCGAATTCCTCAACAAGCGAGGAGCCCGTATCGCCGGAGCCGGGACGGACATGGTCACGATCGAGGGGGTGACGGCATTGCACGGGGCCGACCACGACGTGATCCCCGATCGCATCGAAGCCGGGACCTACCTGGTGGCCGGGGCGATTACCCGCGGGGAGGTGACGGTCGAGGCTTGCCGTCCGGGCCATATGGAAGCGCTTCTGGTGAAGCTGCGTGAGAGCGGCGTCGAATTGCTGGAGGAGAAGGAACGCATCCGGCTGAAAGCCCCTGGCCGACTCAAGGGCACGAACGTCCGGACCTGTCCCCATCCCGGTTTCCCGACGGATATGCAGGCGCAATTCGTGGCGCTGATGGCGGTGGCGGAGGGGACCAGCGTCGTGACCGAGACGATTTTCGAAAGCCGGTTCATGCACGTGGAGGAGCTGCGCCGCATGGGAGCGGATATCAGGGTCGAAGGCAACCGGGTCGTCGTGACCGGGAAGGAGCGGCTGACCGGTGCGCCGGTGATGGCGTCGGATCTGCGCGCGAGTGCCGGCCTCATCCTGGCCGGGCTGGCTGCGGAAGGCACCACCGAGGTGTCGCGGGTCTACCATTTGGATCGAGGGTACGAGCGTCTGGAAGAGAAGCTGCAGGCCTTGGGGGGCCGAATCGAGCGGAGAAAGGGGAAGTGAGCGTGTCTGCCAGGAAAGCGGATCAGAAATCCACCCCGAACATCACGATCGCACTCTCGAAAGGGAAGTTGCTGGAACCGGTTCTGAAGCTGTTCGAGGCAGCCGGCTATCACAGCCCCGGTCTTTCCACCGAGAGCCGGAAGTTGGTGTTCGCCTGCCCGGCCAAGGACGCCACACTTCTGATCGTCCGGCCGACGGATGTGCCCACATACGTGGAACATGGGGCGGCGGATGTCGGGGTGGTGGGGAAGGATGTCCTGCTCGAGCAGGACAGCGATGTCTATGAGCCGTTGGATTTAAAAGTTGGAGCGTGTAGAATCGCGGTCGCCGCGCTGCAGGGGCAGGCGTCGCGGGACCGCTGGTCGTCGAAGATTCGGGTGGCGACCAAGTATCCGAACATCACGGAACGCTATTTCAACCAGCGCGGGATCCCGGTCGAAATCGTCAAGCTGTATGGGTCCATCGAGCTCGCCCCGATCGTCGGATTGGCGGACCGGATCGTCGACCTGGTGGAAACCGGCAACACACTCAAGGCGCACAATCTGGCGGAGGTGGAGGTGATCACCTACTCAACGGCCAGGTTGATCGTGAATCGGGCCAGCCTGAAGCTAAAGCACAGGCCGTTGACCGAGCTGATCGACAAGCTGCGGGCATCGGTGGCCGCGGCAGGTAACGGGCGCAAGCCGGTGCGAACGCGTGGGCGAGGGTGACGTGGCAGCCAGCCTGAACATCATTTCGAACCAGGATCGGGCGTTCACCGGCGCGCTCCGGAAGATCATGACGCGATCACGCGCGCAGAGCGCCACGGTGGAGAAAACCGTGCGATCGATCCTGCAGGCCGTCGAGCGCGGCGGCGACCGGGCGGTGCTGCGCTTCACCAAGAAATTCGATCGGATGACGCTGAAGCCGGAGCAGATCCGGGTCACGGCCGAGGAAATCAAAGAGGCCTACTACAACATTCGAAAAGACGAAGGGGATGCTCTGCGGTATGCCGCGCAGCGCATTACCCAGTTCCACGAGCGGCAGCGCAGTAAGACCTGGATGTATCAGGAGCAAGCGGCCACGCTGGGCCAGGTCATCACGCCGCTGGATGCAGTGGGGGTCTACGTGCCGGGCGGCAAGGCCGTGTATCCCTCCTCCGTGCTGATGTGCGCCATTCCCGCCAAGGTGGCGGGCGTTCGACGGATCGTCATGTGTACGCCGACGCCGAAAGGCAGCATCAATCCCTATTTGCTGGTCGCCGCGGATATCGCCGGCGTCGACGAAATCTATCGGGTTGGCGGCGTACAAGCTGTCGGAGCCATGGCCTTCGGGACCAAAACGATCGCGAAGGTCGACAAGATCGTGGGGCCCGGCAACATCTTCGTGGCGACGGCCAAGCGTGTGTTGTACGGCACGGTCGGGATTGACATGGTCGCAGGGCCGAGCGAGCTCTTGGTCGTGGCGGACGATGACGCGACGCCGGCTCACGTGGCGTCCGACCTCCTGTGCGAAGCGGAACACGACGAGGATGCGCAGGTCTATCTCGTCACCACGTCGATGTCGCTGGCGAAGGAAGTCGTCCGGCTGCTCGAGGTCCAATTGAAGGGACTGCAGCGCGAGAAGATCGCGGC
>JRYJ01000285.1_pt1 | contig 65474 bp, 58 predicted proteins | sample 235371 | NCBI WGS metagenome assembly JRYJ01 (sample SAMN03074219, study PRJNA261477) | activated sludge metagenome | biome: Wastewater Treatment Plant; feature: Wastewater; material: Activated sludge; isolation source: activated biomass of a wastewater treatment plant treating hydrocarbon... ... | reverse complement strand
CTGCCGCGCAAGTTCAAGATCGCCATTTCCGGCAGCCTTGAGGACCGCGCCCTGACCTGGTTCCACGACATTGGCCTCCACCTGCAAGTGAAGGATGGCGAGATCGGCTTCCGCGTGCTGGCCGGCGGCGGTCTGGGCCGCACCCCCATCCGCGGCGAGGTGGTGCGGGAATTCCTGCCCTGGCAGCACATCCTCACCTACTGCGAGGCCATCCTGCGGGTCTATAACCGCTTTGGCCGCCGCGACAACCCCTTCAAGGCCCGCATCAAGATCCTGGTGCAGGCGCTGGGCATCGAGGAATTCCGCCGCCAGGTGGATGAGGAATGGGCGTTCAGGAAGGACGGCCCGGACACCCTCACCCAGGCTGAATTCGACCGCATTGCCGCCCACTTCGTGCCGCCGGCCTACGAAACCCTGCCTGCCGACGACCTCGGTTTCGCCCAGCACAAGCAGGACGACAAGGCCTTCGCCCGCTGGGTCGAGCGCTGCGTCCATCCCCACAGGGTGGCCGGCTACGCCGCCGTTACCTTGTCGCTGAAGAAGCACGGCCAGAACCCCGGCGACATCACCGCCGAGCAGATGGAGGCCGTCGCCGACCTGGCCGACCGCTACAGCTTCGGCGAGGCCCGCGTCTCCCACGAGCAGAACGTGGTGCTGGGCGACGTCAGGAAGGCCGACCTCTACGCGGTCTGGCAGGCCGCCCGCGAACAGGGCCTGGTGACGCCCAACATCGGGCTTCTCACCGACATCATCTGCTGCCCCGGCGGCGACCTCTGCGACCTGGCAAACGCCAAGTCCACCCCCATCGCCAAGGCCATCCAGGCCCGTTTCGACGACCTGGACTACGTTTTCGACCTGGGCGAGATCGACCTCAACATCTCCGGCTGCATGAACGCCTGCGGCCACCACCACGTGGGTCACATCGGCATCCTCGGCGTGGACAAGAACGACGCCGAGTTCTACCAAGTCACCCTGGGTGGCCGCCAGGGCAACGACGCCAAGCTGGGCAAGGTCATCGGCCCCTCCTTCTCGGCGGAGGAAATGCCCGACGTGGTCTCGAAGATCATCCAGGTCTATGTCGAGAACCGCCACGCCGACGAGTGCTTCCTCGACACCTTCGACCGCATCGGCGTCGATCCCTTCAAGAACCGCGTCTATGAAGGCCGCGCCCACGGCAAGGCCAAGGCAAACGAAAGGAAGGTGGCGTAAATGGCCCGCCTGATCAAGAACGGCGCCGTCATCGACGACGGCTGGACCACCCTCGCCCTGGCCGAGGGCGAAACGCCGGAAGTCGTCGCCCTGCCCGCCGGCCCCGTGCTCTTCCCGCTGCCCGTCTGGAAGGCCCGCCAGGACGAGATTCTCGCCCGTGGCGAACCGGTCGGCCTCTTCCTGCAGGACGACGACAGGGTGGAAGACGTGGCCGCCGACCTCGCCCACTTTGCCGTGGTGGCGGTCAATTTCCCCAAGTTCGTCAATGGCCGCGGCTATTCCACCGCCGCCCTGCTGCGCCAGCGCTACGCCTATAAGGGCGAAGTGCGGGCCGTCGGCGACGTGCTCCACGACCAGCTCTACTTCATGGCTCGCGTCGGCTTCGACGCCTTCGCCCTGCGCGACGACAAGAGCGCCGAATACGCCCTGGCCGCCGGTTTCAACACCTTCAGCGAACGCTACCAGGCCTCCACCGACCAGCCCCTGCCCGCCTTCCGCCGCCGCGCCGCCTGAACACGATGACGCCCAACATGCTCAACCTGACGGCAGAGCTCACTGCCGCTGTCGCCACCAAGGCCGAGAAGGCCCGGGCCCTGCTCGCCACCATCGCCGCCGACTGGTCCCCCGCCGCCTTCGCCAACAGCCTGGGCGCCGAGGACATGGTGCTGACCGACCTCATCGTCAAATCGGGCCTGCCCATCGAAATTTTCAGCCTAGACACCGGCCGCCTGCCGCTGGAAACCTACGACCTCATGGCCCAGGTGCAGAAACACTACGACCTGAAGCTCATGGTCTATTTCCCGCAAAGCGAGGGCGTCGAGAATTTCGTCCGCGCCAACGGCATCAACGCCTTCTACGACTCCGTCGAACTCAGGAAGGGCTGCTGCTACGTGCGCAAGGTGGAGCCCCTGCGCCGTGCCCTGGCCGGCAAGAAGGCCTGGATAACCGGCCTCAGAGCCCAGCAGGCCGCCACCCGCGTCGGCCTGCCGGTGCAGGAATACGACGAGGGCAACGGCCTGGAGAAATTCAACCCCCTGGCCGACTGGTCTGAAAAAGAAGTCTGGGCCTACATCAAGCAGAACGGCGTGCCCTACAACGCGCTGCACGACAAGTTCTACCCCAGCATCGGCTGCGCGCCCTGCACCCGGGCGGTGACGCCGGGCGAGGACATCCGCTCCGGCAGATGGTGGTGGGAAAACCCGGAATCCAAGGAGTGTGGCCTCCACGTCAAGGCGCAGTAATCCGCCAAGCCGCCCCCCCGCTCCGTTCGGGCTGAGCCTGTCGAAGCCTTTGGTGCACCGCCCTTCGACAAGCTCAGGGCGAACGGCACTATAGGTTGCCGGGAAAAAAACCCGGTCCGCCCGTAGCGCCGCAGCCCCGAGGTTTGCCTACCACCCCGGGTGAAACCCCAGCCCTGCCTGGCAACGCAATGTTTGCCGCCGCCCCTGGCCGCAAACCGGTACACTCCCGCCTTCGCGCACGCTGCGATCCTCGTCGGGCGCCCCTCCACCGCCACGAAAAGGCCCCCCGATGCACGTAAACGACATTGACGCTCTCCTTCTGCTGGCCACGGCCCTCGCCTCCAAGCGGCGGCCGGCCGCACTGGCGGACATCGTCGCCGCCGCCGATCTCCTCCAGGCCGCCATCCCGGCCGCGGCCAAAATCGCAGAATCCGTCGAACGCCTGGCCCGCCACGGCCTGCTGGTCGAGCGCGACGGCGGCCTGGCCCTGACCCCGCCGGCCCAGCAGATGGTCGCCGACCAGCCGCGCAAGACGGAGGCGGCGGAACGCCTGTTCGGCATCCGGCAACTACTGTCGGCCCACCCTGCCAAGGGCGACCACGCCCCCGTCCTCCTCGCCGAGGAGCAACTGGCCGCCGCCATCGAGGCCCACCGGGCTGCCGCCCAGGGCGGCGCCAAGAACCTGCTGGTGCCCAAGCCCAAGCCGGAAGGCGACAAGAACCGCCCCGGCCAGCGCCAGCGCAAGCCCCTGGCCCGCCGCCGCAAGGACTAACCCCCTCCCCTCGCTCGCGGCAGGCACCCTCTGCGCCTGCCGCCGATTCACCCCCGCCATGATCACCCTCAAGAACGTCACCCTGCGCCGCGGCGCCAAGGTCCTCCTCGACAAGGCCTCCGTCACCCTCAACCCCGGCGAGAAGGTCGGCCTGGTGGGCCGCAACGGCGCCGGCAAATCGACTCTCTTCGCCCTCTTCAACGGTACGCTCCACGAAGACGGCGGCGACTACGCCATCCCCGCCCACTGGCGGCGCGCCCAGGTGGCCCAGGACATGCCGGAGACCGAGCAGAGCGCCACCGACTTCGTCATCGAGGGCGACACCGCCCTGGTGGCCGCCCAGCGGGAGGTGGATGCCGCCGAGGCCAGCGAGGACGGCATGCGCATGGCCGAGGCCTACATCGCGCTGCACGACGCCGGCGCCCACGACGCCGAGTCCCGCGCCCAGGCCCTCATCCTCGGCCTCGGATTCCGGGTGGATCAGCTTTACCAGCCGGTGGACAGCTTCTCCGGCGGCTGGCGGATGCGCCTGCAACTGGCCCGGGCCCTGATGTGCCCCTCCGACCTCTTACTCCTCGACGAACCCACCAACCACCTCGACCTCGACGCCCTGGTGTGGCTCGAGGCCTGGCTCAAGCGCTACGCCGGTACCCTCATCGTCATCAGCCACGACCGGGAATTCCTCGATTCCATCACCCAGGTGACGCTGCACATCGACAACGCCAAGCTGCTGCGCTACGGCGGCAACTACAGCAAGTTCGAGGACATGCGCGCCGAACAGATGGCGCTGCAGCAGGCGGCCATGGCCCGCCAGGCCGACAAGATCGCCCACCTGCAGTCCTTCATCAACCGTTTCAAGGCCAAGGCCAGCAAGGCCAAGCAGGCCCAGAGCCGGGTCAAGGCCCTGGAGCGCATGGAAAAGATCGCCCCGGTGCTGGCCGACGCCGAATTCAGCTTCGAATTCCAGGAACCCCTCAACCTGCCCAACCCCATGCTGTCGATGGTCGATACCGTCATCGGCTACCCGCCACCGGAGGAATCACCCCCCGGCACGCCACCGACGGTCATCGTCCGCGGCATCAACCGCTCGGTGATGGCCGGTCAGCGCATCGGCATCCTGGGCGCCAACGGCCAGGGCAAATCAACCCTGGTCAAGACCATCGCCCGGGCCCTGAACGCCATCAGCGGCGAAGTCACCGAGGGCAAGGGCCTCAACATCGGCTACTTCGCCCAGCAGGAACTCGATGTCCTGCGGCCCCAGGACACGCCGCTGGAACACATGATCCGCCTGGCCAAGGAAACCATCGCCGCCGGCCGCAGCGGCAAGGTGGCTGGCCGCGAGCAGGACCTGCGCACTTTCCTCGGCACCTTCAACTTCAGCGGCGACATGGTCAAGCAGGCCGTCGGCACCATGAGCGGCGGCGAAAAGGCCCGGCTGGTGCTGTGCATGCTGGTCTGGCAGCGCCCCAACCTGCTGCTCCTCGACGAACCCACCAACCACCTCGACCTCGCCACCCGCGAGGCCCTCGGCGTGGCGCTCAACGAATTCGAAGGCACCGTCATGCTGGTCAGCCACGACCGCGCCCTGCTACGGGCCGTCTGCGACGAATTCTGGCTGGTCTCCCGCGGCGGCATCGCCCCCTTCGACGGCGATCTGGAGGACTACCAGCGCTACCTGCTGGAGGAGGCCAAGCGGGCGCGGGAGTGGGCGGCGTAGCGGTGGGGTGGAGGTCAGGCGCTACCGGGAGTTTCGGTTACGGCTGTATGTCAAAAGTCTACTAATTCGTATGATCATTAGTAGACTTTTGACTATCAGCAGCCATATACTAATGTTTACTAATCAACTACTAAATTAGTAGACAGATGAGGAAACCTGATACCGCGCCCGATTTCCCCACTGTTGCGAAAGGCCTGTCTCCTGACGTCTTTCAGCAAGTTGCGGCAGCAATTACGCCACTCCCAGAGGGAAAATACCTACATTGGGATGATCTACGCTATCGAGAACCGCCCGCCGGCCTATCGAGACAAACGTGGTGGGCCTCAATTTTGCTCGGCCGGGTTTCACTGCTACAAAATCTGCCCCTGCTCGACAAATGGGGGAAGCCAATTCGATTTGCCACGCCAAGTCCGGTGTTGATAGACCTGCATCACATCGACCGCGATGCAGCCGGGCAAATCAACTCAGCTGCTGGACAGCCCATTAGAGAGGATCAGGGACGTTATCTGATAAGTTCCCTTATCGAAGAGGCAATTACGTCGAGTCAACTCGAAGGAGCCTCAACAACACGTCAAGTCGCGGCATCTATGTTGAAGACCGGCCGCAAGCCTCGCGACCATAGCGAACGCATGATCTTTAACAACTATCGAGCGATGGAGCATCTTCGTTCAATCAAATCGGACGCACTCACGCCAGAGCATATTCTTGAACTGCATCGGATATTGACTGAAGAGACGCTTGACGATGCTGCGGACGCTGGCCGTTTTAGGCGTACCAATGACATCAGAGTAGTCGATCCGCGAGACGGGACAATCTTACATGAACCGCCCTGCTATTCAGAATTGCCGGCACGTCTTGAAAGGTTGTGCGAATTTGCCAACGCGGACGAGAAGACGACCCCGTTCGTACATCCCATCCTGCGCGCCATCATCTTGCATTTTATGATTGGTTACGACCACCCATTTGCAGATGGTAACGGAAGAACGGCTCGAGCACTTTTTTACTGGTCAGTTGCACGAAGCGGCTATTGGCTACTGGAATACACATCCATAAGCCACGTTATCAGACGTGCGCCCGCAAAATACATGAAAGCCTATCTCCACACCGAAACCGATGGGAATGACACAACCTATTTCTTGCTTCATCAGCTATCGACAATAAGAAAATCGATTGCTGCACTCCACGACTACATTGATAGAAAATCTCGTGAACAAAAGGAAACCGAGAAACTGCTGTCTGCGTCGGCAAAGCTAAGAAGCCGCTTCAATCACCGCCAAATTGCACTCCTGACACATGCCCTTAGAAATAAGGGCCAAGAGTATCGAATCGACGCGCATCAACGTTCACACAATGTGGTCTATCAAACTGCGCGAAATGACTTGATGGGTTTGTACCAATTGGGACTATTAGAAAAGGTCCAGCAAGGCAATGCATATATCTTCTACACGCCAGAAGACCTAAGGGAGCGCCTCGCGCAACTTGCATGATTTAACGTAAGAGCCTGTCATCAAGCCACCTTGGCCCGCGCCTGGTGCAGTTTTCGGTAGCTGTCGATCAGGCGCTGGTGCCGATCGAGCCCTTCCAGTTTCATGCTCGTCGGCGTCAAACCGTGGAAGCGCACGCTGCCGTCCACCGACCCCAGCACCGCGTCCATCCGCGGGTTGCCGAACATGCGGCGGAAGTTGGCCTCGTAATCGGCCAGTTCCAGGTCGTCGTCCAGGCGCACCTCCAGCACGGCGTTCAAGGCCTGGTAGAACAAGCCGCGCTCGACGGTGTTTTCGTTGTATTGCAGGTAGGCTTCGACCCGCTCCTTGGCCGCTTCGAACTGCTGCAGGGCAAGGTTGATCAGCAGCTTCAACTCCAGAATGGTCAGCTGACCCCAGTCGGTGTTCTCGTCGAACTCGATGCCAATCAAGGTGATGATGTCGGTGTAATCATCCAGCTCGCTGGCTTCCAGGCGTTCGAGCAGGGCTTCCAGGGCGGCATCGTCGAGGCGGTGCAGGTTCAGGATGTCTTCGCGGAAGGCCAGCGCCTTGTTGGTGTTGTCCCAGATCAGGTCTTCCACCGGGTAGATTTCCGAATACCCCGGCACCAGGATGCGGCAGGCGGTGGCGCCGAGCTGGTCGTAGACCGCCATATACGCTTCCTTGCCCATGGTTTCGAGAATGCCGAACAAGGTGGCGGCCTCAATGGCATTGGACTCTTCGCCGTGGCCGGAGAAATCCCACTCGACAAAATCGTAATCGGCCTTGGCGCTGAAAAAGCGCCACGACACCACGCCGCTGGAATCGATGAAATGTTCGACGAAGTTGTTCGGCTCGGTGACGGCGTTGCTTTCAAAGGTGGGCCGCGGCAGATCGTTCAGGCCTTCAAAGCTGCGTCCCTGCAGCAACTCGGTGAGGCTGCGTTCCAGCGCCACCTCCAGGCTGGGGTGCGCGCCGAACGAGGCAAACACACCTCCAGTACGCGGGTTCATCAAGGTGACGCACATCACCGGAAACTCGCCGCCCAGCGACGCATCCTTCACCAGCACCGGGAAGCCCTGCTTTTCCAGCTCCTCGATGCCGGCCAGGATGCCGGGGTACTTGGCCAGCACGTCCGGCGGCACATCGGGCAGGGCGATTTCACCTTCGAGGATTTCCCGTTTGACCGCCCGTTCGAAAATTTCCGACAGGCATTGCACCTGCGCCTCGGCCAACGTATTGCCGGCGCTCATGCCGTTGCTGAGGAACAGGTTGTCGATCAGGTTGGTGGGGAAATACACCACCTCGCCGTCCGACTGGCGCACATAGGGCAGCGTGCAGATGCCACGCTCGGTGTTGCCAGAGTTGGTGTCGTAGAGGTGCGAGCCCCGTAGCTCGCCATCGGGGTTGTAAATCTGCAGGCAGTAGTCATCGAGTATTCCGGCCGGCAGAGCGTCCTTGCGGCCGGGCTTGAACCAGCGTTCGTCCGGATAATGCACGAAGGCCGCGTTGCCGATGTCTTCCCCCCAGAACTGGTCGTTGTAGAAGTGATTGCAACTCGCCCGCTCGATGAATTCGCCCAGGGCCGAAGCCAGCGCGCTTTCCTTGGTCGCCCCCTTGCCGTTGGTGAAACACATCGGCGAGTGGGCGTCGCGGATATGCAGCGACCACACGTTGGGCACNNGGAAATATCCGCCGGCAACTCGACCTGGATCTTGAAAATCTGCTGGTAGCGGTTTTCCGGATCGACGATGTTGTTCTGCGACAGGCGGATGTTCTCGGTGGGAATATTGCGCGTGTCGCAGTACAGCTTGACGAAGTAAGCCGCACACAGGGCCGACGACGCCAGGAAGTAATCGAACGGCCCCGGCGCCGAGCCATCGCCCTTGTAGCGGATGGGTTGGTCGGCGATGACCGTGAAGTCGTCGAATTTGGCTTCAAGACGAAGCTTGTCCAGAAAGTTGACCTTAATTTCCATGGGGAGAATCCCAGCGTTCAAAACGAATTGGCCGCCATTATCGGGCTTTCCCGGAACGGAAGGGCTCTGCGTATCGATCCGGCAGGACAATACCCCGCCCCTACCGACTCTCCAGCAACTTCACCGCCGCATACAACACCCGATTGACCGGCGTCGGGATCCCCAGGGCCTCGCCCCGGGCGCAGACATGGCCGTTGAGGTGGTCGATCTCGCTCGGCTTGCCGCGGGCCAAATCCTGGGCGGTGGACGAAAGCTGTTCGGGCATGGTCTGGGCGATGCGCAGCACCGCCTCCCAGGGGTCCCCCGGCACCGTCACGCCTTCGGCTTCGGCGACGGCGCGACATTCCCGCACCACGTCGCGCAGCACGGCTTCCATCCCCGGGCCCTGGATCATCCGGCCATAGGGCACCCGGGTGATGGCCGAGAGGGCGTTGTAGGCGCAGTTGACGATCAGCTTGGCCCACAGGGCGCCGGCCACATTGGCGGAAATCTGCACCGGCACCCCGGCGTCGGCAAACAGCCTGACCAGCTCGTCGGCGGCCGCCGCCGGCCCGATGACCAGTTCGCCCCGCCCGTGGTGCTTGACCCAGCCCGGCCCGGCCATTTCGGTGGCGACATAGACCACGGCCGGAATCACCTCGCGCCCGAGGGCTCGTTGCAGCCGCTCGGCGTTGTCGACGCCGTTCTGCAGGCTCATGACCAGGGCGTCGGGAGCCAGATGGGGCGCCAGTTCGGCGGCGGCCGCCTCGGTATCGGTGGCTTTGACGCAGCACAGCACGAGCCGGGCCGCCCGGGCGCCGCTGGCGTCCACCGTCGCCTCCACCGGCACGTGGGCCTGGAACGATTGGGTGTCGAGGAACAAACCGTCGCGGCGCATGGCCTCCACATGCCGGGGGCGACCGATGAGGACCACTTCGTTTCCCGCCCGGGCCAGCATGCCGCCGTAGTAGCAGCCGACGGCACCAGCGCCCATCACTGCAATTATCATCCGCTTCACTCCAGGTCGACGTTTCCCGGGCTGCCACCTTCCTTGCGGCCTGGCGGCGTATCTTGCCATGCCGGGATGAATCGTTGATTCGGCAACCAGGCCCCGTTCGCCCTTGATCCGTTCGCCCTGAGCCCGTCGAAGGGCGGTGCACCAAGGGCTCCGACCAGCTCAGCCCGAACGGAGCGGGGGGTTGGCTTGCTCGGATAATAGCGTCGGCGCCGGGCTTCTCATGGCGTACACTGCCTCCCTCGACTCTCAACGCCCTATAACTGCTCTACGCAGAAGTTATTCATTTTCGGAATAACAAGATGCGCACTCGTTCTTAATCGAGCATTAAGCCCTTGCTACAATAGCGGGGCATTCAACATCCCCCTGGATTTCCCTGCAATGACCCAAACGACCTCCCGCGCCACGCTCAGCCACCTGGACTGGCTCGAAGCCGAAGCCATCCACATCATGCGCGAAGTGGCCGGCCAGTGTGCCAACCCGGTGCTGCTCTTCTCCGGCGGCAAGGACTCCATCTGCATGCTGCGCATCGCCGAGAAGGCCTTCCGCCCCGGCAAGTTCCCCTTCCCGCTGATGCACATCGACACCGGCCACAACTACCAGGAAGTCGTGCAGTTCCGCGACAAGCGCGCCGCCGAACTGGGCGAGCGCCTGATCGTCCGCTCGGTGGAAGACTCCATGAAGCGCGGCACGGTGGTCCTGAAGCACGAGGGCGAATCCCGCAACAAGCACCAGTCGGTGACGCTGCTCGAAGCCATCGAGGAATTCGGCTTCGACTGCTGCATCGGCGGCGCCCGCCGGGACGAGGAAAAGGCCCGGGCCAAGGAGCGCATCATGAGCTTCCGCGACGAATTCGGCCAGTGGGACCCGAAGAACCAGCGCCCGGAGCTGTGGAACCTCTACAACGCCCGCAGCCACAAGGGCGAGAACATCCGTGCCTTCCCGATCTCCAACTGGACGGAAATGGATGTCTGGCAGTACATCGAGCGCGAAGGTCTCGAACTGCCCTCGATCTACTTCGCCCACACCCGCCCGGTGGTGCTGCGCCAGGGCGCCATCGTGCCGGTGAATGTGCCGTTGATGACGGGTGAGCTGACCAACCTGCCCAAGGCCGGCGAGGAAATCGTGAACCTTCAGGTGCGCTTCCGCACCGTCGGCGACATTTCCTGCACGGCGCCGGTGGAATCGGACGCCGACACCGTCGAGAAGATCGTGCTGGAAACCGCCACCACCACCATCACCGAGCGCGGCGCCACCCGTCTGGACGACCAGACCAGCGAAGCCTCCATGGAACAACGCAAGAAAGAGGGTTATTTCTGATGTCCGCCCAAGTTGAAGACCACGGCCTGCTGCGCTTCCTGACCTGCGGCAGCGTCGATGACGGCAAGAGCACCCTGATCGGGCGCCTGCTGTACGACACCAAGACCATCCTCGCCGACACCCTCTCGGCCATCGAGCGCACCTCCCAAAAGCGGGGCATGGGCGCCGTGGACCTCTCGCTCCTCACCGACGGCCTGCAGGCCGAGCGCGAGCAGGGCATCACCATCGACGTCGCCTACCGCTACTTCAGCACCGGCACCCGCAAGTTCATCATCGCCGACGCCCCGGGCCACGAGCAGTACACCCGCAACATGGTGACCGCCGCCTCCACGGCCAACCTCGCCATCATCCTCATCGACGCCCGCAAGGGCGTGCTGACCCAGACCCGCCGCCATTCCAAGATCGCCCATCTGGTGGGCATCCCGCACCTGGTGGTGGCCATCAACAAGATGGACCTGGTGGATTACTCGCAAGAGGTCTACGAGAAGATCAAGGCCGACTACCTCGATTTCGCCGCCAAGGTGGGCATCGACGACGTGCGCTTCATCCCCCTCTCGGCCTTGAACGGCGACATGATCGTGGACCGCGGCGAGGCCATGCCCTGGTACGACGGCCCGGTGCTGCTCGACATCCTGGAAGCCGCCCCCGGCGCCCACACCGAGCACGCCGAGAAGTTCCGCTTCCCGGTCCAGTACGTCTGCCGCCCCCAGGATTCCGCCAATCCCGAACTGCACGACTACCGCGGCTTCATGGGCCGCGTGGAATCGGGCTCGATCAAGGTGGGCGACGCCGTCACCGTCCTGCCCAACGGCCTCTCCTCCACCGTCAAGGCCATCCAGATCGGCGGGGTCGATATTCCCGAGGCCATCACCGAGCAGTCGGTCACCCTGCTGCTGGCCGACGAGATCGACTGCTCCCGCGGCGACATGATCGTCAAGTCGGACGAAGTGCCGGCGGCGGTGAAGGAAATCCGCGCCACCGTCTGCTGGCTGGCGGAAACCCCCCTGGACCGCGCCCGCACCTACCTCATCCGCCACACGACGCGGGATTCCAAGGCCAAGCTCACCGGCATCGACCACCGGCTGGACGTGAACACCCTGGAAAACCTGCCCGCCGAAAAGCTGGCCATGAACGACATCGCCGAGGTCAGCTTCAAGCTGGCCCAGCCGCTGTTCGTGGACCCTTACACGGAGAACCGCGGTACCGGCGCCTTCATCGTCATCGACGAGAGCAACAACAACACCGTCGGCGCCGGCATGATCCTCTGACCGGTCCCGGTCGGCACCGCGCAACGCCCCCATCTGGGGGCGTTTTCGTTTCCGCGGCGTTACAATGGGCTGTCGCAGCGGGGGAGCAGGCCATGAAACGAGCCATAACGCCAACCACACAAGAGCGGGTGATGCGGGAGAACGACTTCATCGTCTCCAAGACCAACCCCAAGGGCATCATCACTTACGGGAACCCGATCTTCATCGAATTCTCGGGCTATTCGGAAGAAGAACTCCTCGGCTCCCAGCACAACATCATCCGCCACCCGGACATGCCCCGTGCCGCCTTCAAGCTGGCCTGGGACACCATCCAGTCGGGCAAGGAATTCTTCGCCTACGTGAAGAACATGTCCAAGGACGGTGGCTTCTACTGGGTATTCACCCACATCGCGCCGGATTTCGCCCGGGACGGCAGCATCGTCGGCTACACCTCGGTGCGCCGCTGCCCGAAACGCAGCGCCATCGAGAAGATCGAGCCGGTGTACCGCCAGATGCTGCAGGCGGAGCAGGCGGCCGGCACCCGCGATGCCATTGCCGCCGGCACGGCGGTGCTCCTCGATGTTCTGAAACAAACCGGGATGGCCTATGAAGAACTCGCCTTCGCCCTTTGAGGCCCGCTGGCCGGCGGCAGCCGCCATCGCCCTCGGCGCCGTCCTGGCGTTCTGGAACCCGGGGGCGGCCCTCGCCCCTCTGGCGCTGGCGGCCGCCCTGCTCCTGTGGCGCGGCGGCGGGGGCAATACCCCCCTGGCGGAAACCAACCGCCTGCTCACCCAGGTGGGCCGGGGCGAGCTGGCGGACCGCCTGCCCCGCCGCTTCGCCGACCCCACCCTGGAATCGATCCGGGTGAACTTGAATTCCGCCCTGGACCAGACGGAAACCGCCTTCCGCGAGATTCTGGGGGGCATGGAAGCGGCCACCGGCGGCCGCAACTGGCGGCGGTTGCAGACAACCGGCCTGCACGGCGCCTACGCCGAGATCCTGGTGAAGATGCAGGGAATCCTCGACCAGCTCGACGCCGCCCAGGAATCCGTCGCCCGGGATGCCCTGCTGTCGCGCATCTTCCTGCGTTCCGAACGCGGCCTCTCCATGGCCATCCAGCACGTCGGCACCGCCCTCGACGAAGTGGGGGCCCACGCCGCCGATTCCCAATCCCTGGCCGCCTCCTTCGCCGGCTCGGCCCAGTCCATGTCTGGGGCCGCCGAACGCATGTCCCAGGCCCTGGGCAACGCCAACGCCTCGGCCCAGTCCGGGGTGACCTCCCTGGAAGACCTCACCGCCAAGGCCGCCGCCATACGGGAACTCACCGGCCGCATCGACGGCATCGCCAAGCAGACCAACCTCCTCGCCCTCAACGCCGCCATCGAGGCCGCCCGGGCCGGCGAGGCGGGAAGGGGCTTCGCCGTCGTCGCCGACGAGGTGCGCAAGCTGGCCGACCAGTCCCAGCGCTCCGCCGAGGAAATCGCCGCCGCCATTTCCGCCATGACGGGCGCCCTGGCCACCGTCTGCAGCCAGATCAATGACCTGACCGTCTCTGTTTCCGCCGCCCGGGCCACCGCCGACGAGTTCGGCCACGAACTGGGCAGCGCCGCGCTTTCCGCCGAGCAGGTCGAGGGCCTTGCTTCGGCCATCGGCCGCGGCGCCAGCGCCATGGAATCCTCCATGCGCCTCGTCGCCCTGGCCCAGAAGGCGCGGGCCGACGTCAATGCAATCCTCCACGGCGAAGTCGTTGCCATCGAAAGCCTGAGCGAATCCGAGCAGGCCGCCGCCGAAATCGCCTCGTCCCGCAAATGGGTCAAGGGCAGCGCCGACCGGGAAGCCATGGTCCAGATCTACGATAGCGTCTTCGCCAATATCGAAAGCCAGATGGAATAGCCGCCCACCCTTCCAACCCGAACCATGCTCAACGACTCCTTCCTCCGCCAGGCCATCGAAAGCCAGAGCGTCGCCGTCTTCGTCCTCGACCGGGAGCACCGCGTCACCTTCTGGAACCGGGCCTGCGAAGCCCTCACCGGGCTCGCCGCCGCCGACATGCTCGGCCGCAGCGACGTCTGGCGGGCCTTCTACACCGAACCCCGGCCGACCATGGCCGACCTGGTCATCGACGGCGCCCAGGACAAGGCCGCCGCCCTGTATTCGGTCCAGGGCAAGTCCCAACTGGTGGAAGGCGCATCCCACGGCGAAGGCTGGTTCAACAACCTGGGCGGCAAGAGCCGCTACGTCATTTTCGACGCCGCCCCCATCTACGACGCCGAAGGCCGCCTCTGGGCCGCCGTCGAAACGCTCCAGGACATCACCGAGCACAAGCGCACCGAGCGCATGCTGCACGAGCGGGAGGCCGACCTCAAACAGGCCCAGGCCATCGCCCGCCTGGGCAACTGGCGCCTCGACTTCGCCACCGGGGCCATGACCTGCTCGGAGGAGTTCTACAAGATCGTCGGGCTGCCGAACGGCACCCCCCTGACCCTGGAAAGCTTCGCCCGCTTCCTCCCCCCCGACCAGTACCGCCTCCGCCAGGCGGCGTGGAAGGCAGCGTTGGCCGGCGCGCCTTACCATATCGAACTGCACCTCGTCGCCGACAACCGGAACCTCTGGGTCAGCGAGCGCGTCGAGATCATCCGCACCGACGACGGGCGCCTGCGCTTTGCCGTGGGCACCCTCCAGGACGTGAGCGAACGGCACGAGCTGCTGCGCTCCCTCCACCTGCGCCAGACCCAGTACCAGGCCGTGGTGGATGCGGCAGCGGACGGCTTCTGGATGACCGACCTGGAAGGGCGCATCCTCGACGTCAACGAGGCCTACCTGCGCCGTTCCGGTTACAGCCGGGAGGAAATGCTGGCCATGTACGCCTGGGACGTGGATGCCGAGAAGGACAAGAACCGCATCATCTCCGACGTGCTCAAGGTCTTCGAGGAAGGCCGCGGCAGTTTCACCACCCGGCACCGGGCCAAGGACGGCAGCGTCTGGCCCGTGGCCATGAGCCTTTCCTTCTGGCCGGCCGGCGAAGGGCGCATCTTCGCCTTCTTCAACAACGCCGCCGGTGAAGGGTGAGCGCCGAGGCGCGGCGAAGTGTCGCATTCACGGCAACAGCCGCCGGCAATTCACCCACCCGTAACAAATTTATATTGCCGTAATATTTCCCGACCTTATCATCTCGCCTACCGGGTTTCCTCTTACCCACGATTGCGACGATGGCCGGCAAGAAAGCAAGTCCCGACTCCCGCGAACACACTTTCGCCGTCAACCTGATGCAGCATCTGGTTGTGCCCACCTTCGTCCTCGATCCCGACGGCCGGGTCATCGTCTGGAACCGCGCCTGCGAGCGGCTCACCGGCGTCCCCTCCAACGAAGTGGTGGGCACCCGCGACCACTGGCGGGCCTTCTATTCGGAACCCCGCCTCTGCCTCGCCGACGTCCTCGCCCAGGGCCGGACCGATGAGCTGGCCAGCCTCTACGCCTTCCATACCGAACCTTCGGAATACGGCCATGGCCTCAAGGCGGAAAACTGGTGCGTCATGCCCCGGGTGGGCAACCGCCTCTACCTGGCGGTGGACGCCGGGCCCATCTATGACGAATCGGGCCAGTTGATCGCCGTGGTGGAAACCCTGCGCGACATGACCGAGCACAAGCAAGCCCAGATGGCCCTGCAGCAGCTCGCCACCTGCGACGGCCTGACGGGCATCCCCAACCGGCGCAGCTTCGACGACAAGATGCAGCTCGAATGGAGCCGGGCCCAGCGCCAGGGCCAGAACCTCTCGCTCATCCTTGCCGACGTGGACCACTTCAAGCGCTACAACGACCACTTCGGCCACCAGGGCGGCGACGAATGCCTCAGGGCCGTAGCCACCGCCCTGCAGCGCCAGATCTTCCGGGCCGGCGACCTGCCTGCCCGCTACGGCGGCGAGGAGTTCGCCGTCATCCTCCCCGGCACCGACCTGGCCGGCGCCCGCACCGTCGCCGACCGCCTGCGCAGCGAAGTGGAGGCCCTGGCGCTCCCCCATCCGGCCGGCGGCTCATCCCCGGTCGTCACCCTCAGCCTGGGCGTGGCCACCTGCGTCCCCCAGGCGGGCAACCGCCCCCAGGATCTCATCGCCCTGGCCGATTCCGCCCTCTACGCCGCCAAGCACGAGGGCCGCAACCGCGTGTGCATCGCCGAAAGCGCCCTGCCCGCCGCCGCCTGACCCCCGCCGCCGCTGACGAAGCACGCCACCCTGTGGCAAGATGCGGCCATGCATGCCCTTCCCCACCTGAGCCTGGCCGACTGGCTGGCACTGGCCGCCTATTTCGCCTCCTGGGCGGGCTACGCCTGGTTTTCCGAACATAGCCGCTGGCGCGATGCCGGGCTCATCGGCCAAAGCCGCGACTACCGGCTGCAATGGGCCTACCGCCTGCTGGAGCGGGAGGTCCGGGTGCACGATTCGACCCTCATCGGCAACCTGATGACCAGCGTCTCCTTTTACGCCAACACCACCATCTACATCATCGCCGGCCTCATCGCCGCGCTGGGCGCCGCCGACAAGCTGGTCAGCGTCACCGCCGACCTGCCCTTCGCCGGCGCCGGCAGCCGCGACATGCTGGAACTGAAGCTGATCCTGCTGCTCGGCAGCTTCATCTTCGCCTATTTCAAATTCACCTGGTCGCTACGGCAGTTCAACATGCTTTCCATCCTTGTCGGCGCCGCCCCCCGGGGCCAGGCCGGCGACGCCGGCATCGACGCCTACGCCCGCCGCCTGGCCGGCACCAACAGCCTGGCCGGCGACGACTTCAACCGGGGCATCCGGGCCTACTACTTCAGCCTCGCCGCCACGGGCTGGCTGGTCAATCCGGTGGTGCTGGCCTGCCTCAGCCTCATCATCCTGGTGGTGCTCTACCGCCGCGACTACCGCTCGCCCCTGGTTCGCGTCATGCAGGGGAACGGCTGACGGCCGTCCCCGCAGCCTTCGCTCCCGCCGCCATGACGTCCCCGCGCCCTTCCCTGCCCGGCATCGCCTTCGGCCTTGCCGCCTACGGCATGTGGGGCTTCTTTCCCCTCTTCTTCCGCCAGCTCGCCCACCTGCCGCCCATGGACGTGCTGTGCAACCGGGCGGCCTGGGGCTTCCTCTTCGTCGGGCTGCTGCTCACCCTGCGCCGCGACTGGGGCAGGGCCCTGGCCGTCTTCCGCACCCCCCGCCACCTGGTCATGCTTGCCCTGGCCGCCCTCCTGGTGGGCAGCAACTGGCTGGTCTTCCTGTGGGCGGTGGCCAACGGGCAGGTGGTGGCCTCCAGCCTGGGCTATTTCCTGACGCCCCTGGTCAACGTCCTTCTCGGCCTGGCCGTCCTCAAGGAGCGCCTGAACCGCCTGGAGTGGCTTGCAGTGGCCCTGGCGGTGGCGGCGGTGGCCAACGAGATGCTGTTCCTGGGCAGCCTGCCCTGGGTTTCCCTGGTGCTCGCCGGCACCTTCGGCTTCTACGGCCTGGTGCGCAAGCAGGTGCCGGTGGATGCCGTCTCCGGCCTGTGGCTGGAGACCCTCGCCATGCTGCTCCCCTGTGGCCTCTACGCCGGATGGATGGCCGCGCAGGGCCACGCCGTGTTCACCGGCCACGACGACCGGACGGCGCTGCTCCTCGCCCTGGCCGGGGTGCTCACCGCCCTGCCCCTCATGGCCTTCGCCGCCGCCGCCCGCCGCCTGGACCTGGCCACGGTGGGCATGCTCATGTACATCAACCCCACCTTGCAGTTCCTCACCGCCGTCTGGCTCTTCGGCGAACCCCTGCAGGCGGCTCGGCTGGTCACCTTCGCGCTCATCTGGCTGGGCCTGTTCGCCTTCAGCTGGAGCGCCTGGGGCAAGGTGCGCCAACAGGAATGATCGCGGCGATGCCCCGCTCCCTGCTCTACGCCATCGTCTTCATCGAGGGCTTCTGCTCCCTGGGGGCCGAAGTCATCGCCCTGCGCCGCCTGGTGCCGGAGGTGGGCAGTTCCATCGTCGTCACCGCCCCCACCATCGGCCTCTTCCTCCTCGCCCTGGCCCTGGGCTATGCCGCCGGCGGGCGGGTGGCGGGCGATTTCCGGCGGGTGGTGGCGCGCAACTTCCTGGTGGCGGCCCTGCTGGCCGGCACCGGCCTGGCGGGGCCCACGGTGACGGGCCTGTTCGCCCACCTGCAACCGGCGGCCATGGCCTACCTGGTCTTCATCGGCGGCATCCTCTGCCCCCTGGCCTGGCTGCTCGGCCAGACGGTGCCCATCCTCACCAACCTCATGGGCCACGCGCGGGCCGGAGAAGCCAGCGGCACCGCCCTCTACTGGTCAACTCTCGGCTCCTTCCTGGGCTCCCTCGGCCTGTCGCTGCTGGTCATGCAATGGCTGGGCGTCTCGGCGGCGGTGTTCGCCTGCGCCCTGCTGCTGGCGGCGGGCGCCGTGGTGCTGCACGGCCGGCGGCCGGCGGCGGCGCTGTCGGCGGTGGCGGTCGCCGGCCTGGCGGCCTGGATCAACCTCGCCCCCCAGGCGACGACGCAAACCGCCTACGCCGACTACGCGGTGGTGCCGGTGGAATTGCCCGGCCAGGCGCATCCCCGGGCCTTCCGGGTCAACAATTCCACCGCCTCCCTCCTCGACGACGGCACGCCGCCCCGCTACGCGCTCTACATCCGCCACCTGCGGCGGGTGCTGCTGGAAGATCTGGGCTTCAAGGGCAAGGAGATCCTGGTCCTCGGCGCCGGCGGCTTCACCCTTTCCCACCGGGAGCCGGACAACCGCTACACCTACGTGGATATCGACCCGGCCATCCGCGCCATCGCCGAAAAGGAATTCCTCAAGGAACCGATCCGCGGCGACTTCGTCGTAGACGACGCCCGCCGCTTCGTGGCCGCCACCGACCGCCGTTTCGACGCGGTGGTGGTGGATGTCTTCAGTTCCCATACGTCCATTCCCAGCCATCTGGTGACCCGGGAGTTCTGGCGCGACGCCCGCCGGGCGCTCACCGCCGACGGCGTCCTCCTCGCCAACCTGATCCTCGACCCGCGCCTGGAAACCCCCTACGCCCGCAACCTGCTCGCCACCATCGAGAACGTATTCGGCCGCTGCGCGGTCGAAGTTCTGCACCGGGACAGGCCCCTGGCCAATGTCGAGGTCATCTGTTTCGCCAGCAGCCGGCCGCAAGCCGCCCGCCTCTATGCCGACGAACTGAACCCCGCCGACGTCGATCTGGCGCGCTCGCGCTGAGGACGGCCACAGCCGACCGCAGCGACGTTCCCAGCGACCATCCGTCCCCCTGCGCGTCGACACCGCTCCGCCGGTGCTAACATGAACATGGATATGGCAGGAGGATGGAACGGAATGCAGTTGCTGCTCCCCGAGCGCTACGCCGAACTGAAGGCCACCGGCCGGCTGCCCTCGCCGCGGGGGGTGGCCGTGGCCATCATCCGGCTCCTGCAGCGGGACGAATTTCCGGTGGGCGAACTGGTGCGCCTGGTGCAATCGGACCCGGCCATATCCGGCCGCCTCCTGAAATACGCCAACGCCGCCGCCTTTGGCCGCTCGCGGCCGGTGGTCTCGTTGCACCGGGCCATCGTCGCCCTAGGCTCCTTCCGCGTGCGCGACCTGGTAATCGGCTTCTCGGTGCTGCAGTCCAACCGCAGCGGCGACTGCAAGGGCTTCGACTACAACGGCTTCTGGAGCCGCTCCCTGGCCACCGCCATCGCCTGCCAGGACCTGGCCCGCTTCGCCCAGATCGCCGGCGAGGAAAATTTCACCATCGGCCTCCTCTGCGGGGTCGGCGAACTGGGCCTGGCCACCCTCTACCCGGACGACTACGCGGCGGTGCTCGCCACCTCTCCCGATCGCCTGGCCTTGCTGGCCAACGAGGAGGAACGCTTCGGTTTCGACCACCGCACCCTGGGCGCCAGCATGCTCGCCGAATGGGGACTGCCGGACATCCTCATCCGCGCCACCTATCACCACGAACTGCCCGAGGAATCGGGCCTGGCCGACGGCTCGCGGCTGCAAACCATCTCCCTCACGCTGCATTTCGCCCGGGCCCTGGCCGAGATGTGCACCGCCGACGACAAGTCGCGCTGGAGCCTGCTGCCGCCCCTGGTCAATCGCTCCGCCCGCCTGGGCATCGACCCGGCCACCCTGGGCGGCATGGTGGACGGCATCGTCGCCCGCTGGCGGGACTGGGGCGCCATGCTCCAGGTGCGCACCCAGGACGTGCCACCCTTCGCCGAGCTGCTCGCCGCCAGCCCGCCCCATTCCCTGGCCGCCACTGCCGACATGGGGGCGGCCCAGCCCGCCCTCATGCTCATCGCGCCCGCAACCCCGGCCACCGACGAACTGGTGGACCTGCTGACCGGCCAGGGCTACCGGCCGGCCATGGAGCACAACCCCGACGAGGCCCTGGCCAGGGCCTTGGAAGCGCCGCCGGCGATGATCGTGGTGGACCTGGAGCTGTCCGGCCTGGACACCGCCGAATGCTGCCACGCCTTGCGCCAGGACCCGCTGGGCAGCACGACCTACGTTCTCGCCATCGCCGCTCCGGACCAGGAAGGAGCCGCCATGGCCGTCCTCGAGGCGGGCGCCGACGATGTGCTGCTCAAGCCCATCACCGCCCAGAATCTGCGCCTGCGCCTCAATCTCGCCCGCCGCATGCTGCACTTGCGCCAGGAGATGCTGCGGGAGCGCCAGGGCGTGGTCCGTTCCGCCGGCGAATTCGCCGACGCCCACCGGCGCCTCATCCAGGTGGCCCTCACCGACCCGCTCACCCAGTTGCCCAACCGCCGCCACGGCCTCGATTACCTCAACACGGAATGGGAAACCGCCCGGGCCAACAACCTGCCCCTTTCCCTGATGATGCTCGACATCGACCATTTCAAGCAGGTCAACGACACCTGGGGCCATGCCGCCGGCGACGCCGTGCTGCGCCGTCTCGCCGACCTGCTGCGCGCCATCTCCCGGGCCGAGGACCTGGTCTTCCGCTACGGCGGCGAGGAATTCGCCGTGGTCCTGCCCGGCGCCGACCTGGCCACGGCGGTCAAGGTGGCGGAGCGCATCCGCCGGCTCATCTCGGTGGAAACCTTCGAATGGGAAGAGTGGATCATCCCGGTCACCGTCAGCCTGGGGGTCGCCTCGGTAACGCCGGCGCTCGGCGACAGCCACGCCCTGGTGGAAGCCGCCGACGCCGCCCTCTACCAGTCCAAGGAAGGCGGACGCAACCGGGTCACCGCCGCCCGCAGCAACTGATCAGCCCCGGCGGCGCCGCGCCTCGTAGAGGCAAACCCCCGCCGCCACCGAGACGTTGAGGCTCTCCACCGCCCCGTGCATGGGGATATGTACGAGCTGGTCGCAGTTTTCCCGGGTCAGGCGGCGCATTCCCTCCCCCTCGGCCCCCAGCACCCAGGCCGTGGCGGCCGGCCAGGTGGCCTCGTACAGGCTCTCCTTGGCCTCGCCGGCGGTACCGACCACCCAGATCTCCCGTTCCTGCAGTTCCCGCAGGGTGCGCGCCAGATTGGTGACCATCACGTAGGGCACCGTCTCGGCGGCGCCGCTGGCCGTCTTCACCGCCACCTCGGTGAGACCGACCGCCCGGTCCTTGGGCGCCACCACGGCGTGCACGCCGGCGGCGTCGGCCACCCGCAGGCAGGCCCCCAGGTTGCGGGGATCGGTGACGCCGTCGAGGACGAGCAGGAAGGCCGGCTCCTCCAGGGTGTCCAGCACGTCGTCGAGGCGCGCCACCTGGCGCCCGCCTTCTACCCGCGCCACCACGCCCTGGTGGCGCCCGCCCGGCACCATGCCGTCCAGGCGCTTGCCCTCGGTGGCTACCACCTTCACCCCCTGCAGCTCGGCGTGGCGCAACAGGTCCCGGGCCCGGGCATCCTGGCGGCCGGCGTCGATGAGGATTTCGTTCACCGCCTCCGGATCGTGGCGCAGCTTGGCGATGATGGCGTGGAAGCCGTAGATGAGGCGGGAGGAAGACATGCGCTGGCGATCCGTTGACGAAAGCGGCGAGTCTACCACCCGCTAGCCGCGCTTGCGGGTCGTCGTCCGGGCGGAGGCTTTCCCGCTACCCCCCTGCTTTCGGGATCCCGCCGATTTGCCGGTGGCTGCCTTCTTCTTGCCGCTGGCTGCCTTCTTCGCCGGAGCGGGCTTCCTGGCCGGTTCGGCTTTTTTCGGGGCTGCCGCCTTCGTCTTGGTCGCCTTCGTCTTTTCCGGGGCCGTCGCGGGCAGCACCGGAGCAGCCGCAGGCCGCCGCGGCCCCCGGCTACCGCTCGCCGCCTCCGGCGGCGCCAGCACGAAGTCGATCTTGTTGGTCTCCAGGTCCGCCCGTACCAGCTTGACCCGCACCCGGTCGCCGAGGCGGAAACGCTGGCCGGTACGCTCGCCCAGCATCTGGTGCTTGATGGGATCGAACTGGAAGTAGTCCTCGCCCAGTTCGGAGACATGCACCAGCCCTTCCACGTACACCGTATCCAGGGCGACGAAGATGCCGAAGGCGGTGACGGCGGAGATGGTGCCGGTGAAGATCTCGCCGATGCGCTCCTTCATGAAATAGCACTTGAGCCAGTTTTCCACGTCCCGGGTGGCCTCGTCGGCCCGCCGCTCGGTGGCGGAGCAGTGCAGGCCGATGTCCTCCCAGGTGCCCACCGGGCGGTACTTGCCGCCGGCCAGAACGGCCTTGATGGCGCGGTGCACCAGGAGATCCGGGTAGCGCCGGATGGGCGAGGTGAAGTGGGTGTAGTGCTCGTAGGCCAGGCCGAAATGGCCGACGTTGTCCGGGCTGTACATGGCCTGCTTCAGCGACCGCAGCATCACCGTCTGCAGGAGCTGGAAATCGGGCCGCTGCTTGACCTTTTCCAGCAGGGCGCCGTAGTCCTTGGCGTGGGGATCGTCGCCGCCTCCCAGGGCGAGGCCGAATTCGGCCAGGAAGGAGCGCAGGTTCTTCAGCTTTTCCGCCGACGGCCCTTCATGGATGCGGTAGAGACAGGTCTGCTGGTGCTGGGCGAGGAAATCCGAGGCGCAGACGTTGGCCGCCAGCATGCATTCCTCGATCAGGCGGTGGGCGTCGTTGCGCACCACGGGCACGATGTTCTCGATCTTGCCCTGATCGTTGAACAGCATCTGCGTCTCGGTGGTCTCGAAATCGATGGCACCCCGCTGGCCCCGGGCCTTGTGCAGGATCTGGTAGAGCTTGTAGAGGTTTTGGAGGTGGGGCTGCAGGGCGACATGTACGTCGCCCTCGGGCTTCGCCGCCCCGGACAGCCAGTTCCACACCTGGGTGTAGGTCAAGCGCGCCTTGGACTGGAAGACCGCCGGGTAGAACCGGTAGGCGCCGATCTTGCCGGCGGCGCTGATGGACATGTCGCAGACCATGGCCAGGCGTTCCACCTCCGGGTTGAGGGAGCAGATGCCGTTGGAGAGCTTCTCCGGCAGCATGGGGATGACCCGGCGCGGGAAATAGACGGAATTGCCCCGCTCCATGGCCTCCTTGTCCAGGGCCATGCCCGGCTTGACGTAGTGGGAGACGTCGGCAATGGCCACCACCAGCCGCCAGCCGCGGCCTTTCTTCTCGCAGAAGACGGCGTCGTCGAAATCCCGCGCCGTCTCGCCGTCGATGGTCACCAGGGGCAGGTCGCGGATGTCCTCGCGGCCCTGGAGATCGGTCTTCCTCACCTTGAGCGGGGTGGCCTTGTTCTCTTCCAGGGCGGCCTTGGAGAACTCGAAGGGCAGGTCGTGCTTCCTGAGCGCGATCTCGATCTCCATGCCCGGGTCGGCGTAATTGCCGAGCACCTCGGTAATACGGCCGATGGGCTGGGAGAACTTGCTGGGCTGCTCGATGATGTCCACCATCACCACCTGGCCGGAAACCGGCTTGACCTTCGCCTTTTTCTCCGGCGGCACCAGGATGTCCTGGGTGATGCGGCGGTTCTCCGGCACCACGAAGACGACGCCGTGCTCGACGAAGACACGCCCCACCACCCGCGTGTTCGCGCGCTCGGTGACCTCGACGATGCTGCCTTCCGGACGGCCCTTGCGGTCGATGCCGGTGACGCGCACCAGGGCGCGGTCGCCGTGCAGCACCTTGCCCATCTGGTGCTGGTCCAGGAAGATGTCCGGGCTGCCGTCGTCGGGGATGAAGAAACCGTAACCGTCCGGGTGGCCCTGCACCTTGCCCGGCACCAGGCTCGCCCGCTCCGGCAGGATGTAGGCGCCCTTCCGGTTCCTCAGCAGCTGGCCTTCGCGCTCCATGGCGCCGAGGCGGCGCTGGAACATCTCCCGCTCATGGCGGTCGATATCCATCAGGGCGGCCAGTTCGTCGAAACTGACCGGCCTGCCCTCGTCTTCCAGGATCTGCATGATGAACTCCCGGGAGGGCAGCGGCAGTTCGTAGCGGGCCGCTTCCCGTTCCAGGAAGGGATCGCGGCGACGGGTCTTGGACAGCTTGTTCTTTGTTGACATCCTTGTTCTTTCCTTTACAATGCGCAGCTCTTCGCACCTGCCCAGGTGGCGGAATTGGTAGACGCACTAGTTTCAGGTACTAGCGCTTAACGGCGTGGGGGTTCGAGTCCCTTCCTGGGCACCAAATTCTGAGAAAGCCGGCTTCCCGCCGGCTTTTTCTATTTCGCCCCGCCGCTTTCCCCGGAAAAGCCGTCCGGCAAGGCATTCAGCCCGCATGATACCATCACCGCCGAGGCGGGCCGTGGCGTAGAATCGGCGCCCATGAAGCGACGGAACTTCCTGCTGCTGATTCCCGGCCTGCCGCTCTCCACGGCCCTTGCCGCCCCTGCCGGCGCCCCCTCCCTGCCCGAGGAGGATGTGGAGACGGTTTACGACAACGGCATCTACCGGGGCAGTTTCCGCTTTGCCATCCCCGTCGCCCCCCGCGTCGCCTGGGCGGTCCTCACGGATTTCGACCACATGGCCGAATTCGTGCCCAACGTGGAGAGCAGCCACATCGCCAGCCGCGATGGCCGGATCATCCACGTGGTCCAGCGCGGCCGACTGGAATTCGGCCCCTTCACCTTCCGCTTCGAATCGGAACGCCGCATCGAAATGCGCCCGGAGGAAGGCGTCATCCTGGCCCGGGCCGTCGCCGGCACGACCAGGCACATGCAGAGCGAAATGCACGTCAGCGCCGATGGCAACGGCACCGTCCTCGACTACCAGGTGGAAATGATCCCCGACCGCTGGATTCCCTCCAGCGTCGGGGTCAGCTTCATGCGCCACGAACTGGCCGAGCAGTTCTCGGCCATCGCCCGGGAAATGGTGCGCCGGCAGCAGGGGCAGCGTCCCCGCTAGCCCGGATATTTCATGAGTATCGCGGATGCCGGCGCCGTCATCGGCCCGATCCGGCGCCGGGTACCCGCGCTCCGAAATGCCGTATTGGTCGGCTATGCGGTAGCGCAAAGCCGGCGGCTCATGAGATTTCCGGACTAGTGCCCCTATTTGAACGGGTGCTGCCGCAGGATGGTTTCGTCCCGCTCCGGCCCGGTGGAAACGATGGCGATGGGGACTTCGCAGAGGGCCTCCAGGCGCTCCAGGTAGGCACGGGCGTTGGCCGGCAGGTCTTCCCAGCGCTTGACGCCGAAGGTGCTCTCGCTCCAGCCGGGCATGGTCTCGTAGATCGGCTCGCAGCGAGCCACTTCGTCGGCACCGATGGGCAGCAGGTCGATCACCTTGCCGTCCAGGCGGTAGCCGGTGCAGATGTTCAGTTCCGGCATGCCGTCGAGGACGTCGAGCTTGGTGATGCACAGGCCGGTGAGGCCGTTGATGCGGCCGGAGCGGCGCAGGGCGGCGGCGTCGAACCAGCCGCAGCGGCGTTTGCGGCCGGTGACGGTGCCGAATTCCCGGCCCACCTGGGACATCTGGTAGCCCGGGCAACCTTCGGTTTCGATATCCAGCTCGCTGGGGAAGGGGCCGCCGCCGACGCGGGTGCAGTAGGCCTTGGTGATGCCCAGGACGTAGTGCAGCATGCCGGGGCCGATGCCGGAGCCGGCGGCTGCCTGGCCGGCGACGCAGTTGGAGGAGGTGACGAAGGGATAGGTGCCGTGGTCGATGTCCAGCAGCGTCCCCTGGGCGCCTTCGAAGAGCAGGTTCTGGCCGGCCTGGTTGGCGGCGTAGAGGGCGGCGGAAACGTCGGCCACCAGGGGCTTGATGGCTTCGGCATCGGCCATGGCCTGGGCGAGGACGGCCTGGTAATCCACCGGGTCGGCCTTGAAATACTGGGTCAGGACGAAGTTGTGGTAGTCGAGGATTTCCTTCAGCTTCTCGGCGAAGCGCTCGGGATGGAAGAGGTCATAGACGCGCAGGCCGCGGCGGGAGACCTTGTCCTCGTAGGTGGGGCCGATGCCCTTGCCGGTGGTGCCGATCTTCTGGTCGCCCGCCTTGGCCGCTTCCCGCGCCTTGTCGATGGCGGAATGGTAAGGCAGGATCAGCGGGCAGCCCGGGCTCACCTTGAGGCGGGAGCGCACGTCGATGCCACCCTTTTCCAGCTCGGCGATCTCCGAGAGCAGATGGTGGATGTCCAGCACCACGCCGTTGCCGATGTAGCACTGCACGCCGTCACGGACGATCCCCGAGGGGACCAGGTTCAGCTTGTACACCTTGTCGCCCACCACCAGGGTGTGGCCGGCGTTATGCCCGCCCTGGAAGCGGACCACCCCTTGCGCGTGATCGGTCAGCCAGTCGACGATCTTGCCCTTCCCTTCGTCGCCCCACTGGGTGCCGACGACGATGACGTTCTTGGCCATGTTCTCTTAATCCTCGTTGATTGCTTCGATAATCCAGTGCTCGCCAACCTGGACGAGCTTGCGGTCGCACTGCGGCCCTTCGCAGGCGTTTTCGCCCGGCAGGAGTTCGACCACGGTTTCGCCCTGCTCGCGCAGGGAGGCGATATGGGCGGCCAGCACCTTGTCGTGGCCGGCCTGGGGCGCCAGGATGGCCCCCTTGAATCGTTCCCGCGGCGCCAGGCGCGCCACTTCCCGCAGGTCCAGGGAAAACCCGGTGGCGGGTCGGGCGCGGCCGAAGGCCTGGCCGGCGCCGTCGTAGCGCCCGCCCAGGGCGATGGCTGTCGGATAGTCCGGGCAATAGGCGGCGAAGACGATGCCGTTGTGGTAGTGGTAGCCGCGCAGATCGGCCAGATCCACCGAGAAGGGCAGGTCCGGCGCACCGGCGATGAGCTGGCGCAGGCCATCCAGGGCGGCGGCAATGGCCGGCAGGGCCGGCAGCTCCGCCGCGGCGCGGTCGAGCACCTCGGCGCCGCCATAGAGATGGGGCAGTTTCAGCAGCGCCCCGGCGTAGGGTTCGGCCACGCCGGCGCAGGCTTCAGTCAGCCCGGGCACATCCTTGGCTTGCAGGAGGCTCAGCAGCTCGTCCTCGGCTTCTGCCGGCAGCCCTGCGGCTTCGGCCAGGGCCCGGAAGATGCCGACGTGGCCCAGGTCGATGCGGCTCACCGGCAGTTTGACCGCCGCCAGGGCGGAGGCCAGCAGGCGGACGATCTCCTGGTCGGCGGCGATGCCGGCGTAGCCGTAGAGTTCGGCCCCCACCTGGATGGGTTCCCGGGTGGCGGCGATGGTGGCCGGAAGGGTGTGCAGCACGCTGTCGCAGTAGCACAGGCGGGTGACGCCCTGGTGGTTGAGGAGGTGGGCGTCGATGCGGGCGGCCTGGGGCGTGATGTCGGCCCGGATGCCCATGGTGCGGCCGGAGAGCTGATCGACCAGCTTGAAGGTGCGCAGCTTGAGATCCTGCCCGGCACCAGTCAGGAGCGACTCCAGGTATTCCAGGTGCGGCGGCATCACCAGCTCGAAGCCGCGCCGGGCGAAGTGGTCGAGGAGCAGGCGGCGCAGGCGCTCGATCTGGGCCGCCTCGGCCGGGAGGGCGTCGGCGATGTATTCGGGTAACAGCCAGTTCATGGGAAGATCAGGAGCAGAACCAGGCCGATCAGCATCGAGGTGAGGCCGATGAAGCGGATCTGCCCGTCGGTGAGTTGGATGAGTCGCTGGAAGGTGTCACGCCAGGTGGCCGGGGCGATGAAGGGCAGGATGCCCTCCAGCACCAGCATGAGGCCGAAGGCCAGGAGCAGGGTGGAGGTCATTTGCGCCCGCCATTGCCCTCGCCACGACCGGCACCCTTCATGTACCTGAAGAAGTCGGAGCTGGGATCGACCACCAGCACGTCGTTCTTGTTGCGGAAACTGGCGCGGTAAGCGTCCAGACTGCGGTAGAACGCGTAGAACTCGGGACTCTGGCCGAAGGCCTGGGCATAGGTGGCCGCCGCCTTGGCGTCGCCCTCGCCCTTGATCTTCTGGGCGTCGCGGTAGGCTTCGGCGACGATGATCTCGCGCTGGCGGTCGGCGTCGGCGCGAATCTTCTCGGCCTCGGCGGCGCCCTGGGAACGCAGTTCGTTGGCCACGCGCTTGCGCTCGGCCTCCATGCGACGATAGACGGCGTCGCTCACCTCGGTGGGCAGCTCCACCCGCTTCAGGCGGACATCGACGATCTGCACGCCGATCTTGCGGGCATCGGCGTCGGCCTTGACCACCATGTCGGCCATGATCTTGTCCCGCTCGCCGGAAACCACATCATGGACGGTGCGCTTGCCGAATTCCTCCCGCAGGCCGGCATTCACCGTCTGGTTGAGCCGCGTCCGGGCGCGGGACTCGTCGCCGCCCACGGAGATGTAGTACAGCTTGGGATCGACGATGCGCCACTTGATGTAGGAATCGACCAGGACGTTCTTCTTCTCCGACGTGATGAAGCGCTCCGGCTCGGCGTTGTCCAGCGTGATGATGCGCTTTTCGAAGTAGCGCACGTTCTGGATCATGGGCAGCTTGAAATTGAGTCCCGGCTCGGTGAGGACGCTCTTCACCTCGCCCAGCTGGAAGACCAGGGCGAACTGGCGCTGGTCAACGGTGAAGATGGACATGGCTGCCACCACCAGGACGGTGGCGGCGACGGCGCCGATAACACTCAGTTGCGGCCTCATCAGCGACCCTCCCTGTCCCGCGAGCGCAGCGAACCGTCACGGGAGCCCGACGAATACGACCCGCCACCCACTGGTGGCGCCTTTTCCAGCTGTGGCGGCGCTTCCGAGGAAAGCGGCGCCGCCGGCCGGCTCTGCACGGCGGCGGATTCGCTGCCGGCCCCCTGGGCCGCCGTTGCCACCCCGGCCGCCTGCATGAGCTTGTCCAGGGGAAGGTAGAGCAGGTTGCCCTGGCCCTTGGCGTCGATCAGCACCTTGCTGGTATTGGCGAAAATCTGCTGCATGGTATCCAGGTACATGCGCTGGCGGGTCACCTCCGGCGCCTTGGCGTACTCGACGCTGATCTGGCGGAAGCGGCTGGCGTCACCCTCGGCACTGGCGATGACACGCTGCTTGTAGCCGTTGGCCTCCTCCAGGAGGCGCGCCGCCGTACCCTTGGCCTTGGGAATGACGTCGTTGGCGTAGGCCTGGCCTTCGTTCTTCTGGCGCTCCCGGTCCTGGCCCGCCTTGACGGCGTCGTCGAAGGCCGCCTGGACCTGCTCCGGCGGCTGGGCGTTCTGCATGGTGACCTTGGAGATGAGGATGCCGCTCTTGTAGCGGTCGAGGATGTCCTGCATGAGCTTGGCGGCCTGGGCTGCGATCTGCTCGCGGCCTTCGTAGAGCACGAAGTCCATGCGGCTCTTGCCCACCATTTCGCGCACCGCCGTTTCCGCGGCGCCCATCACGGCATCGTCGGGATGGCGGTTGTTGAAAAGGTATTCCACCGGATCCTTGAGGATGTACTGGACGGCGAACTGGATGTTCACGATGTTTTCGTCATCGGTGAGCATCAGCGCTTCCTTGAGCACCTTGTTCCGCTCGCTGCCCCGGTAGCCGATTTCGATGGTGCGCACGCCGGTGAGGTTGACCAGTTCGTGGGACTGGACCGGATAGGGGAAGCGCCAGCGCAGGCCCGGCTCCGTGGTTTCCTTGAACTTGCCGAACTGGAGGACGACGCCCCGCTGGGAGGCATCGACGATGTAGAAGCCCGAGGCCAGCCAGACCACGACCACCAGGCCGGCCAGGAGGCCGAGGCCGCCACCGAGGAAGCGGGGATTGAAATCCATGGGCGGCAGGCGGCGGCCGCCGTCGTCGCCGCCATTGCCCCCGCCCTTCTTGCCCAGCAGGCCCGAGAGCCGCCGGTTGAAGTCGCGCCATAGCTCTTCCAGGTCCGGCGGGCCCTGGTTGGGCCGCCGGGGACCGTTGCCGGAATTGCCGCCGTCGTTGCCCCCGCGGTTGCCCCACTGGGGATCGTTGAGGGACATCAGTATGCCAATGGATGGGATCATGGAGTCGGGATGGTTAAATGTGTCCGTGCAAATCGGCCTACCCTGCCGCCGCCGGGGCCGCTTCGCCCGCATCGGCACGCCGGGCGGCCCGCTGTTGAGCCTTGTCGTGTGCATATTCCGCCAGCGCCCCGCGCAGGAGGTCCAGCCCTTCGCCCGACCGGGCACTGACGCGGACCCGGCGGATTTTACCATACTCGTCCCGCTCGACCCCCGCGGCAGCCTCGGTGAGATCGATCTTGTTCCATACAAGGACCTGGGGCACCCGTTCGGCGCCGATCTCCTGCAACACCTTGTTGACTTCCGCCATCTGCTCGTCGCGGGCGTGGTTGGCGCTGTCCACCACATGCAGCAACAGGTCGGCCTGGGCGGTGGCTTCCAGCGTGGCGTGGAAGGCGGCCACCAGGGAATGGGGCAGGTCGCGGATGAACCCGACGGTGTCGGAGACGACGATGTTGCCCGCCCCTTCCACCCAGAGCTTCCTGGAGGTGGTATCGAGGGTGGCGAACAACTGGTTGGCGGCATAGACGCCGGCCTTGGTCAGGGCGTTGAAGAGGGTGGACTTGCCGGCATTGGTGTAGCCCACCAAGGACACGTTGAGGACCTCGCCCCGGTCCCGGGCCTTGCGCTGGACGCCACGCTGCCGCTCCAGGCGGGCGAGCCGTTCCTTGAGCGTCTTGACGCGGTTGCCGAGGAGCCGGCGGTCCGTTTCCAGCTGGGTTTCGCCGGGGCCGCGCAGGCCGATGCCGCCCCGCTGCCGCTCCAGGTGGGTCCAGCCGCGCACCAGGCGGGTGGACAGGTGTTCAAGCTGGGCCAGTTCGACTTGCAGCTTGCCCTCGGCGCTCTGGGCGCGCAGGGCGAAGATGTCGAGGATCAGGCTGGTTCTGTCGATCACCCGGCATTTGAGTTCCCGTTCCAGATTCCGTTCCTGGGCCGGCGACAGTTCGTGGTTGAAGATCACCAAATCGGCGTCGGCCGCCCCCAGCGCAGCCGCGATCTCCTGGACCTTGCCCCTGCCGGCGTAGGTCTTGGGATCGGGGCTGTGGCGGCGCCCGCCCACCTCGGCGCAGACGATGCCGCCCGCCGATTCCGCAAGCAGGCGCACCTCCTCCAGCTGATCGGCCAGGTCCGCCTGGCCGAAATCGAGTTGAACGATGACCGCTCGTTCTCCGGCAGCGGGCCGCTCAAGCATCGGGCGAGAATCGGGGAAGCATGGAATCGCCCTTCCCGGTGAAAGGGGACCGGAAAAGGACTGCGCTTACTCGGCGTTCTGTTCCTGCTGGATATTGACAGGACGCGCGGGCACGACCGTGGAAATGGCGTGCTTGTAAACCATCTGGGTAACGGTGTTCTTGAGAAGAACGACGTACTGGTCGAAGGATTCGACCTGGCCCTGCAGCTTGATGCCGTTCACCAGGTAGATGGAAACGGGCACGTGCTCCCGGCGCAGGGCGTTGAGGAACGGGTCTTGTAGAAGTTGCCCTTTATTGCTCATGGTGTGGACTCCACTGTGGTTGTTATGAGAGGTCAAATGTACCGAATTTCACTTCGGATGCCAAAAAATTATTTCTTTTCCCTGTCCGCGTAGGGGTTGTGGCTGGTCACGAACTGGATTCGCAGCGGCGTTCCCTGCAATTTGAACGCCTCCCGGAAGGTATGTTCCAGATAGCGCCGGTAGCTGTCGGAAATATGGTCCACGGCGTTGCCATGGATGACGATGATGGGCGGATTGGAGCCGCCCTGGTGGGCGTAGCGGGGTTTTGGCCGGAAGATGCCGTGGCGCGGCGGCGCCTGACGGGCGACGGCGTCGGCCAGGACCCGCGCCAGCTTGGGCGTGGGCAGCTTGGCCATGGCCGCCGCGTAGGCGGCGTCGACGGAGCGGAAGAGCCCTTCCAGGCCGATGTTCTCCTTGGCGGAGATGAAGTGGAAGCGGGCGAAATCGAGGAACTTGAGCTTGCGCTCGAGGATGGTCCGGGTCTGCTCCTTGACGTAGCCGTCGAGGCCGTCCCACTTGTTGATGGCCACCACCAGTGCACGGCCGGATTCGACGATGAAGTCGGCGATGTGTGCGTCCTGGTCGGACACGTCCTGGCGGGCATCGACCATGAGGATGACCACGTGGGCGTCCTCGATGGCCTTCAGGGTCTTGACCACCGAGAACTTCTCGATGGCCTCGAAAACCTTGCCGCGGCGGCGCATGCCCGCAGTGTCGACGAGAAGGTAGGGCTTGCCGTTGCGTTCGAATTCGACCTCGATGGAGTCCCGGGTGGTGCCCGGGGCGTCGAAGGCGATGACCCGCTCTTCGCCGAGGAGGGTGTTGATGAGGGTGGATTTGCCGGCGTTGGGCCGGCCGACGATGGCCACCCGCACCGCTTCCGGCTTTTCCTCGTCCTCCTCCGGTTCGGGGAAGGACTCGAGCGCCAGATCCACCAGCCCGCGAACCCCTTCGCCGTGGGAAGCCGAGATGGCATGGGGTTCGCCCAGGCCCAGTTCGTGAAACTCGGCCTCGACCATGCCCCGGTTCATGCCCTCGGTCTTGTTGACGGCGACGAAGACCGGCCGCTGCAGGCGACGCAGCTTGTTGGCGATTTCCTTGTCGTGGGGGGTGACGCCGGCGCGGCCGTCCACGACGAAGACGATGGCGTCCGCCTCGGCAATGGCCTGCTCGGTCTGGCGGGCCATCTCGTGCAGAATGCCGTCCTTGACCAGGGGTTCGAAACCGCCCGTATCCACCACCAGATAAGGCTTGCGGCCGAGACGGCCGTGGCCGTAGTGGCGGTCCCGGGTGAGGCCGGGCACGTCGGCGACGATGGCATCCCGGGAACGGGTCAGGCGGTTGAAGAGGGTGGACTTGCCGACGTTGGGCCGGCCCACCAGGACCAGGGTTGGCTTCATTGGACCTCGATCGCTTCCACGCGGCCGCCGGTGGTTTGCACCAGGACGGCCGTGCCCAGGGCCTGGGGGGCGGCCAGGACGGCCCTGCCGTCGGTGGCCTGGCGGGCGGCGAAGGCGCCATCCTCCCGGCTGAGGAAATGCACCACGCCCTCGCCATCGGCCACCACCACCATACCCCGCCGCACCATGGGGCCGGACACCCGTCGGTTGAGCAGCTTGTCCTGCTTCCAGATACTGGCGCCGGTACCCCGGTCGAGGGCATGGACGGCGCCCTTGTCGTCGGTGACGAAGAGATAGCGGCCATCCATGGCGAGGCCGGCGGCAGAGGAAAAGTCCCGGGCCCAGATGAGGGAGCCGGACTGCCCCAGGTCGAAACAGGCGACACGGCCTTGGAAGGCCACGGCGCACACCTGGCGCCCGTCGATGGCGGGCACCGAAACGATGTCGGCCACCCGGTCAAGTTCGGTCGTACCCTTGGGCAGGGCGACGGTTCCTTCCCACACGGGGGCGCCGTTGTTGAGGGTCAGCGCCACCAGCTTGCCGCCGGGGAACCCGATCAGCAGGAAGCGATCGGCGAAGACCGGGGGCGCCCAGCTGCGCAGCGACAGCGGTGGCGTCGCCCGCTGATAGACCCACTTGCGGCTGCCGTCGCCCGCGCCGAGGAGATAAACGCGGTTGTCGCCACTGCGCACCGCCACCCCCTGGTCGGAGACGGCCGGCGCCGCCAGGATCTCGCTGCTCACCTTGGCCTGCCAGAGGGGCTTGCCGTCGGTGGCGGCGAAGGCCAGGACGTCGCCCTTGGCGGTCCCTGCCACCACCAGCTTGCCGTCGCTGCCGACGCCGGCGGAAAGCGGCTGGCCGGCGTTGATGCGCCAGGCGACCTTGCCGTCGTCGATGCGGGCGATGGTGCCGTCGGCGCCGGCCACGAAGGCGGCGTCACCCGCCACCGCGGGCACGAAGACGTAGTTGCCAGCCTTACCCGCGTCCACCGACCAGCGCGCCTTGACTTCGACACTGGCCTTGATCGGAGTCAGTGGCGTCATCTTCGGGCCGGAACTGGAAAAGGGATTCAGGGAATCGACGGTTTCCGAAATGGTCGAGCAGCCGCTCACCAGCACGACCGTCAGGCCCCCCAGCATCAGCCCGCGCAGGGCGGTTCTCATGCGGCTTCTCCCAGGGCATCGAGTTTCTGCTGGACCACTTCGCGGTAGGGGCCGCCCTTGCCGTCGAGCTTGGCCAAGGCCGCCTGGTAGGCAGTCCGGGCCTCGGCCTTCTTGCCCTGGGCCGCCAGGATGTCGCCCTTCAACTCGGCGAAACGGGCGTCGAAGGCCGCCCCGTGCCCGGCGTCGAGTTGCTTGAGCGCCTCGTCGTAAGCCTGGCCGTCGAGAAGCACCGCCGCCAGGCGCAGGCGGGCGATGTCACGCAGTTCGTCGCGGCCGTGCTCGGCCACCCAGCCGAGCTGGGCCTGGGCGGTCTTGAGGTCGCCGGCATCGAAGGAGAGGCGGGCAGCAGCCAGGGCACCGAGGGCGGCGTAGGTGGTGGCGCCGAATTTTTCCGTCAGCTCGCCGGCGGCGGCCTTGGCGCGCTGACCATCCCGTGCCGCCACAGCCTGTTCCAGCACGCCGTACACGGCCGCTGCCTGGGCCGCCTGGCCGCGCTGGTACCAGTTCCAGCCCTGCCAGCCGACGACCCCCAGGGAAGCGGCGAGCACCACCCCGCTGATGAGGTTGCCGTACATCTTCCACCAGGTTTTCAGGGAGTCGATCTGTTCCTGTTCTTCAAGGTCGTAGTGGGCCATGCCGCTTATTCCTCTTCGTCCGAATCGATCAGTTGGCCGACGATGGCTTCGGCCAGTTCGTCGACCTTCATTTTCTTCTGCCCGGCGCCTTCCTCGCGCAGGGGCTTCAGCTGGGCTTCGCCGGTGGCGGCCTCGTCGTCGCCGATGACCACGGCGAACAGGGCGCCGCTGCCGTCGGCCTTCTTCATCTGCGACTTGAAGCTGCCGCCGCCGCAGTGCAGCAGCACGTTGAGGCCCTGGTCGCGCAGCCCTTCGGCGGCCCGGAAGGCGAGGCGGGAAGCGGCCTCGCCCTGATGCACGACGTAAACGTCGGGAGCCGGTGCCGCCGGCTCGCCGCCGGCGTCCTTGATGAGGGCGATGAGGCGCTCGACGCCCATGGCGAAGCCGCAGGCCGGCGCCGGCTTGCCGCCCAGCTGGCCGACCAGGCCGTCGTAGCGGCCGCCGGCGCAGACGGTGCCCTGGGCGCCGAGGCGGTCGGTGACCCACTCGAAGACCGTCAGGTTGTAGTAGTCGAGGCCCCGCACCAGGCGCGGGTTGATGGTGTAGGGGATGCCGGCGTCCTTGAGCACCCGCTGCACCCCTTCGAAGTGGGCGAGGGACCCTTCGCCCAGGTAGTCGATGAGCTTGGGCGCCGCGGCGCACAGGTCCTGCATCGCCGGGTTCTTGCTGTCGAGGATGCGCAGGGGATTGGTGTGCAGGCGCCGCTTGGCGTCTTCGTCCAGCAGTTCGGCGTGTTCCTCGAAATAGGCGATGAGGGCGGCCCGGTGCTGGGCCCGTTCCTCCGGCTGGCCGAGGCTGTTCAACTGCAACTCGATGCCGTCGAGGCCGAGGTCGGCCCACAGGCGGGCGCCCATGAGGATCATCTCGGCGTCGATGTCCGGCCCCGGGTAGCCGAGGGCCTCGACGCCGACCTGGTGGAACTGGCGGTAGCGGCCCTTCTGGGGCCGCTCGTGGCGGAACATCTGGCCCAGGTAGTAGAGCCGCTGGGGCTGCTGGGCGATGAGGTTGTGCTGGATGACGGCCCGCACGCAGCCGGCGGTACCCTCCGGGCGCAGCGTCAGGGGTTCGCCGTTGAGGCTGTCGGTGAAGGAGTACATCTCCTTTTCGACGATGTCGGTGACTTCGCCGATGGCCCGCTTGAAGAGCGGCGTCGGCTCGACGATGGGCAGGCGGATGGGGCGATAGCCGTAGGCCTTCAGCCAGGACCGCACGGTGTCCTCGAAGAGTTCCCAGAATTCGGCCTCGTCGGGGAGGATGTCGGGCATGCCGCGGACGGCTTGCAGGGTTTGGCTCATGCTTTCAGTTTCTTCGGATACTTGCGCTCGACGTAGCGCTCGATGATTTGCTTGAATTCGCCGGCGATGTTGTCGCCCTTCAAGGTGACCGTCTTCTCGCCGTCCTCGTAGACCGGCGCCGAGGGGGCTTCGCCGGTGCCGGGCAGGGAAATGCCGATGTTGGCGTGCTTGGATTCGCCGGGGCCGTTCACGATGCAGCCCATGACCGCCAGGGTCATGTTCTCGGCGCCGTCGTAACGCAGCTTCCACTCGGGCATGCGGGCGCGGACAAAATCCTGCACCTCGCCGGCCAGCTCCTGGAAGAAGGTGCTGGTGGTGCGCCCGCAACCCGGGCAAGCCGCCACCATCGGGGTGAAGGCCCGCAGGCCCATGGTCTGCAGAATTTCCTGGGCGACGATCACTTCCTGGCTGCGGGAGCCGCCCGGCTCCGGCGTCAGGGAAACGCGGATGGTGTCGCCGATGCCTTCCTGCAGCAGCACAGACAGCGCCGCGGTGGAAGCGACGATGCCCTTGGAGCCCATGCCGGCTTCGGTCAGCCCCAGGTGCAGGGCGTAATCGGCGCGGGCCGACAGCGAGCGGTAGATGGCGATCAGGTCCTGCACGCTCGACACCTTGCAGGAAAGGATGATCTTCTCCCCGGCCAGCCCCACCTCCTCCGCCTTGGCTGCCGACTCCAGGGCCGAGGCGACCATGGCGTGGCGCATGATCTCGGTGGCGTCCAGCGGCTCCGGGCGGCGGCTGTTCTCGTCCATGATGCGGGCCAGCAGGTCCTGGTCGAGGCTGCCCCAGTTGACGCCGATGCGCACCGGCTTGTCGTAGCGGCAGGCGAGTTCGACCATGCGGGCGAACTGCTCTTCCTTCTTCTTGCCGAAGCCGACGTTGCCCGGGTTGATGCGGTATTTGGCCAGGGCCTCGGCGCAGGCCGGCTCGTCGCTGAGCAGGCGATGGCCGTTATAGTGGAAATCGCCGATCAGCGGCACGGCATAGCCCATCTTGTCGAGATGGTCGCGGATCCTGGGCACGGCGGCGGCGGCCTCGGGCGTATTGACGGTGATGCGCACCAGTTCCGAGCCGGCCCGGGCCAGTTCGGCGGTCTGGAGGGCGGTGGCCAGGTAGTCGGCGGTATCGGTGTTGGTCATGGCCTGCACCACCACCGGGGCGGCGCCGCCCACCGTCACGTCGCCGATCCGGCAGGAGCGGGTCTTCTTGCGCTGCACGAGGCTCATCGGGTCAATCCAGGGTCAAACGGGCCACGTCACCGCGGGTGTGGGGCGCCAGATCCACGGGTTGGCCGCGCAATACCAGGCGCACGCCCGGGGCGTAGCCGACGACGATGGCGAAGGGTCCGCTGCCGTCGATCGCCTGCTCGCTGCCCGGCGTTCCGCGCTGTGCGAAGAGCACCTTGCCGGCGCCATCCCGCACCTCGACCCAGGATTCCTTGTCGAAGTGCAGCCGCAGCACCGGCGCCTCGGCAACGGGCATGGCTGCACCCGGCGGGGCGACGGCAGGCACCGCCGCCTCCGGCGCAGGCACCGCCTGGGGATTGAGGATCTGCTGCGGCGTCATGCCCGGCGGCAGCACCGGCTCGGGCTGTGTCGGTGCCGGAGACGCGGGCGGTGCCGGCCGGGCGAAGATTTCGGCGACCGATTTAACGGAGGACTGAAGATCGGCCAGCCCTCCCGGCATGAAAAAGTAGATGGCGAAGGCGATGACCACCAGGCCGACGCCAAAAAGCGCCACGGCATAGTCGCGTCGTTGGCCATGGGCGGAAGCCGGCATGGTGGCCGGCGTCGTTTCCGGCAGGTCGAGGCTGGGGGCAGCCGGCGCCAGGACGCTGTCCAGCTGGGCCATGAGGGCGGCGCCATCCACCTGCACCAGGCGGGCATAGTTGCGGACGAAGCCGCGGATGAAGGTGCTGCCGGGCAGGCCCTGCCAGTCACCGTTCTCCAGCGCCTCCACCTGGCGCACGCCGAGCTTGAGGACCTGGGCGACGTCGCCGACGCTCATGCCGCGGGCTTCGCGGGCCGCGCGAAGCTGGGCGCCGACGGACGGCATGGCGGGGAAGCCGGCCTCGCCCCCCTCTTCGGCAAGGATTTCCGCACTCATTCGAAATTGCCCTTGAGAAAATCCTGGTACTCGGCGGATTCGGGGTAACGGGAGCGCAACTGGGCCGCCAGACTGCTTTCCGCGTTGCGGTTGCCGAGCTTGCGCTCGACGCGCAAGGCCAGCCAGAGCGCATCGGGACCGGGAGGATCGGAAACCTTCAGGATGTCGGTGATGAGCCGGCGCGCCTCTTCCAGGTTGCCCTTGCGGTAGGTCAGGGTCGCCAGCTGGACCCGGGCCAGGAAGCCGCCCTCGCCCCCGAGGCGGATGGCGGTCTGCAGATAGCTGGCGGCGCCTTCGTAGTCGCCCGCCTTGAGGGCGCAGGTGCCGGCATTGGCGTAGGCGCGATCGGGCGTGGTGTACAAGGGGTTCTTCACCGCATTGAGGAAATGGGCGATGGATTGCCGCTCCCGCCCGGACTGGCAGAGGAACCAGCCGTAGTTGTTGCTGATTTCCGGATCGTTGGGCGCCAGGCTCATGGCACGACGGAAAACCCGCTCGGCTTCGTCGTTTTCCCTGAGGTAGGCGTGCACCAGGCCGAGGACCGTGTAGGCCGGGGCATAGCCGGAGTCGGCGGCGATGGCGACCTTGAGCTCCTCCAGGGCCACGGCCATATTGCCGGCCTGGAAGTACATGGACCCCAGTTCCGTATGGATCTTGGCCCGGCTGCGGGCATCGCTGCCATAGGCAGGCGCCTGGGAGGCCGGCGCCACCGCCGTCTGGGCGACGGCGGGAACGGCCATGGCGGCGAGCAGTGCCGCGAGGGCCAGCTTGCGTTTCAATTCACCCATCAGGGTCTGACCTCCTTTAGCGTGAAACTGCGCCCGGCTGTGCGCCGGGTCTTGTCGCGGACCTGCCCGGCCAGCTGGCCGCAGGCAGCGTCGATGTCGTCCCCCCGCGTCTTGCGCGTGGTGGTTACGATGCCGGCCGCCATGAGAATATCGGCGAAACGGCGCACCCGCTCCGCCGGGGAGCGCCGGAAGGGCGAACCCGGGAAGGGGTTGAAGGGAATCAGGTTGAACTTGCAGGGCACGGTCTTGACCAGCGCCAGCAGCTCGCGGGCGTGGGCGTCGCTGTCATTGATGCCGTCGAGCATCACGTACTCGAAGGTGATGAAGTCCCGCGGCGCCTTTTCCAGATAGCGGCGGCAGGCAGCCATCAGCTCGGCCAGGGGGTATTTCTGGTTGATCGGCACCAACTGGTCGCGCAGGGCATCGTTGGGCGCGTGCAGGGAGACGGCCAGGGCCACCGGGCATTCGTCGCGCAGGCGGTCCATGACCGGAACCAGGCCGGAGGTGGACACCGTTACCCGGCGGCGGGAAAGGCCGTAGGCGTTGTCGTCGAGCATCAGGCGCAGGGCGGTGACCGAGTTTTCGAAATTGGCCAGGGGCTCGCCCATGCCCATGAGGACGACGTTGGAGATGACCCGCTCGTCGCCATGGACGACGCCCAGGGCCTCGTTGGCCCGCCACAGCTGGCCGATGATCTCGGCCACGGTGAGGTTGCGGTTGAAGCCCTGCTTGCCGGTGGAACAGAAGGCACAATCGAGGGCGCAGCCGGCCTGGGTGGAGACGCACAGGGTGCCGCGGTCGTCCTCGGGGATGAAGACGGTCTCGACGGCGTTGCCGCCGCCGACGTCGATCAGGAACTTGCGGGTACCGTCGTCGGAGAGCTTGTCGGAAACGACGGCAGGGGGCGCCACGACCGCCTTCGCCTTGAGCTTGTCGCGCAGGCTCTTGGCGATGTCGGTCATGGCGTCGAAATCCGCCACCCCCGAACGATGCATCCAGCGCAGCACCTGGCGCGCCCGGAAGGGCTTTTCACCCTGCTCGGCGAACCAGGCGGTCAGGCCAGCGGCATCGAAATCGAGGAGATTGACGGTCATGCGGTTTCGGCTCAGCGGCCGCTGTAAGTGTTCATGCCCGGGAAGAAGAAGGCGACTTCCACGGCAGCGGTTTCGGGGGCGTCGGAGCCATGGACGGCATTGGCGTCGATGGATTCGGCGAAGTCGGCGCGGATGGTGCCCTTGTCGGCCTTCTTGGGGTCGGTGGCGCCCATCAGCTCGCGGTTCTTGGCGATGGCGTTCTCGCCTTCCAGGCACTGGATCATGACGGGGCCGGAGGTCATGAACTCGACCAGGTCCTTGAAGAAGGGACGCTCCTTGTGCACGGCGTAGAACTGGCCGGCTTCCTGGGCGGACAGCCAGGTCATGCGGGCGGCGATGATCTTGAGGCCGGCCGCTTCGAAACGGGAATAGATCTGGCCGATGACGTTCTTCTTGACGGCGTCCGGCTTGATGATGGAGAGGGTGCGCTCGATGGCCATGGGAAAGCTCCGAATTAACAGTGGTTTAGCAAAACTCTGTATTTTATCAGCTTTTCTCGATCGCCACCCCACGAAATAAGCTGGTGTGGCGAGGACTGCCCGGCAAAATGGCGGCCATGCGCCGGGCGAGCGCGGGGTCCCGTCCCGCCGCGCCCGGACGCGTGTTCGACGAGATCGGTCAACGCGCCGTAACGCAGGCCAGCTATCGTGCCTCCCTCTTTGTATTCAGGGACATCGACACCGTGGATGCCAGCGTAACGCTCGACCGGGAAGACGACGCCCCGGCCATCGATACCGAACTGCTCGACATCATCCGCCGCAAGCGCCTTCATCCCGTTTTTCAGCCGATCATGGATTTCCGGGCCCGGGCCTACATAGGCTTCGAAGGCCTCATTCGCGGCCCCGTGGGATCTCCCCTGCACACGCCCGGCGCGCTCTTCGCCGCCGCCCGGGCCATCGGCCGCGGGGCCGACCTGGAACATGCATGCCGCGAAACGATCCTGCGAGCCTTCGCCGGCTTGCGCCTGCCCGGCAAGTTGTTCCTCAACGTGACGCCTGGCTGCCTCAAGGACGAGCGCATGCTTAACGGGGCCACCCGCAACCTGCTGCTCGAGCTCAAGCTTTCCCCCGGCCGGATCGTCATCGAGCTGACGGAAAACCAGCAGATCACCGACATACCGGAGATCAATGCCATCCTGGCGATCTACCGTGCCCGGGGCTTTCAGATCGCCATCGACGATCTGGGGGAAGGCTTCGCCAACCTGCGCATGTGGTCTGAGGTGCGGCCCGACTTCGTCAAGATCGACCGCCACTTCATCCACGGCATTGCCGACGACCGCATGAAGTTCCATTTCGTGCGGGCCATGCAGGACATCGCCGAGATCAGCGCGGCCCAGATCGTCGCCGAAGGCATAGAGCGGGAAGAGGACTTCAATCTCCTGCGGGACATGGGCATCGCCTGCGGCCAGGGCTTCTTCCTTGCCAGGCCCGCGGCGGTTCCGCCCAGCCGGCCCACCACCCAGGCGATGGCCGCCCTCGAGAAGGCCCGCATCGCCCTCTCCCCGGTCGGCGCGCTGGGTGGCAAGCCGGTCACCGCCGAGGCCCTGCTGCGCCCCATCGAGCCGGTTTCGCCGGATACCCTCAACGAGCGCGTCATCGACCTCTTCAAGGCCGACGCCCAGCTCGACGTGCTGCCCGTGGTCCAGGACGGCAATCCCCTCGGTCTGATCAATCGCTACACCATCCTCGACCGCTTCGCCCGACCCTTCACCCATGAGCTGTTCGGTCGCCGCTCCTGCACCCAGTTCATGGACCCAGCCCCCATGGTGGTGGACCACCTGGCAACAGTCCAGGAAATCAGCCTTACCCTGGCCCGCTCGGAAAAACACCATCTGTTCGACGGCTTCATCATCACGGCCGGGGGCCGCTATCGGGGCGTCGGCAGCAGCCACGACCTGATGGCCATGATCACCGAGATGCAGATCAGCGCCGCCCGTTATTCCAACCCCCTCACCCACCTGCCCGGCAACGTGCCGATCAACGAGCATATCGACCGTCTCCTGGAAAATCGCGTCGATTTCGTCGCCTGCTACGCCGACATCGACAACTTCAAGCCCTACAACGACACCTTCGGCTACCGCGAGGGTGACGAAATCATCCAGGGCCTGAGCCGGCTGGTCCGCGAGCACTGCGACGCCCGTCTCGACTTCGTCGGCCATATAGGCGGCGACGACTTCTTCGTCCTGTTCCAGAGCCGGGACTGGGAGGTGCGCTGCCGCAACCTGGTCAGCCACTTCACCGCCTACATCGAAACCCTGCTGGGACCGTCAATCAAGGCCCAGGGCGGCTTCGTGGCCGATAATCGGCGCGGAGACGCGGTCCTCTTCCCGCCCCCCAGTCTTTCCATCGGCGCCGTCCGCATCGAGGGCAGCCAGTACGAATCCCACCGGGAAGTGTCGGCAGCGGCGGCTGCCGCCAAGAAGCATGCCAAGAAAATGGGTGGCGGCACCCTTTTCGTCGAACGCCGCCAGCTCCGCCTGGCCCACGGCAGCAGCGGCTGATCCGCCGCCGATCAGGATACTTTGAAGCGACCCAGGGCGCCGTGCAGGTTTTCCGATAGGTTCGACAGGCTCCGAACTTCCCGGTGAGTCGAACTGATGTCGGCAGCGGTGGCGGCGGCGATGTCTGCGACCACCTGCACGTGGCCGATGACGCCCCGCGACGCCTCGGCCTGCTGCTGGGTGGCCAGGGAGATTTCATCCATCATGCCGGCCACCGCCGCGACCGCCCCTTCGATATCCTGCAGCATGCCCCCTACATCCCGGGCAAAGCGAACGCCATGGGCAGAGGCGGCCCGGGTATTGTCCAGGGTCTGGCTGACGGCGCCGGTCTGCTGGTTGATGTCGAGAAGGATGGATTCGATGTCGCGGGTGGACACCTGGGTCCGCTCCGACAGTTTGCGCACCTCGTCGGCAACCACCGCAAACCCGCGGCCAGCCTCGCCGGCGCGGGCCGCTTCGATGGCGGCGTTGAGGGCCAGCAGGTTGGTCTGTTCGGCAATATCCTGGATGATCCGGCTGACACCGCTGATGCGCTGCACCGCCGCCTGCAGATCGCCCATCGCCGCCAGCGACCGGGCCACGTCGCCCTCCATGCCCAGCATCGCCACCACCGCCTTCTGGCCTGTCTCGTTGCCGCGCCGGACCGCCCGCCGGGTCTGCTCGAGGGCCCCTTCGACGCGCTCGGCGTTGGTGACGAGGCGTTCGATGAGAATCCCCAGCTCGTCGATGGTATCGCGGACCTGATCGACTTTCTCCGACTGGATGCGGGAGTTCTGATTGACCGCGTTGGTCATTTCATCCACCCGCTGGGAGGCGCGCTTGACCTCGGCGGAGACGTTGCCAACCTCACCCAGGATTTGGCCAAAACGGCCGATGAAGCCGTTGATGTGCGCCCCCACCTCGCCCAGTTCATCGCGCCCTTCCGGGAGACGGCTGCGCAGATCCCCCTCGTGGAGGACCCGGACCACCTCGGAGAATTCGCCGACCCGCCGCTTCAGGTGGCCGCCGAGGGCGAACTGGAAGGCCAGGATGAGCAACCCGGCCACGAAGAGCGGAAGGACGACCAGCCAGATCAGCCGGTCCACGGTATCGCGAAACTCCGCCTTGGCCGCTTCGGCTTCGCCCCCGCTGGCGGCGATCAGGCGGTCGATGTCAGCGGCCATGGGCTCCAGCAAGGTCTTGTAGATGGCATCGGGAATGCTCATGGCGTCCACCGGGCTCTGGGCGGCAATCCTGATGGCGCTCTCGAACTGGGTCAGGTAGGACTGCCAGCGGTCTTGCAGCCCGGCGATCTCCGCCCCCCTGGACCCGGCCGTGGCCGCCAACTCGGCCAGGAGGCCGCGGATGCGCTGATCCGCCGCCATGAGCTTGTCGTGGGACTCGACCGGCATGGGATCGATGCGTGAAGCCGCCAGGGCGACGGCCTTGATTTCCACCAACTGGTGGGCGCTGGCAGTTTTCTCTTGATAGCGACGGAAGGTGTCGTGCAGCGAGCCCAGGTTGGCAAGCGTGAAGGCGATGACACCAGCAAGCAGAATGGCAGTGGCAACGTTGATCCAGCGCAAGCGGCTGCGCAGGGAGGCGTTGAATGGAACCATGGAGCCCCTCCAGAATGGGAAGGGGCGAAGGATGCGGGAAGCAGATTACCGCCCTATGACTGCCCCCTGCGATCATCGGCGCGAAGCCGTCGGCCACGGGCGCCCCGGGCAAAAAAAAACGCGCCGCGGTTGCCCGCTGGCGCGCTCCGAACGCAAGTGCAGAGGAAAACTACATCATGCCCAGCGTCCTGGGCAGCCAGGTGGACATGGCCGGCCAGTAGGTGACGAGGCCGAGGAAGCAGAGCATGGAGAGCAGCCAGGGCCAGACCGCCACGGTCAGCTCGGTGATGCCCATCTTGGTGATGCCCGAGGCCACGTAGAGATTGAGGCCCACCGGCGGGTGGCACATGCCGACCTCCATGTTCACCACCATCAGGATGCCGAAGTGCACCGGGTCGATACCCAGCTTCACCGCCACCGGGAAGAGGATGGGGGCAAAGATCAGGACGATGGACGACGGCTCCATGAAGTTGCCGGCCAGCAGCAGGATGATATTGACTGCCAGCAGGAAGGTGATCACTCCCAGGCCATGGCCCAGCATCCAGTCGGCCAGGGCCTGGGGGATGTTCTCGTTGGTCATGATGAAGGAGAAGAGCACGGCGTTGGTGATGATGTAGAGCAGCATCGCCGACATGTTGGCCGAGTTGAGCAGCACCTTCGGCACGTCCTTCAGGCCCATGTCCCGGTAAACGAACACCGCCACGACGAAGGCGTAGACCGCGCTCATGGCTGCTGCTTCGGTGGGGGTGAAGATACCGGTGTAGATGCCGCCCATGACCACGACGATGAGGAGCAGGCCCCACACCGACTTGGCGAAGGCGTCCCAACGCTCCGTCCAGGTAGCCTTGGGCTGGCGCGGGTAATCGAATTTCTTGGCCCGGTACCAGGTGACGCCGCCCAGGGTGGCCGCCAGGGCGAGGCCGGGGATGACGCCGGCCATGAACAGCGCCCCCACCGAGGTGTTGGTGGCCACCGAGTACATCACCATGACGATGGACGGCGGGATCAGGATGCCCAGGGCGCCGGAGGTGGAGATGACGCCGGCCCCGAAGCGGTTGGGGAAGCCCGCCTTGACCATGGCCGGCAGCAGGATGGAGCCGATGGCCACCACCGTCGCCGGGCTGGAGCCGGACACCGCCGCGAACAGGGCGCAGGCCAGCACGCCGGCGAGGCCGAGGCCGCCGTACCAGTGGCCGACCATGGAGGTGGCGAAGTTGATCATCCGCTTGGCCACCCCGCCATGGGTGAGGAAGTTGCCGGCCAGGATGAAGAAGGGGATGGCCATGATCTCGAACTTCTCGATGCCGGTGAAGAGCTTCAGGGCCACCGACTCCAGGGGTACCTGGGTCATGGTGAACAGGAAGGTCAGCACGGTCAGGCCGAGGGAGATGGAAATGGGCATGCCGGTCAGCATGAGCACGGCCAGCAGGCCGAAAATCACCAGGGCGTTCATTGCTGGCCTCCTTCTTCGTTCTTGCGGCGTTCGTCGCCCTGCCGGCGCTCGTCGCCCGCGGGGGTGCCGGTGGCGTCGTGGCGGCGGTCCTCGCCGCTGCGCCGTTCGCCGAGGATGGGGTGCTTGAGGTCGCGCATGTGCAGGTTGTCGTCCATGGAATAGACGTCCACATCCACCGGCGGCGTTTCCTCTTCCAGGCCGTCCACATGGCCGTGATCGTGATGGGGCAGTTCGCCGGTACGGACGAAGGCCAGGCAGACCTGCAGGAAGCGCAGGCACATCAGGGACGACCCCAGCGGGATGGCGCTATAGACGACCCAGGTGGGCCATTCCAGGTCAGGGGTGATGGGCCCCTCGAAGAGATCTTCCCCCTGGATGCCGAAGAAATTGAAGATGGCGTAATGGGCGCCGTTTTCCCACACGAAGTGGGCGCCCAGGGTGGCGACGGTACCGGTGAACAGGGCACCGGCGAGCAGGCCGAAAATAATGAACTTGGTCCGGACGTTGTCGTCCAGCCGGTTGATGAGGACATCGACGCCGACGTGGATGCCGGTGCGCACGCCGTAGGCTGCGCCGAACTTGGCCATCCAGACGAACATGATGATGCACAGTTCCTGGGCCCAGCTGAAATTCAGGGTGAGCAGCCAGTCCTGCAGGCCGGGGATGTCGGCACTGGCCAGATAGCGGTGTGCCACCGCCACGAAGATGATGAGGGTCGCCGCTCCCATGAGGAAGGTGACCAGCAGTTCTTCGAGATGATTGAGCGCCTTGTTGATCATAGGACCCTCGCAACTCCACATGTTGGTGCGGAACCCGCCGGTCGCGCCGGCGGGTCCGTTTTATTGACTGGTGCCGATCACAGGGTGTTGGGATCGAAACCGGTCTCCTTGTACACGCCCTGGATGATGTCCTTGCCGATGCGGGATTCCATCTTCTGATGGACCGGCACCAGGGCCTTCTTGAAGGCCAGGCGCTCTTCCTTGGTGGGCACGTAGACCGCCGTCTTGCCGCTCTTCTTCACCGCCTCCAGATCATGGTCGTTCTGTTCCTTGGCGATCTTGTTGGCGTAGGCGGTGGCTTCCTTCATGGCCGTTTCCAGCTGGCCGCGGACGTCGGCGGGCAGGCCGTCCCAGAACTTCTTGTTGACGATGACCGCATAGCCCAGGTAGCCGTGGTCGGTGAGGGTCAGGTGCTTCTGCACCTCGTGCATCTTCTGGGTATAGAGGTTGGAGATGGGATTCTCGGTGCCATCCACGACGCCCGTCTGGAGGGCCTGGTAAACCTCGGAGAAGGCCATCACCTGCGGCAGGGCGCCGAGGGTGCGCATCTGCTCCTCGAGCACCTTGGAGGACTGGATGCGCATCTTCTTGCCCTTGAAGTCGGCCGGGGTCTTGAGCGGGGTGTTGGCGGAAAAGGACTTGAAGCCGTTGTCCCAGAAGGCCAGGCCGCGGATGCCCTTGGGCTCCAGCTTGGTCAGCAGTTGCTGGCCGACGGGACCCTGGGTGACCTTGTGCAGCTCGTTGTAGTCGTCAAAGATGTAGGGCAGGTCGAAGACCTCGAATTCCTTGACGCCCAGGGGGCCGAACTTGGCCAGGGAGGGGGCCAGCATCTGCACGGCGCCGAGCTGCAGGGCCTCCATCTCCTCCTTGTCCTTATAGAGGGTGGAGTTGGCGTAGACCTCGACCTTGACCTTGCCCTTGGTCAGCTCTTCCGCCTTCTTGGCGAAGAAATTGGCGGCCAGGCCCTTAGGGGTGTCCTGGGCCACCACGTGGCTGAACTTGATCACGATGGGCTGCTGGGCGAGGGCAGCGAAGGACAGGGCACCGAAAACCAGCCCCATCAACAGTTTGGATACCTTCATCTTCATCTCCTCCGGAAATAGACAATCTGGGGCCGTTACACGACGGCCTGGTTGAAGTATTACGAATTAGTTAACCGGCCTCTATTGTGGAAATCCACATGAAAACCGCCGGCCAGGCCGGCGGCATCCGGGAAACCGCGCCCGTTCAGTGGTGGGAAACCAGGGGCCGGGGGGCATGGGGGATGGGGGGCGCCGCGGCGTCGTCGAGAACCAGTTCGGGGCGCTCGGCCTCATCGGCGGTCTCCCCGTCGAGGACGGCCTGCAGCTTGTCGCTGTCGAGGGCCTTGCACCACTTGGCCACCACCAGGGTGGCGACGCTGTTGCCGACGAAGTTGGTCAGGGCCCGGGCTTCCGACATGAAGCGGTCGATACCGAGGATGAGCGCCAGGCCCGCCACCGGCACCGTGCCCACCGCCGACAGGGTGGCGGCGAGGACGATGAAGCCGCTGCCGGTGACGCCGGCGGCGCCCTTGGAGGTAAGCAGCAGGATGACCAGCAGGGTGATCTGGTGCTCCAGGTCGAGGGGCGTGTTGGTGGCCTGGGCGATGAACACGGCGGCCATGGTCAGGTAGATGGAAGTGCCGTCCAGGTTGAAGGAATAGCCGGTGGGTACCACCAGCCCGACCACCGATTTCTCGGCGCCGGCATTTTCCATCTTGGCCATCAGCCGCGGCAGGGCCGACTCGGAAGACGACGTGCCGAGCACCAGGAACAACTCTTCCTTGATGTACTTGATCAGCTTCCAGATGCTGAATCCGTGGGCGGCGGCAATGCTGCCCAGCACCCCGAAGACGAAGATGAGGCAGGTCAGGTAGAAGGCCCCCATCAGGCTGGCCAGTTGGGCGAGGCTGCCGACGCCGTGCTTGCCGATGGTGTAGGCCATGGCCCCGAAGGCGCCGATGGGCGCCACCTTCATGATGACGCCGACGATGCCGAAGAGGACGTGGGACAGCTTCTCGATCAGATCGAAGACCGGCTTGCCCCGTTCGCCGAAGGCATGCATGGCGTAGCCGAAGAGGATGGAGAAGAACAGCACCTGCAGCATGTCGCCCTTGGCGAAGGCATCCACCACGCTGGTGGGGATGATGTTCATCAGGAAATCCACCGTCGACTGCATCTGCCCCGGCTGGGCGTACTTGGCGATGCCCCTGGTGTCGAGGGTGGCGGCATCGACGTTCATGCCGGCGCCCGGTTGCCAGACATTGACGACGCAGAGCCCGATGATGAGGGCGATGGTGCTGACCACCTCGAAGTAGAGCACGGCGTAGCCACCGGTCTTGCCCACCTTCTTCATATCCTCCATGCCGGCGATGCCGACGACGATGGTGCAGAAGATGATGGGGGCGATGATCATCTTGATCAGCTTGATGAAGCCGTCCCCCAACGGCTTCATCGCCGCTCCGGTCTCGGGGTAGAAGTGCCCCAGGGCCACGCCGATGGCGATGGCCACCAGCACCTGGAAATAGAGACTCTTGAAGACTTTCCTGCCTGCCATGTCTGCCTCGCTCGCAATGGACTGCCCGGACAATCGGGCGTGGGCGGCAGTATGGCCAGCAGGTCCCGGGGCCACCATTGTGGATATCCGACTCGTGGAAACCCACAATGGCGGGCGGGGTAAAACCGTGGTGTAACATCGCTCCATGTCTTCCCCCCCCAAACTCCCGTCGGTGAATAGCAAGCGGGTGGGCTGGCTTCTGGCCCTGCCCAAGTTCGGCATCGTGCTGCTCCTGGTGGCCGTGCTGAGCCTTCTCTGGCTCCTGCACCGGAACGAGGTGGAAGAGGAGCGCTCCGCCCTCATCAAGGACGTCCTGTGGCTGGAACAGAACCTGCGCTTCCACCTGAACGGCGTCGAGGAACAACTGCAGCAGCTGGCCGTGGACCTGGGCGAGCAGGCCGACGGCCGCAAGCTGTTCCGCCTGCGCGCCGGCAACCTGCTGCGCAACAACCCCGACGTCAAGCAGATCCTCTGGCTGGACGAGCGCTGGACCCCCGTCGCAGCGCTGCCCGGCGCCACGCTGCCCGACCAGGAGCTGGAAGCCTTCGGCCCGTCGGTGCTGCAGAAGGCCTACGAAATCGCCGCCCGCCTGGGCAAACGGACCTACAGCGAAACCTTCCTGGTCGCCGGCAACCAGGCCTATTTCGCCGTGGTCGTCCCGGTTTATGCCGAAAGCCGCTTTTCCGGGGTCCTCGTCGGCGTCTATCCCGTCGGCGCCCTCCTCGACCAGCAGGTTCCCTGGTGGTTCACCGAGAAATACCAGGTGGTGGTGGTCGACGACAACGAAGTCCAGTACGGCGCCAAATCGAAGATCCAGGGCACTCCCAACCAGAGCTACGAAATTCCCTTCGATCCCCCAGGTTATGGCCTCAAGCTTCGGGTCACCAGCTACCAGAGCTCGGCCAACCCCCTGCAGCGCATACTCGCCGCCGCCATCGTCGTCCTGGCGGCGGGCGTCTTCTGGTCCCTGTGGGCGGTGCGCGACCTCATGCAGAAGCGCTCCCGGGCCGAAGAAGCCCTGCGCTCGGAGCACGCCTTCCGCAAGGCCATGGAGGACTCCCTCACCGTCGGCATGCGGGCCCGGGACCTTTCCGGCCGCATCATCTACGTCAACCCCGCCTTCTGCCGCATGACGGGATTCTCCGAGGACGACCTGGTCGGCGCCACCCCGCCCATGCCCTACTGGCCGCCGGAGCTGATCGAGGAAACCTACGCCGTCCACCGCGCCGTCATGGCCGGGGAAGCGCCCCCGGACGGCTTCGAGATCACCCTCATGCGCAAGAACGGCGAGCGCTTCCACGCCCTCATCTACGAAGCCCCCCTCATCGACGGCAACGGCCAGCACACCGGCTGGATGGGATCGGTCCTCGACGTCACCGAAAGAAAGCGTGCTGAAGAAATGGCCCGCCAGCAGCAGGAACAGCTCCAGTTCACCGCCCGCCTGGTAACCATGGGTGAGATGGCCTCCACCCTGGCCCACGAACTCAACCAGCCCCTGGCCGCCATCGCCAGCTACAACACCGGCTGCCTCAACCTCCTGGAGCACGGCGGCCTCGATCCCGCCGATCTGCGCCAGGCCCTGGAGAAGGTCGGCGTCCAGGCCCAGCGGGCGGGACGCATCATCCGCCGGGTCCATGACTTCGTCAGGAAGAGCGAACCCAAGCGCGCCCCCTGCCAGGTGGCAGAAGTCATCGACGACTGCCTCGGCTTCATCGAGGCCGACGCCAGGAAGCGCCAGGTCCACCTCGAACGGCATGTCGGCGACCTTCCCCCCGTGCTGGCCGACCGCCTGATGCTGGAACAGGTGCTCCTCAACCTGATCCGCAACGGCATGGACGCCATGGCCGAGACCGCGCCCGAACACCGGCTGCTCTCCGTTTCCGCCGTCGCCGACGGGAGCGAAATCGTCGTCCGCGTCGCCGACCAGGGCTGCGGCATTCCCCCGGAAGTCGCCAGCAAGCTGTTCACCGCCTTCTTCACCACCAAGGCCGAAGGCATGGGGGTCGGCCTGTCCATCTGCCGCTCCATCGTCGAATTCCACCGGGGCCGCCTGTGGGCCGACGCCAACCCGGATTCCGCCACCGGCAGCGGCACCCTGTTCACCTTCACCCTGCCCCTGGAGGCTCCATGACCACGCCCCTCGCCCATCTGGTCGACGACGACGAGGCCATCCGCGACGCCATCGCCTGGCTGCTCAAGTCCCGCGGCATCCCCAACACCGCCTACGCCGACGCCGAGTCCTTCCTCGCCGCCTGGACGCCGCAACTGGCCGGCTGCCTCGTCCTCGACATGCGCATGCCCGGCATGAGCGGCCTGGACCTCTTCGACGCCCTGCAGGGCAAGGGATCGAGACTGCCGGTCATCTTCCTCACCGGCCACGGCGACGTACCCCTGGCGGTGGGCGCCCTCAAGAAAGGCGCCTTCGACTTCTTCGAAAAACCCTTCAACGACAACGAACTGGCCAACCGCGTCCAGGAAGCCATGGAGCACGACGCCCACCAGCGGGAAGCCAGCGCCAGCGCCGATTCGGTCAACCACCGCCTGGCCTCCCTCACCACCCGTGAGCGCCAGATCATGGAACTGGTGCTCGCCGGCAAGTTCAACAAGGTCATCGCCGACGAACTCAACATCAGCATGCGCACCGTCGAAGTCCATCGCGCCAATCTTTTCGACAAGATGGGCGTGAAAACGGCCGTCGAACTTGCCAACCTGCTCAAGCCCGGACGCTGACCCCCTCGGGGCGCTGGCCCTTCCCTCCCTGCCGCTTTTTCGCTAGCATTCTCCGACACACACCTGCCGCCACTGCGGCGCGCACCACTTTCATCCGCATATTTCCCCCCATTTCACGAGGCATCCATGAGCGAGCACATCCATTACGTCACCGACGACACCTTCGAATCCGAGGTGCTGCAATCGCAGCAGCCGGTTCTGGTCGACTACTGGGCCGAATGGTGCGGCCCCTGCAAGATGATCGCCCCCATCCTCGACGAAGTGGCCGCCGAATACGCCGGCAAGCTCAAGGTCGCCAAGCTCAACATCGACGACAACCAGGCCACCCCTGCCAAGTTCGGCATCCGCGGCATCCCGACCCTCATGCTGTTCAAGAACGGCAACGTCGAAGCCACCAAGGTCGGCGCCCTCTCCAAGTCCCAGCTCGCTGCCTTCATTGACAGCAACCTGTAATCGCCGTACCCTGCGAGCCTGAACGCGCGTTCTGCGCCTTCAGGCTCCCATCCCCCCTTCAAAACAATCTGCGCCCCCGGGCCACCCGGCCCCACCCCTTTCCGGGGCGCCACGCATACCCATAATGCAACTTTCCGAACTCAAGACCTTGCACGTCAGCAAGCTGCTGGACATGGCGACCGAACTCGGCATCGAAGGCGCCAACCGCATGCGCAAGCAGGAGCTGATCTACGCCATCCTCAAGGGCATGGCCAAGAACGGCGAAACCATCCACGGCGACGGCACCCTGGAAGTGCTGCCCGACGGCTTCGGCTTCCTCCGCTCCGCCGACACCTCCTACCTCGCCAACCCGGACGACATCTACGTCTCCCCCTCCCAGATCCGCCGCTTCAACCTGCGCACCGGCGACACCATCGAGGGCGAAATCCGCATGCCCAAGGACGGCGAGCGCTACGTCGCCCTGACCAAGCTGGACAGCATCAACGGTTTCCTGCCAGAAGCCAACAAGAACAAGATCATGTTCGAGAACCTGACGCCGTTGCACCCGACGCGTCATCTCAAGCTCGAACGGGAAATCAAGTCCGACGAAAACATCACCAGCCGCGTCATCGACATGATCGCCCCCATCGGCGCCGGCCAGCGCGGCCTGCTGGTGGCGCCGCCGAAATCCGGCAAGACGGTGATGCTGCAGAACATCGCCCACGCCATTACCGCCAACCACCCCGACGTCGTCCTCATCGTCCTGCTCATCGACGAGCGCCCGGAAGAAGTCACCGAGATGACCCGCACCGTCAAGGGCGAGGTCGTCGCCTCCACCTTCGACGAACCCGCCACCCGCCACGTCGCCGTGGCCGAGATGGTCATCGAGAAGGCCAAGCGCCTGGTCGAGCACAAGAAGGACGTGGTCATCCTGCTCGACTCCATCACCCGGCTGGCCCGCGCCTACAACACCGTGCTGCCGGCCTCCGGCAAGGTGCTGACCGGCGGCGTCGACGCCAACGCCCTGCAGAAGCCCAAGCGCTTCTTCGGCGCCGCCCGCAACATCGAGGAAGGCGGCTCCCTGACCATCATCGCCACGGCCCTGATCGACACCGGCTCCCGCATGGACGAGGTGATCTACGAGGAATTCAAGGGCACCGGCAACTCCGAAATCCATCTCGACCGCCGCATGGCGGAGAAGCGCATGTACCCGGCCATCAACGTCAACCGCTCCGGCACCCGCCGCGAGGAACTGCTGTTGAAGCCCGACGTGCTGCAGAAGATGTGGGTGCTGCGCAAACTCTGCTACCCGATGGACGACCTCGAAGCCATGGAATTCCTGCTCGACAAGGTCAAGTCCACCAAGGGGAATGCGGAGTTCTTCGACGCCATGCGCCGCGGCTGAGGACACCCGAAATCACTTGCAACCGCGTGATTATTCGAGGATAATCTTGCGTTTCCCAGATCGGCCACATCCGCCGGTCGCTTGACTAAAGGACTGAACATGAAAGCCGGTATCCACCCCGAATACGCCGAAATCCAGGTGACCTGCTCCTGCGGCAACACCTTCACCACCCGTTCCACCATGAAGAAGGCCCTGCACGTGGAAGTCTGCTCCGCCTGCCACCCCTTCTACACCGGCAAGCAGAAGATCGTCGACACCGCCGGCCGGGTCGAGAAGTTCAACCAGAAGTTCGGCAGCATGCGCGGCAAGGCCGCCTGATCCGCCGACCGGGTCCTGTGAAAAGGCAGCCGCGTGGCTGCCTTTTTCGTTTCCAGCCCATGCCCGATCTCCTCGCCCTCCTCCGCCGCGGCCTGCGCCTACCCCCTTCGGGATGGGCGCTGGCCGGCATGCTGACCTTCTACGTGGTCGCCGGCCTCTTCGGCCGCGACCCCTGGAAGGGCGAGGACGCCATCCACCTCGGCACCGCCTGGCACGTCCTCACCTACGGCGACTGGCTGTCCCCCGACCTCGCCGGCCGCCCCTTCAACGAGCCGCCGCTCTACTACTGGAGCGCCGCCCTGACCGGCAAGGTCTTCGGCTGGCTGCTGCCCCTGCACGACGCCATGCGCCTGGCCAGCGGCCTGTGGGTGGCCCTGGCGCTCACCGGCATCTACTACGCCGGGCGCGAGTTGTATGGCCAGGAATCCGCCGCCGCCAGCCCCATGCTCCTGGCCGGATCGGCGGGGCTGCTCATCCACGCCCACGACGCCCAGCCCATGCTCGTCGCGCTCGCGGCCTACGGCGGCGCCATCGGCGCCTGGGCCATCATGGTGCGCAAGCCCCGCCTGGGGGGCCTGTTCTACGGCGTCGCCGTTGCCGGTTGCCTGCTCGGCACCGGCATCGCCCCCACCCTGCCGCTCCTGGCCGCGGCCCCCGTCGCCGTCGTCCTCAGCGACGACCGTCGGCGCACCCTGCGCACCCTGGCCATCGGCCTCACCGTAGCCACCCTCCTGGCCGCCCCCTGGATCGCCATCCTCGCAGTGGCCGAGCCCGAGCGCCTGGCGGGCTGGCTGGGTGCCGAACGTACCCAGCTGACGGCCGGCATCAACCCCTTCCTGGCCGTGGCCAGCTACCTGGCCCACCTGCCCTGGTTCGCCTTCCCGGTCCTGCCCCTGGCCGGCTGGGCCCTATGGACCCGCCGCCGCGCCCTGGGCGAGCGCCCCCAGCGCCTGCCCCTGATCGTCCTCGGGCTGACGCTGATCATGCTCGCGATTTCCTACAAGCCCCGGGAAATCCCGGCCCTGCTCCTGCTGCCGCCGCTGGCGCTGCTCGCCACCCCCGGCGCCCTCAGCCTGCGCCGGGGTGCAGCCAATGCTTTCGATTCCTTCGCCATGCTGACCTTCACCTTCTTCGCCGGGCTGGTCTGGCTGGCCTGGTCGGCCATGGTCATGGGCTGGCCGGAAAAGCTGGCCCACCGGGTGGTGGTGTTGCGCCCCGGCTTCGCCGGCCACCTGGAGCCCGTTGCCGTGGGCATCGCCCTCACCGCCACCCTCTGGTGGCTGTGGCTCATCGTCACGGCGCCCCGCTCGCCCTACCGCAGCCTGACCCACTGGACCATGGGCTTCACCACCTTCTGGTTGCTCGCCATCGCCCTCCTCCTGCCCTGGTTCGATTACGGCAAGAGCTACCGCCCGGTGGCCCAGGCCGTCGCTGCCAAGCTGCCCCAGGGGCACGGCTGTATCGCCGAACGTGACCTCACCGACACCCAGCGGGCGTCGCTGGCCTATTTCGTCGGCATCGAGCCCCTGTCGGCCAAGACCGCCGACGGCCGCCGCTGCGACTGGGTGCTGGTGCAGGGGGACACCCGCCAGGAACTGGCACCGCCACCGGGGGAATGGAATCGCGTCTGGGAGGGCAGCCGTCCCGGCGAGCGCCGCGAGAAATTCCGCCTTTACCGGCGGGAAGGCTGAGGCGCGGCGGTCAGACTTTCAGGAAGTGCTCGCGGTAGTACTTGAGTTCGTCGATGGACTCGTAGATGTCGGCCAGCGCGGTGTGCTTGCTCTTCTTCTTGAAGCCCTTGGCCACTTCCGGGGTCCATCGCTTGCACAGTTCCTTCAGGGTGCTCACGTCCAAATTGCGGTAGTGGAAGAAGGCCTCCAGTTCCGGCATGTGGCGGGCCATGAAGCGGCGGTCCTGGCAGATGGAATTGCCGCACATGGGCGAATGCCCGGGCAGGGAATGGCGCTTGAGGAATTCCAGGGCCTCGGCGGCGACGGCGGCCTCGTCCAGGGTGGACGTCTTGACCCGGTCGATGAGTCCGGAACGTCCGTGGGTTTTCTGGTTCCAATCGTCCATGGCGGCCAGCGTCTCGTCGCTCTGGTGCACCGCCCATACCGGGGACTCGGCGACCAGTTGGAGATGCTCGTCGGTGACCACCATGGCCAGTTCGATGATGCGGTCGCCATCGGGGTTGAGACCGGTCATTTCCATGTCCAGCCAGACGAGGTTGTGTGCGTTGCCTGCCATATAATTGCCCGAAACTTTAAAGCCGATATTTTCTCACAGCTCCATGGCCTCCAGCTTTTCCCTTCTCTTCCTCGCCGCCCTCGTCGCCACCCTGGCCTTCCGCCTGTGGCTCTCGGGACGGCAGATCGCCCATGTCGCCGCCCACCGCGACCAGGTGCCCGCCCTTTTCGCCGACCGCATCCCCCTGGCGGCCCACCAGAAGGCGGCCGACTACACGGTGACCCGCACCCGCTTCGGCCGCGGCTTCGCCGTCGCCCATGCCGCCCTGCTGCTGGCGCTGACCCTGGGCGGCGGCCTCGCCGCCCTCGACGCCTTCTGGCAGCCGCGCCTCGACGGCCTGTGGTATGGCGTCGCCCTCATCGGCAGCGTGGCCTTCATCTCCGGGCTGGTGGATCTTCCCTTCGACCTCTATCGCCAGTTCGTCATCGAGGAGCGCTTCGGCTTCAACCGCATGACCCCCGGGCTGTTCTTCGCCGACCTGGCCAAACAGACGCTGCTGGCGGTACTCATCGGCACCCCCGTGCTGCTGGCCGTCCTCTGGCTCATGGCGGCCATGGGCAGCCAATGGTGGCTCTACGTCTGGCTGTTCTGGTGCGGTTTCAACCTGGCCCTCATGTTCGTGTATCCGACGTGGATCGCCCCCCTCTTCAACAAGTTCTCGCCCCTTGCCGAGGGTGAGATGAAGTCGCGCATCGAAGCCCTGCTCGGACGCTGCGGCTTCCGTTCCAGCGGCCTCTTCGTCATGGACGGCTCGAAACGCTCCAGCCACGGCAACGCCTACTTCACCGGCTTCGGCAACAACAAGCGCATCGTCTTCTTCGACACCCTGCTCTCGCGCCTCCAGCCTGCCGAGATCGAGGCGGTGCTGGCCCATGAACTGGGCCACTTCCGGCGCCGCCACGTCATCAAGCACATCGCCCTGTCCTTCGCCCTGGCGCTCCTCCTCCTCTGGGTTCTCGGCCAGCTCATCGGCGCCCCCTGGTTCTACGCCGGCCTGGGCGTTCCCGGCGAAGGCACCACGGCGCTGGCGCTGATCCTCTTCTTCCTGGTCATGCCGGTCTTCACCTTCCCCTTCCGGCCCTTGCAGAGCCTCCTTTCCCGCCGCCACGAATTCGAGGCCGACGCCTACGCCGCCGAACACGCCAGTGCCGACGACCTGGTGCGGGCCCTGGTCAAGCTCTACGAGGACAATGCCTCCACCCTGACGCCGGACCCGGTGCACTCGGCCTTCTACGACTCCCACCCGCCGGCCGCCCAGCGCATCGACCACCTGCGGCGCCTGCAATCCGCCTAGACCATGCCCCGCACCGCCCTGCTCCTCGCCCTCCTGCCAGCCGCCGCCCTGGCGGCCCCGCCCTGGGGCAACGCCGATCCGGCGGCCGGCAAGGTGCTCCACGACAAGGCCGGCTGTCCCACCTGCCACGTCCGCATGTACGGGGGCGATGGCTCAAAAATGTATACGCGGGACGGCCGCATGCTCTCCACGCAACTCGAACTGCTGCAGCGGGTCGCCACCTGCGCCACCCAGACCAAAGCCGGCTGGTTCCCGGAAGAGGAAGCCGCCGTCGCCGCCTGGCTCAACCAGCAGTTCTACCATTTCGACCAATGACCGCCACCGAAATCGCCGCCGCGGTGGACCGCCTGCCGGCCCCATGAGCGAGCGGGGCCGCGTCATCGCCGCCCATGGCCGGCAATACGTCGTCGAGCGGGACGACGGCTCCTCCCTGCCCTGCTTTCCCCGGGGCAAGAAAAGCGAAGTGGCCTGCGGCGACTGGGTGGATTTCGCGCCGACGGGCGCCGACCAGGGAGTCATCGAGGCCATCGCTCCCCGCCGCAGCCTTCTCTACCGCTCCAACGAGATCCGCCAGAAACTCATCGCCGCCAACGTGGACCAGATTGTCCTGGTGGTGGCCACGGAGCCCGGCTTTTCCGACGAACTGGTCAGCCGCGCCATCGCCGCCGCCGAGAGCGAGGACATCGCCATCCTCATCGTCCTCAACAAGTGCGATCTGGCTGCGGGCCTGCCCGCCGCCCGGGAACGCCTGGCCGTCTTCGCTGCCCTCGGCTACCCGGTCCTCGAACTGTGCGCCCGGGACCACGCCGAAGACCTGCGCCCCTGGCTCCGGGGCAAGACCAGCGTCCTCGTCGGCCAGTCGGGCATGGGCAAATCCACCCTGGTCAATGCCCTGATGCCCGAAGCCGGCGCCGCCACCCGCGAAATCTCGGCGGCCCTGGATTCCGGCAAGCACACCACCACCCACGCCTGCCTCTACCACCTGGACGCCGACAGCCACCTCATCGACTCCCCCGGCCTGCAGGAATTCGGCCTCGGCCACCTGGACCGCCACGAGGTCGAGCACGCCTTCCGCGAGTTGCGTCCCCTCCTCGGCCGCTGCCGCTTCCGCGACTGCCGCCATGACCGGGAGCCGGACTGCGCCGTGCGCGCCGCCCTCCAGGATGGCGGCATAGACGGGCGTCGCCTGGCGGCCTATCATCGGATCGTGGCCGAGCTCGCCTGACCGGCACCGCCCCCAACCGGAGGAACCGCCATGCGCCTGGATAACTCCCGCGACAGCGACAACGTCGAAGACCGCCGCGGCGGCGGCCTGCCCATCGGCGGGCGTGGCATCGGCATCGGCACCATCGNNGGCCTGCGGCGCCGGCCAGGCGGCCATGGGACCCTTCTACTGCCCCGGCGACCACAAGGTCTATATCGACCTGGCCTTCTACCGGGACCTGCGGGAGCGTTTCCACGCCCCCGGCCAGTTCGCCCAAGCCTATGTCATCGCCCACGAGGTGGGACACCACGTGCAAAACCTGCTGGGCACCTCGGCCAAGGTCCAGTCGGCCCGCCAGCGAGCCCGCAACGAGGCGGAGGCCAATGCACTCTCAGTGAGGCTCGAGCTGCAGGCCGACTGCTATGCCGGGGTCTGGGCCAAGCGCACCGACTCCGCCAAGGGCATCCTGGAACCCGGGGAACTGGAGCAGGCTCTCGTCGCCGCCGCCGCCATCGGCGACGACCGCCTGCAGAAGCAGGCGCGCGGCATGGCCGTCCCGGAAACCTTCACCCACGGCACGTCCGAGCAGCGGGTGCGCTGGTTCCGCCAGGGTTTCGAGAGCGCCGATCCGCGCCAGTGCGACACCTTCCGCACCAAGCAGCTTTAGCCGTCGATTGCCGCAGGATACCCCGTAGCCAAGGGAGTTGTTCCCCGGCGTGGGAAATCATGGATAATACGAAAGTAATAGCCACTTATCCTGCCGCGCCCTTTCCATGTCATCCCACTCGGCGGCCCCCCTGGCCGGCCTGCTCGCCGGTTCCGACAGCGTGGTTCCCGCGACGATGTCGGTCGCCGGCATGCTGGCGCACATGGCCGCCGTGGGCTGCGACGCGCTGGCGGTGGTCGATGCCGATGGCCGTTGCCTGGGCGCAGTCAGCCTCCGCCAGTTGCAGGCAGCCGGCGCCGAGGCTCCCGCCAGCCTTTCCGTCGCTGGCCACGAGCGCGTCGCCGCCGCCTTTCGCCGCAGCCCGGTCGCCATCTCCATCACCGACGCCGAAACCGGGCGCTTCGTCGAGATCAGCGACCGTCACGTGGAAACCTTCGGCTGGCGCCGGGAAGAACTGCTCGGCCGCACCGCCCTGGAAGTGGGCCTGTGGTCCGGCCCCGGGCCCCGCGGCGACTGGCTCAACTCCCTCAAGGCGACCGGGCGCAGCGAGGGGTTCCGCACGGTCATGCACGACTGCCGTGGCGATCCGCACTGGGTCAGCATTTCGGCCGAACTCGTCGACCTGGGCGGGCGCGCCCACGCGTTGACCTATATCCAGGATCTGACGGCCCGCCACCTTTCCGACATGGCCTTCAAGGAAAGCGAGCAGCGCTTCCAGTCCCTCTTCGCCAACATGTGGGAAGGGGTCGCCCTCCACGAATGGATTCGCGACGCCGCCGGCAGGCCGGTCGACTACCGCATCATCGACTGCAACCCCCGCTTCGAGGCCATTTTCGGCATCCCGCGCAGCTCGGCCATCGGCAAGCCCGCCACGGAGGTCTATGGTGCCGGATCGGCACCTTTCCTCGACGACTACCTCCAGGTGGCCGCCGCTGGCCGCCCCCGACGGCTGGCGCGTTTCCACGCCCCGCTCCGGCGCCGTTTCGCAATATCGGTAGTGCCCTGGCAGGACGGCTTCGCCGCCATTTTCGCCGACACCGCCGAAGCGCAGGAGGGCGAAGCGTGAGTCCGGCAGGGCCGGCCGGGAACCGCTTCCGAATTCGGACGATACCCTGCCGCTGCCGAGTTGCCGGCATCGATCCTCAGTTTTTCCGCAGCCTGTCCGATAACAAGTGTTGTCGCACTGCGGAGCCTGCCATGAAGATCGCCACCACCCACCTGGAACTTGCCGCCACCCATGTGGCAACCCGCCGCCACGAAGCGCGGGAATCGCTGCGAACCTGGGCCGGAGAGCCGCCAAACCCCGCCAGCGCCCCCCGGGAGAGTGTGCAATTTTCCCCGGCAGCGCTGGCTGCCGAGGCTTCCGCGGCCACCGGGCCGGAAGGGGTTGCCGACGATGAAGGCCACAGCGCAGGCGACCCGCGCCTGACCCTGATCCGCACACTCATCGAGATGCTGACGGGGCGCCCGGTGACCGTCTTCGATGCGGCTGAATTGGCGCCGGATTCCCCCGCCGTCGATCTGGCCGTCCCGCCCTCGGCCGGTCAGCCGGCGGCGGGATTCAGCCTGGAATACGACCGCCACGAATCCCTGGACGAGAGCGAGCGGACGGAATTCAGCGCCAGCGGCACGGTGCAGACGGCCGACGGCAAGAGCATCGCCTTCTCCGTCGACCTGGTCATGGCCCGAGCCTTCCACGCCGAGAGCGATGTCAGCCTGCGCCTGGGCGAGGCGGCCCGGCGCAAGGATCCACTGGTCGTCAATTTTGGCGGCAATGCCGCCAGCCTCACCGATACGCGCTTTGCCTTCGATCTCGACGGCGACGGCACGACGGAAGCGATACCCTTCGTCACCGCCGGCAGCGGTTTCCTGTTCCTCGACCGCAATGGCGACGGCCGTGCCACCGACGGCGGCGAACTCTTCGGCACGAAGAGCGGAGACGGGTTCGCCGATCTCGCCGCCTTCGATGATGACGGCAACGGCTGGATCGACGAGGGGGACGCGGTTTTCTCCCGTCTCCAGGTGTGGAGCCGCGACGGCGCGGGGGCCGACCGCTATCGTTCCATGCAGGATGCGGGTGTCGGCGCCATCGGCCTGGCCCGCGTCGCCACCCCGTTCGAGCTCCGGGATGCCCGGAACGCCAGCTTGGGCGCGGTCCGCAGCAGCGGAATCCTTTTGCGGGAAAGCGGCGACGCTGGCACAATCCAGCAAATCGACTTAACCGCCTGACAGCGTATCGGGCGGCCTTGTGAGGGGAGTGAATAAAAATGCTTCGGTTGCGTGACTGGAAAATCTGGATTCGCCTGACTGCCGCCATCTGGCTGGTCCTCGTCGTCGCCTGGGCGGGCACGATCATCTGGGCGAGCCAGGTCAACCGCGAGACGGCCATCCGGCAGGCCCAGGATTTCGCAGGCAGCATCCACGAAATGACCATGGCTGGCCTCACCGGCATGATGATCACCGGCACCGTCGGCCAGCGAGAGGTCTTCCTCGACCAGATCAAGCAGCTCTCCATCATCAAGGATCTGCACGTGGCCCGCGGCGAGGCCGTAGCCAAACTGTTCGGCCCCGACACCAAGGAAAAGCGGGCGCTGGATGCCGTCGAGAAACAGGTAATGGCCAGCGGCACTCCCTTCGTGGCGGTCCAGCGGGAAGGCAGCAGTTCCTACCTGCACGTAGTCAATCCCACCAAGGCCAGCAAGAACTACCTGGGCAAGGACTGCATCGCCTGCCACCAGGTACCCGAAGGAACCGTCCTCGGCGTGGTCAGCATGAAGGTTTCCCTCGATTCCGTGGAAGCGGATGTCGACGCCTTCCGCATCAAGATCGCCGGCGCCGCCCTGCTGGTCATCGGCGTCCTGCTGGTGGTCATCTACCTGCTGACCCGCCATTTCGTCACCGGCCCCCTCGACAACCTGCGCCAGGGCCTGGAAGACATCGCCCGCGGCGAGGGCGACCTCACCCGCCGCCTGACCGTGCGTGGGCAGGACGAGATCGGCCAGGCCGCCGCCGTCTTCAACGAGATGATGGAGAACTTCAGCCGCCTGGTGCGGCAGGTGCGGGACGCCGCCGGCCAGGTTTCCGCCAAGGTTGCATCCCTTTCCGAGAGTGCCGACCGGGTGGCGCGCAGTTCCCACCAGCAGGATCAGAAATCGGGCCTCGCCGCCTCCGCCGTCGAGCAACTGGTGGACAGCATCTCGTCCATCGCCAAGAGCGCCGAACACGTCCAGCAGCAGTCCCAGGAAAGCCTTGCCCGGGCCCAGGAAGGCAGCCGCAACCTCAATACCCTGCTGCAGGAAATGGGCATCGTCGAAAAGGCGGTCAAGGAAATGGCCGAGTCGGTCAACCATTTCGTCCGCAATACCGAATCGATCACCTCCATGACCCGCGAGGTCAAGGATATCGCCGAGCAGACCAACCTGCTGGCGCTCAACGCCGCCATCGAGGCGGCCCGTGCCGGCGAGCAGGGCCGCGGTTTTGCCGTGGTCGCCGACGAGGTGAGGAAGCTTGCCGAGAAATCGTCGCGGGCCGCCGGGGAAATCGACGCCATCACCGCCACCATCAGCAACCAGTCGGTGGCGGTGCGCCGCACCATCGAGGAAGGTCTCGACCACCTGGCCAGCAGTCAGGCCGCCGTCACCACGGTTGCCAGCGTGCTGCAGGCCACCAACGGCTCGGTCACCGAGGTCGGTCACGGCCTCGATACCATCGCCGAAGCCACCGAACAGCAACGTCGGGTTTCCGGCGAGGTAGAGACGAGCATCGAAGCCATCGCCGGCATGGCCCGGGACAACACCGGCAGCGTCGAACAGACCGCCGGCGCCGCCCACGACCTGAAAAACCTGGCCGACGGCCTGCAGGGCATGGTGGGGCGCTTCAAGGTCTGACGCCCGCGGCCGCTGCGGCGGCCGCCGCCGGTCAGAGCGGCGTCAGTTCCAGGTCGAGGCCGGCTCCCGGCCCCGAGCGCGTCATTCCGGTCAGGGAACTGATGCCGGCATCGACGGCGGGAGCCCCCAGGGAAGCGGCGATCTGGTTGACCTTGCGCATGCGGTCGATCATGCAGGCGATGAGGGCGTTGCGCATGCGCTCATGCAGCTCCTCCGACGACAGGGCCAGGGCCGAGGCGCTGATTTCCAGGAACAGCGCACGCTCCAGGGTCACCACCGTGGCGTGGCGCTTGTTGTTGGTGGGGTGCAGGTAGCCGATCTCGCCGATCACCTCCCCCGCCCCCAGCCGGCAGATCGCCTTGCCGGCCACCGACACCTCGACGAAGCCCGACACCAGGATACCGAAGAGCTGGTTGCTCTCCCCCTCGCGGATGATCGCCACCCCCGGCTGCACCTCCCGCCACACGGCGACACGCAGGATCTCCCACAGCTCGATGTTTTCGAACTCGGTGAAGAAGGTCAGCTTGCGCAGCATCTCGAAGTGGGTGGTGTCCTGCACCGTATCGTCTTCTTCGACGATCTTGTAGCGGACGGCGGAAAGGTCCTTGGCGAACTCGGCGCCGTTCTTGTAACGGCTGTAGAGGTCCTTTTCCAGGGCCTTCTTGATGATGCCATTGAGGGCCGGCGGCAGGTTGGGGTTCAGTGCCGTGACGTCCGGCGCGTCGGTATTGATGATCTTGTAGATGAGGGTCGCCTGGTTGTTGGCGCGGAAGGGCAGGCGCCCGGTGAGCAACTGGAAGAGGACGACGCCCAGGGAATAGAGGTCGGTCTTCTGGTTCAGCGCGTAGCCCTTGATCTGCTCCGGGGACATGTAGGCCGGCGAACCCACCCCCATGATGAACGTCGAGTCCCGGTCCATGTCCTTCTGCAGGTTGAGCGCCAGGCCGAAGTCGGCGATCTTGGCGTCCTCGTCGCCGGTGACCATGATGTTGGCCGGCTTGATGTCCCGGTGGATGACCCCCTGCCGATAGGCATGATCCAGGGCCAGGCAGCACTTGAAGATGATGCCGATGGCCCGGTGCAGGGGCAGCAGGCGGTCTATGCGGCAGAATTTCTCCAGGGAATCGCCATCGACGTATTCCATGGCCAGATAGGCGTAATCGTCCTCCACCACGGCATCGTAGATCTTGACGATATTGGGGTGGTCGAGGCGCCCGGCAGTGACGCCCTCGGTCTGGAACAACTTGCGCAGGCGCCGCGACATGGCGGCGTTGTCGCTGCCAAAGCGGACCAGCTTGACCGCCACCTGGCGGTCGCCGTCGGGATCGTCGCACAGGTAGACGGTGGCCGTGGCGCCCTTGCCCAGCTCCTTTACCACCCGATATTTGCCGATGTTTTCCATGCCCCCGCCGCCGCTGATTTTCGTTTCATCGTAGCACGGTTGAAAAAGCTGCAACATGGGCCTTGAAATCAAAAAATCAGCCCATACATGTTTTTCCAGTTTTTCCGGAGACCCATCCATGTCCAACGAACAAGAATCCCAGGAACCCCTCCTGGGCGCCGAACCTGCCCCTCCCTCCCCCGCCCCGGAAGAAGCCGCCGCGCCGGCGGTGGATGCCGTGCCCAGCCTGGAGGAGCAACTGCGCCAGATGGAGCTGAAGGTGGCCGAGCACCACGATGCCTGGCTGCGGGCCAAGGCAGAGGCCGAGAATGTTCGCCGCCGCGCCCAGGACGACATCAGCAAGGCCCACAAATTCGCCGTCGAGAAATTCGCCGGCGAACTGCTGGCGGTGAAGGACAGCCTGGAAGCCGCCCTGGCCACCCAGGAGCAGACGGTGGAGAGCTTCCGCGCCGGCGTCGAGATCACCTTGAAGCAACTCGTCTCCGCCTTCGAGAAAAACGCCCTGGTGGAAATCAACCCCGTTGGCGAGAAGTTCGACCCCCACAGGCACCAGGCCATCGGCATGGTCGACTCCGAGCAGGAGCCGAACACCGTCGTCACCGTGCTGCAGAAGGGCTACCTCATCGCCGAACGCACCCTGCGGCCGGCCCTGGTCATGGTAGCCAAGCCGAAGTCTTGAAATTCCGGGGAATGACCCCAATTCCAGAACATCACAAATCCAATCGAATTCAGTAAAGGAACCATCATGGGCAAGATCATCGGCATCGACCTCGG
>JRYJ01000196.1_pt1 | contig 68461 bp, 63 predicted proteins | sample 235371 | NCBI WGS metagenome assembly JRYJ01 (sample SAMN03074219, study PRJNA261477) | activated sludge metagenome | biome: Wastewater Treatment Plant; feature: Wastewater; material: Activated sludge; isolation source: activated biomass of a wastewater treatment plant treating hydrocarbon... ... | reverse complement strand
GAGATGCCGTTGTCGTCGTACAGCGCGATCAGCTTGTCCAGCTTCCACGCGCCGGCCAGCGCGCAGGCCTCGTGGCTGATGCCCTCCATCAGGCAGCCGTCGCCGAGGAAGACGTAGGTGTGGTGGTCGACCACCGTGTGGCCGGGGCGGTTGAACTCGGCCGCGAGCAGCTTCTCGGCCAGCGCCATGCCCACCGCGTTGGCGATGCCCTGGCCGAGCGGGCCGGTGGTGGTCTCCACGCCGGGCGTGATGCCGACCTCGGGGTGGCCCGGCGTCTTGCTGTGCAGCTGGCGGAAGCTGCGCAGCTCGCTCATCGGCAGGTCGTAGCCGGTCAGGTGCAGCAGCGCGTAGAGCAGCATCGAGCCGTGGCCGTTGGAGAGCACGAAGCGGTCGCGGTCGGCCCAGTGCGGGTTGGCCGGGTTGTGCTTGAGGTGGCGCGTCCACAGCGCCACGGCGATCTCGGCCATGCCCATGGGCGCGCCGGGGTGGCCGGAGTTGGCCTTCTGGACGGCGTCCATGGCCAGGGCGCGGATAGCGCCGGTAAGAGGGGTGAAAACAGGGGACTTGACCGTGGTTGCGCTCATGAGACTCTATCCGTTTGGCGTAAATTCGCGCCCGGGGAAAAGATGGAATTATCCGGCAAAGCGGGCGCTTTGGGTAGGTGGAAGGTGCGGTGCAATAGGGAAAATCCCGCGGCCGGGACGGGAAAAGCCCCGTCTCGACCGGGTTTTCGGCAAAAAGCTGGCGTCAGGCCAGCTTTTTCTTCTCCATCAGCTTCCAGATGAGGGGCGTCAGGATCAACTGCATGGCGATATCCATCTTGTCGCCGGGGACGACGATGGTGTTGGCCCGGGACATGAAGGAATCCTTGATCATCGCCAGCAGGTAGGGGAAGTCGACGCCACGGGGGTTGCGGAAGCGGATGACCACCATGGATTCCCCGGCGCCGGGGATGTCCCGGGCGATGAAGGGGTTGGAGGTATCCACCACCGGCACCCGCTGGAAGTTGATGTGGGTGTGCTCGAACTGGGGCACGATGTAATGCACGTAATCGGGCATGCGGGAGAGGATGACGTCGGTCACCGCTTCCTTGGAGTAGCCCCGCAGATTGGTGTCGCGGTGGATCTTCTGGATCCACTCCAGGTTGATGACGGGGACGACGCCGATCATCAGGTCGGCGTAGTGGGCGATGTTGATCTCTTCGTCCTTGACGGCCCCGTGCAGGCCTTCGTAGAAGAGCATGTCGGTGCCGCCGGGCAGATCCTGCCAGGGGGTGAAGGTGCCGGGGGCGGAGCCGAGGCGGCTGGCTTCGTCGTCGTCGTGCACGTAGTAGCGGCGCTGGCCGCGGCCGCATTCGCCGTAGGCGCGGAAGAGATTTTCCAGTTCCTTCAGGAGGTTGGCGTCGGGGCCGAAGTGGGAGAGACGGGTGGCGCCCTGGGCGGCCCGCTCGATATTGATGCGCTTGAATTCCTCGCGGTCGTAGCGGTGGAAGCTGTCGCCCTCGACGATGGCGGCCTTGACCCCTTCGCGGCGGAAGATGTTCTCGAAAACGTTCTTGACCGTGCTGGTGCCGGCTCCCGAGGAACCGGTGACGGCGATGACCGGATGCTTGATGGACATTTGTCTCTCCAGATAGTTGGTGTTGTGTCTACGCGGCCAGCGGCTGGCAGGCTTCGCGGTGGTAGGCGGCGAGGCGCTCCACTTCGTTCTTCGAGCCGAGGATCACCGGCACCCGCTGGTGCAGGGATTGGGGCCGGGTTTCCAGCAGGCGCTCGTGGCCGGTGATGGCCAGCCCGCCGGCCTGCTCGACGATCATGGCCATGGGACTGGCCTCGTAGAGGAGCCGCAGGCGGCCGGGCTTGGCCGGGTCCTTGGTGTCGCCGGGGTACATGAAGATGCCGCCGCGGTTGAGGATGCGGTGCACCTCGGCCACCATGGAGGCGATCCAGCGCATGTTGAAGTCGCGGCCGCGGGGGCCGCTTTTCCCGGCCCGGCACTCCGCCACGTAGCGCTGCACCGGCGGGTGCCAGAAGCGCTCGTTGGACATGTTGATGGCGAATTCCGAGGTGTCCTCGGGGATGCGCATGTCCGGGTGGGTGAGGAGGAACTCGCCGAGGCTGCGGTCGAGGGTGAAGCCATTGACGCCCTGGCCGGTGGTGAGGACGAGCATGGTGTTGGGTCCGTAGATGGCGTAGCCGGCGCAGACTTGTTGTGTGCCCGGCTGGAGGAAATCCTCCGGCGCCGGGTCCCGGTTGGGGTCGGGGTGCTTTAAGACGGAAAAGATGGTGCCGACGGTCATGGCGATGTCGGTGTTGGACGAGCCGTCGAGGGGATCGAAGACCAGCAGGTACTTGCCCCGCTGGTGGGTGGGCAGGATGTGTTCCATTTCCTCGGAGGCCATGGCCGCCAGGTGGCCGCGCCATTCGTTGGCGGCGACCATGGTGCTGTTGGCGATGATGTCGAGCTTCTTCTGCTCCTCGCCCTGGACGTTGCCGCTGCCCGCCGAGCCGAGGACATCGGCCAGGGCGCCGCGGGCCACGGCACCGGCGATGGCCTTGCAGGCCACGGCGATGTCGGCCAGGAGCCCGGAGAAATCCCCGGAGGCTTCCGGATGGCGGCCCTGCTGTTCGATGATGAACTGGGTCAGGTTGATTTTCTGCACTGCTGTCTCCTTTTATGTCTTTCGTATTCTTTCAGCGGGTGAGGCCCAGGTAGAGCATGGGCAGCTTCTCCGGCAGCCTTTCCACCCGATCCAGCACGCTGTAGCGGTTGCCGCCGAAGATGGACGACACGTAGCGGTCGGCCAGCGGATCGAGGGAAAGGCAATAGGTGGCGATCCCCTGGCGGGCCAGGCCTTCCACCGCCTGGCGGGCGTCGTGGCGCAGGTACTGGGGGTCGGCTTCGTCGATGTCGGCCGGTTCCCCGTCGGTGAGGAAGAGGAGCAGGCGGCGGGCGCTGGGGCGGGCGGCCAGATGGGCGCCGGCATGGCGGAGCGCCGCCCCCATGCGGGTGGACAGGCCGGCTTCCATGCCGGCGACGCGGGCCCGGGCGGCGTCGTCCCAGGCGCCGTCGAAATCCTTGAAGCGCAGGTAGGCGACGTCGTGGCGGCCGTTGGAGGCGAAACCGTGGATGGCGAAGGGGTCGCCGATGCCGGCGAGGGCCTCCGCCAGCAGCACGGCGGCCTGGCGGGCGAGGTCGAGGATGGTCTGGTGGCCGCCCCGCACCGGGTCGGCGGTGGAGCGGGAAAGGTCCACCAGAAGCAGCACCGACAGGTCGCGCACCTGCAGGCGGCGGCGGATGGCGATGCGGGGGTCGGGCTGGCGGCCGAGGCGGATATCCACCAGGGCGTCGATGGCGGCGTTGAGGTCGATGTCGTCGCCGTCCTCCTGGCGGCGCTGGCGCACCAGGCCCTGGGGCTGCAGGGCCTCGATGAGGGCGCGCAGGCGGGCCAGCAGGGGGCGGTTGGCCGCCAGGATGGCGTCCAGGGCGGCGCCGTCGCCGGCCTCGGCCCGGCGCTCCCAGAGGGACACCCAGGCCGGGCGGGCGAACTGCAGGCGGTAGTCCCATTCCGGGTAGAGCCGGGGCAGGCGCGGCTGGCTGCGGCCCGCCTTGCCGGCGAAGGTTTCCCCGTCATCGTCGAAAAGGTCCCCGTCGAGGGTCCAGATTTCCGCCGCATCGTCGCCGGCGGTTTCCGTATCCAGTTCGTTGATGAATTCCATGAGGCCGACGCGGCGGCGTACCTGGGCGGGTTCGGGGGCGGCCAGCAGGCGGGCGGCCTGGGCCGGGGCCTCGGTCCAGAGATAGGCGTTGTCGTCCCGGTAGGGGGCCCGGCACTCGTCGCGGCGGGGGTCGAAGGCCAGCGCGGCGGTGTCCGGGTGGCGGGCGAGAGCGGCGGCGAAAGCCAGGCCCTGGGCGACGGCGCTGTCCGGGTCGGCCAGGCGGGGCAGGCCTTCGGCCCAGCGCAAACGGGCTTCCACCAGCAGGGGATGGGGGTCGGCGGCCACCGCCGGGTCGTGCAGGGTGCGGGCCAGGCGGTCGCCCCAGTCGGCCAGGGTGCCGCTGCCGGCGGGGGCCGGCAGGAGGCCGCCCCAGAGGGTCTTGAGGCCGGGGAATTCGGCCATGGCCAGGGCTTCCACCCGGGCGTCCTCGAAGAGCTCCAGGCAGCGTCGCTGCAGGGGCGAGAGGCCGGCGTCGGGCAGGGTGGCCGTGCTGTAGGCGAGGTGGGCGGCGGCGTGGGCGGCGGCGGCCCGGTAGAGGTCGAGGGCGGGGACGCCGCGCCAGTCGTCGGCGGCGTCGGGCAGATGCACCACGTAGTCGGCGATACCGCCCCGCTGCAGGCGGCCGTCTTCGGCGGGCAGCCCGAGTTCCCCGCCCATGGGGCGGAGCAGCACGTCGCGGCCCCACAAGGCGCGCAGGTACATGCCCAGGCGGCGCTGCACATCCACCAGCAGGGTGCCCTTGCGCTCCTGCTGGAGCATGGCCTGGGCATCCTTGCCGGCGAGGGTGAAGTAGGCTTCCAGGCCGGCGGGGTCGGCGCGGTGGGCATCGGCGCCCCACAGGGCCCAGCGGGAGAGGCCATTGAGGGTGAGCTGGGCGAGGAGCTGCTCCTGGCGCTCCAGCAGGGGGCGGAGCGCCCGCGGGGCCTGGGCGAGGAGGCGGTCGATGAAGCCCAGCCAGGCGCGGAACAGGCTGGCGTCGCCGAGGCGGCCGGCGGCCACCGGCGCCGCGGCGAGAACCAGGGCGAGGACGCCGCCGCTGGTGCGGGAGGCGAAGCCGAGGACGGCCCGCTGCAGGTCGGGCAGCACCTCGTCGCCCACTTCCCGGGCGATGGGGGCGGCGGCTTCCAGCCAGGCCAGGGGCACCTCGGCGCCGCGGCCGAGGCGGGACAGGGCGCCGGCACCGGCCAGCCACGCCGCCAGGCCCGGGGGGGAGAGGGCGCGCCGCGCTTCGTCCCAATGGTCGGCCGCCTGCCGCGCCAGGTCGGGCGGCAGGTCGGCGAGAAGGGCGTCGAAGGCGGCGGGGATCACGGTCGGCTCAGAAATAGGTTCCGACGGCGGCGTCCAGCGCGTCGCGCATGTCGGGGTCGTCGGTGAGGGGGCACACCAGGGTCACCCGGCAGGCGGCCCGGGGGGCGATGCCGCGGGCGATGAGGGTGCCGGCGTGGATCAGCATGCGGGTGGACAGGCCTTCGTCGAGGCCGTGGCCCTTGAGGTTGCGGGCCCGCTGGCCGACGGCCACCAGCTTGCCGGCCACGTCGGCGGCCAAGCCGGTCTCGTGGGCGATGATGTCGGCCTCCACCGCCGCTTCCGGGTAGCCGAAGTCGAGGGCGGCGAAGCGCTGCTTGGTGGATTGCTTGAGATCCTTCAGCAGGTTCTGGTAGCCGGGGTTGTAGGAGATGACCAGCTGGAAGTCCGGGTGGGCATGGACCAGCTCGCCGGTCTTCTCCAGGGGCAGGACGCGCCGGCTGTCGGTGAGGGGGTGGATGATCACGGTGGTGTCCTGGCGCGCTTCGACCACTTCGTCCAGGTAGCAGATGGCGCCGTGGCGGGCGGCCAGGGCCAGGGGGCCGTCCTGCCAGCGGGTGCCGGCGGCGTCCAGCAGGAAACGGCCAACCAGGTCCGAGGCGGTCATGTCCTCGTGGCAGGCGACGGTGATCAGGGGCTTGTCCAGCCGCCAGGCCATGTGCTCGATGAAGCGGGTCTTGCCGCAGCCGGTGGGGCCCTTGAGCATCATCGGAATGCGCTGGGCGTAGGCGGCCTCGAAGAGATCGACTTCGTCGCCCACCGGCCGGTAGTACGGCTCGGCGGCGATACGGTAGCGATCCAGCGGAGCGTTCATGACCAGGACTCCTGTGAGCCCGGATCGTCCGTGGGTGGCCCCGGAGGGGCTGTACGGGCGCTGTCGGCGGTGTCGCGGCGCCGACATCCCGTACCCTCGGACGGTCCGGTTTGAATAAAAAGCGCCCCGGAGGGCGGGAAAAAGGCGGGACGGGCACGGAGGGAGTGCAGCCGCCCGCAGGATGCCAAATCGTTACACCGGCTTGCCGCGGTAGATCACCATGCAGGCGCCCTGGCTTTGCAGCAGGTTGTCGTAGCCCACCAGGCGCACGTGGTTGCCGGGATGGGCCCGGTGGCAGGTGTCGGCCTCGGCCAGGATGCGGTCCACGTCGGTCTCGCCGAACATGGGCAGCTTCCACATGTACCAGTAGGCGCCGCCGGCGTTGTCCGGCTCCGAGTGTTCGATGGCCGGGTTCCAGCCGCGTTTGACGATGTACTCCACCTGCTTGCGGATCTCGGCGTCGGACATGGCGGGCAGGTAGGAGAAGGTCTCGAACCTGCGGCTGGCCGGATCGGACAGGGAGGAGGCGTAATCTTGCATTTCGGACATGGCGATTTCTCCGTCAATCACTTGTGCTGGCCGTCGAGCTTGTCGACGGTGTCGAATTCGAACTTGATCTCTTTCCAGGTTTCCATGGCCACCTTGAGTTCCGGGCTGTGGCGGGCGGCTTCGCTGAGGATGTCCTTGCCTTCCTTCTCCAGGACGCGGCCTTCGTTGCGGGCCTTGACGCAGGCTTCCAGGGCGACCCGGTTGGCGCAGGCGCCGGCGGCATTGCCCCAGGGGTGGCCGAGGGTGCCGCCGCCGAACTGCAGCACCGAGTCGTCGCCGAAGATGGTCACCAGGGCCGGCATGTGCCAGACGTGGATGCCGCCGGAGGCGACGGCGAAGGCGCCGGGCATGGAGCCCCAGTCCTGGTCGAAGAAGAGGCCCCGGGAGCGGTCCTCCTTGATGTAGCGCTGGCGCAGGAGGTCGATCCAGCCGAGGGTCGACTGGCGGTCGCCTTCCAGCTTGCCGACCACGGTGCCGGTGTGCAGGTGGTCGCCGCCGGAGAGGCGGAGAATCTTGGTGAGCACCCGGAAGTGGATGCCGTGGTGCGGATTGCGGTCGATCACCGCATGCATGGCGCGGTGGATGTGCAGCAGCATGCCGTTTTCCCGGCACCAGTTGGCCAGCCCGGTGTTGGCGCAGAAACCGGCGGTGATGTAGTCGTGCATGATGATGCGGGCGCCGATGCTCTTGGCGAATTCGGCCCGCTTGTACATCTCTTCCGGCGTCGGGGCGGTGACGTTGAGGTAGTGGCCCTTGCGCTCGCCGGTTTCCTTCTCGGCCTTCTCGCAGGCCTCCTGGACGAACTCGAAGCGGTCGCGCCAGCGCATGAAGGGCTGGGAATTGACGTTCTCGTCGTCCTTGGTGAAGTCGAGGCCGCCGCGCAGGCACTCATAGACGGCGCGGCCGTAGTTCTTGGCGGAGAGACCGAGCTTGGGTTTGATGGTGCAGCCGAGCAGGGGACGGCCGTACTTGTTCAGTTTGTCCCGTTCCACCTGGATGCCGTTGGGGGGGCCGCCGCAGGTCTTGACGTAGGCGATGGGGAAGCGCACGTCCTCCAGGCGCAGCGCCCGCACGGCCTTGAAGCCGAAGACGTTGCCCACCAGGGAGGTGAACACGTTGACCACCGAGCCTTCCTCGAAGAGGTCGATGGGATAGGCGACGAAGGCATAGAAGGCGTTGTCGTCGCCGGGCACGTCCTCGATGCGGTAGGCGCGGCCCTTGTAATAGTCGAGATCGGTGAGGAGGTCGGTCCACACCGTCGTCCAGGTGCCGGTGGAGGATTCGGCGGCGACGGCGGCGGCGGCTTCCTCGCGGTCGACGCCGGGTTGCGGGGTGATCTTGAAGCAGGCCAGGATATCGGTGTCCTTGACCTGGTAATGGGGTTCCCAGTAGGTGCTGCGATATTCCTTCACGCCAGCGCTATAGGTCTTTGCGGCCATTGCTTGTCTCCTGTGTTTGTGTGTGCAGCTTTGATGGCTGAACTATAGGGACTTGTACGTATAATAAAAGTAACGAATTTTTATGGGTGCTATAAGGTATAACTTATGGCTTGGCATCTGACCCTGCGGCAACTGGAAGTGTTCGAGGCGGTGGCGCGCCACCTGTCCTTTTCCCGGGCGGCGGAGGAGCTGTTCCTGACGCAGCCGGCAGTGTCGATGCAGGTCAAGCAGTTGGAGGACAGCGCCGGCCTGCCCTTGGTCGAGCAGTCCGGCAAGCGCATCCAGTTGACCGAGGCCGGCGTGCTCATGGCCCAGGTGGCGCGGCGGGTGGCCGGCGAATTGCGCCAGGCGGGGGACGCCCTGGCCGCCCTCAAGGGCCTGGAGGCCGGCACCCTGGCCATCGCCGTGGTCTCCACCGCCATTTATTTCGCCCCCCACCTGCTGGCCAGCTTCAGCGACCGCCACCCCGGCGTGCGCGTGCGTCTGTTCGAGGCCAACCGGGAGCAGGTGTTGCGGCTACTGGCGGAAAACGAGGTGCAACTGGCAGTGATGGGGGAGCCGCCGGAAGGCAGCGGCCTCGAAGCGGACTACTTCGCCGACCATCCCCTGGGCATCGTGGCGGCGCCGGACCATCCCCTGGTGTCCCGGCCGGCACTGGAGGCGGCGGACCTGGCCGGCGAGGTCTTCGTCATGCGGGAAGCCGGCTCCGGCACGCGGCGGACCATGGAGCGCTTCTTCGCCGACCGCGGCGTGGCGGTGCGCGCGGGCATGGAGATGGCCAGCAACGAGACGGTCAAGCAGGCGGTGATGGCCGGGCTCGGACTCGGCTTCCTGTCCCTGCACACGGTGGGACTGGAGCTGGCCAGCGGGCGCCTGCGGGTGCTCGACGTCGCGGGCCTGCCGGTACGCCGCCGCTGGAACCTCTGCGCCCGCCGGGACCGCCTGCTCTCCCCGGCGGCCCTGGCCTTCCGCCAATTCATCGTCGAGCGCGGGGCCGACTTGCTGCTCGACGGCGTTATCGGCGACCGGGTGCGAACGTCCCGGCCGGAAGGCAGGCTGGCAAAATCGTAGCCCAGCCCCGGGGAAACCCGATTGGCATCAGCGGTTGGCAATGGCATTATCTTGGCTATGCTGATAGCAAGGCCGGCCTGGGCCGGCCGGGAAGGGTGAAGCATGGGTGTCGTGAATGCGAACTGGGGGTTGGGGCAGCGCCTGGTGCTGACGATCTTCCTGGCCTTGCTCCCGGCCTTCGGCCTGCTGGCCTTGTCGGCCGGGGAGGAGCGTACCCAGGCCGAGGAAGCCGCCCGCAACCAGGTGGGGCAACTCGCTGCCGTCTTTGCCGAGCGCCAGAGCCGGATCCTCGACCAATCCCGGCAGTTGCTGGAAGTGCTGACCTCGGTGCCGGTGGTGCGCGATCCGGAACTGACGGGGCGCTGCAGCGAGGTCTTCGCCCGGATTCGTTCCCTCAACACGGTCTACGGCAACCTGGGGATGGCCGATCCCCAAGGCAACGTCCGCTGCAGTGCTTTGCCCTTCAAGCCGGGGCTGAATGTCGCGGACCGCTCCTGGTTCGTGCGGGCCCGGGACGGGCGGGCGTTCGCGGTGGGGGACTACCTGGTAGGGCGAATCTCGGGCTTGCCCAGCCTGACGGTCTCCTTGCCGGTGATGGGGGAAAAGGGCGAGTTGTTGGGCGTTCTCTTTGCCGCCATCGACCTGGCACGATTTCTCGAGGTCGCCGACGGCATGGCCATGCAGCCGGGTTCCGTCGTCGCCATGGTCGATGCCGATGGCGTCCTGTTGGCCCGCTATCCGAAAGCGCCGGAGGCGTCGCCGGGCCAGCGGGTGGCGGCCAACGACGAGTTGGCGGCGCTGCTGGCCAGTACTTGCCGGGGTTACGTCGAGTTCGTCGGCCTCGACGGCGTGTCGCGGGTCAACGCCGTCGAACCCCTGCGTTTCCTGGAGGACGGGCGCTGCGTCCATCTCCGGGTCGGCGTCCCCCGGCAAGCGGTCTACGGGCCCGTCGAGAGCCGCCTGCTGAGAAATATGGCGGCCATGAGCCTGGTGGCCGCGCTGGCCGGACTGTTGGCCTGGTTCGGTACCCGCCTGCTGATCCGCCGGCCGGTGCAGGCCCTGGCGACGGCCGCCGCGAGCCTGGAACAGGGCGACCTGCGGGTGCGGACGGGGCTGGGGGGCGTGGCCGGCGAGCTGGGGGTGCTGGCCGCGGCTTTCGATCGCATGGCCGAAGGCATCGAACAGCGGGAAACCCGCCTGATCGCCGCCGATCGCGCCCTGACTCGGGCCAATCGCGCGCTCACCGTCCTCAGCGCCGGCAACCGTACCATGCTGCGGGCCGACGACGAGCAACGCCTGCTGGACGAGATGTGCCGCATGATCGTGGAGCGGGGAGGCTATGCCATGGCCTGGGTCGGCTTTGCGGCAGGGGAAAGCGGCATCGTTCCGGCGGTGCAGCACGGCGGGCGGATCAGCGGTATCGATCCGCGCTGCCTGACCCGCGACGAGGTCGCCTCCGACATCGCGCCGGCGGGGCGGGCCATGCGGGAAGGGACGCCTGCCCTCTATCGCATCGGCACGCCGGGGCGCCCCCTGTCCTGCATGGTGGAGAACGGCACCCGGTCGGCGCTGGCGTTGCCCCTGCTCAACGGCAAGGGCGCTCTGGGGGTGGTCTGCATCTATTCGGTGGAGGATGACGCCTTCGATGCCGGCGAGATCGAACTGCTCAGCGAGGCGGCGGCGGACCTCGCCTATGGCATCGGCCGCCTGCGCGACCAGGCGCGGCGGCGGGAGGCGGAGGAGGCCAACCGGCTGAAGTCGGAGTTCCTGGCCAACATGTCCCACGAGTTGCGGACGCCGCTCAATGCCATCATCGGTTTCTCGGAGGTGTTGCGGGACGGCCTGCTGGGCGACGTACCGGCCCAGCAGCGGGAATACCTGGACGACATCTTCACCAGCGGCCACCATCTCCTTTCCCTCATCAACGACATCCTCGACCTGTCCAAGGTCGAGGCCGGCATGATGACCGTCGAGCTGGAACGGGCCGAGGTCGCGCCGCTCCTCGCCGGCAGCCTGTCGGTGATCCGTGAAAAGGCGGCGGTCCACCGCATTGCCCTGGCCGAGGAGGTGCAGCCGGGGCTGCCGCCCCTGGTGGCGGATGTCAGGAAGATGCGGCAGATCGTCTACAACCTGTTGTCCAATGCCGTCAAATTCACTCCGGACGGGGGGCGGGTGACTCTGCGGGCGCGGCGTGTCGATCGCGCGGCGGTGACCGGCTGGCACACGGACGCGCCCACCAGCCTGGGGTTGGTCCTGCCCGCGGGCGAGAGCGAGGAATTCCTGGAAATCGCCGTCGAGGACAGCGGCATCGGCATCGAGCCGGAAGACGCCGCCCGTCTTTTCCAGCCCTTCAGCCAGCTCGACGCTTCCCTCTCCCGGCGCTACGAAGGCACCGGCCTGGGGCTGGTGATGGTGATGAAGATGGTCCGTCTCCTCGGCGGGGCGGTGGCCCTCGCCAGCCGTCCCGGTGTCGGCAGCGTCTTTACCATCTGGCTGCCGTGGCGGAAGGCCGAATCCGCGGCCGCTTCGAGCCCCGTTCCCGCCGCCGCCGCTGCCTCCGCTGCGGCGGGACCGGTGCTGGTGGTCGAGGACGATGAGGCTGCCGGGGAACTTTCGCGCCTGCTCCTGGCCGAGGAGGGGCTGACCGTCGTTCAGGCCAGGAGCGCCGAGGCCGCCCTGGCGCTGCAGCCGAGCCTGCAACCGGTTCTCATCGTCCTCGACATCCTGTTGCCGGGCATGGGAGGCTGGGACTTCCTGGAAAGAATACGGCGGGCGGGCAACCCCTGGTCGGCAGTACCGGTGCTGGTCGTCTCCATCGCCGCGGAGAGCGGGCCGGAAGCCTTGCCGGTGGCCGTCCGGGTACTGCAGAAGCCGGTGGCCCGGGAGGACTTTCTCGAAGCCCTGGGGAGCTTCGGCCTGGGCCGTGGCAACGGGGCCGGGGGAGGCGGGAAATGAACGCCCGGGTGCTGGTCGTCGAAGACAATCCGGCCAATATGAAGCTGGCCGTCCTCGTCCTCGAACGGGCCGGCTACGAGGTCATCGTGGCCACTGACGCCCCGGTCGGCCTGGCCCTGGCCCGGGAGCGCCGGCCCCACCTGATCCTCATGGACATCCAGTTGCCCGGCATGGATGGCCTGGAAGCAACACGGCGCCTGAAGGAGGACCCGGCGCTGAAGGGCATTCCGGTGATCGCCCTCACCGCCTTCGCCATGCGGGGCGACGAGGCGCGCATCCGCGCCGCCGGGTGCGACGACTACATTGCCAAGCCGATCCAGTACCGCGACCTCCTGGAAAGGGTGGCGCGCCTGCTGGCGGAACGAGGAGCCTGACGCCATGGGAACAACGGAAATCCTGGTCGTGGATGACGACCCCAACAACCGGAAATTGCTGATGACCCTGTTGCGGGCGGATGGCTTCGCCGTCCGCTGCGTCGACTCCGGTCCGGCCGCCCTGGCGGCGGTCGCCGATTCCCCGCCGGGGCTGGTGCTCCTCGACCTGATGATGCCGGGCATGGACGGTTTTGAAGTGGCGCGCCATCTGCTGTCCGGGGAAGCCACCCGCGCCATCCCCGTGGTGATGATCACGGCCCTCAACGACGAAGCATCGCGGGGGCGCCTGGCGGCGGCGGGCATCACGCGGGTGGTCACCAAGCCCGTGGATCGCTGGGAACTCCGCTCGGTCATTCGGGAGGCGCTGGCTTCCCCCGGGGGGGAGCAATGAGCGGCGCCGCCCGGCACGCCGAATCGCCGCGCCAGCGGCTGGAGCGGCAGATTCGCCTCTACCGCATGCTCAGCCGGATCAACCGCGCCATCGTGCGGGAACGCAATCCCTACGAGCTCTACGAAACCCTGTGCCGCATCGCCGTCGAGGAGGGACGGCTGGCCTTCGCCTGGGTTGGGCTTGCCGATCCGGTCGGTGGTCGTCTGACGCCGGTGGCTCGGGCCGGGGCGGTGCCGGATCTGAGCGCAGAGCGGCCCCTCGTCGGCGGTGGCAGCGATCCGGCCGGTACCGCTGTCGGCGAAGACCGGCTATGCGTGGTCAACGACCTGGCGGCTGCGACTGACAGTGACGCCTGGGCAACGGCGATGGCCGAGGGCGGCATCGGCGCCCTGGCGGCGGTGCCCCTGCGCCTGGAAGGCCGCTGCATCGGCGTGCTGGTCACTGGGGCCGGGGAGGCCGGCTATTTCCGGAGCGAGGAAATCCAGCTTCTGACCGAGATGGCCGACGACGTCTCCTTCGCCCTCGACGGCATGCGGCGGGAAGAGCAGCGCGCCGTCGCCGAAACGAAGATCCAGTATCTCGCCTATTACGATCCCCAGACCGGCCTGCCCGGCGGCGTCCTATTCGGGGAGCGGCTGGCGGCGGCCTGCAAGGCAGCGGCGGGAAAGGAACTGGCCGTGATGGTGGTGACGCTGCGCAACTACCATGGCATCCTCCAAGTGCTCGGCCAGGCCGCCGGTTTCCTCCTGGCCCGCACCGTCGCCGAGCGCCTTGAGCGCCTGCGGCCCACCACCGTTGTCGGCCGCCTCAGCGAATCCGAGTTCGCCCTCTTCGTCGAAGGCGGCGACGCGCTCCACCTTGTGGAGGAAACCGCCTGGCAAGTCCATGGCGCCCTCGCCCGGGCCATCGCCGTCGAGGGGCAGGAAGTATTCCTCAATCCTTTCGTCGGTATCGCCCTCTCGCCCCGCGACGGAGACGCCGCGGTCTCCCTCAAGGCGGCCCGCATCGCGGCGACGGTGGATACCCAGGACAATGGGAGCTGCTGCCGCTTCTTCGTCGCCGACATGGATCTCAACCAGCGCCGTCGCCTGGACCTGGAGGCGACCCTGCGGCGTGCCGTCGACGGTGGGGAGTTCATTCTCCATTACCAGCCCCAGGTGGATCTGGCGACCGGCCTCATCGTCGGTGTCGAGGCCTTGCTGCGCTGGGACCGGCCCGGCCAAGGACTGGTGCCGCCGGCGGATTTCATCGCCCTCCTTGAGGGAACCGGGCTGATCGTTCCGGTCGGTCGCTGGGTCGTCGAAGAAGCGTGTCGGCAGGGACGCCGGTGGCAGGATGCCGGGTTGCCGCCGGTCCGCGTTGCCGTGAACCTCTCGGCCCGCCAGTTCCAGGAAGGGGATGTCGGTTCCCTGGTGCGCCAGGCCCTGGCGGCGGCGGCACTGGAACCCCGCTGGCTGGAACTGGAGATCACCGAAAGCGTCGTCCTGCTCAATGCCGAGACGGTCATCCGCACCCTGGACGAACTCAAGGCCATCGGCGTCACCCACGCCCTGGACGACTTCGGCACCGGCTACTCCTCCCTCAGTTACCTGCAGCGGCTCCCCGTTTCCCGCCTCAAGGTCGATCGCAGCTTCGTCGCCCACATCACCTCGGAACCGAGCGACGCGGCCATCGTCCGCGCCGTGGTGGGGATGGCCCACAGCCTGGGGCTCAAGGTCATTGCCGAGGGCGTGGAGAGCGAGGGGCAACTGGGCTACCTGCGGGGTCTCGGCTGCGACGAGATGCAGGGCTACTACTGCAGCCGGCCGTTGCCGCCGGCGGGAATTGCGGCGCTTCTGGAGGAAGGGCGGGCCCTGGTTCCCCCGGCGGCCGACGGTGCGCCGGAACGGGTTCTCCTGGCGGTGGACGACGAACCCCACATCCTTTCCGCCTTGCGGCGGTTGTTGCGTGGCAGCGGTATCCGCGTGTTGGCCGCCACCACGGCCCAGGAGGGATTTCAGCTCCTGGCGACCCAGGCCGTCGGGGTGGTGTTGTGCGACCAGCGCATGCCGGAGATGACCGGCACCGAATTCCTGCGGCGGGTACGGGATCTCTATCCGGCCATAGTGCGTATCGTTTTTTCCGGCTATACGGAACTCAATTCCATCCTCGACGCCGTCAACCGGGGCGCGGTCTACAAGTTCATCACCAAACCGTGGGAAGACAAGGCCCTCGTCGATTCGTTGCTGGACGCCTTTCGCATGCACGAGATGGAGCGGGAGAACCGCGAACTCTCCCAGCGCCTGCAGGCCATCCTTGCCCAGCCGCCCGAGGCGGGCGGCTGACCGCCTGTCGGCCGCCTCGGGGCGTCAGATGCTCCACCAGCTCAGCAATACGCTCAGGATGGCGGCCGAGATGATCATCAGGCCGATCCACGCCGCCACCCCGGCCATGGTCACCATGTTCGAGATGTAGTGGGCCTTGCGGGCGTCGTCCACCATCAGGAGTGGCCGCACGCCATGGCGGATCAGTGCGGCGGAGCCGAGCCAGGCCAGTGCCACCACGGCGATATTGAAGCCGAGGATGGGCACGAAGAGGGCCAGGGCCGACAGCCATAGCGGCACCGGGGCGATGGCGGCCAGGGCATAGGCGTTCTCGTAGCCCGGGTCGTGGTCGTGGGCGAGGGACATGCGCTGGATGAGCATGGCCATGAAGGAGACCATGGCCACCTGCACCACGAAGAAGACCAGGCCGGTGACCAGGAGGTGGCCGCTGCTCATGGCAGGGACCGAGAGGGGAAAGACGGCGCCGGGATGCATCGTTTCCGCGTAGGCGTACATCACCGGCGGAATCAGCGACATGGGCATCACCAGCGAGAACAGCATGCGTCGGGCGGCGGGGTGGCTGCGGACGATGTCGGACCAGCCCTCGGTTTCGGATACGAGCATGTAAGGAAGATGCGCAATGGACATGACAAACCTCCTGATGCCCGCCGACGCTGCCGCAACTCGCCGAAAATGGAGCCGGCAAGGGCGGGATGCCCGTTAGAGGGGGCGGGCCGGGCGGGAGTTCCCCCCGGCGGCCGGCCGGGGGAGATCAGCCGCCGGGCTGATCCTGGCCTGGCCGGGCGGCGGGAATCTTGCGGACCGGCGCCAGGTTGGCGTCGAGCAGGCGCTCGATGCGGGCGAAGACCTCGTAGCGGGAGAAGGGCTTCTTCATGAAGTCGTCGGCGCCGATGCGGCTGGCGTAGAACTGCTCGGTGGCCTGCTCGTTGCCGCTGATCATGATGATGGGAATGTGCAGGGTGCGCGGATCCTTGCGCATGGTGCGCAGGGCGGCGAAGCCGTTCATGCCGGGCAGGACGATGTCGAGGAAGATGAGGTCGGGCTGCTCGCGGAAGGCCACCTCCAACCCCCGTTCGGCGTTGAGGGCTTCGAGGGTGGTGAAGCCTGCCGACTGCAGCGTCTTGCGCAGGGCGGCGACGATGGTCGGGGAGTCGTCGATGATGAGGGCGCGGGTGCCCTGGCGGGCATTGACCCGCTGGCGCTGGCGCCGTTCCGCCGGGGCCAGGTTCACCACGTTGGCGGGGGCCGGCTGGGGCGCCGGCGCGGGCTCAGGCTTCTTGAGGAAGGCACGCAACTGGTCGAGGAAGCTCATGTTCTTTCCTTGTCGCTGACTTGCGCCGGGAGGCCCCGTGCGCTTTGCATATTTGAACCCGGATGGCGCCGTCGATCAAGCGTGGTAGGCCGTGACCCGCTCCACCTCGTTTCTGGAGCCGAGGATGACCGGCACCCGCTGGTGCAGCTTCTCCGGCGGGAGGTCCAGGATGCGCCGGTAGCCCGTGGTGGCGGCGCCGCCGGCCTGCTCGACGAGGAAGGCCATGGGGTTGGCTTCGTACATCAGGCGCAGCTTGCCCCCCTTTTCCCGCGTCTTGGCGTCCATGGGGTACATGAAGATGCCGCCGCGGGTCATGATGCGGTGCACGTCGGCCACCATGGAGGCCACCCAGCGCATGTTGTAATCCTTGCCCAGGGGGCCTTCCTTGCCCGCCAGCAGTTCGTTCACATAACGCTGGACGGGGGCCTCCCAGTGCCGCATGTTGGACATGTTGATGGCGAATTCCTTGGTGTCGGCGGGGATCTGCACCCGGTCCTGGGTCAGCACGTAGGCGCCGATCTCCCGGTCGAGGGTAAACACCACGACGCCGTCGCCGACGGTGAGCACCAGCAGGGTGGTGGGGCCGTAGACCGTGTAGCCGGCGGCCACCTGTTCGGTGCCCGGCTGCAGGAAGGCTTTTTCCGAGGCTTCCGGGGTAGACAGGTCAGCGCCCTCGGGGCACTTGAGCACCGAGAAGATAGTGCCCACCGAGACGTTCACGTCGATGTTGGAGGAGCCGTCGAGGGGATCGAAGAGGAGCAGGTATTCGCCCCGGGGATAGCGGTTGGGGATGGTATGGGGGAGATCCATTTCCTCGGAGGCCATGGCGGCGAGGTGGCCGCCCCATTCGTTGGCTTCCAGCAGGTATTCGTTGGAGAGGACGTCGAGTTTCTTCTGGGCTTCGCCCTGGACGTTGTCGCTGCCGGCTTCGCCCAGCACGCCACCCAGGCCGCCCTTGCCGATGGCGATGGAGATGGCCTTGCAGGCCCGGGATACGACTTCGATGAGGAGCCGGAGGTCGGCGGTGATCTTTCCTTTTTCCCGTTGTTCTTCAATGAGGTAGCGGGACAGCGTCATGCGCGCCATGGCATCTCCCTGGTGTGCCGGTTGCTAAAGCCGGGATTTTACTCCGGCGTGCAACGGGCGTGGAGGAAGGTGAAGGCGGCGGCGCCGGAAAGGGGCTGGCTGAAGAGGAAGCCCTGGACCTCGTCGCAGCCGTTGGTGGCGAGGAGTTCGAACTGGTCGTCGGTCTCCACCCCTTCGGCGATGACCTTGAGGCCGAGGGAATGGGCCAGGGCGATGGTGCCGAAGGCGATGGCCCGGTCGTTGAGGTCGTGCTCGATGTCGCGGACGAAAGAGCGGTCGATCTTCAGGTGGTCGATGGGGAACAGCTTCAGATAGGCGAGGGAGGAGTAGCCGGTGCCGAAGTCGTCGATGGCGAGGGTGACGCCCATGCGCCCGAGCACCTGGAGGATGCCGATGGCCTCCTGGGGGTTTTCCATGACGGCGCTCTCGGTGATCTCCAGCTCCAGCAGCTCCGGCGGCAGGCCGGATTCTGCCAGGGCGCCGGCCACCGTCTCGCAGAAATCCCGCCGCTTGAGCTGGCGGGCGGAAACGTTGATGGCCATGCGCAGCGGGGGCAGGCCGTTGTCGATCCAGTGCCTCATCTCGCGGCAGGCGTGGCGCAGGACCCACTCGCCGAGATTGACGATGAGCCCGGTTTCCTCGGCGATGGGGATGAAGCGGGCGGGGGAAATCAGCCCCTCGGTAGGGTGGTGCCAGCGCAGCAGGGCCTCGACGCCGGTGGGAATCCTGCCGCCGACGGCGAACTGGGGCTGGAAGACGAGGGCCATCTCGTTGCGGGCGATGGCCTGGCGCAGCTTGTTCTCCAGGTTGAGGCGCTCGGTGGTGGCGGCGTTCATTTCCGCCGCATAGAACTGGTAGTTGTTCCGGCCCGCCGACTTGGCGTGATACATGGCCGTGTCGGCGTTCTTCAGCACCGTGTCGCCGTCGCTGCCGTCGGTGGGGAAGATGCTGATGCCGATGGACGGCGTGGTGTGCAGTTCGTGCTTGTCCACCTGGATGGGGGCGGCCAGGGACGAGATGATCTTGCCGGCGACCACGGCGGCGTCGGTGGCGGAGCTGACGTCGGGCAGCAGGATGACGAACTCGTCGCCGCCGAGACGGGCCACCATGTCCGTTTCCCGCACCGTCGCGGCGAGGCGGCAGGCCACTTCCCGCAGCAGTTCGTCGCCGGTCTGGTGGCCGAGGGTGTCGTTGATGATCTTGAAGCGGTCCAGGTCGAGGAACATGACCGCCACCTTCCAGTCGTGGCGGCGGGCTTCAGGCAGGATCTGGTTGAGCCGCACGAGCAGGGCCAGGCGGTTGGGCAGGCCGGTGAGGGGGTCGTGCTGGGCCAGGTGGCGCACCCGCTCCTCGGCCTGCTTGCGTTCCGTGATGTCGGAAAACTGCCAGATGTAGTGGGTGGTGTGGCCGGTGCCCCGGTCGTCGACGCGGCTGATGCGGATGCCGGCGGTGAAGGTCTGGCCGTCCTTGCGCCGGGCTTCCAGTTCGCCGTGCCAGGCGCCGCGCAGGGCAAGGCTTTCCCGCAGGTTGTCCAGGTCGGCCGCGGTGGCGGCGTGGGGCAGGCTGTCCACCGGGTGGCCGACCACCGCCTCGGCTTCGAGTCCGGTAATGGCGGTGAAGGCGGGGTTGACCGAAAGAATCCGCTGCCGGTCGTCGGCGATGAGAATGCCGGTGGGGCTGTTGGCGAAGACCATGTCGGCCAGTTGCTGCCGTTCCTCGCTGCGCTTGCGGTCGGTGACGTCGGTGTAGATGGTGACGAAGCCGCCGTCGCTGAGGGGGGCGCCGCGCACGTCGAGGGTGGTGCCGTCGGGGCGGCGCCGCTCGAAGTGGTGGCGGGCGGGTTGCCGTGCCTGGGCCAGGAGGCGGGCGACGGAAGCGGCGGGGTCTTCGGGCAGGTATTCCCCCCGGGCGGCGTTGAACCGGATGATGTCCTCGAAGGTCGGCGGGTGTTCGGCGAACATGCCGTCGGGCAATTCGAGGAGCCGGCGGAATTCGGCGTTGTGCACCACCAGGTTGAGGTCGCCGTCGAAGAGCGTGACGCCGCCGGGGATGTTGTCCACCAGGGCCTGCAGTTGCTCGTACTGGCGGCGCAGGCGGTCTTCGGCGGCGCGGCGTTCGGTGATGTCGGTGTAGGTGGTGATGAAGCCGACGATGCGCTCGCCGATGTACAGCGGCTGGCCCTGGGAGAGGTGGGCCCGCCCGTTGGGCCGGATGCGCTCGACCCGGTGGGGCGCGAAACGCTGCGCCAGGGCGCGGATTCGCGCCACATGCTCGTCCGGGTCGCCGGGGCCGTATTCGCCCCGCTCGGCGGAAACGCGGATCAGATCCTCGAAGGGGGCTCCCTCCCGCACCACTTCCGGCGGCAGGTCGAGGATGTCCAGCAGGGCCTGGTTCCACACCCGCAGCTTGAGGTTTTCGTCGAAGACGCTGATCCCCTGCGGCATGTTCTCCAGCACGGCCTTGAGGTAGGCGTGCTGGCGCTGGAATTCGGTCTCGATGTGCTTGCGTTCGGTGATGTCCTGGGTGGTGCCGCTGGCCCGCAGGGGGCGGCCTTCCTCGTCGAAATAGGTGCGGCCGTGGTTGAGGAAGTGGCGGACCTCGCCGCCGGGAAGGACGACCCGGTACTCGACGTCGTAGGGCTTGCCGTCGGCGTGGCCCTGGACCATGGTCTGGGCCACACGGGGGCGGTCCTCGGCATGGACGTGCTGCAGGAAGAGGGCGTAGGAAGGGGTGATGCTGCCCGGCGGGTAGCCGAAGAGCCGGTAGCACTCGTCGGACCACCACAGGAGATTGGTGCGCAGATCCCGTTCCCAGTTGCCGATGCGGCCGATGCGCTGCGCTTCGAGGAGGAGCGCCAGGTGGCGCTGGTCGATGGGCGTCGCCGACAGGGGCGCGTTGCCGTCGTCGGAGACCAGGCCGAGGGCCGCCAGCAGGGGGGTGTGCTTCTCCAAAATCCGCGCAGGTTAAAGGATTAACCTGGCAATCATACCCCCAAGCCGGGTGGGCTGCTCAGTCCCGTCCGCGGACCCAGCCCTTCCAGGCGGCGAAGGCTTCGGGGGCGAGGGCGGCCAGGACGGAGCGGCGCCAGGGCGGGGCGGCGTCGAAGTCGTCGCTGTCCAAGGTGGCGACGTGGCCGCCGGCTTCCCGCAGGATGAGGCTGCCCGCCGCATAGTCCCAGGGGCGCTGGCTGCCGTGCAGGAGCAGATCGGCGCGGCCGGCGGCGAGATAGCACCATTCGAGGACGCTGGAACCGAAATTGCGCTGGGAGTAATAGGGCGGCGTGGCGGCCAGGGCGTTGCGCAACGGCACCGGCAGGCGCTTGAGATCCACCAGGGCGACGGCCTTGTCGAGGCGCTTCTCCCCCTCGCGCAGGGGCAGGGGCTCGCCATTGACGCGGGCGCCGCCGCCGGCGACGGCAGTGAACATCTCGTCGGCGACGGGCGTGTAGATCGCCCCCAACACCGGCCGGCCACGGCGCACCAGGGCCACCGATACGGCAAAACAGGGCAGGCCGACCAGGAAGTTGGTGCTGCCGTCGATGGGGTCGAAGCACCACAGGCCGTCATCCCCTGCCGCCAGGGCAGCCTCTTGCTCGCTTTCCTCCATTTCCTCGCCCAGGATGGGCAGGTCGGCCAACTGGCGCAGGTGTTCGGCCAGGAAGCGCTGGGCCGCCAGGTCGGCGGCGGTGAGCACCGAACCGTCGCACTTGTGTTCCCGCACCACCTGCAGGAAGCGTGGCATGATCTCCCGGGCCGCCACTTCGCGCACGACGGCCTCGACCCGGGGAAGCAGGGCGGCGAGATCCACGACTAATCCCGCCACTTGATCGAGCAGCCGATGGAGGGCGTCTGCTGGCGCGGCCCTTCCCCCGTACGGGCCACCTGCAGCATGGCCTCGAAGAGCTCGCGGCGGGCACCGGCAGGCGCCGGGTCGCGGCCGGAGGCGTCGAGCCGGCCGCGGTACTGGAGTTCAAGCCGGCCGTTGAAGCCGAAGAAATCGGGCGTGCATACGGCACCGTAGGCCTTGGCTACCGCCTGGCTTTCGTCGAAGACATAGGGGAAGGGGAAGGCGAGTTCCTCGGCCCAGCGCCGCATGTTGTCGAAGGAATCCTCGGCATGGACCGCCGGGTCGTTGCTCATGACGGCGATGCTGCCGACGCCGTGGACCTGCAGCCCGCGGCAGTCGCGGACGATGCGGTCGATCACCGCCTTGACGAAGGGGCAGTGGTTGCAGATGAACATGACCAGCAGGCCGTTGGGGCCCCGGGCCGATGCCAGGGTGTGGCGTCGGCCGTCGGTGCCGGGCAGGTCGAAGGGGGCGGCTTGCCAGCCGAAATCGCAGACGGGAGGGTTGAGGGCAACCATGGGGGCACCGGCAATAGTTGATTTCGACCATAATAGCAGCGATGAATTCACCGCGTTTCTATTGCCGCGAGCCGCTGGCACCGGGCGCCCGCCTCGACCTCCCCGAGCCGGTGGCCCGCCATGTGCGCGTCCTGCGCCTGCAACCGGCGGCCGAGATCGTCCTCTTCGACGGCCGTGGCGGCGAGTACGCCGCCACCATCGAGCGCATCGAACGCGACCGGGTGGCCGCCGCCATCGGCGCTTGGAACGAGGTCGAACGCGAGTCCGGGCTGGCCATCACCCTGGTGCAAGCCCTGCAGGTGGGCGACAAGATGGATTACACCATCCAGAAGGCCGTGGAGCTTGGGGTGCGCACCATCGTGCCGGTGGAAAGCCGGCGCAGCGTCACCCGGCTCGCCGGCGACCGGGCCGGCAAGCGGGTGGCCCACTGGCAGGGGGTGGCCGCCGCCGCCTGCGAACAATGCGGGCGCAACCAGGTGCCGACGGTGGCAACCGTGGAGCGCCTGGAGAACTGGCTGGCCCGGCCGGCTGGCGGCGCCTTGCGCCTGATGCTGGCGCCCGGCGCCGGGGTGGCCCTGGCGGCCCTGCCGCCGGCCCGGGATGTGCAACTGCTGGTGGGGGCCGAAGGGGGGCTCGACCCGCAGGAAGTGATCGCCGCCCGCCAGGCCGGCTTCACGGCGGTGCGCCTGGGGCCGCGCGTGCTGCGCACGGAGACGGCGGGGCTGGCCGCCCTGGCGGCGTTGCAGACTTTGTGGGGTGATTTCAGGGAGGAGTAGAACATGTTTGAATCCGCGGAGCTGGGCCACAAGATCGACAAGGAAACCTTCCGGGCCGAGGTGCCGAAGCTGCGCGCCGAGTTGCTCGACGTGCAGTACGACGTGCTGGAGAAGAAGGAACTCCCCGTAGTCATCCTCATCAGCGGAGTGGACGGCAGCGGCAAGGGGGAGACCATCAACCTCCTCTATTCCTGGATGGACCCCCGCCACATTTCCACCCTGGCCTTCTCGGCCCCCACCGACGAGGAGCGGGAGCGCCCCTACATGTGGCGCTACTGGCGCGCTCTGCCGCCCAAGGGCAAGGTCGGCATCTTCGCCGGCTCCTGGTATTCGCAGCCCATCGCCGACCGCATCGCCGGCCGCATGCGGCGCTCCGAGATGGACCAGCTGCTGGACGACATCAACCGCTTCGAGGCCATGCTGGTGAACGAAGGGGCCCTGGTGCTGAAGTTCTGGTTCCATCTCTCCAAGGACGGCCAGAAGAAGCGGCTGAAGGCCCTGGAGAAGGATCCGCGCACCGCCTGGCGGGTGACCAAGACCAGCTACGACCGGCTGAAGACCTACGACGACCTGCAGAAGGTGGCGGGCCACGTGCTGCGCGTGACCAATACCGCCCACGCGCCGTGGATCATCGTCGAGGGCACCGACGACGAATACCGCTCCCTCACCGTGGGGCGCATCGTTCTCGAATCCATGAAGAAGCGCCTGCAGCAGCAAGGGTGTCCGGCGGTGCCGGTGGCCCCGCCCATCGTGCGCACCATCGACCAGCGCAACCTGCTCACCGAGCTGGACCTCACCCAGAAACTGGCGAAGAAGGACTACGAGCGGGAACTGGCCAAGTACCAGGGGCGGCTTTCCGAACTGGCCCGGGACCCACGCTTCACCGGCAAGCATTCCCTGGTGGTGGTGTTCGAGGGGTCGGATGCCGCCGGCAAGGGGGGCAGCATCCGCCGCGTGGTGGAAGCCATCGATGCCCGCCAGTACCAGATCGTGCCCATCGCCGCCCCCACCGAGGAGGAGCGCGCCCAGCCCTACCTCTGGCGCTTCTGGCGCCACCTGCCGCGGACCGGGCGCATCACCATCTTCGACCGCTCCTGGTACGGCCGGGTGCTGGTCGAGCGGGTCGAGGGCTTCTGCGCCGAGGCCGATTGGCTGCGGGCCTACGCCGAAATCAACGATTTCGAGCACCAGTTGGTGAAGGATGGGGCGGTGGTGGTGAAATTCTGGCTGCAGATCAGCGCCGAGGAGCAGTTGAAGCGCTTCCAGGAACGCCAGGACACCGAATTCAAGCGCTTCAAGATCACCGAGGAAGACTGGCGCAACCGGGAGAAGGGCGACGCCTATGCCACGGCGGTGTGCGACATGGTGGACCGCACCTCCACCGGCCTCGCCCCGTGGACCCTGGTGGAAGCCAACGACAAGAACTTCGCCCGGGTGAAGGTTCTGAAGACCCTCTGCGAGCGGCTGGAAGCGGCCATCAAGGGTGAAAGCAGCGAAGACCAGTAAATGACTGACGATCTCTACGACGAAAACTTCGTCGCCTGGTTCCGGGCGGTGACTCCCTACATCAACGCCTTCCGCGGCCGCACCTTCGTCGTCGCCTTCGGCGGCAAGGCCATCGAGGACGGCTTCATCAAGACCCTGGCCTACGACGTGAACCTGCTGGCCAGCCTGGGCATCCGCCTGGTGCTGGTGCATGGCGCCCGCCCCCAGATCGAGGAGGAGCTGCAGGAGAAGGGCCTGGAATCGAAGTACCACCGGGGCTACCGCATCACCGATGCCGCCACCTTGGACTGCGTGCTGGACGCCGTCGGCAGCGTATACCTGGAGGTGGAGGCGCTGCTGTCCCAGGGCCTGCCCAACACCCCCATGGCCAACGCCCAGATCCGCGTCATCGGCGGCAATTTCATCACCGCCCATCCCATCGGCGTCCTCGACGGCATCGACCTGCAGTACGCCGGCAAGGTGCGCAAGGTGGATGGCGAGGGGCTGAAGGCCCAACTGGGCATCGGCAACATCGTGCTGCTTTCCTGCCAGGGTACCTCGCCCACCGGTGAAATCTTCAACCTGCAGATGGAGGAGGTGGCGGAGGCCGTGGCCATCGCCTTGAAGGCCGACAAGCTGGTCTTCCTCAGCGACAGCCGCGGCGTCACCGACAAGGCCGGGGAGTTCCTCGACGCACTGACCGCCGACGAGGCCGACAAGCTCAAGGCCGGTGCCTGGCTGTCCCCCGACCTCAAGCGCTACCTGCCCTGCGCCGTGCGCGGTGCCCGGGCCGGCGTCGGCCGGGTGCACCTCATCGGCTACGAGCGGGACGGCGCCCTGCTGCAGGAGCTGTTCACCCACGACGGGGTCGGCACGGTGATCACCCGGGAATCCCTGGAGGCCATCCGCGAGGCCCGCCCCGACGATATCGGTTCCCTCATCGCCCTGATCGAGCCCATGGAGCAGGAGGGCATCCTCGTCCATCGCCCGCGGGAACTGCTGGAGCGGGAGATCGAGCATTTCTCGGTGATGGAGCACGACGGCATCATCGTCGGCTGCGCCGCCCTCTACCGCTACGGCGACGACGTCGGAGAACTGGCCTGCCTGGCGGTCAACCCCGACCACCGGGAATGGGGCTACGGCGAACTGCTCATGCGCCGCATCGAGGCGCGGGCGAAGAAGGCCGGCATCAGGAAGCTCTTCGTCCTCACCACCCGCACCGAACACTGGTTCGTCGAACGCGGCTTCAGGATCGCCGGAGTGGACGAGCTTCCCCTGCAGAAGCGGGAGATGTACAACTACCAGCGGCGTTCGAAGGTACTGTTCAAGCGTCTTTGACCGGCCGCCGACGGGGGCTGGCGCAATCTGGATCAAATCCATGCGCCGGGAAAAGGTATTACGATTGGCCTGTCTGCCAGAATTGTCCCAGCGATGAGCCTGCCCCCGCCGGAACCACCACCTGTCGCCATTCCCCCGTCCGCCCTGCCTTCCCTGGCAGCGCGCATGCTCGACCTCAGCCCCGACCTGGCGGTGGTCACCATCGATCTGGAGTTTCGCATCACTTTCTGCAGCCCGGTGGCCCAGCGCCTGTTCGGGCACCTGGCCGCGGCGGTGGTGGGGCGCAAGGTCACCGACATCCATGACGACCTGGCCGTGCACAACCGGCGCTTCCTGCAGGCGGCAGCCAGGGTGGCTGACGGCGGGAGCCACCTCTTCGAGCAACAGGTCGAACTGGACGACGGCCCCCATTTCCTGGAGTCGCGCATGGAAGGGCTGTTCGACCGGGGCGTCCTGGTGGGCTACGTCCTCTTCTCCCGGGACCGCACCGCCCAGCTCCGGGCCCAGACCCGGGAACGCCTGCTGGCGCGGACCATCGCCCACAGCCCGGCGGCCATCATCGTCACCGACGCCAGCGGCTGCATCGAGTTCGTCAATCAGCGCTTCTCCGAGAACACCGGCTATTCCGCCGAGGAGACCGTCGGCCAGCGGCCCAGCCTGATCGCTTCCGGGCAGACGCCGCGGGCGGTGTACGAGGCCATGTGGAAGACCATCCTGGCCGGCGAGGAATGGTCGGGAGAACTGCTCAACCGGCACAAGAGCGGCGAGCTGCGCTGGCACGACGTGCGCATCATGCCCATCGTCGGCCCCCATCAGCGGGTTGAGTACTTCGTCAGCATCCAGGAGGACGTCACCGACCGCAAGCGGGGCGAAGAGACCCTGCGCCTTTCCGCCAAGGTTTTCGCCGACAGCGGCGAGGCCATCATGATCACCGACGCCGGCAACCGCATCGTCTCGGTGAACCGGGCCTTCACCGACATCACCGGCTTCACCGCCGACGAAGTGCTGGGCCAGAACCCCCGCCTGCTCGCCTCGGGACGCCACGACGCCGTCTTCTTCGCCGAGATGTGGCGCGTCCTCAATGAAAGCGGGCGCTGGCAGGGCGAAATCTGGGACCGCCGCAAGAACGGCGAGATCTATCCCAAGTGGCTGGGCATCTCGGCGGTACGCGATACCGAGGGGCGGCTCACCCACTACCTGGCGGTGTTTTCCGACATCACCAAGCGCAAGGCCGCCGAGGAGCGTATCTCCTTCCTCGCCTACCACGACCCCCTCACCGGGCTGCCCAACCGCCTGCTCCTGCGGGACCGCTTCGAGCAGGCCATGGGTTTCGCCGCCCGGGCCGACGCCGGGGTGGCCCTGCTCTTCCTCGACCTTGACCGCTTCAAGGCGGTCAACGACACCCTCGGCCATACCGCCGGCGACGCGCTGCTGCAGGCGGTGGCCCGGCGGCTGCAGGATTGCGTGCGGCAGACCGACACCATCAGCCGGCTGGGCGGCGACGAGTTCGCCATCATCCTGCCCGACCTGCGGGGTTCCGAAGTGGCGGCCGAGGTGGCGCGCAAGATCCTCGACCGTCTGGCCGAACCGTTCACCATCGATGGCCAGGCAGTGGTCACCTCCTGCTCCATCGGCATCGCCCTCTATCCCAGCGACGGCGAGGACTTCGACACCCTGGTGAAGAAGGCCGATACCGCCATGTATTGCGCCAAGGACGCCGGCCGCAACGCCTACCGCTTCTTCGACGCCAGCATGAACGTGGGCGTGGCCGAAACCCTGGTGCTCCACACCTGCCTGGCCGAGGGCGTGCGCAAGGGCGAGTTCGCGCTGCATTACCAGCCCCAGGTGGATATCCGCACCGGTCGCGTTTCCGGCTGCGAGGCCCTGCTGCGCTGGAACAGCGCCCGGCTGGGGCCGATGCTGCCCGGCGCCTTCGTCCCCGCCGCCGAGGAAACGGGACTCATCGTCCCCATCGGCTCCTGGGTCCTGCGGGAGGCCTGCCGGCAAGCCGCCGCCTGGCGCGCCGCTGGCCTGCCGGAAACGGTGGTGGCGGTGAACCTTTCCACCATCCAGTTCCGCCGCGGTAACCTGGTGGAGGCAGTGGCCGGCGCCCTGGCCGAATCCGGCCTGCCGGCCCGTTGCCTGGAACTGGAACTGACCGAATCGATCCTTGCCGACAATATCGATACCGTCCTCGACACCGTACGGCAGCTCAAGGAACTGGGCGTCAGCCTGGCCATCGACGATTTCGGCACCGGCTATTCCAGTCTCGCCTACCTCAAGCGCTTTGCGGTGGATCGCCTGAAGATCGACCGCTCCTTCATCAAGGACATCCTCGCCGATCCGGAAGACGCCGCCATCGTGCGGGCGGTCATCCAGATGGCGCGCAGCCTCAAGCTGGACATTATCGCCGAGGGGGTGGAGGAATCCCGCCAGGCTGGCTACCTGGTGGCCGAAGGCTGCCATGCCGCCCAGGGCTACCTGTTCGGGCGCCCCATGCCGGCGGCGGATTTCGCGGCTCTGCTCCTGGCGCGGGGCGCCGTCGCGTTACCGGCCAAGCCGTTATAATCGCTCCATCACACCCCGGAGAACACCATGGCTCGTACCGTCAATTGCATCAAGCTCGGCCGCGAGGCCGAAGGCCTCGATTTCCCGCCCTATCCGGGCGACCTCGGCAAGCGCATCTTCGACAACGTTTCCAAGGAAGCGTGGCAACAGTGGATCCGCATGCAGACCATGATCATCAACGAGAACCGCCTCAACCTGGTGGACGCCCGCCACCGCAAGTACCTCATGGAACAGGTGGAGAAGCACTTCTTCGGCGAGGGAGCCGACCAGGTCCAGGGTTACGTGCCGCCCAAGGCCTGAAGCGTCCCGCGCCAGCGAATAGGGCTCCCGCGGGAGCCCTATTCGTTTGCCGGATGGATGGTTTTCAGGCCAGCTTGCCTCCGGCCGGCGGGCGGTTGCCCTGCGCCTGGGCGACGGCGACCTTGATCCAGTTGCGCTGGGCTTCCTGGCGCCGCTTGTCGGTGAGGCGGTCGATGATCTTCTGCTGCACCTCCGGGAAAGGCAGCATGCCGCTGGGGAAGATTTCTTCGCAACGAAGGATGTGCAGGCCGATGGGGGATTCCAGCACGGCACTGATCTCGCCCTCGGCCAGGGCGAAGGCGGCCGGCTCCAGTTCGGCGTAGAGCTGGCTGCGCTTGACCACGCCCAGCACGCCGCCTTCCATGGCGGTGGGGCACTGGGAGTGGCGCAGGGCCGCCTCGCCGAAGGCTTCGGCGGTGCCGAGCCTGTCCCGCAGGCCGGCCAGCAGGGCGGCAGCCTTGGCCTTTTCCTGGGGGCTGTCGAAAGTGACCAGGATGTGGCGCAGGCGGCGGGCCTCGGGCCGGTCGAAAGCTTCCGGATGGAGGCGATAATAGATTTCCGCATCGACGGCGGTGACCGCCGGCACCCGGGAGGCGATGCGGTCGAGGACGGCTTCCACCCGCAGGTCGCGCTCGACGGCGTTGTCGAAGCCCTGGCGGTCGAGGCCGCTGCGCTCGAGGTCGGCGGCGAACTCGTCGGGGCTGGCGTAGCGCTTCTTGATTTCCTCCAGGCGGGCGGCCAGGGTCGCCGCCGGGATGACGACATGGGTGGCTTCCGGGCTGGCCAGGATGCAGTGCTCGATGCGGTCCTGGCGGCCGGCGACCTCGGCCAGGCGGGTGCGCTCCGGCGGGGTGAGGGTTTCCGGTGCCTTCTGGAACAGTTCCCAGGAAAGCTTGAGGGCGAGATAGCCGTGCAGCATGGTCTTACTCCTTCTCTTGCCCGGCCTCCAGGAGCGTTTCCGGAATCTGCAGGACACGTCCGGGCAGGCTGTCGAAATGGATGTGGTAGGCGACGCCGCCGGGGGCGTCGCGGATGACCTTGATGACTTCGCCGACGGCGTCCGCCGCCACCAGCACCTCGCCGCCCACGGATAGCCCCTTGGCGGCCCGCACCTTGTCGCGGAACTCGAAGCGGCTCGGGGTCCACGGCTCGTCCGCGCCGATCAGCTCCTCCTCGCGGCAGCCGACGATCTTGCCCTCGTCGAGGAAATTCACCGAGTAAATGACCTGGTCCTGGAGGAAGGTGCCGACATCGACCACGTAGCCGACGCTGCCGCGGCGGACCAGGGGCGCGCCCGGGTCCAGCCCCGGGTAGGTGCCGTCGTTGCGGACGTTGCGGGTGAGCCGCACCGCCTCGCCGTAATCCCAGCGGGCGTCCATCATTGCCGGAACACCTTGTCGAGGGAGACGAAGGAGCTGAAGCCGCCCTCCGGCTTGGCCTGGTTCTGGAAGACGGCGAAGACCTTCTCGGTCAGCGAGTCGGACTCGACGAAATCCTGGTAGGCCCGTTCCAGCCAGAGGCGGTAGATGCCCCGTTGCTGCTCCTCTTCCGGCGGCAGGTTGGGGGCCTGCTTGGCCAGGTAGTCGTGGAAGCGCTGCAGGATGTGCAGGCGGTTCACATGGACCACGGCGGGCTCGTAGGGCACCTCGAAGTAGTCGAGGAAATCTTCGGCGGAGACGAGGTCGTCCATGGCTTCGGCAAGGGAAAGGGTGTCTTCCATGATGCCTCCTCAGGCAGCGGCAAGGGTGAGATGGGGGGATTCGGATTCTTCCGGGCTCTGGAACTCGTCCACCACTTCCAGCAGCTTGGCGGCACCCAGCTGGTCGCGGCTGTCCAGGGAGGAAAGCTTGAGCAGGCGGGCGCGGGAAGCGGCGATCCTGCCCAGGCGCAGCAGCACCACGCTGGCTGCCTTCAGCGCCAGCAGGTAGAAGCGGAGCAGGCCAAAGGAGTTCTTCGCGGCGCAGCCGAGCTGGGCCTCGTCGATGAGGTTCCAGTCCTTGGGCAGGCCCAGGTGGCGGCCGGAGAGTTGCATGGCCCGCTCTGCCACCTGCAGGGCGTCTTCCAGGCGGTGCTGGTAGAAGTAGTAGCGGTAGAGGCCGACCAGGACGGTGAGGTTTTCCGGGGCCAGCAGGTGGGCGCGCAGCAGCGCCAGTTCGGCGCTGGCGTCGCCGTATTCCCGGGAGGCCTGGGCGATGAGGCGCTCCGCCTCGGCAGGCAGGGGCTCTTCGAAATAGAGCTTGCAGTCGGAGAAGTCGAGGAGGTCCATGGTCGTCTCAGTGCCGGTGCATGGTTTCGCTTTCGCAGCACAGGTCGCCGGCGCTGCACACCTGGCACTGGCCGGCGTGGTCGGCGGGGGGCGGTTCCTGGCGCAGCGTGGCGAGTTCCTTTTCCAGGGTCTCGATGCGCTCGATGAGGCAGGCGATGGACTTGGCCACCGGATCGGGCAGCAGGTTGTGGTCGAGGCTGATGCCGTCTTCGGGGCGGGCGCTGCCGGCCCGGGTATCGACAATGCGCCCGGGGATGCCGACGACGGTGCGGTCCGCCGGCACGTCCTTGACCACCACCGAATTGGCACCGACCCGCACCCGCTCGCCGACCACGATGGGGCCGAGGATCTTGGCACCGGCCCCGACCACCACGCCGTTTTCCAGAGTGGGATGGCGCTTGCCCTTGTTCCAGGAGGTGCCGCCCAGGGTGACGCCGTGGTAGAGGGTGACGTCGTCGCCGATCTCGGCGGTCTCGCCGATGACGACGCAGGCACCGTGGTCGATGAAGAAGCGGCGGCCGATGGTGGCGCCGGGGTGGATATCCACGTTGGTCAGGGTGCGGCCGAGGAAGGCCAGGAGCCGCGCTGCGTAGCGCCAGCCGCCGCGCCACAGGCGGTGGGCGAGGCGGTGGGCGAGGATGGCGTGGACGCCGGGGTAGGTGGTGAGCACTTCCAGCCGCGTGCGGGCGGCCGGGTCGCGCTGGAAGACGCAGTGGAGGTCTTCCCGGAGCATGGCCCAGAGGCCGGGGGCCGGAGCGGCAGTGGCGGTCATGGTCATCGCTTCAGACATGGGAGGGGCTCCTGACGGCGGCCAGGAGCGCCTGGAGATCGGTGGCTTCCGGCGGGTGCTTGCGGACGGAGACGAACTGGCGGATGCGAGGCAGCAGGGCCTGGGCCTCGGCTTCGGCCAGGTCGATGCCGAGATCGCCATAGACGACCTGCACCGCCCGGGAGCCGGAATGCTTGCCGAGGACGATGCGGTGGGCCTGGCCCACTTCCCGGGGATCGAAGCCCTGGTAGTTGTCGGGGTGCTTGAGGAGGCCGTCCACGTGGATTCCTGCCTCGTGGGTGAAGGCGCCGGCGCCGACCACGCTCTTCTGCCAGGGCACGGCCCGGCCCGAGGCGGCGGCCACCTGGCGGGAGAGGGCGGGGAAGCCCTTCAAGTCGATGCCGGTGTCGATGCCGTGGAGCTTCTTCAGGCCCAGCACGACCTCTTCCAGCGGTGCGTTGCCGGCCCGCTCACCGAGGCCGTTCACCGTGGTGTTCACGTGGCTGGCGCCCGCCTTGCAGGCGGCCAGGGTGTTGGCGGTGGCCAGGCCCATGTCGTCGTGGGCGTGCATCTCGATTTCCAGGTCGGTGGCGCGGCGTAGCCGACCGATGCGGTCGAAGGTGCCGAAGGGCTCCAGGATGCCCAGGGTGTCGGCGAAGCGCAGGCGCCGGGCGCCGCAGCGCTCGGCCACTTCGGCCAGGGCGCAGAGAAAGTCGAGGTCGGCGCGGGAAGCGTCCTCCAGGCCGATGCCCACCTCCAGGCCCAGGTTCAGCGCTGCCCCCACGTAACGGGGCAGTTCCCGCGGCAGCCAGGCACGGTCCTGCTTCAGCTTGTAGGCCAGGTGCTGGTCGGAGGCAGGCACCGAGATGTCGATATAGTGGGCGCCGAGGCCGGCGCAGGCGGCAATGTCGGCCGGGTGCATGCGGCTCCACACCATCAGGCGGGCGGCAAGGCCAAGGTTGGCGACGGCCCGGATGGAGTCGCGCTCCTCCTCGCCCATGGCGGGAATGCCGACTTCCAGCTCGGGGACGCCGATGGCGTCGAGTTGCCGGGCGATCTCCAGCTTCTCCGCCAGGGAGAAGGCCACCCCCGCCGACTGCTCGCCGTCGCGCAGGGTGGTGTCGTTGATGGTGACGCTGGGCTGGATCATGGCAATCTCCTTGCGATCTATCTAGCAAGGGGGGTGCCAGGCGCTATTGCATTGATTTATTGATGTTTTATTCTTAAGCCCAGGCTGCCTGTCGGTTTCGTGTCGGGAATGCGACAGGGGCACAGGCCTCGGAGAATTTGCTCTGTTCGCGCCGGGTTCCGGGGCAGGTCCTTCGCGGGGCGGCGCTCCTCAGGGCTCGACAGGCTCAGCCCGAACGGAGGTTGGACCCCGGCAATGTCATACCGCGTAGGGCCGGTGCAGCCAGCCCCGCACCACGTCCACATCCTTCTGCGGCAGGTAGGCGAAGCCGGCCAGGGCGTCTTCCACCACCGTCTGGGCCACCCAGTGGGGAACGGTCTTGGTGGTCAGCATGTGGAAGTACCAGGCCATGGGGTAGCCGGCCTGGCGGTCGAAGTGGTTGAGGGCGTCGTGCAGCTTGAGGCCTTCGGTGCCCTTGGCGGCCTCTAAGGCGGGCGGTTCGCCGGCCAGGGTGGCGATGGGCTGGGCGCGGAAGACCGGCTGGTGGTAGCGGTCCAGGTGTTCGCGGGTGGCGATGACCCAGTGGTTGGCGAAGGCGCTGGTGTTGCCGGCGCTGCTGGCCGCCCAGTCGGCGACCATGCGGTGGATGGGGGCGGGTTCGGGTTTCTGCGCCAGCATGCGCTTGAGGAAGGCGCCCACGTGCTGGATGCGGCGGAAGCTGTAGGCGGGGAGCCCGATGGGCTGGGGGGCCTCGGCGCCGCCCCGGGGATCCACCAGTTCCTCGATGGAGGCAGGGTCGTTGGCGAATAGCCGGTGGGCGCGCATCTCCTGCAAATCCTCGACTTCCAGTTGCAGGAAGTCGTCGCAGTCGTCGCCGGCGGGGGCCACCAGGTAGTGGGTCTGGCCCACCAGGCGGGTGGCGTAGAGTTCCTGCCCGGAGCAGTCGTCGGCAAGGGCGGCGAGGTCGCCGTCGCGGGCGTCCAGTTCGGTTTCCACCCAGGTTTCCAGGTTGTCGCTGACGCGGCGGCCGCCGCCGTCGACGATGCCCCCCAGGCGATACCAGCCGCCACGGCCCAGGGCATGACGGAATTTCCAGTCGGGCAGGGCAGTGCCCAGCGCCTTGGCCAGCCCGGCCGGGCCGGTATTGACCGGCGTCTTGGCGCAGGCTTCGACGATGGCGGGGGCCAGGGATTTGCAGTATTCCGTCCAGGCCAGGGCTTCTTTCATGGTGCTATCCTCGTGAGGGCTCGGTATGGGCTTCTGCCAGGCGGGACTGGGCCGCCTCGCGGACCTCGACCTCGGGGTCGGCGGTCAGGGGTTGCAGGAATTCCAGGGGGGCGTTGCCGACGGCGGCGAGCCGCACCCACCATTCGTCGTCCTGGAGGAGCGTGGCGGCAAGCCCGGGCAGGGCGCGCTCGGCGACGATGGCGCGCACTTCCGGTTCCGGGTCGTCGGCCAGCATGTGCAGGGCGAAGGGGGGAAGCCGCGAGGCGACGACCTTGCGCACCTCGCGCTCGGAGTCCCTGGCCAGCTTGGCGAGCTGGCCGTGGGGCAGGCGGCGGGCGACGGTGGCGCGGATGAGATAGTCGGAGTCGCCGATCATCTGTACCAGCAGGGCTTCCGGCAGGCGGGTGGCCACCGACAGGCGGACCTCCCGGTCGGGATCGCCGACCATGCCGGCCAGCTCTTCCAGGGGCAGGCGGGTGGCCACCACCCGCCGGACCACCTCGTCGGCGTCGGCACGGAGGGTGCCGATGGCAGCGACGGGGGCGTAGCGGGCGGCGATGGCGCGCCGTTCCCAGAAGATGTCGTTGAGGAAATGCTCCGCCTCGCCCGGGTTGGCGCGCAGGAAGCGGTCGATCTGGCGGCCGCTGTGGGCGCGGATGCAGGCATCCCCCGGCGTGCAGCGGTGGCTGTTCAGGTATTCGGGAAAATAGCTGCAGCCGGAGCACAGTCCGAGGCGGCCGACACCGGCCTGGGCGGGTGTCGTCTCACGCGTCATCGACCTTCGCCGCGATGAGGACGCCGGTGGCGGCATCGTGTTCGGCGGTGAATTCGAGACAGTGGCCGCTGGCGCCGGAAACCAGGTAGAGATCGTAGCCGTCGACGGTGAAGGCGGGCTGGTAGCGGGGGGAGACGTCGTCCTCGCTGCATTCGGTGAAGTGCAGGTCGGGGAAGCGCTGGCGCAGCACCGAGGCGCGGGCGTCGAGAAGCACGGCTTCGCCGATGCGGGCGAGAATGGTGGCGGTGATCATGCCTGTTCCTCCTCCAGGCCTTCCTCGAAACGGGCCAGCGATGCGGCCGGCACGCCCATGATCTGGGCCAGCCAGGGCGGCGGGCTGGAAAGGCGGCCCTGCAACTCCGCCAGGGCTTCCCGGGCGGGGCCGCCGCTGGGCTTCTTCACCGGATGCACGCCGGCGCGCACCACCTTGGCGGCGGCCGGGCCGCCGATGGATTGCACGTAGACGATCTGGCAATCGTTGATGAGGGCCGAGCGGGCGGCGTTCTTGTCCTCGGCGGCATCGGCTTCGGCAGTGCTGCGCACGGCGATCAGCCGGATGGACTCCTGGCCGACCTGGTAGACCAGGAAGCGGTCGCAGGAGCCGAAGTGGCCGTCCAGGTTCTCGCCCCGGTTGGCGGCCACGGCGACGCGGATGGAGCCGGGCATGTCGCCCTCGGTGTAGGCCTCGATGGCGGGGAAGTCGGAGTGCTCGATGCCCTGGCCCCAGAGGAGGCGGACGGCTTCCTTCAACTGCTCCGGCTCGACGCCGACGTGGCAGCCTTGCTCGGCGAAGTCGCCGGCCAGGATGGCGCGCAGATCCTCGACGGTGAGGGTGGCGAGCTTGCCCTCGGTGAGAGGGGCCTCCAGCTTGTCGACAAGGGCGCCGACCAGGGCGCGGACGTCGAGGCCGGCAAGGGCGCGGGCGGCCAGCGCGATGCGCAGGGCGGCTTCGCGGGAAGCGATGGGCGTGGCGGACATGATGGGCTCCCTGAGAGTCTTCAGTGGAAGGCCGGCGGAAGCGGCCTTCGGCTCAAGGCTCGTTGGTTCTGTTAAGCCGGTATTGCTCCCTCAGCCCGAACGGAAGAGGGATCAGGCCGGGCTGATGCAGCCGGACGGGCAGACGTCCACGCAGAGCGGGGAGTCGTTGTGGCCGTCGCATTCCGTGCAGGTGGCGGCATCGATCTTGTAATAGACCTTGCCGGCGCTGATGGACTTGGTGGGGCAGACCGGCTTGCAGTCGCCGCAGGCGGTGCACATGTCGGGATCGATCTTCATTGCCATGATGCTCTCCTTTCAATCCGCCTTCGCTGGCTAATCGGCTGGCTGGGCGGGCAGGTTCGGGGTGAAACTCAGTCTTCGGCGGCGCCGAGGCGCTTGGCGCGCAGGGAAATGGGCAGGCGTGGCGGCTTGGCGATCGGGTCGATATAGTAGGCCCCGCCGTTGTCCAGCTTCAGTTCGCCGCCCCACTTTTCCGGGGTGTCGAATTCGATGGACTCGATGGAGGCCTCCAGGTCGCGCTTCGGGAGGTAGAAAACCAGCCCGCCGTTGTCGGCCTGTCGGATCATGATGTTGGCCATGTTGGCTCCCTAGGTGATTGGCAAGACGCTCGCGCGCCGGTGCCCCGCCGTAACCGACCGGCGGGGCACCGGCGGTCCGGGTTAGCGGACGAGGTCGAAGTTGTAGTCGGTGGTGCCCATGCCGATCGTTTCCTTGTCCAGTTGCTCAAGGACGGCGTTCGTCAGTTGGGTGACCACGGACATCATGCCTTCGTAGCCCAGGGTGGTGGCCCGGTGCATGTGGTGACGGTCGAAGATGGGGAAGCCGATGCGGATCAGCGGCACTTCGAACTCTTCACCCTTGTAGCGGGTATCACGCTGGATGTACTTGCCGTAGGAGTTGCCGATGAGGAAGTCCGGCTTGTCCGTGAAGCAGAGGCTGCGCATGTGCCACAGGTCGTTGCCGACGTAGACCTTGCCATTGACGCCGAAGGGGCTGGAAGCGAGCAGCTTCTCCACGGCCTTGCCCCAGCGCTTGTTGGCGTTGTGGGAGAGGATGTGGGTGGGCTCGGCACCGACTTCGAGCAGGATCTTGACCATGCCCATGACGAAGTCCGGGTCGCCGTAGATGGCGAACTTCTTGCCGTGCAGCCAGGCGTGGCTGTCGGAGATGAGGTCCATGCAGCGGCCGCGCTCGAGTTCCAGGGATGCCGGGATGGGCTTGCCGGTCAGCTCGGAAACCTTCATCAGCAGCTCGTCGGTCCATTCCACGCCCATGGGGATGTTGAGCTTGGGCACGTCGTGGTTCCAGGTGTTCTCGACGAACTTCTTCGTCTTTTCCAGCTGGGCCGGCTGCAGCATGATGGTGGTGATGGCGTTGGGGGCGTCCTTGATCTCTTCGATCGTGGTGCCGCCGGCGTACATGCGGAATTCACCGTCGGCCGGGGTGTCGAAGACGTCGGTCGGGTCGGAGAGCATGGTGTAGCCGACGCCCATCTCGGTCAGCATGCGCTTCATGACGCGGTAGTTGCCGAGGTAGGTTTCGAAGCCGGGGACCAGGTTGATGGTCGGCTTGCTGCCCGCCTTCTTGCCTTCCATGTCGTTCAGCGTGAAGTAGCGCAGGATGCCTTCTTCCATGTTGTCCCAGCCGGTGGTGTGGGAACCGACGAAGGACGGGGTGTGGGCGAAGGGAACCGGGAAGTCCTTCTCGATGTGGCCGTCCTTCTTGGCGTTGTTGATGAACGCGTTGAGGTCGTCACCGATGACTTCGGCCATGCAGGTGGTGGACACGGCGATGATCTCGGGCTTGTACAGCGCCTTGGCGTTGGCCAGGCCGTCGAACATGTTCTTCTGGCCGCCGAACACCGCGGCGTCTTCCGTCATGGAGTCGGAGACGCAGGAGCACGGTTCCTTGAAGTGGCGGTTGAAGTAGGTGCGGAAGTAGGCGACGCAGCCTTGCGAACCATGCACGTAGGGCAGGGTCTTGTGGTAGCCGGAGGCGCAGAGGACGGCGCCGAGCGGCTGGCAGGCCTTGGCGGGGTCCACCGTCAGGGCTTCGCGCTTGAAGTTGAGATCCTGGTATTCCTTGGTGGTGGACCACAGGAAGGTCTCGTACACCTTGTCGGCGGCGTGGCCTTCTTCGAACTGGTCACGCTTCTTGGCAAGGTTTTCCTTGTAGTCGTCGTCGCGGAACAGCGGATAACAGGGCTTGATCTTGTCAGCGGTTTGCATTGCTAGCTCCTTGCCCGGCCCGCTCATCTGCGGTGCCCGGCGAAAGGTTGATGATCCGGGTCCGGGGAACCGGGGCGGGTGAAGGACCGAGGTCCGCAATCACCCGCCGCCGGGGCCCGTTTCCCAATTCCTCGAACTCAGGCGGCCTTCTTCTCGGCCTCGGCCTCGACCTTCTTCCACGGGGGCGTCAGGTTCTTGAAGGTCGGGTTGGAGAGGGCGATGTCCATGTCACGGGCGAAGATGGCGAAGCCGTCGTAGCCGTGGTAGGGGCCGGAGTAGTCCCAGGAGTGCATCTGGCGGAAGGGCATGCCCATCTTCTGGAAGACGTACTTTTCCTTGATGCCGGAGCCGACCAGGTCGGGCTTCAGACGCTTGACGAACTCTTCCAGCTCGAAGCCGGTGACGTCGTCGTAGATCAGGGTGCCGTCCTCCATTTCCTTGATGGTGCGGTCGTAGTCGTCGTTGTGGGCGAACTCGTAGCCGGTGCCGATCACTTCCATGCCCAGGTCCTCGTAGGCGCCGATCACGTGCCGGGGGCGCAGGCCGCCGACGTAGAGCATGACCTTCTTGCCCTGGAGCCGCGGCTTGTACTTGGCGATGATGGCGTCCATCATCGGCTGGTAGCGGGCGATGACGGCCTCGGTCTTCTCCTTGACGGAGTCGTCGAAGAAACCGGCGATGCGGCGCAGGGACTCGATGATCTTGGTGGGGCCGAAGAAGTTGTATTCCATCCAGGGAATACCGTACTTCTCTTCCATGTGCCGGCTGATGTAGTTCATCGAGCGGTAGCAGTGCAGCAGGTTCAGCTTCACCTTCGGCGTGTTCATCATTTCGGCCAGGGTGCCGTCGCCGGACCACTGGGCCACGACGCGCAGGCCCATTTCCTCGAGGAGGATACGGGTCGCCCAGGCGTCGCCGCCGATGTTGTAGTCGCCGATGATGGCCACGTCGTAGGGGGTGGATTCGTAGGGCTGGCCGTCGCGCTTGTCGAGGACCCAGTCACGGATGGCGTCGTTGGCGATGTGGTGGCCCAGGGACTGGGACACGCCGCGGAAGCCTTCGCAGCGCACCGGCACGATGGGCTTGCCGATGACGGCGGAGCTCTTCTTGGAGACCGACTCGATGTCGTCGCCGATGAGGCCGATGGGGCACTCGGACTGGACGGAGATGCCGTTGTTGAGCGGGAAGAGGACTTCGATCTCCTCGATCAGCTTGGCGAGCTTCTTGTCGCCGCCGAAGACGATGTCCTTCTCCTGGAAGTCGGAGGTGAAGTTCATCGTGCCGAAGGAGTTGATGCCGGTGGTGCCGACATAGTAGTTGCGGCGGCCGGCGCGGGAGTACTGGCCGCAGCCCACGGGACCGTGGGAGATATGGATCATGTCCTTGATCGGGCCCCACACCACGCCCTTGGAACCGGCGTAGGCGCAGCCGCGGATGGTCATCACGCCGGGCAGGGACTTGCGGTTGGACGTGATGCACTTCTTGGACTGTTCGACGGATTGGTCGTTGGCCGCAAGGTGCTTGGCGCGGTCCTTCTTGGCTTTTTCGGGATAGACCTCGAGCACCTCGGCGATGAGGGCTTCGGTTTCTTCGCGAGACAGAGTCGTCATGTTTTCCTCCTGACGCCGCCACCAATCTGTGGCCGGCGTACTGGTTGAAAGGGGCAGAGGCGCCAGCCTCCGCCGTGCTGCGGGTGCTGCTTAGGCGGCCAGATCGGCAGCGGTCTTGCCGACGATGGATTCGTCTTCGGCTTCCATGATGCCGAATTCCATCAGCAGCTCTTCCAGCTCTTCCATCTCGATCGGGGTCGGGATGACCAGCATGGTGTTGTTCATCACCTTCTGGGCGAGCTGGCGGTATTCGTTAGCCTGCTTGTGGGTCGGGTCGTACTCGATGACGGTCATGCGGCGGATTTCGGCGTGCTGGACGGCGTTGTCGCGGGGCACGAAGTGGATCATCTGGGTGCCGAGGCGGGCGGCCAGGGCCATGATCAGCTCGTCTTCGCGGTCGGTGTTGCGGGAGTTGCAGATCAGGCCGCCGAGGCGCACGCCGCCGGAGTTGGCGTACTTGACGATGCCCTTGGCGATGTTGTTGGCGGCGTACATGGCCATCATTTCGCCGGAGCAGACGATGTAGATTTCCTGGGCCTTGTTCTCGCGGATGGGCATGGCGAAGCCGCCGCAGACCACGTCGCCGAGCACGTCGTAGAAGACGAAGTCGAGGTCTTCGTCATAGGCGCCTTCTTCTTCCAGGAAGTTGATGGCGGTGATGACGCCGCGGCCGGCACAGCCGACGCCGGGTTCCGGACCACCGGACTCGACGCACTTGACGCCGCCGAAACCGACGGAGAGGACGTCCTCGAGTTCGAGGTCTTCGACGGAACCGGCTTCAGCAGCCAGGTGCATCACGGTGGTCTGAGCCTTGCTGTGCAGGATCAGGCGGGTAGAGTCGGCCTTGGGGTCGCAGCCAACGATCATGACCTTCTTGCCGGCTTCGGCGAGGGCGGCCACCAGGTTCTGGGTGGTGGTGGACTTGCCGATACCACCCTTGCCGTAGATGGCGCATTGACGCAGTTTTGCCATGGTGTAATCTCCTTAGTCTGTCAGTCGATTTGCGAAGGAATCAGAGAGAGTCGCACCTCCCCTTCTGCACGTTGCGTGCCAGGTCGGCTGGCAGACCACAAGCGATTGAATTTCCAGTGAAAAACGAAATATCCCCGGCTGCGGCCGGCGCGGCGAGATGCGACAATTCCCCCACGCTTTGTAGGGGTGACGACAAGGCCTCGAGTACGAGCGACACCGGGTTGCCCCCGGGAGATGCCGGTCTCCAGCCTGCTTCGTTGAGGGGCGGCCACGGGCTTCAGGCCGGGGCGAGCCACCCGGCTTCGCTACCTCGGGATGCGCGTCTCCCCATCAATCGCTGTAACCTGCCAGCGGTGGTGCTGGGCAGCCTGACCTACCAGCGCCACCCGACGCCGCTCTTCATCGACGGCGTGGCGGAACTGCACCGGGATCTTTTCCGCCGCCTGGAAGTGGCGGCGCCGGGGGAGCGGCCGACGGCGTTCCGGGACTACATGACCGTGCGCTTCCAGCTCGAATGGCCGGAGGAGATGGGGCTCACCGCCCGCTCCCGGGGGCGGGCCAAGGCCAATTACATCAAGGCCATCCGCGGCTGGAGCTTCGACGCCGACAGCCGCGAGGGCGCGGTGCTCAAGGGCTGGGTGGAATCGCGTTTCGGCCTGACGCCGCGCTATCACCGGGAGTCGCTGCGCGAACCGACCAGCGACGCCTACCGGCACTACCAGGAGATGCGCGCCCGGGGGCTCTACGGCACCAACGCCCTGGAGGCCCAGCTCGACCTGGTCTACACCTATTGCCAGTACGAACTGGCGCGCCGCCATCCGGGCCGCCGCCACGTCACCCTCTACCGCGGGGTGAACCGCATGGCCGACCACGAGGTGCTGGAGAAGGGGCCCGGCGGCGGGAACGTCATCCTCCTCAACAACCTCAATTCCTTCACCTGCAGCCGCGAACGGGCCTGCGAATTCGGCGACTACATCCTGGCGGCGGAAATCCCCCTGACCAAGATCTTCTTCTACTGCGGCCTGCTGCCGGGAATCCTGCAGGGGGAGGACGAGTTCCTGGCCATCGGCGGTGTCGTCGATGTGACCTTGTCGACAATGTGACTCAAAGTGACGGCCGAGCCCCCTTCGACAGGGGGCTCAGTGCCGTTTACAGCTTTGCCGCCATGGCCTGCAGGCGGTCGAGGCGTTCGATGAGGGCGTTCATCACCGCCATGCCGCGGGTCAGTTCATCCACGTTGGCCAGGCTCTGGGCCACCTGGGACTGTTCCCGCCCGGCGTCGGCGCTCATCTGGGAAATCTGGGCGGCGGCCTGCTCGCTGCCGGCGATGAGGTCGTTCATGGTGGTCAGGGTGCCCTGGGCGATGGAACGGATGCTGCCAATGGTCTGCACCGCCTCGCGGATGCTGCTGGCGGTGGCGTCGGCCTGATTCTTGGCCGACTGGGCCAGCTTCCTGACCTCGTCCGCCACCACGGCGAAGCCGCGGCCGGCTTCGCCCGCCCGGGCCGCCTCGATGGCGGCATTCAGCGCCAGCAGGTTGGTCTGGTCGGCGATGGCGCTGATGCCGCCGGTGATGGAGCCGATGGCCTTGGACAGGCGCTCCAGGTCGTCGAGGCCGGCATCCAGGGCGGCCTGGGAGCTTTGCGAGGCCTTGGCCGAGTCGCCCACCTCCGCCATCAGGGAAAGGGCCCGGGACAGCGTCGCCGACTGGTGCCGGAAGCCTTCGGAGAGGGCCGGCAGGGTATCGATCACCGGCTGCACCGCCCGTTCGTAGGTGACCACCCGGTCCACCATGGAACGCTGCATCTCGCTCAGGGTGATCCAGCGTTCCAGCGCCCGCTGCGAGTAATGGGAGGCAAAGGCCGCATACTGGACGGGGAAGGAACCCATGAAGGGGTCGTTGTAGCCTTCCCCGGGGGCGAAGAACACCAGGGCGGAGAGGGTCTGGTTGATGGGGATGCCGAGGATTTCGCCGAAGGTGGAGAAGCCCGCCGCCGGGATGTCGGCGAAGAAATCGGCCCGTCCCAGCGCGTCGGCGTTGCCCAGGCGGCGCAGGACGCAATCGTTGAGCAGCATGGCCACCGGCTGGCCCTTGCCGTTGAGGAACTGCCGCCAGTCCTCCTGGGTGGTGCCGATGAAGTCGGTCATCCGGAGGAGGTGCAGGCGGTCGCCGAACTCGATGTCGCAGAAGAAGGCGGTCTGCTCCGCCCCCAGGGAAGCGACGGAGCGGATGAACATCTCCCCTTCCACGGAGACGGCGAAGGTATGCCCGGCCAGGCGGTTGCCGACCTCCGCCTCGGCACAGCGGAAGTGGCCGGCCAGGGCGGCGAGGAAGCCCTGGGTCTCGCCCTCGGCGGTGAACACGCTCTTCACCGTGCGCGCCACCGGGTCCGCTTCGGCCACCATCCAGCTGGTGCCGGTGGGGACGAAGTTCTGGGTCTTGAAGGGCGAGAAGCGGATGCCGCGCCGGACCTTGCAGAACACCAGCAGCGCCCGGCCGGTGAGCACCTGGCGCCCGTCGTGGATGTAGGTGCCGGAGAAATCCAGCTTGCCGCCGGCGGAGCCGCCGATGGCCAGGCAGGGGAAGCGCTTGCTCTCGTACCAGGCCCGCATGAGGAAGCCTTCGGAGGCCGACAGGCCGTCGCAGAAGACCAGGGCGAAGGTGTTTAGCGCGTTGATGGGGAAGGAGGGGGTGACGCTGGCCAGTTCCTGGCGGATGCGGGCCACCCGTTCGCTGACGCTGGCGTTGCCGCCGGCGTGGAGGTTGACGGTGAAGGCCTCGGCTTGCTCGACGACGTCGCCGGAGAGCCAGAGGAAGCTGCCCTCCCGGTCATGGGTCTCCGCCCCGCAATAGCTGCTGGGCCGGGCTGCGCAAAGGGCGCCGGTGGAGGAAAGGGCGGCGAAGCGGGTCGGCAGGGAGGCGCCGGCCACCACGCGGGCTAGGCCGTCGGCGGTGCTGGCGAACTGGGCGTGGGGCGGCACGAAAGCCATGAAGAGGCCGCCGCCCTGGCCGATACCAAGGGCCTCGGCGCTTGCCGGCAGGCGGTCGGCGTCGAAGCGGCCGGTCAGGGCCGCCGGCATGCCGGCGGCACCTGCCGAGGAGGCGCGCTCGGCCTTGGCGGAAGAAAAGAATGAAAACATGGCGTCCTCCCTGAAGTCGTTGTCGTTCGCTTGCCGGGGCGGGGTGCCCGGCCAAATCGTTTCAATCCTACTGCTTTTATCAATTCGCCGAAATCCTCGGGGGTGGCCGGGAGCCTCCATTGCGGCCGGCCCGGCGTGTCGCAAACCCGACAACGCTCCCGGGGGGTGTCCGGAAAGCCCCTCTGTTACTGGCTTCCGGGATGGGCGTGGAATTTGCTGGAGAAGGCTACCCCAACTCCACTGCCGACAAAAATGACCCCCGAACTCCGCCAAAAACTGCTGGCTGGCCTCCAGGACGGCAGCATCGTCCCCTACCTGGGCCCCGGCTTCCTCGCCGATGTCAAGAACGCCGCCACCGGCGCCCCCATCCCCGCCGACAGCGATTCCCTCATCCTGGCCATGAACGACGGCCGGCCCATGGCCCCCAAGCTCATGTACGAGTTTCCCCGGGCGGCCATGAACGTGGAACTGAAGCGCGGCCGCACCACCGTCACCAAATTCCTCACCCGCACCTACGGCGAGACGCAATGGACCCGTGGCGCCCTCCACGACTGGCTGAAGGGCATCGCCCCCCAGTACGTCATCGACATCAACCGCGACACCCAGCTCCAGGATTCCTACGCCGACGTTCCCCACAACCTCATCGTCGGCATCGCCCGCATCGGCGGCACGGCGTTCCGCTACAAGATCTATTTCTGGGACGGCGCCGCCTACCGGCCGAGCGAGACGGTGAACACCGCCCTGCCCGTGCTCTTCAAGCCCATGGGCACGCCCCGGCCGGAAGCGGTGTATATCGCCTCCGACGCCGACTACGTGGATTTCATCACCGAACTCATGGGCGGCTTCTCCATCCCGCCGGAGGTCAAGGAACTGCGCAAGGGCAAGCAGTACCTGCTGATGGGCATGCGGCTCAACCGCGATACCGAGCGCATGGTCATGGCCGACATGATCTACAGCGCCGCGGAGCCCGCCGGCTGGGTCTTCATCGCCGAACCCACGGCCAAGGAGCGCCGCTTCTGCGCCCGCATCGGCCTGGAGATCATCGAGGCCGACGTTTTTGAATTCATCGGGGCCGCCGTCCCCGCCTGACTTTTTTCATCTGGGAGTAAAACAATATGCTGCTCGACCGTTACGAACCGTTCTTCTTCAACGCCAACTTCAAGGAGGTGGCCAGCGGCGCCTGGGTCGCCTACCGCGGCGAACTGGTCCTCAAGGAAGGCGAGGTGGCCGACGCCCAGGGCCGGCGCAAGCCGCCGGTGGAGGTCATGAAGCAGGCCATCGCCCTGGCCGAGGGCGACGCCCTACGCCTCTTTTCCGGTTCCCTGGACGAGTTGCAGTATTTCCCCGCCCTGCTGGAAAAGTACGGCGCCGACATCCAGCCCGGCGCCATCGTCGTGCTGTTCGTGGTCAATATCGACAACCCCTTCGTCTCCACCATCAACGGCGCGCCGGTGGTTTTCATTCCCCTGGTCCAGGGCATGACCTGGAACGAGCTGATCGACATGGTGGCCCTGGAAAAGGGCGACTTCAAGGGCCAGGGTTCCGCGGAGAAGGTGGTGACCCTCTACAACGCCCTCAAGGGACACAAGTTCAAGTACCCGGAGGTGCCGGTGGGGGAGGCCATGAAGGCCACCAATTCCGCCAAGCGCGAAACCCACGGGGCCGTCTGATGCCCTGGTCCGAGCGTTTCGCCCTGGGGGTGGCGGACATGGATGCCACCCACCGGGAATTCGTGGCGCTCGCGGACGCCCTCGCGGCGGCGCCGGACGAAGACTTTCCGGCGCTGTTCGCCGAGCTGCGGGAGCACACCCGCCAGCATTTCGAGCATGAAGCGCGGCTCATGCGGTCCTGCCGCTTTCCCGCCATTGGCGAGCACGAGAGCGAGCACCTGCGGGTGCTGGGGGAACTGGCCCACCTGGCCGCCCGGGTTGCCGGCGGCCGCATCGGCATGGCCCGGGCCTACGTGGAAGGCATGCCCCAGTGGTTCGCCAACCACCTGGCGACCATGGACGCGGCCCTGGCGGCGTGCCTCAAGCAGGCGGTGCGGGCACCCTCCTGATTCAGGGGTGCCGGGCGGCCAGCCGCACCAGGGCCTGGGCCTGGGCTTCGCAACGGGTGCGGGCGCCTTCGTCCAGCTTGCGCAGCCAGCGCGGGGGGATGGCGTCGAGGCCGTAGCGGGCGCCGGCCAGCATGCCGGCGATGGCGCCGGTGGTGTCGGCGTCGCCGCCGCGGTTGACCACGTCCACCAGGCAGTCCTCGAAGCTCGCCGTGGCGAAGAGGGCCTGGAAGACAGCCTGCACCGTCTCCACCACGAAGCCGCTGGGGTTTTCCCGGCGCTTGCCGTCATAGGCGAAGACCGGGTGGGCGGCGACGAGGGGCGCGGCGTGGCGGCGTTCCACTTCGGTGGCGGGCAGGCCTTCCAGGAAATCCTGGACCATGCCGGCCAGGGCGATGCAGGCGGCGTCGGACAGGGCGTTGTGGTGGGTGACGTGGCCCTGGGCCCGGCAGGCACCGGCCAGCGCTGCCGCCGGCCGGTCCAGGCAGGCCAGGGCCACGGGCAGGATGCGCATGGCGGCACCGTTGCCGGCGTCGTGCTCGGAGGCCGGCGCCTCCGGGTTGCCGGTCTTCCGGAAGGCGATGAGGTTGCGGCGGACGGTATTGCCGATGTCCACGGGCTTGCCCCGCATCCAGGCGTCGAAGGCCTCGGCGGCGGCGCGGGCATCGACGCTGCCGGCCGCCAGGATGGCATCCCCCAGGGCCAGCGACATGGTGGTGTCGTCGGTGACCTGGCCGGGTTTCAGGCGCAGCCAGCCGCCGCCGGTGATGTCGCGGTGGGTACCGTGCTGCTGCTCGATTTCTCGGGGGGTGAGGAATTCGACGGTGGCGCCGAGGGCATCGCCGATGGCCAGGCCGAGATAGGCGGCCACCGCCCGGTCTGTGCGGGGAGAGTCGTCAGGGGAAACCCGGCGCCGTACCGGCGCCGTGCGGGCGATCAGCTCTCGGGTCCAAAACATTTGGCGTAGTCCTTGCACTCGCTGCAGGATGGCGCGGGGCAGACGTAAATGCCCTCCCGGGAGCAGAACTGGCGGTAGAGGAATTTCTTCCACTTCATGTCGCCGCTGTTGGCCCGGGCGAGTTCGGGAAAGTTTACCCACATCAGGCGGGTCAGTTCGTCCCGGGCGGCGAGGCCGAGATCCTGCCACAGGTGGTCGGCGCCGGCGCAGGCGGTGGCGACGATGTCGGCCATCCACAGCTCGGAGGCGCGCTCCTGGGCGCGGTGGTCGAGGAGGAGCTTCTGCAGGTCGCTCCATTCCGGGATGGCGGGGGCCGGATGGCTGGCAGCCAGGTGGTCGTAGCCGGGGAAACATTCGGCCAGCAGGCGGCCGTGGCGATCGCCACCCAGGCCCAGGTCGGCGGGCAGGCAGCCTTCGCCCAGGCGCTGGCCAGCCAGCAGGCTGGCCAGCAGGGGCCGGTTCGGATCGGCGCGCACGTCGGCAGCGCAGGGGGCCGCCAGCAGTTCGGCGGTGGCCAGGGCGCGGCGGGCGGCGCGATCCGGGTCGTTCATGACGATCTCACTTGCTCGGATATTCCACCAGGATGTCCTCGTCGCGGACGATCATCTGGCAGGCCAGGCGCCAGTGGGTGGGGGGGATGTCGTCCACGTACATCTGCTCCACCTCGGCCTTGGTGATCTTGCCCATTTCCGTCAGGGCGGCGACTTCCCGCGGGTTGAGGGGGCCGCCCATGGGCCGGCGCTTGCCGTCCATGGAGGAGACCTTGACCAGGCAGGTGCCGCAGTTGCCTTCCTGGCAACCGAAGTCGATGGGAATGTGATGCTCCTTGGCCAGGTCCAGGATGGTCTGGGTATGGCTGCCGGCTACGGCATAGACCGTCTTGTCCTTGTGCATGGGGCTGCTGAAAGTGATGAGTGCCATTGGGTTTTCTCCGAGAGTACGGGTTGCAGAAGTTCTCTGTCGTGTCGGGCGTGGATGCTTTTAGTCTTGTCCGGTGGGGGCGCTCAGGCGGGCTTGACCACGATTTCGCCGCCGATGATCTGGGCCTGGCAGGCGAGGCGGTGGTTGCGGGGCGCCATGTTGTCCTTGAGCACCTGGTCTTCCAGGATGCTGGGGGGCGCGAGGTTTTCCGCCCCGGAGACGATCTTGGTCAGGCAGGTGCAGCATTCGCCTTCCCGGCAGCCGTAGGTGATGCCGGCACCGACCTTTTCCGAGACCTCGATGAGGCGGGTGCCGGCCGGCACGGTGACGGAAACGCCGATGTCTTCGAAGGTGACTTTGGCCTTGGGCATTTAGTTCTCTCCCTGGTTGTTCAAGCGAGTGCGGCCATGTCGATGCTGCGATGCTCGACTTGGCCGGTGAGATGCCGGGCCAGGGTTTCCCCCAGGTCACGGCACTGGTTCAGTTCGCCGGCGTCGGGCACCAGCTTGATGCGCAGGCCGTCTACTGGCACGCGCATCTTCAAGCCCCGCAGGCGGTCCTCGATGAGGCGCACGGCTTCCCCGCTCCAGCCGTAGGAGCCGAAGGCGGCTCCCAGCTTGCCCTTGACGTTGACGGTGGTCAGCGACGAGAGCACGTCCCAGATGGGCTTGACCGCGTCGGCGTTGATGGTGGGGCTGCCGAAGGCCAGCCCGTCGGCTTCCTCGATGAGATCGGTGAAGATGCCCGATTCGCCGCCCTCCAGGTCGTAGAGGGAGACGCGCACGCCGGCGATGGCCTCGGCGCCGGCGGCCAGGGCCTCGGCCATGCGGCGGGTGTTGCCGTAGGCGGAAATGTAGAAGACCACCAGGGTCTTCTCGCTCCGCGCCTCGTTGAAGAGGCGCGGCGTGGCCAGCTCCCGATAGCGGTGCACGTAGTCCCGCGGCATGTGGCGCAGGATGGGGCCATGGGCGGGGGCGATCAGCTTCAGGTCCAAGGGCTCGATGAGGGCCACCGCGTCCAGCACGTTCTCCCGGAAGGGCCGCATGATGTGGGCGTAGTAGTACTCGAAGGAGAAGCGGAAATCGCCCACCGCGTCGTTGAACAGGCGGGCGTCGCAGAAATGGCAGCCGAAGACGTCGCCGGAGAAGAGGAAGCCCTCTTCCTCCAGGTAGGTGCATTGGGTGTCCGGCCAGTGCAGGTAGGGGGTGTGCAGGAAGCGCAGGGTGCGGCCGCCCAGGTCCACGGTGTCGTCGGTGGTGACGGGGATGTACTCGGGCGGCGTTTCGGCGGTGGGTTTCAGCAGGGCCTTCAGCATCATCTGGGCCCGGCTGGACAGGTAGACCTTGGCCTGGGGGGCGCGCTTCAGGAGTTCCGGCAGGGCGCCGCTGTGGTCCGGCTCCAGGTGGTTGAGGACGATGGTGGTGATCTCGTCGTAGCGGGCCACCGATTCCAGGCGCTCGAAGAAGGTGTCGGCGAAGCTTTCCTTCACCGTGTCGATCACCGCCACCCCCGTTGCGCCCCGTACCACGTAGGCGTTGTAGCTGGTGCCGTTGGCGGTTTTGAGGATGATGTCGAAATTGCGCAGGTGCGGGTCGAGGGCGCCCACCCAGTGGACGCCCGGGGCCAGTTCCACCGCAGCGCTAGCGAGTCCCGCAGCCGGCATGGTCGGCTTCCTCATGGGCGGCGCTGCCGCAACTGCCATGACCCTCAGGGCCATGCACGCAGGCCTCGATATTGCCCTCCGGCAGCGTTACGCCCCCGAGGCCGATCCAGGCATGCACCGCCGCCGCGTCGAACCCCACCCTCCGCTCTTCGCCCACCTGCATGAGGGGGCGGCGGATGAGCAGGGGATTCTCCAGCAGGAGGTGCAGGGCGTGCTCGAATCCCAGGGCTTCCGGCACGATCTCGCCGGATTTCACCGCCGGGGCGCTGCGGTTGAACCAGTCGGCCACGGGCAGGGGGCCGAGGAAGGCAAGCAGCCCCGCGGCCGTCCACGGCTCCGCTTTCAGGCTCCTGGCCTGGACGGTGTGGCCGGCGGCGGCGAGCAGGGTCTTCTGGCGCAGGTTGCCTTTGCAGCCGGGTTTTTCGTAAAAGGTGACGATGGCCATAGGCCTCCTTGTTTAGCCGGCGGCTTGCGCCTCCTCAACCGTTCGGGCTGAGCCTGTCGAAGCCCGGGATGCTCCGCGGGCGAAGCGCCCTTCGACAGGCTCAGGGCGAACGGTGAGAGGGGGCTCGTGCGACGGGAAGCCTTTCATGCCGCCTCCCGCCACAAGCCGAATTCCTTCAGCTTCTCGATGGGAATCCCGGTCAGCGACCCCGGTGGGTTGAGGAATTCCCCCAGCTCGTTGACGATGGCCATCTCGATGGGGCAGATGGCGGCGCACTGGGGGTCGGCGTGGTCGCCGAGGCACTCGGTGCACTTCATGTCGTCGATGAGGAAATGGGGCTTGTCCTGGTAGATGGCGTCGTTGGGGCAGACGTCGACGCAGGCCCAGCAATTGACGCAGGATTGGGTGATCTGGAGCGCCATTCAAGCCACCTTCAAGCTTTCTGCCGTCGGCAACAGCTTGCCGGTGGCCGCGATTTCCTTGTACACCGCCATCACGGCGTCCTCGATGGGCTCCATGGCGTGCTCGCCGTTCGGCGCGATGCCGGCGGCTTCCAGCTTGCCCCAGGGTTCGTAGCCGATCTTGGAGCAGAGCACCACCTCGCAGCCTTCGAGCACCTTGATGTTGCGGTCGAGGAGGGAATCCGGTTCCTCGTCGCCTTCGCCGCAGCTGTCCATGCCGCCGCAGTAGAGCTCGGTCTTGCGGTGGCCGATGAAACGCACGCCTTCCGGGGAGGCCTCGTAGATGAGGAATTCCTTGGCATGGCCGAAGTGCTCGGCGACGACGCCGTTCTTGCCGGCCACCGCCATCAGCACCGGGCGGGAACCTTCGGGGATGCCTTCGGCCTTCGGCTTGACGATGCCGCGCTTGGCGTCCAGCTTCTCGATGATGGAGTCGTGCACTTCCTTGCGGCGGACCATGGCGGCTTCGTAATCGACGTCCATGACGTCGATCTTGTCCATGGTGAATTCGTCGCCCCGGTCCTCGCCCAGGAGGCCGACGGCATCGGCCCGGCACTGGCGGCAGTGGCGCATCATCGCCATGTCGCCCGCGCATTCGTCCTGGAGCGCCTGCAGTTCGGCGTCGGTGGGGCTGGGGTGCTCCATGATGCCGTAGTAGGTGCCGTGCTCGGGCTCGGCGATCAGCGGCATGACGTTGTGCAGGAAGGCGCCCTTGGCCTTCACCACCTTGGAGACTTCCTTTAGGTGCTGGTCATTGACGCCGGGGATCAGCACCGAATTGACCTTCACCAGGATGCCGCGGGAAGTCAGCATCTCCAGGCCCTTCTGCTGCTGCTCGATGAGGATCTTCGCCCCCTCGACGCCGCGGATGCGCTTGTTCTGCCAGTAGATCCACGGATAGATCTTTGCGCCGATTTCCGGATCGACGCAGTTGATGGTGATGGTCACGTGGTCGATGTTGTGCTTGGCGATCTCGTCCACATGTTCGGGCAGCGAGAGGCCGTTGGTGGAGACGCAGAGCTTGATGTCCGGCGCCTTCTCGGAAAGCTGCTGGAAGGTCTCGAAGGTGCGCTCCGGATTGGCCAGCGGGTCTCCCGGTCCGGCGATGCCGAGGACCGTCATCTGCGGGATCTCGGCGGCGACGGCGAGCACCTTCTTGATCGCCTGATCCGGCGTCAGCAGCTCGGAAACGACGCCCGGACGGGATTCGTTGGAGCAGTCGTACTTGCGGTTGCAGTAGTTGCACTGGATATTGCAGGCCGGCGCCACGGCCACGTGCATGCGGGCGAAGTAGTGATGGGCCTCTTCCGAATAGCAGGGGTGGTCCTGCACCTTGGCCCGGATGTGGTCGGGCAGGTGGGAGAGGGCGTCGGGGGCGGTGCCGCAGCCGCTGGAGGCGCAACCGCCGCCTTCGGCCTTGGGGCCGCTGCTGGCGCTGATGACTGGTAGTTCCACGATGCTGGCTCCTCGAAATCTGTGCGGGAGCAGTTCAGCAATCGCTGTGCCAGAGGCGTTTTCTCTTAAGAATCAGGGTTCTGTGCCGGGGGGCGACGGCGGCTGTCGCCCCCCTTGTCGCAAATGTGACAGGCGCTCAGGCGACGACGGCGGCCAGGCCGGCGGGGCCGGTGGGCGCCTGGGCCAGCCAGGGCACCAGGGCGCAATGGGGGCAGGGCTCGTCCCGGACCCGGCCGACGAGGGGCAACTCGCTCGCCCCCCGCTGGGCGAGGCGCGGGTCCGTCGTGCCGCTGGCCAGCAGTGATTGGTTCACCACCCAGGCGTAGGGTGCGATGCCGGCCCGGGCGAGGTCGGCCTGCAGGCGTTCGGCCTCATGGACCGGCGTCGCCTCGGGCAGGGTGACGATGAGGATGCGGGTGTAGGCCGGGTCGCGCAGGCGGGGCAGGAGCAGGCGAACCGATTCGGGCATGTCGCCCTGGGTGCGCATCACCTCCCGGTGGTAGGCCTCGGCGGCGTCGAGGAGCAGGATGGTGTGGCCGGTGGGCGCCGTGTCGAGGACGACGAAGCCCTCCCGGCCGGCGTCCACGGTGCGGGCGAAGGCGCGGAAGACGGCGATCTCCTCGGTGCAGGGGGAGCGCAGGTCTTCTTCCAGCAGGGCACGGCCGCCGGGATCCAGGTGGCGGCCGGCCCGCTCCAGCACCTCGGCGGTGTAGTCGGCCACTTCCCGGGCCGGGTCGATGCGGGTCACCGTCAGGCCCGGGACGGCGCCGTCCACGGTTCCCGCCACATGGGCAGCCGGATCGGTGGTGGACAGGGTCACCGCATGGCCCCGGGCCGCCAGGGCGACGGCGATGGCCGCCGCCACCGTGGTTTTGCCGACGCCGCCCTTGCCCATGGTCATCACCACGCCGTGGCCGGCGCTGGCGATGTCGTCCACCAGCCCGGCCAGACCGGGAGGAAGGGGGGCTGCCGGCATCGGCGCCGGCGCCGGGAGCGGGGTGCCGTCGGGATCGGCCATGCGGCGCAGGGCGGCGAGGCCCACGGTGCCCAGGGGCAGGAAGGGGATGGTCTGGCGGGGCAGGCCGGCCAGGCCGGCGGGCATGGCCGCCAGGGCCTCGGCCGCCCGCCGTGTCATGGCGGTGGCGACGGCATCATCGGGGCGGCCGTCGGCGAACAGGCCGTTGATGCTCAGTTGCAGGTTGGCCACGCCGAGAGCGGCGAGTTCGCCGCGGGTGCGCTCGGCCTCCCGCAGGGCCGAGGCCTCGGGGCGGCTGACCAGGATCACCGTGGTCGCCGCCGGGTCGGCGAGGCGCTGCACGCTGGCGGCGTAGAGGGCCTTCTGCTTCTCCAGACCGGCCAGGGGGCCGAGGCAGGAGGCGCCGCCGGTGGAGGAGGAGATGAATTCGTTCCAGGCCGAGGGCAGGGTGAGCAGGCGCAGGGTATGGCCGGTGGGCGCGGTGTCGAAGATGACGTGGTCGAATTGCGCCGTGGCGGCGGGGTCCCCGAGGAGCTTGGAGAACTCGTCGAAGGCGGCGATTTCCACGGTGCAGGCGCCGGAGAACTGCTCTTCCATGCTCTGGATGGCCGCCGCCGGCAGGATGCCCCGGTAGGGGGCGACCATGCGTTCCCGATAATCCCGGGCCGCCGCCTCGGGGTCGATGTTGAGGGCGAACAAGCCCGGGGCGCCGGCAATGGCGGTGGGCGCCCCGCCCAGGCGCGTGCCCAGGACCTCGTCCAGGTTGGAGGCGGGGTCGGTGCTGACGATCAGCACCCGGCGGCCGGCGTCCGCCAGGGCCAGGCCGGTGGCGCAGGAGAGGGAAGTCTTGCCGACGCCCCCCTTGCCGGTGAAGAAGAGGTGGCGGGTGCGGGCTTCGGGCAGGGTCATGGTTTTCGCGCTTGAGCGTCAGCAGGTGCCGGGCTTGCAGCCGCAACTGCCGACCTTGATGTGGGGCTTGTCGGCGGTGGCGAGGGCGAGGCCAAGCTTCTGGGCCAGTTGCTGGCGGGTGAGGTAGATGCCGGTGGAGACGACGTGGCCGTCCACCACCAGGATGGGCAGGCGGTCCATGCCCGCTTCCATTTCCTTCACCACGGCGGGGTTGGCGGCGAAGGCCTGGGGCGCCTGGCCCAGGTTGTGGCGGGCCACGGCGACGCCCTGCTCCTCGACCCATTTAAGGTCGGCGGCGAACTGGGCGAGGACGGGATCGACATCGACGCCGCAGACGCCGGTGGAACAGCACATGGCGGGGTCGAACACTTCCAGTTTTTTCATGAGAGTCTCCTGTGGAATCAACGGGCTTCGTACCAGTCCCGGGACTGGTTGACGATCTTCACCACCAGCAGCATCACCGGCACTTCGATGAGCACCCCCACCACCGTGGCCAGGGCGGCGCCGGACTCGAAGCCGAACAGACTGATGGCGGCGGCCACGGCCAGCTCGAAGAAATTGGAGGCGCCGATCAGGGCCGAGGGGCAGGCCACGTTGTGCTTTTCGCCGGCGGCCCGGTTCAGCCCGTAGGCCAGGGCTGAGTTGAAGAAGACCTGGATCAGGATGGGTACCGCCAGCAGGGCGATGATCACGGGCTGGCGCAGGATGGCCTCGCCCTGGAAGGCGAAAAGCAGCACTAGGGTGGCCAGCAGGGCGGCGATGGACCAGGGGCCGACCTTCGCCATGGCGGCGTCGAAGGCGGCCTGTCCGCCGGCCAGCAGGCTGCGCCGCCAGAGCTGGGCGAGGATCACCGGAATGACGATGTAGAGCACCACCGACGTCAGCAGCGTGGCCCAGGGCACGGTGATGGCCGAGATGCCCAGCAGCAGGCCCACCAGGGGCGCGAAGGCGAAGACCATGATGGTGTCGTTGAGGGCCACCTGGGAGAGGGTGAACAGCGGGTCGCCGTTGGACAGCCGGCTCCACACGAAGACCATGGCCGTGCACGGCGCCGCCGCCAGCAGGATGAGGCCGGCCACGTAGCTGTCCAGTTGGTCGGCCGGCAGCATCGGGGCGAACAGGTTGCGCACGAAGAGCCAGGCGAGGAAGGCCATGGAGAAAGGTTTCACCAGCCAGTTCACGAAGAGGGTGACGGCGATGCCGCGGACGTGCTGCTTCACCTCGTGCAGGGCGCCGAAATCCACCTTCACCAGCATGGGGATGATCATCACCCAGATGAGCAGGCCCACCGGCAGATTCACCCGGGCCACCTCCAGGCGGCCGATGGCCTGGACCGGCCCGGGGGCGACCTGGCCAAGGACGATGCCGGCGACGATGCAGAGGAAGACCCACAGCGTCAGGTAGCGCTCGAAGACGCTCATGGGAGCACCGGCCCCGGCCTTGATGGCGATTTCACATTGGGCGGACATGGCGGCTCCTCACAGGCCCAGGGCGGCCTTGACCGCGGGAACCAGCCGGGCGCGGATGTCGTCGCGCACGGCGACGAAGCTCTCCAGCGGCTCCCCATGCGGGTCGTGGAAGGGCACGTGGATGCGCTGCACCGGGCGGGGGAAGACCGGGCAGGTCTCGCGGGCGTTGTCGCAGACGCTCACCACCAGGTCGATGGGCGTGTCGAGCAGGGTATCGACATCCTTGGGGAAGAGGCCTGCCGTGGGCAGGCCCGCCAGCTCGAGGGCCTCGATGGCGCCGTCGGCCACCTTGGGCTGGGGGCGGGTGCCGGCGGAAACCGCCTTCACCCGGCCGGCCAGGTCGTGGTTGAGAATGGCCTCTCCCATCTGGGAGCGGCAGGAGTTGCCGGTGCACAGCACCAATACGGTCGGGGTCATGGTCGGGGTTGCGTATCGGAAATGGGGAAAAGGGTGTCAGTCGTCCTGCCGCGGCAACTGGCCGATGTCGGCGACCTGCTTCTGCAGCGAGATGCGATCCAGCTTGTCCAGGGGCAGGCTGGTGAAGATGCCGATGCGGCGGTGGAGCAGGCGGAAAGCCATGGAAACGGCATGGCGCCTGGCGTCGGTGTCGCCATCCTCGGCTGCGGGATCTTCGATGCCCCAGTGGGCCGTCATGGGCTGCCCCGGCCAGACCGGGCACACTTCGCCGGCCGCGTTGTCGCAGACGGTGAAGACGAAATCGAGGGCGGGCGCCTCCGGCGTGGTGAACTCGTCCCAGCTCTTGCTGCGCAGGGCCGCCGTCGGCAGCCCCTGCTGGGCCAGCAGTTCCAGGGCGAAGCGATTGACGGCACCGACGGGGTGGCTGCCGGCGCTGAAGGCGCGGAAGCGGCCCTTGCCCATGTGGTTGAGGATGGCTTCGGCCAGGATGCTGCGGGCCGAATTGCCGGTGCACAGGAAGAGGACGTTATAGATGCGCTCGCTCTGGTCGTTCATGGCGACTCCTGCCGGGAAGCGGTTTTCTGGAGGCTGCCCCGGCGCTTGGCGACGGTATCGGCGGCCCGGGTCTTGGGCAGGCATTCGCCGCTGCCCTGGCAGCAGTTGCGGGTGAGGAAGGCCAGCAATTCGTCCATGGCGGCGTAGTCAGTGGCGTAGCGGATGAAGCGCCCCTCCTTGCGGCCCTGGATCAGCCCCACCCGGCTCAAGTGCGCCAGGTGGAAGGAAAGGGTGGCCGGCGCCATGCCCTGGCTTTCGCCGATGGCGCTGGCGGTTACGCCTTGGGGGCCGGCTTCCACCAGCAGGCGGAAGATGGAGAGGCGCGATTCGTGCCCGAGGGCGGCGAGGAGTTCGGCGGCGGTCAATGTTTCCATAATTCGAATATTATCGAATTAATTGGCGCCGTGGGTTATGTTTTTGTGACGGAGTACCAGCGCAGTTTCAGGATGCGGATCGCCCCCGCCAGCACCAGGATGCCGATGGCCGTGCCGATGATCCAGTCCGGCCAGGGGCTGGCCGTCCACGCCACCAGGGCGCCGGCCGCGATGACCCCGAGGTTGGCGAGGACATCGTTGGCGGAAAAGATGAAGCTGGCCCGCATGTGGGCGCCGCCCTCGCGGTGGCGAGCCACGAGCAGCAGGCAGGCGACGTTGGCGGTGAGGGCGAGGAGGGAGATGCCGATCATCGCCTCGCCGACGGGGAGGCCGCCGGCCAGCATGCGGCTGCCCGTCTGACCCAGGGCGCCAAGACCCAGGCCGAACTGCAGGACGCCGGAAAGCCGCGCCGCGTTGCGCTGGTGCGCCGCGCTGCGGCCGACGGCGTAGAGGGCGACGCCGTAGACGGCGGCGTCGGCGAACATGTCGGCGGCGTCGGCCACCAGCCCGGCGGAGCCCGCCCACCAGCCGGCGATCGCCTCGACGACGAACATCAGGGCGTTGATGGCGAGCAGGAGGCGCAGCACCCGGCCCTGGTCGCCGGCCGCCGGTGCCGGCGCGTCCGCCGCCAGGGCGCTGGACTCCCGCAGTTCGGCGCCGTAGCCGAGGGGTTGCAGCAATGCCAGGATCGCCCCGGGGGGACCGCCATGGTGGACGACCAGGGTGCGCCCGGGCAGGTCGAAAACCAGGGCGGCCACCGGAGCGTCGGCCAGGTGCAGGCGGATGGTCTGCTCCTCGGCGGGGCAGTCCATGCCCGGAATATGGAACACCGAGCGCTGCACCGGGCCCTTGCCGGGCAGGCTGCCGGCGGGCGCGGAAGTGTCGGCGGAAGGCTGGCAGCGGCAGGGGGAGGCTGTCCGGTCGTCGCTCACGGGGTGGTCACCAAGCAATCGCAGAAGCGCCCATTGTCGCCGGAACAGGGCTATTGCCGGCAAGCGTACAGGGTGTGGTTTCGGCAAGCGATCGATTCGCAGCGGGAAATTTCTGGTGTCCCTCTTGCTTCGCACCAGGCATGAAAACCCATCTCGACTGGTCGACCTGCGACACCTACGGCGTCGGCATTTCCGCCACCGGGGGGAATTACGCCAAGGCGATGGCGGTGTGAATGAACAACCGCCAGTGCCAGCGCGATGGCAAGCGGTGCATGTACCCCATCTCCGAACTAGACGTTGCGCACCGCAACGGCGAGGTTGTGCGCCTTCATTCCGGCCGACGTCTACTGCTCTGACGGCATGAACGCAACAGGGATGGATCTCATGGCGCTACACGCCTAGTGGCTGGAGCCCGAGTTCGCCGATTGGCCCCGTATGGCCGCCAGTTTGACGTATAGAGTGCTGCGCGAAATGCCCAGAGTCCGTGCCGCCAGGGAAATATTGCCATGAGCGTTGGCGATGGCTGCCAGAACGGTCTGCCTTTCCACCTCTTCGAGGCGCCCTATCGAGATTGGGGTCGAGTCTGTCGCCGGTAGGTCCGTCGTGCCGGCCGCGATCCTCGCGATGACCGGCGGCAACTGCGAACTGTCGATGACATTATCATCGCTGAGGGCGAACATGGCCTCGAAGACGTTTTGCAGCTCTCTTATGTTGCCCGGCCAACGATAGGCGAGGAAAGCCTGGCGCACGGCCGGGTCGAGCTGTTTCGGAGCACAGCCGTATTTACCCGCCAGCTTGTGGTTAAGGTGGGCAACGATGGTGTCGATGTCGCCGGGCCGTTCCCTTAGCGCGGGTAGCTTGAGGCTGACTACGCACAGGCGGTGGAAGAGGTCTTCGCGAAAACGCCCGGCTTCGACCTCGGCTTGCATGTCCCGGTTTGTGGCGGTGATGATGCGCAAGGCTACCTTGCGCTCCCGACTGTCGCCCAGCCGCACGATGATTCCGTCCTGGAGGACACGCAGGAGATGGGGCTGCATATCGAGGGGCATCTCACCGATCTCGTCGAGGAACAGGGTGCCTCCGTTTGCTTGTTCGAATTTTCCCGCAAGTCCGCCGCGGCGGGCTCCGGTGAAGGCGCCCTCGGCGTACCCGAAGAGCTCGCTGGCCAGGAGTTCGCGGGTTAGGGCGCCGCAGTTGACGGCAACGAATGGGCCGGCGGCGCGGCTGCTGGCCAAGTGCAGGGCGCGGGCGAAGAGTTCCTTGCCCGCTCCTGTCTCGCCGAGAAGGAGTACTGGCAGGTCGAGGGGGGCGATGCGCCGGGCGCGTGCCTTGGCGCTGGCCAAGGCATCGCTGTTGCCGATGATGTCGGCGAAAGGGTCGCTTTCCGCAGCCACAGGGGCCGGCTTGGGCAGCGGGCCTGCGCCCGCCGGCCGGGGAACGCCCAGGGGGATCACCAGCAAAGTCCCCAACTCTCCATCGGAATCCTTGACCGGATGCAGCCATTCGTGACGCAGCCAGTCCGGGCGCTGATGGCGGCGGTCGATTTCGGGGGTGGTTAGGTTGAGTCCAGCGACTTGGCCGCCGACCTCGAAAGGCAAGCGTACGCCGTACAACTCCCGCGCCGCCTGGACATTGCCGGCGGTACGCACGATGCGGCCGCGGTGGTCGAACAGCACCAGGCAATCGCTGGCGTAACGGACGAAGTCGTCCACGGCCCGGGCCAGCAGGCGGCCGTGCAGGATACCGTCGCGCCGGGCCAGCTCGCCTTCGATCTGCCGGGCGGCGGCGATAACCAGGCCCAATGTATGGCCATGGAATGTTTCCTTGACGCCGGAGACATCGACCACACCCAGCAGGGTGCGGCCGAGGGGATCGAGGATGGGGGCGGCGGCGCAGGTCCAACGCTTGACGTCGACGCAAAAGTGCTCGCTGGCGTAGATCTGCACCGGGGCGCAGGTGGCGATGGCAGTGCCGATGGCGTTGGTGCCGATGACCTCCTCGTTCCAGCAACCGCCCGTGGCCAGATTGATGGTCTCGCCCGCGCTGCGGGCACGGGATCCGCCGTTGAGTTGGAGGATGGTGCCGCTGGGGTCGCTCAGCATGATGATGGAGCCGCATTCCCGCAGGATGTCGCGTAGGCCGTCCAGAACCGGGCGGGCCGCCTCGCAGAGATCGCGGTGTTGCCAATGCAGTTGCCGGAGTCGCTCGGCGGCAGCCCCCGGCGCGCAGTGGCTGGTCGGGTCTACCGCCTCGGAACGGCAGCGCTGCCACGAATCGAGGACGACGCTACGCACACCTTCTCCGGGCAAGGGCTGGTCCTGCAGGAAACGCTCCCAAGCGGTGGCGACGGCTTGTTCGTCGCCGATCCGGGGAATGAGGGAGCCGCACTCGGAATAGGGCATGGGGGGTCTGTGGGGTTGTGTTTAGTGAAATGCATGAACTATTGCATAACCGTAGTACCTTGCTTCGACAAAGTCAATAATTTCCTTTCGGATCAATGACTTGTGCGCCGCAGCAAGAGGGGGAAAAAGTGTCCGGTTTCCGGACAGCGCCGCTGCCGCGTCGGGATTCCGGACAGCGCCGGACACTTTTTTCCGGTTGTCTCCATGACTGCGACGTTGTCGCCTAACTTGTTGATTAAAAATTTGTTCGTCCGGATTTTCGGCGTCTGCCGCGGCGCTGGCCCGCCCCTTGCGCTAGGGATGGCGTGGGGAGACTCCCCATGCACACACCCAAGACAGGAGGCAACATGCAACAGCAATCCACCGTACAGGTGATGGGGATCGATGCCGGCGGCACGATGACCGACACCTTCTTTGTCCGTGCCGACGGCCGCTTCGTGGTCGGCAAGGCCCAAAGCAACCCCGGCGACGAATCGCTCGCCATCTTCAACTCTTCCCAGGATGCCCTGGCCCATTGGGGCCGGACGGTGGACGACGTCTATCCGGAGCTGGCGACCTGCGTCTATTCCGGCACCGCCATGCTCAACCGCATCCTGATGCGCAAGGGCCTCAACGTTGGCCTCATCTGCAACAGGGGCTTCGAGCAGATCCATTCCATGGGTCGCGCCCTGCAGAGCTACCTGGGCTACGCCCTGGAAGACCGCATCCACCTCAACACCCACCGCTACGACGAACCCCTGGTGCCGGTTTCCCGCACCCGTGGGGTCACCGAGCGCACCGACGTGCAAGGCAAAGTGGTGATTCCCCTCCGCGAGGACGAGGTCCGCCAGGCTACCCGCGAGCTGGTGGAGGCGGGTTCCCAGGCCATCGTCATCTGCCTGCTCCAGTCCCACAAGAACGAAGCCAGCGAGCAGCGCGCCCGCGACGTCGTCCGGGAAGAGCTGAAGAAACTGAAGGCGGACATCCCGGTCTTCGCTTCCGTCGACTACTACCCCTCGCGCAAGGAAAGCCACCGGATGAACACCACCATCCTCGAGGCTTACGGCGCCGAGCCCTCCCGCCAGACTTTGAAGAAGGTCAGCGACCGCTTCAAGAAGCATGGCGCCAAGTTTGACCTGCGGGTGATGGCCACCCATGGTGGCACCATCAGTTGGAAGGCCAAGGAGCTGGCCCGCACCATCGTCTCCGGTCCCATCGGCGGCGTCATCGGCTCCAAGCTCCTGGGCGAGGCCCTGGGCGATGAAAATATCGCTTGCTCCGACATCGGCGGCACCAGCTTCGACGTGGCCCTGATCACCAAGGGCAGCTTCGCCATCAAGAGCGACCCCGACATGGCCCGCCTGGTGCTGTCCCTGCCCCTGGTAGCCATGGATTCGGTCGGAGCCGGTGCCGGCAGCTTCGTCCGCCTCGATCCCTACAGCAAGTCCATCAAGCTTGGCCCCGACTCCGCCGGCTACCGCGTCGGCACCTGCTGGCCGGAAAGCGGACTGGATACCGTCTCCGTCTCCGACTGCCACGTCGTTCTCGGCTACCTGAACCCGGACAACTTCCTGGGCGGCGCCATCAAGCTCGACGTGCAGCGCGCCCGGGACCACATCAAGGCCCAGATTGCCGATCCCCTCGGCCTCTCGGTGGAGGACGCCGCTGCCGGCGTCATCGAACTGCTAGACCTGACGCTGTCCGAATACCTGCGCGCCAACATCAGCGCCAAGGGCTACAACCCGGCCGAGTTCACCTGCTTCTCCTACGGCGGTGCCGGCCCGGTACATACCTACGGCTATACCGAGGGCGTCGGCTTCAAGGATGTGGTGGTGCCCGCCTGGGCGGCCGGCTTCTCGGCCTTCGGCTGCGCCTGTGCCGATTTCGAGTACCGCTACGACAAATCGGTGGACCTGGGGGTCGCACAGTTGGCGCCGATCGAAGCCAAGGTCGCGGCCTGCCAGACCCTGCAGGAAGCCTGGTCCGAACTGGCGGTCAAGGTCATCGACGAGTTCGTGCTGAACGGCTACAAGGCCGAGGACGTGTTGCTGATCCCGGGTTACAAGATGCAGTACATGGGCCAGTTGAACGACCTGGAGATCGTCTCGCCGGTGACCAGCGCCGCCACCGCCGCTGACTGGGACAAGATTGTCGAGGCTTTCGAGAACACCTACGGCCGCGTTTACGCGAGCTCGGCCCGCTCGCCGGAACTGGGCTTCTCCATCACCGGCGCCATCCTGCGCGGAACCGTCGTCACCCAAAAGCCGGTGCTGCCGGAAGACCCGGATGCCGGCCCGACACCGCCCAAGGAAGCCTATCTCGGCACGCGCCCCTTCTACCGCCACAAGAAATGGGTCGATGCCGCCCTGTGGAAGATGGAGAGCCTGAAAGCCGGCAATTACATCGTCGGCCCCGCCATCATCGAATCCGATGCCACCACCTTCGTGGTGCCGGACGGTTTCGCGACGACGGTGGACAAGCACCGCCTGTTCCACCTCAAGGAAGTGAAGTAAGGAGACCCACCATGAACATGATGAGCAAGAAAGAAGTCGGCTTCGCCGACCTGCTGAAGAACGGCCAGACCTTGAAGCAGTTCCGCGACGGCATCATCGAGCGCACCAAGGCCACCGGCTACTACAACGGCCAGGAAAAGCTGGCGTTCCGCGACAGCGACCCCATCGGCTACGAGAAACTGTTCTCCAAGCTGCGCGGCGGCCTGGTGCATGCCCGGGAAACCGCCAAGAAGATCGCCGCCAGCCCCATCGTCGAGCAGGAAGGCGAACTGTGCTTCACGCTCTACAACGCCGCCGGCGACTGCGTCCTCACCTCCACCGGCATCATCATCCACGTCGGCACCATGGGCGCGGCGATCAAGTACATGATCGAGAACAACTGGGAAGCCAACCCTGGCATCAACCCGGGCGACATGTTCACGACCAACGACTGCGCCATCGGCAACGTCCACCCCTGCGACATCGCTACCATCGTGCCGATCTTCTGGGACGGCAAGCTGATCGGCTGGGTGGGCGGCGTCACCCACGTCATCGACACCGGCTCGGTGACCCCGGGTTCCATGTCCACCGGCCAGACCCAGCGTTTCGGTGACGGCTACATGATCACCTGCCGCAAGACCGGCATCAATGACGAGCCGCTGCGCGACTGGCTGCACGAGTCCCAGCGCTCGGTGCGCACGCCGAAATACTGGATCCTCGACGAGAAGACCCGGATCGCCGGCTGCCACATGATCCGCGAGCTGGTGGAGGAAGTGATCCGCGCGGATGGCCTGGAAGCCTACGAGAAGTTCGCCTTCGAGGTCATCGAGGAAGGCCGCCGCGGCCTCATGAGCCGCATCAAGGCCATGACCCTGCCGGGCAAGTACCGCAAGGTTTCCTTCGTCGATGTGCCCTACAAGCATGACGACGTGCAGGTCTCCAACGCCTTCGCCAAGCTCGATTCGATCATGCACTCGCCCTGCGAGATGACGATCCGGCCGGACGGCAAGTGGCGCCTCGACTTCGAGGGCGCCAGCCGCTGGGGCTGGCATACCTTCAACGCCCACCAGGTCGCCTTCACCTCCGGCATCTGGGTCATGATGTGCCAGACCCTGGTGCCGACGCAGCGGATCAACGACGGCGCCTACTTCGCCACCGAGTTCCGCCTGCCCAAGGGCACCTGGTGCAACCCGGACGACCGCCGTACCGGCCACGCCTACGCCTGGCACTTCCTGGTTTCCGGCTGGGCGGCCCTGTGGCGCGGCCTGTCCCAGTCCTACTTCAGCCGCGGCTACCTGGAAGAAGTCAATGCCGGCAACGCCAACACCTCCAACTGGCTGCAAGGCGGCGGCATCAACCAGGACGGCGAGATCCACGCGGTCAACAGCTTCGAAGCCTCTTCCTGCGGCACCGGCGCCTGCGCCGTCAAGGACGGCCTCAACCATGCCGCCGCCATCTGGAACCCGGAAGGCGACATGGGGGACATCGAGATCTGGGAAATGGCCGAGCCGCTCCTGTACCTGGGCCGCAACGTCAAGGCCAACTCCGGCGGCTACGGCAAGTACCGCGGCGGCTGCGGCTTCGAGACCCTGCGCATGGTGTGGAACGCCCAGGACTGGACCATGTTCTTCATGGGCAACGGCTTCATGAACAGCGACTGGGGCATGATGGGGGGCTACCCGTCCGCCACCGGCTACCGTTTCGAAGCCCACAAGACGGGCCTGGAGAAGCGCATCGCCATCGGCGATTCCCTGCCCCTGGGCGCTGACCTCGATCCTTCCGATCCGGACTACGAGCGCCACCTGGACGCCACGGCCATCGTCAAGCGCGACAAGCAGTGCATCACCACCGAGGACTGCTACGCCAACCACGACCTGTACCTCAACTACCTGCGCGGCGGCCCCGGTTTCGGCGATCCCATCGACCGTGAGCCGAAGGCCATCGAGGCGGATCTGAACCAGAAGTTCCTGCTGCCGGAGTACGCGCAGAAGGTCTACGGCGCCGTCTTCACCCAGGACAAGAAGGGCGTGTTCACGGTGGATGAGGCCAAGACCCAGGCACGCCGCGCCGAGATGCGCAAAGAGCGCCTGGCCCGGGCTTTGCCGACGCGCGAGTGGATGAAGGAAGAGCGTGAACGCATCCTCAACAAGCACGCCTCCATCCAGGTGCAGCACATGTTCGCCACCAGCTTCGCCCTCTCCGAGAAGTTCACCAAGCAGTTCAGGGACTTCTGGAACCTGCCGGGCGACTGGCAACTGCTGGAAGAGGAACTGGGCGTGCCGTCCTACGGCGCCAAGCACCGCATGGACCTGTCCCTGCTGCCGGACGTCACCACCGTCGTCCAGGTTGAAGAGTAACCACCGAATCGAGGAGTTGAAAAATGTCTACTTACACCAACGAACAGGTTTCCCACCTCGTCGAGGGCTCCCTCGACTGGGAAACCACCTTCCGCATGCTTTCCATGCCCAAGGACAACAGCCGCTTCGAGCAGTACTTGGCGGCCCTGCAGGCCAAGGTCAAGTTCAAGGACAAGATTGTCCTGCCCCTGGGCCCCCACCTCTACATCGTGCAGTCGGCCAAGAGCAAGAAATGGGTCACCCAGTGCGACTGCGGCCACGTTTTCTGTGACTACCAGGAAAACTGGAAGCTGCATGCCAGCATCTACGTGCGCGACACGGAGGAGGCGATGACCGAGGTCTATCCGAAGCTGATGGCCCCGGATACCCAGTGGCAGGTGTACCGCGAGTACTACTGCCCCGAGTGCGGAACGATGCACGACGTCGAGGCGCCGACCCCCTGGTATCCGGTGATCCACGACTTCGAACCGGACATCGAGGCCTTCTACAAGGAATGGGTGCATCTGCCCATCCCTGAGCGGGCCGACTAAGCAGCACGACCGAAGCAACCCCAACGCGAGACTTCTCCCCGACCCGGGGGCCGGCCGATGCCGGTTTCCCGGGCTCGGCGGGGTCGTGTCGCCTGAAAAACGTAGTTTCAGCAGAGGTTCATGCCGGCATGGCCGGCGCGAAGCCGCTAAGCGGCCGAAGCCAATAAAGCAGCGTGCCACCACGGCAGCGGCCTGCACGCGTCAAGCCATCAGGGGATGGGCAACCAGAGCGAGGAGATTCAGACATGTTGCGTCGTTTCAGAAAGTTCGGAAGCACGGCGACTGGGGGGGCTGCCTTCCTGTCGTCCGTCGTGCCGTTCGGAATCATCGGGGGGCTGCTTTACGCTGGCCTGTTCGTCAAGGCGGATGCCGTAGTGCACAAGGTGGAGGCACCGGCCATCGAGCGTCGAGACAACTATGTCAGCCTGTCGGTGCCGGCGCCGAACGTCGTCTGGGCGGCGGGCACCGGCGGCAAGGTGGTGCAGAGCCGGGACGGCGGCAAGTCCTGGGTAAGCCAGGCGACCGGTACCCAGAACAGCCTGCTTGGCATCGCCGCCTGGGATCCCGAGCACGCGGTGGCCGTCGGCAATCTCGGCACCATCATCGCCACCGCTGACGGCGGCGGAACCTGGAACACGGCCAAGGTGCCCGAATCCTCCAACCCCAACAAGCTCTTCCGGGCGCGGGTTTTCGACGATGTCGCCTGGGCGGTGGGTGAATTCGGCGCCCTGTTGCAATCCCGTGATCGCGGCATGACCTGGTCCCGCGTCCTGCCGGAAAAGGACCGCGCCTGGAACGACATCTTCTTCCTCGGCCGGCAGGGCTGGCTGGTGGGCGAGTTCGGCACGGTCATGAAGACGACGGATGGCGGCGAGACCTGGCGCGACGTGGCCACCGCCAACAAGGTCAGCCTGATGTCCGTGGTCTTCCGCGACACGCAGCACGGCGTCGCCGTCGGCCTCTCGGGAACGGTCATGGTCAGCGGCGACGGCGGCGAAACCTGGCTGACGGCCGCCAAGGCCACCCGGGAATCGCTCTACAGCGTCATCTGGGACCGTGACCGCTGGCTGGCGGTGGGCGACAAGGGCGTGATGGTCACGGCGGCAACCGAGTCCGGCCCGTGGCAAGCGGCACGCATTTCCGACAAGGATCTCTCCTGGCGTACCCAGGTCGTGCAGTCGGGGCAGGCGTATTACCTGGCCGGCGCCAATCTGGCGGTCCTCGAAAACGGCCGGCTGCTGGTTGCCGGCCAGGGCGTGAAGTAAGGGGGCGGCGATGAAGAACTCAACCTTTGGCAAGATCGACCACGCCTTCGCCACCCTCATCCGTTTCCGTACCCTCGTGGTCGGCCTCATCGCCATTGTGACCGCGTTGATGGGCTATCTGGCCAGCCAGATCGAGGTCAAGACGGTCTTCAGCGACCTGCTGCCGAAAAATCACCCCTACGTTGCGGTCAACCAGCGCTTCAAACAGACTTTCGGTGGCTCGAACATGGTCAGCATCATGCTCGAAACCGGGCAGGGCGACATCTTCAACGAGGCCGTCCTCTCCAAAGTGCAGAAGCTCACCGTCGGCTTGCAGAAGGTCGAGGGCGTCGATACCTACCAGATCGTCTCCCTGGCCTCCAAGAAGCTGAAGGAGGTGCGGGCGTCCACCGAGGGGGTCGAATCGCGCCCGCTGATGTGGCCGTACCTGCCCCGGGATGCAGCCGAAATGACCGCCCTCCGGGAGGCAGTACTCAACAACCCCCTGGTGTACGGCCCCTACGTCTCGGCCGACCTGAAGGCGACGCTGGTCACCGTCGATTTCAACGATGCCAATGTCGATTACACCAAGGCCTTCCGGCAGATCATGGAACTGGTCGACGGCACCGGCGGCGATGGCGTCACCGTGCGGGTGGTCGGCGAACCGGTGCTCTACGGCTGGGTGAACCACTATCTTGACGAGACCCTGCGCATCTTCTTCGTGGCAGTCGCTTCGCTGGTCCTGCTTCTCCTGCTCATCACCCGCACCTGGCACGGCACCTTGCTTCCCTTGCTGGCCGGCCTGGTCAGCGCCATCTGGGCCCTGGGAGCGGCGAAGCTGATGGGCTTCCACCTCGACCCTCTGGTGGTGGTGGTCGCCTTCCTCATCACCGCCCAGGCCATTTCCAACTCGGTACAACTGGTTTCCCGTTTCGACGACGAACTGGCCCGTGGCGGCACTGCCCCCGACGCCGCGGCCCGGGCCAGCGCGCGCAACCTGTTCAAGCCGAGCGCCCTGGCGGTGGTGGCCGACGCGGGCTGCGTCCTGGTCGTCGCCCTGACGCCGATTCCGCTGCTGCAGAAGATCTCCTTCATCGGCACCGTCTGGGTCCTGACCATCTTCGTCAGTGCCCTGGTGCTGACGCCGGTCATGCTGTCCTGGTATCGGCCGGAGCGGGGCCATATCCATCCCATCAACCTGGCCCACCTGCTCGACAAGCTATTGTCGGTCTGCGCCAGCATCGTCACCACGCGCTGGCGCTATGGCGTGCTGGCCGGCGCTGGCGTCGCCTTCGCCCTGTCGGCGGTCTATGCCTTCAATCTCAAGGTCGGTGACGCCAATCCCGGTTCCCCCATCCTCTGGCCGGACTCCCGCTACAACCGGGACGCCGCTGCCATCAACGGCAAATTCCAGGGCTCCGACCGCATGTTCGTGGTGGTCGCCGGCAACGACAAGGGGGCGCTGCGCGAGCCGGCCGTGCTCGACAGCATGAACCGCTTCCAGAAGTACATGGAGGCGCAGCCCGAGGTCGGCGGCACCATATCGCTGGCCGACATCCTGCCCCAGGTCCGCCGCGTGCTGCGCGAAGGCAACCCGATGTACCAGGAGATGGGGCAGACCCGGGAAGAGAACGGCGAGCTGGCCTACATGTTCGTTTCCGGCTCCGACCCCGGCGACATGGATCGCTACGCCGACGCCGACGCCAAATTCGGGGCGGTGACGCTGTTCTTCCGCGACCACCAGGGCGAAACCATCCGCACCGCCGTGGCCCGGGTGCGCGATTACGTCGCCGAGCACCCGATCGAGGATGCCGAATACCTGCTGGCCGGCGGCCTGGTGGGCGTCCTGGCGGCGGTCAACGAGGTCATCCTGGCCGGGCAGATCGAAGCCATCGCCTTGGCGCTGCTGGTGCTCGTGGTCTGCTGCACGGTCACCTACCGCTCCACCGTGGCCGGCGTCTTCTTCATGATCCCGGTGGTCCTGTCCAACGCCCTGACCTTTGCCTACATGGCGTGGCAGGGCATCGGCATGAACATCAACACCCTGCCGGTGGTGGCGTTGGGCATCGGCCTGGGGGTCGACTACACCTTCTACATCGTCGACGGCATCCGCGAGGAATTGCACCACCACGCCAATGTCGAGCGGGCCATCGTGCACGCACTGCGCACGGCCGGCAAGGGCGTCCTCGTCACCGCCCTGACCCTGATCACCAGCGTCGTTCTCTGGCACTTCTCGTCCCTGCGGCTGCAGGCCGACATGGGCATCCTCATCGGCCTGTGGCTGTTCGTCTCGGCCTTCAGTGCCCTCTTCATCATGCCGGCGCTGGTCTATGTCTTCCGGCCGGAATTCATCGTCGGCAGCAAGCGGCGTCCGATCGAGCAGGCGGTACTCGCCTGATCCGCCGAATCACCACGTCCGCCGTGCCGTCGGCGCGGCGGACTTTCTCAAGCAGTCCACATGAAGGAAGGAGCAGGGAAATGCAGGTAGTTAGGAGACATACGCAGATGCCGACGCAGATCGGTGCTGCATTGCTGGGCCTGGGCTTGTGCGCGAGCACCGCCCATGCCGAAGATTTGGCT
>JRYJ01000214.1_pt1 | contig 68546 bp, 68 predicted proteins | sample 235371 | NCBI WGS metagenome assembly JRYJ01 (sample SAMN03074219, study PRJNA261477) | activated sludge metagenome | biome: Wastewater Treatment Plant; feature: Wastewater; material: Activated sludge; isolation source: activated biomass of a wastewater treatment plant treating hydrocarbon... ... | reverse complement strand
AACAAGCCGACGCAGGAAGGGTTGTACAGGCACTACAAGGCGGTGGCGGAGTCGGTGGATCTGCCGCTCGTGTTGTACAACATTCCCGGTCGGACGGGTGTCAACATGGCGGCGAGCACGGTGGCGCGTCTTATGGCTTGTCCCACGGTGGTGGCGATCAAAGAAGGGAGCGGGTTAGTCCAGCAGGCGTCGGAGATCATCCAGTTGTGCGGCGAGCGCATCACGGTTCTCGCCGGTGACGATGCCCTGACGTTGCCGATGATGGCGGTAGGTGGAAAGGGCGTCATCACCGTCACGGCCAACCTCGTTCCAGGAGATATGGCCAACATGGTGCGTGCCTTCATGGCCGGCCGTCTCCAGGAGGCCAAGGACCTGCATTATCGCCTCTATCCGCTCTTTACGGCACTCTTCTACGAGACCAATCCCATCCCGGTAAAAGAGGCCCTGCAGATGATGGGAAAGATCGATGCCGAGCTGAGATTGCCGCTCTGCCCGATGGGCGCCGAGAACAAAGAGAAGCTCACGCGGGTTATGAAGGAATCCGGTCTGATCTAGAACCTATCTCAAAATNNTTTTGAGATAGGTTCTAGTCTTCTCCCGGGAAAAGGACGGTTTCGATGATCAAGGTGGTGGTGACCGGTGCCGCGGGACGCATGGGATCTCGGCTCGTCTCATTGGTCAAAGATTCCGCGTTCCTGACGCTGGCCGGCGCGGTTGAAAGCAAAGGACACCATACGATTGGCGAAGATTCCGGTGAGGTGGCCGGCTGCGGTCGGACCGGGATCCCGATTTCCGATGATCTCTCCGGCGTGATGGAGCGGGGAGAGGTCGTGATCGATTTCACGACTCCTGCAGCCACGCTCGGCCATCTAAAAATCGTCGCTCAGCATCGGCGTGGCATTGTGATCGGCACGACCGGGTTCTCTTCCTCGGAGTTGGACGAGTTGCGGGGGTTTGCCAAGCAGGTTCCCTGTGTGTTTTCGCCGAACATGAGTGTCGGCATCAACGTGATCTATAAAGTCATCGGGGAGATGGCGAAAACCCTTGGCGAAGATTACGACATCGAAGTGATCGAAGCCCACCATCGGCTGAAGAAGGATGCTCCGAGCGGCACCGCATTGAAAATGGCCGAAGTCCTGGCCCGCGCCGTCAATCGGGATCTGGGGCAGGTCGGGGTGTATGCGCGTAAGGGACTGATCGGCGAGCGCAAGCGCGGAGAAATCGGGATTCAGACCATTCGAGCTGGCGACATCGTGGGTGACCATACGGTGCTGTTCGGCACGATGGGCGAGCGCATCGAAGTGACCCACCGGGCCAGTAGTCGGGATACCTTCGCCAGGGGAGCGCTCCGGGCGGCGCGATGGTTGGTCAAGCAGCCCCCGGGGCTCTACGACATGCTCGACGTCCTCGGGCTCAAATAGGCCCTCCTCTTCACTCCCTTTCGACCGCTTTCTCGGTTTTCAACAATCCAGACGGCTGCAAAACACCTGGATCTGTTCGCAAGGAGCGGAGTGAGGCAAGGCCTTTGTGGGGAGTGCGGGGGCTAGACGTACGCGGTCTGGAACTCTTCGAGCTGATCAGGCGAGACAAGGCAATGGGCCTCGCGGGCCGTCATGGCGGCCCGCAGACCCAAATAGACAGCCTGACCGGCCTCCGTCCAGTTGGGATTGAAGGGGAGACCAAGGAAGGCCGCTTCCGCGGCCTTGTGCTCATCGTATGTGAGCGGTCTCGGCGTTGTTGTCATCGCAACGGGTTAGTGACGTGACGTGATCGGTCTCGGTTCTGCGTCTGCTGCTTTTCGGCGCCCACAGTTCAGGCATGCCAGCACTGTGATCGCCAACCCAGCATCCAGGTCAACCGCCCGCTCCGGCAACATCGTTCCGCGGCATTTGTCACATTTATGCATGACTGGATTTATAACATTGCGTTGTAGGTCAAACCATCCACCTGAAGTACTGGACCGGCAGGGAAAAGGTCCCTCATTTCTCTGCCGATAAGTGGGCCGTTTGGCCCTAGAGGTGGGCTATTATGGGGCGGACCAAGCTAGGAGACTCACGAGGTAGCTGTCTACCTTTCTTGACAGGTCAAACGATCGTTCCCTAGGATTGGGGGTCGCTGCCCCCCTGCCCCCTATGTATAGACTATTTCTCATCGCCGGTCTTCTCATTCTCCTGTACTTTCTCCTGCGGAGTGCGATCAAGCAACTACGCTCGATCGATTCAGGGATCGCTTCGGCCGACAAGGGGCAGGATGGGAATCAGATGGTACAGGATCCGGTCTGTCGGGTGTTCGTGCCGCGAAGCGAAGCGGTTCGAGAAGAAGTCGGAGGGCAAACCTATTTCTTTTGCAGTCGCGGCTGCGCCAAGGCGTTTCAGAAGCAATTATCCAGCTAGCAGCCTGAATAGCTGGTATCCGAAACCCGATCGTCCTTATCAAAATATAGAATGGTCTGGCATTCGTTCGGTTTGAAGTTGAACAGTGGCGGACCGGCTGATCCTCCGGCGATCCGGTTGTAGATCCATTTCTCCCCACCGAAGAACCGCGACGCTTTGGCATCCGGGGCGCCGAGTTCCTTTTCGATCCAGGCCTTGTCCTTGCCCTGGTACCGTGTGAGGGACTGTTCGAGATAGGGGTTGTGACTACACGCTCCGAGGACAAACCCCATCGTCAGAAGCCAGACCGATCGTCGCATAGTCACCCTCCTCTACAGACGCGAAGCGCGGCCCCTCCGGCTTCTGAAGGCGTCGTGGAAAATTCTAACGTCCAGCCCCAGTGCTGTCAAACGACGCAGCTCTCAAACGGTTGACCAATTGCCTTGTGATTCAGATACTCATAAAATAACGAAAGTCGAACGGCGACATCAGAGGGCACCGATCGCACCCACCGGAGGAAAGGAATATTGTCATGAAACTCTACCTCGATACGGCAAATGTAAAGGAGATTCAGGAAGGCGCCAGCCTGGGTCTGGTCGATGGGGTCACGACCAACCCCTCACTGGTCGCCAAAGAAGGGCGCAGTTTCAAAGAGGTGCTCCTCGACATCTGCAACATGGTGGATGGGCCCATCAGCGCCGAAGTCGTCGCCATCGAAGCCGAGTCGATGGTGAAGGAAGGACGGGATCTGGCCAATGTCCACAAGAACGTGGTGGTCAAGGTTCCGCTGATTCCGGAAGGGCTGAAAGCCACGAAGAAGCTGGCGGCCGAAGGTATTCGCGTGAACGTCACGCTCTGTTTTTCTCCGACGCAGGCGTTGCTGGCAGCGAAAGCCGGCGCCTGGTGCGTCTCTCCCTTTATCGGGAGACTCGACGACGTCAGTTCCGACGGGATGGCGCTCATTCGTCAGATCGTCACGATCTTCAAGAACTATGATTTCAAAACACAAGTGCTGGTGGCGAGCGTGCGGCATCCGCAACACGTGGTCGAAGCGGCATTGGCCGGCGGGCACATTTGCACCATGCCCTACGCGGTGTTCCAGCAACTGGTCAAGCATCCCTTGACCGATCTCGGGCTCAAGAAATTCTTGGCGGATTGGGAAGCGCAAGGGAAAAAATAGCGTGGGGGCCGTGAGCGGTCAGGACCTGGCGCGACGTCCGTCGAGCTGTCGGCGGGCCTGGTCGAAGATGCGGTGAAACATCGGGCGAGTCAGTTTCCCGGTGAACGTATTCTGCTGGCTGGGATGGTAGGACCCGAGCAGGGTGACTCCCCACGGCAATGAGTAGCTGGCCCCGTGAGAAAACTTGGGTGTCGGTCGACCGGCCTCGCGGCCGAGTTCCCGGCAGGCTTTGAGATAGTGGTCGAAGGCGATTTTGCCAAGCGTGACCACGACCCTCGTGTGTTGCAATCGCGTGATCTCCTCCACAAGGAAGGGGCGGCAGGCTGCGAACTCCTCCGGGGTGGGTTTGTTGTCGGGTGGGGCACATCGCACCGTCGCACCGATGTAGCAATCCGTTAAGGCAAGGCCATCCTCCGCGTGAGTCGACGTCGCTTGATTCGCAAATCCGAACCGGTGGAGAGCTTCGTACAGCCAGTCGCCGCTCCGATCTCCGGTAAAGACCCGGCCGGTTCGATTCCCTCCATGCGCGGCCGGAGCCAACCCCAAGACATACAGCCTGGCCTCCGGGTCACCGAATCCCGGAATGGGTTTGCCCCAGTAGGTCCAGTCTCGGTATTGTCGGCGTTTGTCGCGGGCTACGGCCTCGCGGTAGCGGACCAGTCGCGGACATGTGGTACAGGCGACGATCTGCTTGTTCAAGGTGATCAGCGTCGACATGGGCGGGCAGTGTAGCAAACCAAGGAGTTCCTTGTCGCTTCAGGCGCTTGCTGATAGCATGACATTCTGTCGTTGGCGAAAGGATCACGTGACCATGGGCGGATATCACGGGCTTGTCAGACTGGTCGTGCTGGGCGGGGTCCTGGCGATGGGTTTGGTGTCGCGGGCCGAAGTGGCGACGGACGCGAAGGGACCGGCCGCTCCGTCAGCCAAGCCCGAAGCAGGCCAGTCGGCGGAAGGCGGGCGCGATCCGGGTGTGCCGGCGACGGAATCCGAAAACGGTGCGGAGTTGGAAGACCGCCTCGTCATCCTGCCCGAAATCAAGCGGGAAGGGGAGCGGTTCTTCCTGAGCTCCTTCAAATTGCCGGACAAGTTGACCTTCGCCGGACAGGATGTCCCGCTGGACAATTGGCAGGTCCGGGAGCGGATCGAATACGAATTCTACCAATTCCTCGAAGACCAGGGAGAAAGCATCATCCTGGCGAAGCGAACGGGACGGTGCTTCGGCCCGGCCGAGAAGCAATTGGCCGAAGCCGGATTGCCGGACGACTTGAAGTACATGCTGTTGGTCGAGAGCAAGTGCATCGCCGCCGCCTATTCGCGCGCCAAGGCATCGGGGCCCTGGCAATTCATCAACTCCACCGGTCGCCGCTACAAATTACACAGCGACCGCTGGCTCGACGAGCGGCGCAATCTCGAGATGTCCACGGAAGCCGCCATCAAGTACCTGCGCTACCTCCGCGAGTTTCAGCAGGGCGACTGGTTTCTCGCCATGGCATCGTACAACGCCGGCGAGGATCGCGTCAGGAAGCTGATGAAAGAACAAAAGGTGAACGACTATTGGCGATTGCACGGGCCGCGGGAAACGATGCGCTATGTACCTCGCATCATCGCGGCCAAGGAAATCTACTCGCAGCCCGAAAAATATCTCGGCCTGACCAAGAAGGATCTCTATAGCCCGCTCGAGACCGAGACCGTGACGGTTACGATCAAGGATGCCCAGCGCCATCTCACTTCCATTGCACAGGAATACGGGACGTATTTTCTCGAGCTGAAGATGCTGAACCCCGAGTTCACCAAGGACTACTTGCCAAAGGGGACCTACCAGGTTAAAGTGCCGCGACAGACCTGCCCGAATCGTTGTTTCAAGCAGGACAAACTCCCATAGCCTCTCGTGATACACGTCGGTGTGCGGCAACCCAGAGCCCGCGCGGTTCTCACCAGGCTGTTCCGTGAAGGGTTGCGCGCCGTGGACCCCTATGAAGCCGTCTGCCGCCACGTGCGGGTTGGGCGGACGGCCCTGACCGTCGGCTCTCGTTCGTTCTCTCTCACATCCTCCAGCCGTATCGTGGTCGTCGGTGCCGGCAAGGCGTCCGGCCGAATGGCCCAGGCACTCGAACATCAATTGGGACGGAGGATCCATCAGGGCCTGATCGCCGTGAAATACGGCCATGGCGCACCGACGAAAACCATCCGGATCGTTGAAGCCGGCCATCCCGTCCCGGATGCCGCGGGACTTGCGGCTGCTCGTCAGATCCTCGCGCTCGCGGGCTCGCTTCGAAACGAGGACGTCCTCCTCGTCCTGCTGTCCGGCGGGGCGTCCAGCCTGTTGCCGGCCCCGGCTGAGGGGATCAGCTTGGCAGACAAGCAAGCGACGACGAAGTTGTTGCTTCGATCCGGGGCCACCATCCAAGAGATGAACGCCGTGCGGAAGCACCTTTCCTGTCTCAAAGGCGGCCAGTTGGCCGCGGCGACGTCCGCCAGAGTCGCGTCGATCATCCTCTCGGACGTCATCGGGAACGATCTGGCCACGATCGGGTCCGGACCGACGGCCCCGGACCCGACCACGTTTGCGCAGGCCCGCGAGATTCTGGAGCGGTATGGAGTCTGGCGGTCGGTGCCTTCCGCCGTACGTACGCGCATGCAAGCGGGCACCGGCCGACGACTCGCGGACACGCCGAAACCCGGGGCTGCGCTGTTCCGACGTGTGACAAATTGCGTCATCGGCAACAACGAGGCTGCCATCGATGCGGTCGCACGTGCCGCCCGCCGACAGGGCCTGCGTCCTCTCGTGCTGGGCACGACGCTCACCGGCGAGGCGCGTGAAACGGCCAAGCTGTTCGGTGCGATGGCACACGAGATTGCCGTGCGGCAACGGCCTGAGCGCCGCCCCTGCTGTCTGATCGCGGGTGGCGAGCTGACGGTCACGGTGCGCGGTCAGGGACGCGGTGGCCGCGCGCAGGAGTTTGCCCTGGCCGCGGCGCCGGAGATCGCGGGACTGCCGCAAGTCTGGGTCGCCGGTTTTGCAACGGACGGGACCGACGGTCCGACGGAGGTCGCCGGGGCCGTGGCCGACGGTGAGACCGTGTCGCGGGCAGGTCGCGCGGGAATCGCGGTCGATCGGGCGCTCCTGAACAACGATGCCTATCCGTTGTTTCAAAGGCTCCGGGCGCATATTCGCACCGGTCCCACCGGTACCAATGTGAACGATCTTTACGTCCTCCTCGCGCTCTAGGTACGATCCCCGCGATGTCTCCTCCTCTCGTGCTCCCGTTACAGGACTGCCACGACCCGTCACTGGTCGGGGGGAAGGCCCTCGGCCTTGCCCAACTGATGGCCGGAGGGTTCCCGGTTCCCACGGGTGTCTGCATCACCACGGCTGCGTACCACGCCGCATTGGGGGCGGCCGGTTTTTCGCCACTCGATCGCTGGCAGCAGGCGTTGGAGCACACCGGCGATGTGCGGCGTGCATGGCTGGCAGATTGCCGATCGATGGTGCGGGGGCTGGAAGTGACCGCGCTGGTCGACGCCTGTCTCACGGCAATGCGGAATGTGTCCGGAACTGAAGGGAGGCGATGGGCGGTGCGGTCCTCTTCGACGAATGAGGACGCCGCAGGGATGGGCTTCGCCGGCCAGTATCGAACGGAATTGGGCGTCGCAACCCAAACGATGTCCCAGGCCATTACTGCGGTGTGGGCGTCGATCTGGGAAGAACACGTTCTGGACTATGCGGCGAAAGCCGGGACGAGCCAGGCTCCTCCGGCCATGGCGGTGGTCTGTCAACCCATGCTCGCGGCTCAGAGGGCCGGAGTAGCCTATTCCATTCATCCCGTTACAGGCCGCGACAACCACATCACCATCAACGCTGTGCGTGGGCTTGGTGCCGCGTTGGTCGATGGATCGGTGAGCCCTGATCAGTACGTCGTTGAAACGGGAGCCGACGGCGAGCCAATTCGAGTTCGGCGGCGCTGCTTGGGTCACCAGTCGGATCGCCTTGTCCTCACCGCCGAGGGGGTGCGGACGGAACCGGTTCCCGGGCACGAACGGGATCGGGACTCACTCGCGGATCCGGAACTTTTCGAACTGGCCCGCGTGGTCAAGCGGATCGAACGGGCCGGCCATGGGCCTGTGGATGTGGAGTGGGCCATCGAGGCGGGGCGCTTGTGGGTGCTTCAAGCCCGTCCCATCACCGCAGTGCGACCTTCCTCGGAGCTGACCGACGACGAATGCGAGTGGTCGCGGACGAACTTCAAAGAAACCATGCCTGAACTCCCGAGTCCGCTCGGGATCTCGTTTCTCGAGCGGTTCATGGCAGCCTACATCGTCGCACACTATCGCCGCCTCGGCTGTCGGATTCCTCCCGGGCTGTCGTCAGTCCGTACCCTCTTCGGCCGCCCGTACATCAACCTGACATTGTTTCACAGTTTGGTCGGACAACTCCGCGGCGACCCGTCCATGAACGTCGAACAGATGGGGGGCGAGCCTCTCCGCTCCGTGCCGGCGGTGCGGCCGCTCGGTGTGAGGGCCATGGTCCGTGCCCTCTGGCTCGTCTGGCGGGAGATGAGGCGAGTGGTGCGCGAGAGCCCGCGCAACTTCGCTCAGATGAAGCAGATGGCCGCCACGTACAGCCGAGATCGGCTTGCGTCCTATCCCCTCGCCGAGTTGGGCGCCGAACTCGACGGAATCGGTCGCTGGCTCGATGAGCACGAAGTGACGTTCGGGATTGCGGCCGGTGTCGGACAATGCCTCCAGACGTTCAGTCTGCTGTTGCCTCGCTGGCTTGGTGACGACTGGAGAAGCCTCTTGAACGCCGCGCTTCAAGGGCAGGGCACCGTCATCAGCGCCCAGCAGATCATTCGATTGGCCGAGCTGGCGGAGCTGGCTCGTCACGACGACAGGGTCTTGCGTGCGCTGGAGCAAGGCGCATCCGACTACCGGGCTTGCCGCAGCCTCGTGCAAGGCACGCCGTTCCTCTCGGCGTTCGATCGCTATGTGGACGACTACGGACACCGGGGATTGGGCGAATCGGATGTGATGTCGCCGCGATTCGGCGAGCAGCCTGAGGTCGTGTTGGGCGTGATCCGGACACAACTGCGCGGCCCGGCCTCGACGCCGGCGGATATTGTGGAGCGCCAGCGAGTCCGGCGCGAGCGCGCGCTGGCGGAGATCCGTGCGCGCTGGCTGCGGGTGGCGTGTGGACCGCTGGCTTGTCTTCCGGTGGTGGTATCGGCGGCTCTGCCTGTTCTTTTCGCTGCGAGAGGCCAATCGCCACCATCTGATGTGGTATGCCACTGCCGTTCGCAATGTGTTGCTTCAGATCGGGGAGCGATTGGTGGAGCAGGGGCGCTTGGCCGCACCGGAAGACATGTTCTTCCTGACCCTTCAGGAGCGTGCCGATCTCCTGCAGGGAGCGTCGCAAGACTGGACAGACCTCATCGTGCGGCGACGGGCGGACCGGGAGCGCTGGGTGTCCATGCAGGTTCCGGATACGATCCGGGATTGGGACGAGGCGGTGCAGGGGGGGCAAGGTGCGGATGTTCCCGACGTCGATGGCCAACTACGTGGCCTGCCGATCAGCACGGGCATGGTCACGGGACCTGTGACACTCATTCGATCAGCCGAAGATTGGAGTCGGGTGCGCCCCGGCGACATCATCGTGGCGCCGGTCATCGATCCCGGCATGGCTCCGTTGTTCGGGATTGCAGCCGGGTTGATCGTCGAGATGGGTGGGACCCTCTCCCACGGGGCGATTATCGCGCGGGAATACGGCCTTCCGGCCCTAGTCAATGTCCCCCGGGTTATGCGTCAATTACGCGATGGGGACCGAATCCAACTTGACGCGTCTCACGGCACGGTGCGCAAGATCGTCCCTTGACGGTTCAGAGCGATTTTTGTACCCTCTCAATATTTTCCCTACATACGAGAATGGTAGATTGGCGGTCGTACGCGCGGCCCATGGATAGGCCGGGACTATTTGCATGATCGATCTCGGTTCGACGACGTTCCTGATCGGTGCCACGGCTGGCCTGCTGGTGGGAGCGTTGCTCGCCGGTTGGTGGGCCACGGCGCGTGTACAGAATCGCTTGCAGACGCGTCTGCTTGAGCACGCCGAACGCACGCAGCGCGCCGAGGTGCTCGCCGCCGAACTCCAGAAGCGGATCGAGGAAGATCACGCAAACGTCGCTCGGCTGCGGCAGGAGTTGATCGAATCGCAGCAGGCACGCACGAAAGCCGAAACCCGGCTGGAGGAAACGGTCCGGAGCCTCGAGGAGCAGAAGTCCCTGCTCGCCCAGGCGAAGCAGGAACTGCACGAATCCTTTCAAGCGCTGTCGGGCGAGGCGTTGAGACAGAATAACGAAGCCTTCCTGAATCTCGCGCGCACCTCCTTTGCCACCCTGCAGGCGGAAGCCAAGGGCGACTTGGCGCAACGCCAGCAGGCGATCGACGATCTCGTGAAACCACTGGAAGAGACGCTGCGGCGCTATGAGGAGCAGCTCCGTCAGGCCGAACAGATTCGGCAGCGCGAGTACGGCAGCTTGGATCAACACCTGAAATTCATGGCCGAGTCGCACCAGCGGCTGCAGCAGGAAACCAGCAATCTCGTGAAGGCCCTGCGGGCTCCGTCGGTGCGTGGCCGGTGGGGAGAGATGACCTTGCGGCGCGTGGCGGAATTGGCCGGCATGACGCCCCACTGCGATTTCGTGGAACAGGACTCCGTCGGTTCGATGGAGGGGCTCTTGCGTCCGGACATGGTCGTCCACTTGCCGGGAGGACGACAGATCGTGGTCGATGCGAAAACGGTCCTGGCGGCCTATCTGGATGCCTATGAAGCGCAGGACGACCAGCAGCGCCAGGCGCACTTGCTGCGCCATGCCAATCAAGTGCGCACCCGCATGGATGCGCTCAGTCTTAAGGCCTACTGGACGCAGTTTGCACAGGCTCCGGAATTTGTCGTGCTGTTTCTCCCGGGCGAACAGTTTCTCGGAGCGGCGCTGGAGCAGGACCCGTCTCTGATCGAGGACGGCTTCGCGCAAGGTGTCGTGCTGGCGACTCCAACCACCTTGATGGCCTTGCTGCGGGCCGTGGCGTACGGCTGGCGGCAGGAACAACTGACCGAGCACGCCGAGCAGGCCGGCCGGCTCGGTAAGGATCTGTACGAGCGTATGGCGGTCTTGGCGGACCATTTGAACGATGTCGGCCAAGCCCTGGGGAAAAGTGTGCAGGCGTACAACAAGGCGGTCGGGTCGTTGGAATCGAGAATTTTTCCGGCCGCCCGCAAATTCAAGGACCTGGGTGTGTCGTCGGACAAGGAGATCGCGGTGCTCGAGGCGGCCGAGGTGGCGCCCAGGGCCGGGCTCCCCTTCGACGTGGAGGAGGCGAGGAAACTCGGATGATCGAACAGCAGACGATGGTGGAGGAGTTTCACCGAAAATTCGACATTGTGATCAGTGACGCGCCGACGGTACCGGATGAGGCGACCCGGACGTTGCGGGTCCGGTTGATTCAGGAAGAGTTCGAGGAACTGAAGGAGGCGATGGCGAAACAGGAACTCGTGGGCATCGCCAAGGAACTGGCCGACCTGCTCTACGTGGTCTATGGAACCGCCGTCTCCTACGGTCTGGACATGGACCCCGTCTTCCGGGAGGTCCACCGATCGAATCTCAGCAAGGTGGGAGGCTACAAGCGGGCCGATGGAAAATGGGTCAAACCGCCCACCTATTCGCCGGCGCATCTGGCACCGATCATCGCGCAGCAACACGCCCATGCGGAAGCGGCCGTGAGCAACGGGCGGCCGGACACAGGGTTGTGAGATGAAGGAGCTGCACTGTCCGGCGTGCGGAACGCCGTTCGTCAGAGTGACGTCCGAGTCGGGCCTGATGGAAAAGGTCCTGAACCAGTTTCATTTCTTCAAGTTTCGGTGCCAGCTGTGCACGACGCAGTTCCGTGCGCATCGATCGGGCAAGCGGCTGACCTCACAGGAGTTCGATCGTCGCCAATACCGGAGGCTGCGCGCCAATATCGCCGCGGCCTTGATGGTCGAACAGCCCGCGATCGAAGGGCTGATCACCGATGTCTCAATGGGCGGATGCACGATGATCGCGACGACGGCCTTGCCTCGCGGCACCTTCGTCGAAGTGTTGTTGCGGTCGCCGGCGGGCATGCCGGACATCAAGGTGGATGCCGCCATGATCTGCTCGATTCGCCCGCAATCGATCGGGGTGAAGTTCTTGGAGTTCCAGCCGGACCACAAACAACGAATGGGCCAGCTCGTGCTCGACCTCCTCGCCGCGCAGAATATCCCCCCCAGTGTCAGCGCCTGATCGGCTAAGACCTTATGGCGTATAGCCCATGGCGTATAGCCAGAAATTCCGGCCTGATCGTCGGATCTCTTTTCCTATCTCCGTGCTATAAGCCATAAGCTATCAGCTACCCGCTCTCAACCTTACAAGCACGTTGTCGATCAGCCGCACGGTGCCGATGCGGATGGCACCCAGCAGGACGGCGGTGCGGCGGACGGTCGTGAGCGGTTCGAGCGTCACCGGATCGCAGACCGCCAGGTAATCCACACTNNGACGGTGGCGACGCCCTGGAAATGCTGCGGCCGCACGGTCCCTTCCCACCGTGCCGCGATGGCCGGGACGGTGACGACGGTCTGGGTGCCCGGAGGATACATGGTTGCCACATCGGGCGCGAAGACGATATCCACACCCTCTCGCCGGCAGAGGGCCAGATCCTGCTTCAGTTGTCGCGGGTATTTCGAGAGGTCTTCTTTGGGGCCGAACTGCATCGGGTTGACGAAAATGCTGACCGCGACGGCGTCGCACCTGAGACGTGCGGTGCGAATAAGGGCGCGGTGCCCCGCATGGAGCGCCCCCATCGTCGGAACGAAGCCGATCGTGACACCTTCCCGGTGGAGTCTCCGGCTCCATGCGGCGACGGCCGCGGTTGATCGGATTGTTTTCACGCGCGATGCCCGATGACCGGGCCCGGGCTGCATGTGGGCCTGGTGGCGTAGCGGGTATTGGGCTGCGGCTCGAGCCGCCGAACGATCGAGGGGTCAGGAAGGGTGTCGAGCAGTTCGCGGAACGTCTGCTGGAGGATCGGATGACGGATGTCCGGCGCCAATTCGACGAGCGGCACCAGGACGAATCGGCGTTGGTGCAGGCGCGGGTGGGGAACGGTCAACGCCGGTTCGTTCAGCACCAAGTCATCATAGAGCAGGATATCGAGGTCGAGGGTGCGGGGACCCGACCGGTTTTCCGGATCGCGTCCCAGCGCCCGCTCGATTTCCCGGCAGACCTCCAGCAGGCTCTTCGGTGCGATGTCCGTGGCCAATTGGACGACCCCGTTCATGAACCAGTTGGGGCCTGGCGCAGCGCCATCGTCCACCGGTTCGGTTTCGTAGAGCGACGATACGGCGTCAACCCGCGAGTGCGGCAACAAGCCGAGCAGGGTGACCGCGCGATCGCAGAAGTCGATGCGGTTTCCCTCATTCGACCCGAACCCGATGAAGACGGTCGCCATATCAGTGACGAGTAACGGGTGACGGGCGACGAGTCGAGTGTGACATATTCGGGTGCCACTCGTTACGCATCACGTGTCACCTCTCGCTATTCCTCAGAATCCCGCTTTCTTAATCCGCTCCACCGCTTCGGCCAGACGTTCTTTCGACGTACAGACCGTCATTCTGATATAGCCCTCGCCCGGTGCGCCGAACCCGTTGCCGGGTGTCGTGACGATCCCGGCCTTCTCCAGGAGATGTGCGGTGAACGACGCCGAGGTGTAGCCTTTCGGCACCGCCACCCAAATGTAGAAGGCCGCGGGTGGTGGGTCGACTTCCAAGCCCAGCTTCTTCAGACCGGGCACCAGCGTGTCGCGCCGTTCCTGGTAAATCTTCCGAATGCCGTCGGTGATCGAATCGTCCAGGCCCAACGCCGTGATCCCGGCGGCTTGCACCGCCTCGAACACGCCCGAGTCCAGGTTGCTCTTGACCTTGCCGAGCCCGGCCAGGACGTCCTTGTTGCCGACAGCGAAGCCGATGCGCCATCCGGTCATGTTATAGGTCTTCGACAGCGAGTGGAACTCCACGCCGACGTCCTTCGCCCCGTCGACTTCCATGAAGCTCGCCGGCCGCTTGTCGTCGTAGTAGATCTCCGAGTAGGCCGCGTCATGGCAGACGATGATCTGATGTTCCTGCGCAAACGCGACCACCCGCTTGAAATAGTCCTTGGTCATGATCACCGACGTCGGATTGTTCGGCGAGTTCAGCCACATGAGCTTGGCTTTCTTGGCCACGTCCTTGGGGATCGCGTTCAGGTCGGGCAGGAAGCCGTTGGCCTTCGTGAGGGGCATGATGTGCGAAGTTCCGCCGGCAAAACTGGTTCCGACCGGATAGACCGGATAGCCGGGGCTGGGGACCAGGACGACATCCCCTGGATCGACGAACGCCAAGTGGATGTGACCGATGCCTTCCTTCGAGCCGATCAAGGTGAGCACTTCGTTGGCCGGGTCCAGGGTTACATTGAACCGGCGCTTGTACCAGTCGGCGACCGCCTTGCGGAAGGCCAACATGCCTTCGTACGAAGGGTATTGATGGTGTTTCGGATTTTTGGCCGCTTCCGCCAGGCTCTCGATGATCGGCGCCGGGGTCGGCAGGTCGGGGTCGCCGATCCCGAGGTTGATGATATCGACTCCGCGGGCGATCGCCTCCTGCTTCATTTTGTCGATCGCGGCGAAGAGGTACGGGGGTAATGTCTTGATGCGGGTTGCAACTTCAATCGGGAAACCGGCCATGAATAGAATCTCCTTTCAGAAATAGCATTTGGCTCTCAGCCTTCAGCTCTCAAATCCGGATGCGGATGGCTGAAAGCTGTTGGCTCATAGCCCTACTTCACAAGCTGACAGCTGTGGGAATCAATCAGGCTGCCTAGCCTACTTCAGAGAACGGCTGCCAATCAACGTGGCCGGGTGAGGAGATGCCCGATCAGGCGGTCGGCGAACTGATGAAGCGTCGGCAGGTGAGGAAGCGCGGCGGCCTTGACCTGTTGCGCGGTCAGCCGCGCCTTCGCGAGGTCCTGTGCACATTCCCGACAAAGACTGTCGATACCGCCGGGCTCCATTTCCAGATGGAAGAGAAGTCCGTAGGCGCGCGTACCGAAGCGAAATGCCTGGAGCGGTGCAATTTCAGAACCGGCCAGCGCCACGCAGTCGTCGGGCAGGTCGAAGATCTCCCCATGCCACTCGAAGACCTCGAACGATTGCGGCAGCGTCTTGAAGACGGGATCCGCCTGGGCCTCGGACGTGAGTCTGACGGGAGTCATGCCGACTTCCAGGGCCGTTCCCGGCCGGATCGTCGCTCCAAGTGCCTTCGCCATGAACTGGCTGCCGAGGCACACGCCGACGACCGGATGCCCGGCCAGCAATGCGGCGCGAATGAACGAGGTTTCCTCAACGATCCATGCATCCGGATCGTTCACCGACATGGAGCCACCCATCACGATCAGCAGATCGCCGGCATCTTTGGGCAGGCCCTCCTGCGGCACGACATGCCGGACGAGCGTCACGCCGCGTCGGGCGAGGGAGACGGCCAGAGCTCCGGGCCCTTCGAAGGGAACGTGTTGGAGGCAGACGGCGCGCATTGACACCTCGCACGAGTCGAACTAGGCTTTCCCCGGTCCTGAGAGATACCGTGATTGGGGATCGGGGATCAAGCACGATGGTAGCCAGGCGTTGCACAATATCTCGTTCATCCAGGAGGGGCAATCATGAGGACATATGCTCGATCGAGCGGGTTCCTCACGGCACTCTGCGTCAGTATGCTCGCGGCAAATATGTGGGCACAGGGGGTCGAGGCCGCGGAGGGCAACAAGGCATGCGAACTGCTCACCGCTTCAGAAATCGAGTCGGTCCTTGGCGCCACTGTGGTGCTGAATGGCGCTGCTCCAATCTCAGGAGGGAAAGCCGACATCTGTATAGGGCAGGCACCGACTGTAACGGTGATGTTGCGGCTCGTGACAGGATTGGATCCGGGCAGGGACCGATCCGGGAGCAAGGAAAAGGCGGGTATGGACATGATCAAGAAGATGGGAGGACACGTAGAGGTCAAGACCTTCGGTCCGATCGTGTGCTCCACTGTGGAACCGCCTCCCGGCAAAGAGCAGATGGGATATAACACGACCTGTACGGTGAGCAAGGACACGGCGCTCGCCGGAATCGAAGTAACGGTGAAAAACCAGAAAGACGTGGTGCCGATCGAAAAGGTGCGTCCGCTCGCCGAGAAAATGTCGGGACGATTCTAATCGGGAGAGGCACGGCGATGATGTGGATTCCAAGAACATTCAGCGTGGTCATGGGCATAGTGGCGGCACCGGGGCTTCTCGTGTCATGGGGGCAGGCCATTGCGCAAACGAAGGCGAAGAACGCATGCGAGCTCGTGACATCGACGGAAATCGCGAAAGCCCTGAACGTGCCACAGGTGAAGAAGGACGACATCAACTCCGGCGAACATGTGATGACCCATGTGGATATCTGCAACTGGTTCGTCAAGGAGAACAGTCCTGAAGGCATCGAAGTGAGATGGTATCGCGGCAAGGGAGGTGAGGGAGGGGTGTTGGCTGAATTTAGCGCAGCAAAGGGTCATGCCGTGGAGCACGATTCTTCCCGTGACGCCAGGGCTCAGCCGGTGGATGGAATCGGTGAGGAAGCGATCTACGGGCCTTATCCGATAGGGAACGGAGGGAGCATCGCGGTTCGGACTTCAACCGGAGCGGTATCCATTGTAGGCTCGGCTTCAAAAGACGGGCTCGTGGCGCTGGCAAAGCTCGCAGCTTCGCGCATGTGACGATATGTCCACAAATGGATGGGTGCAAGATGTGCGCGTGTTGTTTTCATTCCGCGGAGTTCCATGCCCATCTGGGAGCACAGGCGTCTGCCGTCCACACGCGATAAAATTTCCGCGGCCGGTCGTTGCAGGAACAATCCTTCTCTCGCCTACGCAGGAAGCCGCGGCTGCAAAGCGCTAGAGGAAAGGCGCAGCGGGTGTCCGTCCAAGCCTTGCCGCCTCCGCTGACGCTTCGGCGGCCCTTCGGAGCGAAGAGCGGGGGCAACGACGGGCAGGCTTTCAGCCTTCGTAGCCAATAGTCACTACTTCGGCGAAGTAGGCTCGGCGGGTTTCCGACGAAGCCCCTCATAAAAGGGACCACCGCTGGCAAGCCGTGGGGCTCCGCATGATGGTTGAATTAGGCCATCGACTTCGGCGATAGTAACCAACGGGCGTGTTTGTTCCCGTCGGGATCGTGGTGTGATATACACGTCGAGGTGCCGATGAAGATTCCATTGAACAGCATGGTTCTCGTTGCTCTGTTCCTGCTCAGCGCCTGCGTGTCGGTGCAGGTCGATCCTTTGACCGAGACGACCTTTCAGCCTCGGCCGAGCGGACAGGAATTGGTGACATTGGATCGCGAGCCCAATCGCCGATTCATCCAGATCGCGCGCATCGTCGCCACCAGCGAGCAGGCCAGTGAGGACAGCCTGCGCGATCGCATCCTGTCGCGCGCGAAGGAACTCGGGGCGGACGCCGTCGTCCTCGGACAGGCCGACGTGCGACGTTCGTCCGACAGGGGGCCGGTGTTTCAGTCCACCATGGCGTCCGGGATCCCCGGCGCGGTCACGAACAATTCCTATCGCAGCAGCTATTGGAATCCTTTCCGCGCGGACGCCTGGAGCTTGTCGCAGGGCGCCGGCGGCGGCCAAACGTGGATGTTGCACATGTCCGGCCTGGCGATCCGCTACGTCACCGAAGAAGAGTGGCGGGCGCTCTCCCAGAAGCCGTCCCAGAAATAGCCATCGGCTTCTAATCCGTTCAATTCAGATCATCGACATGTCTACGGTTGAGGCGTCAGCCATTGGTGGAGCATTTTGTTTCAATCCGCAGGTCGCGGTGTGTGTTGCGATGTGAGACACGCCGTGCGCCAAGGTGTCGTGTCATGGGACAGAAGCCGCCGCGCCGCCTGCATCGTCCGGACGACTGTATCCGATTCTCGGTGTCGCTTCTTGACAACGTAGCTCTGTTGGAGCGAAGTCTTGTCAACCTGGTTGAAACGTGGGGCGTTAGCAGGCGGAGAGTGGAAGTGACAGGGCGGAAAGACTCTCCGAGGCAAGCACCCGCCGGTTGTTCTCTATAGGACGTCTCCTCATGAAGGACCCAGGTTGGCTTTCTGTGTTGCCGCATGGCCTCAGTGGTCTATACGTAGAGATAACCAGTGGGTGGACTCTTGTGGATAGTTTCGGTTAGTATGAATCCTATTCTGCCTTAATTAAGAGCCTGACGACTGCACCGTCGCCGTAAAGAGTCACGCATACTTCAAGGGCACCAAGCAAACCGCCGCTTCGTCATAACTGAGCTTCGAATCGGAGGATGTTCGTGCCTCAACCCTGCGCAGGTGACCGGACGGTAACCGTGAGCGCCCCCGGCATACACAAATCCACGACGATGCCCGCATTTACGAACAAGACGACCAGGCCGACAGCCCTCCCCCACGTTCGTATCCGGCCGTCTCGAGGACTCCTCGATTTGGACCTCGCCGCGTTGTGGCAGTACCGCGAGCTGATCTACACCCTGGTGTGGCGGGACGTAAAAGTCCGGTACAAGCAAGCCGTGCTGGGCATCGGATGGGCCATGTTTCAGCCTCTTGCCACGATGCTGGTGTTTACGGCCGTGTTCAGTTATGTCGGGAAGGTTCCGTCGGATGGTTCGCCCTATCCGCTGTTCCTCTATGCGGGCCTCTTGCCGTGGTTCTATGTCTCTCAAGCGCTCAGCAGGAGCGGAACAAGCCTGATCGGGGACGCGCCGTTGATCAGCAAGGTCTACTTCCCCCGCACCATCCTGCCCCTCGCCGCCACCAGTTCTCCCTTAGTTGACTTTATCTTCGGCTTCATCGCCTTCCTTGGGTTGATGGTCTGGTTCGGAGTGGTTCCCGGACATCGGATTCTGCTCCTTCCGTTGCTGTTGGGGTTGGCGTGGGTGATGACGCTTGCGGTCGGCTTGTGGACATCCGCGATGTACGTCAAGTATCGGGATATCGGTCATATTCTTCCGATCTTCATTCAGCTCTGGATGTTTCTGTCCCCGGTGCTCTATCCGGTCAGCAAGATCCAGGAATCCTGGCGTGCCGTCTATTCTCTGAATCCCCTGGTCTGCGTAATTGAGGGATTTCGATGGGCGCTGCTCCCCGGCTATCATGTGGATTTTGGCATGTTTCTGCCGAGCGTGGGCATCGTCCTGGTGCTGCTGCTCACCGGTTTCATCTATTTCCGTTCGATGGAACGGACCTTCGCCGACATCATCTGAGCGTCACATGGGCCACCTCGCCATCACCGCGGATCGTCTTTCGAAGGAGTACCGGCTGGGTCCGGCCCAGGTCCGCCACAACACGCTCCGCGATCATGTCATGTCCGGGATGCGCGCACTCGCACGCTGGGGACGAGGCCATGCGCGGAACGAGACCTCGTTCTGGGCCTTGAAGGACGTGTGTTTCGAGGTGCCACACGGAGAAGTGCTCGGTATTATCGGCCACAACGGCGCAGGGAAAAGCACCTTATTGAAAATTCTGTCCCGCATTACGCAGCCGACCAAAGGAGCCGCCGATGTCTATGGGCGAGTCAGCTCGCTTCTGGAGGTCGGGACGGGCTTTCATTCGGAATTGACGGGGCGGGAGAACATTTTCCTCAATGCCGCGATGCTGGGCATGCGTCGGTGGGAGGTCCAACGGAAATTCGACGAGATCGTCGCGTTCTCCGGGGTCGAGGAATTTATCGATACTCCGGTGAAGCGCTATTCCAGCGGCATGTATGTTCGGCTGGCCTTTGCGGTGGCGGCGCATCTCGAGCCGGAAATCCTGATCGTGGACGAAGTGCTGGCGGTGGGGGATGCCAGCTTTCAACAGAAGTGTCTGGGCAAAATGGAGGAAGTCAGCCGGAGCGGTCGCACGATTCTGATCGTGAGTCACAATATGACCGTCATCGAGGGCCTTTGCCAGCGGGCTATTTTGCTGGAGAAGGGGCAGATCGCCAAGGTCGGGCCCGCCCGAGCGGTCGTCGAAGGGTACGCCGACGCCATTGACGGGCTGGCCAGCGCTCCCATCCCGGAGCGGACCGACAGAATGGGGCTCGGCGAGATTCTGTTGACCGAAATCGAGTTGCTGGATTCCGGCGGCAAGCCGTTGGCCGCCGCCATTACCGGACGCGATCTGGTCATCCGCATGCACTATCGTTGCCTGAAGGACAAGGAATTCCTGAATTGCCGAGTCAGCGTATCGGTCAATGGCCGCAAAGGTCACGATCTCTTCGTCCTGTCGACCGACATCGTCGATCCCACCCCGTTGACGTTGAAAGGCGAGGGCTACGTCGACTTTCTGCTCCCGGAACTACCGCTGACCGGCGGCGCGTACTTCTTTCAATCCTATATCGAATCCAATGGACAGGCGCAGGATTGGATCCGGAACGTAGCGCCGCTGACCGTGCTGGAGGCCGATTACTACGGCACGGGGAAACTGTGTCCTCCCGGATGGGAAGCCAACGGCGTCTTGGTCAAGTACCGTTGGAGCATCAAATACGCCTGATTCCTCCGCTCTGGTCTCTGCCTTCCGGTCCTTCTCACTCAGTCTCTCCCCGACGGGTCTCAGGCCGTTCCCGGTTCACAAGGGGCACAAGCATCGGAGTCTTGGATGGAAGCGTGCGGGCAGACGACATATAATGTCCGGAGCCGATCCGCACAAGGAGCTGAATGGAGCCCGCTCCCGAACCGCAGCAGCAAATTCAGCTCGAACTGGCAGGACTGAGGCGTACGCTCGAATGGACTCGGATCCAGCGCGAACAACTGCTGGACCGTCTTGACCTGCTCCGTCTCGAAAATCAGCGGCTGCAGGATCGTGTGGAAGATCTCGAGCGCCAGCTGGCTGAGTTGAAGCAACAGCAACCGTTGTTCTAGACGGACGCGCCGAACCGGCAGGTATGAAATACCCGATCAAGACCCAGGAAGATCTGCGCTGGTTTCTGGCCCACACCCAGGGATTTCGTGGCGGATATGTCACCGATCTGCATCTGTCCAAGCGCCGATTGTTCGATGAGGAATCCGGCCGCGACGTCCTAGTCGGCAGCACCGTCACGGTGGTCGTCCGCTATCAGCTTTGCGGCGTCCTCCGGGTGGCCAAACTGACCTTGACCGGCGTCACCGACTTTTCCGTCTTCGAACAGGAAGGGGCGGATTGTTCGTCATTGGGCGTCATTCAGGCCGAGTTGAATGAAGGGCAGTTGCGATTTTGGTTCGATCCGCAGGGCGAGCTGTATGTCGTGTGTGAAGAGGCGCTGTTGGAAGAGGTGTCGAGTCCCCGCAGCGAGCTCGGCCTCGACGGGTCGGTGGCACAATGGACGTTTCAGGCGGACGACAGCGAGGCGCCGACCGTGAGTTGGTTGCTCGATCAACTCGATCGCGCCGGAACACCCTGCATCTGGAAGGCCAACGGAGTGTCAGGCGGTCGTCCGTCGGCGATGCTCTGGGAAGGCGATCTCGTGGCCGCGGCCTATGCCGACGCGGGCCTCCGATCGGTGGTGGCGATTCAGGCTTACGGGCCGTTGGACGGGGCGGGATTCGGCCTTCGATTGCGGCTGCACGATGGGGCGGGTCGCCACGGCGGTCGCCTGCTGGCCTTGGTGACCGACATCGTCACCCGGAATTTTCCAGGGACGTGCCTGGTGGGACAGACCTTCCTCTCGCATACGGAGTGGTCAGACTGGAAAGCGCTGGGGAGTGTGCAGCAGGTGCGACCCGGGACCTGAGGGGAAGAGCCTTGCCCTAGTTGGGATGTCCGTTCCTTCCGTACCCGTTCCGATTCCCATGCCCGCTCACATGGCCGTTCATCCCGTTCTTGCGGTTGACGCATTCCACGAGATGCCAGAACTTCAGCGGATTCACCTTTTCCTTCCGGGCCACCTGCAAGGCGGTGCCCTCCAGGACGGTATTCAGGGAAAGGTCGGTTCGGAAACCGATGTGCTTGCACAACGGGGAGATCACCTTTTCGACGGCGGCGATCAGTTTGTTGCCGTTGCTGAAGTGATTGAGCATGATGATCCGGCCGCCCGGCTTGCACACACGGATCATCTCGTTGACCACCTTGCGGTAGTCCGGGACGGCGGTGACGACATACGCGGCCATCACGGTGTCGAACGTGTCGTCGGCAAACTCCATCTGGCCGGCGTCCATCAGCATGAGACGGACATGGTCCATATGGTAGTGGGACTGACGCTCGCGGGCCTTGGCCAGCATCCCCGGGGACAAGTCGATGCCGATCACTTCACAATGGCGCGGATAGTAGGAGAGCGCGATGCCGGTACCGACACCCACCTCGAGAATTTTTTCGTTGGGTCGAATCTTCAGATTGCGGACCGCCGATTCGCGTGACTCGTGGAAAATCTTCCCGAAAATGTGGTCATAGACACCGGAATAACTCGTGTACACCCGTTCAACTTTGGCGAGATCCATCGTCCCTCCGCAACCTCACACGCCTCGCGCTACACACTCCGCTGTGCAGGAGTGATTCGGCCCGAGGTGTGGCAGTGGATAAATCTTATGAAGGCGGGACAGTGACCCAGGTGAAGCGTAGGCACCCGCCCGGACAGAAACGAGCCTACTGTAGCCAAAGCTCTATAGGGAGTCAACAGGTTCCTCTCGTTTTGCACCATCGGATGATCGGCGACCGGGCTTGATTCTCCGCGAGAGGCTGTGGGAAGTTGCCCGCTATGGTGCTGGCAGGCGCATTCGCGATCGTGCTCTTCGTCGCACTCATCATCGGCGACTGGATGTACTTCGTCCGCCTCACCACGGACGCCAGTCGGTATGGCTACGCAATCGGACGGACGCAGGAACGGATCGCGTCTTTGACGGAAGACATCCTGGTCCGGCGATTCGACGGAAACGGGCTGTTGGCGTTGCCCCATGGAGTGGCGCGCGTCTTCCCGGAGTCGAAGCGGATCCTGATTCGGCCGACGTATCGCCTCTTCTCGCTGCGATTCCGTACCGCCTGGCCGCTCAAGGGCGCCGTGGAATGGGTGCCCGAAGCGGAGGGGCTGCTCCTGACCTGCGTGAAGCGCGTGCCGTGGTCCTCCGCGCTGTTGACCTTGCTGTGGTTTGCGTTGGTCGGGCTGGGGACCCTGGGCTTCCTCATCCGGTATCTGATGGAGGGCGGACTCTCCTCGCTCGGCGGACTGTTGCTCGGTGTCGGCGTGACCGGCGTGGGACTGATCGTGCTGTTCTTCGGACTGTTGACGCTAGCGGTGGCGTACCGTCTGGAAAATACGAGACTGCTCCAGGTGTATACCGAACTGCGGGCCGCCGCAGTGGGCGCCGGTGGGGCTACGACGGCTTAGCCCGAAAGATGTCGAGCAGGTGGTCGAATTCCGGGGGAAGGTCGATGGTGTCCCGCGTTCGAGCCAGGCCGGCGATGTTGCCGCGATGTTTCTGGCTCAAGCCGGATTCGACGAATGCGCTCCGAAACTGCGCCCAGCGCCGTACGGGATCGTCGATCAGGTGTTGCAGGTCTTCAGGTGAGAGCGACGTGAGTTGTTCCGTGAGTCGCGCGAGCGCTTTCTCGACGCTGTCATACGGGGGGGCCAGCTTGAGACGGCTGTAGAAGAGTTCCAGGTGGCGGCGGAACTCGTCACGCAATTGCTCGACTGGTCCGGTGCGCCTGGCGTGGCTCGATGGGTGATTCATGTAAACGAGTCCTGTTGTGCGGGAGTCAGCTTACGGCAGGCAGAGGGCGGGGTGCAATGCGTTTCCGTGCGGGCGCCCACTTATTCATTTCGATGGAGGTTCGTATGTTCAGGCGTGTGCTGACGTGGATGGCGGCGGCGGTATTGATAGGGGCGACCGGATGCTCCTCGTATCACCATGGGCAGTACGGGACGGGGAAGGGCGATTATTACTGGGACAAGGCCGGCAAGGAGATCGGCTCGTTGGTCGAGAAACACGTGAAGGATCCTGAAAAGGTCAAACAGGTCAACACGATCATGGGGGAAATCATCACCGAGATCAAAACGTCGCGCGAACAGAACCGGCAGCACCATCGCAAGCTCTATGAGTTGAACGCGCAGTACGACGCGGCGCCCGAGGAATTCACGAAGATTCTGGATGAGTTGAACAACGGCCGCATGCGGTCCGCCGCGAAAATTCTCGGTCTGCGGTTCAAGATGAAGGGTCTGTTGTCGGCCGAGGAATGGAAAGCGTTGTCCGATGAGCTGAAGAGCTACGGCAGCCGGTACTACGGCAAAGGCACGGAAGGAACCGCTGGCGCCTCCTAATCATCCCATCATCCCCCCGCCACCATCTCCTCTCCCCGGTGGGGAGAAGGCTGGGGAGAGGGGGCATGACATGATGAACCACTCCGACGACCTTCTGGGACGCCAGATCTAGAGGATGCGGGTGAGGCCGGGTCGGTGATTGAGAAAGAGCAGGTGGGCGGCTTGACCGCTCACTTCCAGGCCGCTGACCGAGACGTGGTCGATCCGGGCATGGCGGAGCGCCGCCAAGTCGAGCTGCAGATAATGTGACAATACCGCCCGAACGACATCGCCGTGAGTGACGAAGATGTAGGGCCCCTCCCGGCTCGTCCGCAGGGCGGATTCCACCGCCGCGACGGCCCGCCGTTGCACTTCGCGCAGGGTTTCTCCGCCCTCCGGTCTCGCCTCATCCGGCCTGGTGTACCAGTTCCGCTTCGCCGGGTCGTCCGCGAAGTCCTGCCAATACCGATTCAGCCAGGCTCCCACGCCGATCTCGCTCAACCCGGAGAGCGTTTCCACCGCCAGAGAAAGAGGCGCGCTCAGGATTTCGGCCGTCTGTCTGGCCCGCAGCACGGGGCTTGTGAAGATGCCCGCCAGCGGGGTCTTGGACAGTACCTGCGCGACCTCGCGTGCCCGCCGTTCGCCGTTCGCGTTGAGCGGGATCGGCTGATCCCCCATCACGCGCCCCGCGCGATTCCAGTCCGTTTCGCCGTGTCTGATCAGAAGGAGGATCGGCATCAGCGCACCGGCTTCGCGTCAGGGGGTGGGTGAGGCCGTCGGTCGATTCGTCAGAGGGAGCGGCACCCACCTTTCTCCACCGTCGGTCGAGCGATAGAGACCGCTGCCGTTCGTGCCGGCATAGAGCAGTTGGGGATCGCGCGCGCCCATCGCGATCGTCCGCACGTTGAGCGTTTCGAGCCCCTGATTTTTGGCCTGCCAGGTCTTGGCGCCGTCCACGGATTTCAACACGCCGGCCCGTCCGCCGACATACATGATGGTGGGCTGCGTGGGATGGATCGCGATGGTGCTGATGAACTGGTCCGTGAGGCTCTGGCCGATCTCCTCCCAACGCTCGCCGCGGTTCGTCGATCGGAACAGGCCTTTGGTGGTGCCGGCGTACACCACGTTCGAATCCACCGGATCCACCAGGATGACGTTGACGCCCAGCGCCATCGAGGCATTCAGCACGTCCTCCGGGATAAGGCCGTTGTTGGTTTTGACCCAATTGGCCCCTCCGTCTTCACTGCGGTAGGTGCCTCCGGTGGTCCCGGCGTACAGGACCCGGGGGTTCTTCCGGTCGATCGCCATGCTGGTGACGATGTGCACTTCTTTCATCCCTGTCATCCGTTCTTCCCACTCCCGACCGCCGTCCTTGCTGACGAAGGCACCCACCGTGGTGGCCAAATAAATCAGGTCCGTGTTCTCCGGATGGAAGACAAACTCGCTGACGAACGACACGTGTTCCTTGAGGCCCACATTATGCGGGAGCCAATGCTGCCCTCCGTCCGGGCTCTTGTAGACGGCGTCCCCCATCGTGCCGGCATAGACCGTCGCCGGCAACTTGGGATCGATCGCCAAGGTCGTCACGCGGCGGGCGCTGAAGCTGGGAAACTGCTCCCAGGTCTGTCCCCCGTCGCGCGATTTGAGCACCGCGTCGTTGGTGGCGACGTACAGGATGTTGGGATTGGTCGGGTGCACGGCGATGGAGACGACGGCGGCCTCCTGCTTGCCGCAGGCCGTGAGGACGGCGCCGAGCAGCAGTAGGACGGACGTGACGGCTGGGAGCAACCGGTGTGGGCGGATCATGGCGGCGGTGACGTAATCATACCGGTGTGGGCGAGTCAAGCGAGGTCGTTCATAACCGTTGGGTGAATCGTTTGGCGTACCCGGTCAATTCCACGTACCCTTCTCCGGATACCGGTACGCCTTGCACCGTACCGGTCGTCGAGACGGCTCCTTCCCAGTAGGTGACCTGCGTGCTGCGCGGCGTCTGCAACTCCTGTTCGTGTTGGAGGGACGTCACCTCGAGGTCGAGACCGATGGAGGGTGCGGTGACCCGCCATCGCTGGGGATAGCGCGCGCCCGAGCGCGCACTCGTCCAATGGGCAAGGGCGGCGATGGTCGCATCTTGCGCCTTCAAATGGCGGGTACTTCCGTCTGCGAGGATCACGGTGCCGCTCGACGCGGCGTCCGCCTGCCCGTCCGTCCGTCGGAGCCGATACCACATCAATTCGGTGTGGTTGCTCAATTGCAGGCTGAACCAGTCCCATCCCACGATCGTCTCGCCGAGGTCGGCTGATCCGAACTCGTGATCCATCCAACTGAGGCCGGTGACCGCGAACCGTTCTGTCCCGATTCGGATCTGGCCGTGGGTGGCCAGCCTGGTCAGGGAATAGTAGTGCGACGTCTGCCCGGCGGCGTCGCCCTTCCGGCTGACCCCCTGACCGCCGTGCACGACCGGCGGTTTCTGCGGCGTCAGGGTCAGCTCGATCGCCATGTCCTCCGTCGAGGCCTGGAGGCTGTGCGGCGCCGAGACGGTGTCGCCTCCGGTGACGGACCACCGATCGATCCAGACCCGCAGGCGATCCCTCTCGGCTCCGGCTTTCCCGAGCCCGGCCCGGCTGACTTTCTCGGCGGTCAGGAAACGGCCCGCCGCCAGATCGGTGATCGTGAAATGCGCCAGATACAGCTGTCGGATCGACCATTCGGAGGGGCGCGTCTTCACCTGAGCCGGAGGAATGCCTCGGCGGAAGAACGTGAGTTGATACCCGTATCGACGGCCGTCAGCGGCGGTCACCTGTCCGGTGTAGTACCACCACTCGGTACGGAACCGCTCATGCGCGCCATGGTCTTTGGGGAATTCATAGCGATACCCGGGCCGCGCGAGTTCGAAGTCCTCCGTGGACTCCGTCACGGCGAGGGAGTGGATCGCCGGTGCGAAGAGGATGACCAACGACAGCACACCCGCGCGCATCCAGGGCGTCGGCGAACCATCGGTGCGAACGCCAGTATTCATGAGGGTTTTCGTCGTCTCATGGCCGCGCGGGCCACGGTCCGTCCCGTTGACAATTTTGCGAAGCATCGGCTATCGTGAGCCATGTTTTTGGAGCCGGAACGTGATCAGCAAGGCCGGGAGGCTTCCGGGAAACCCCAGCCGTTTCCCGTTCCGGACCGCATCCCGCTCTTCCCCCTACCCACCGTCGTCTTTTTCCCGAAAACCTATCTGCCGCTGCACGTGTTCGAGCCGCGCTATCGTCAGATGGTAGCGGATGCGGCGGCGGGAGGGCAATGCATCGGGATGGCGCTGCTCAAGGAAGGATGGGAAGAGCAGTATTACGGGAATCCTCCGATCTTCGGGATGGGCAGTGTGGGGCGGTTGGTCAGTATTCAACGATTGCCCGACGGCCGATCCAACATCCTCCTCCAGGGGCTCGAACGGTACGAGATCCGTGAAGAATTTTACGACAAGCCCTACCGGGAGGCGCGGATCATGTTGAAGCCGAGGCAAGCCGAACGTCCGCTCGATCCCAAACTGCGGTCCTATCTGACGGATATTCTACGCGAGTATCTGCAAACCGACGAAGAGGCGGCGTTGTTGCAGAGCCTTATTCGTCCCGACCTGAGCGACGACGTCTTCGTGAATTCGCTCTCGACGTACCTGGACTGTACGCCGCTGGAAAAGCAGTTCCTGCTGGAGGCCGAGAGCCTGTCACAGCAGGCCCGGCGGCTGAGCGACTTGATCCAGTTCAAAGTGGCGGAGCGGCGCGGGGCCAGGGGGTGGGGATAATGTCGCGGTCGGTTGCGATCGAGGTGTCCCACCTCGGAAAAACCTACGACCAGGTGCGGGCGGTCGACGACCTGTCCTTCCAGGTCTATGCGGGAGAGATTTTCGGGTTGCTCGGTCCGAACGGAGCGGGCAAGAGCACGACCCTGCGGATCCTGATCACGCTTCTCCATCCGACCGGCGGCTCGGCCAGGATTTTCGGCATGGATACGGTCGCCGACGCCGACAAGGTGCGGAAGACGATCGGTTACGTGCCGCAGGAACGGGCCATCGATCGTTTCCTCACCGGGCGCGAGCATCTGGAACTGCTGGCGGACCTCTACCATCTCTCTGCGGACGAGGCGAAACAGCGGATCGCCCATCTCCTCAAACTGGTGGAACTGGAGCCGCACGCGGACCGTCCGGCCAAGACTTACTCCGGCGGCATGAAGCGTAAGCTGGATATCGCTTGCGGCCTGTTGCCGGATCCAAAGATCCTGTTCCTGGACGAGCCGACGCTCGGCTTGGACGTGCAGAGCCGGCTTCGCATCTGGGACCATGTCCGGGCCATGCGGGAACGGGGTATCACCGTCGTGATGACGACGAACTATCTGGACGAAGCCGATCAACTCTGCGATCGGATCGCCATCATCGACGGCGGGCGGATCAAGGCGCTCGGTTCCCCGACGGAGTTGAAGGTGGGGCTGGGCGGAGACATCGTCTCGTTGACCATTCGCGAGCAGGATCGCGTGCAGGCCCTGGCCGATGCGATCAAGGCGCTCCCGGCGATCCGGGCCGTGACGGTCAAACCCTGCGGCCTGGATATTCGCGTCGATTCTCCTGAGAAGGCCCTGCCGGCGATTCTGGACCAGGCCAACCGACTGACCTGCCAGCTCGAATTCATCGACTATCACCGGCCGCGCCTCGATGACGTCTTCATCGCCCACACGGGTCGTTCTATGAAGGAAGACGCTCCGTCAACCGGTGGAGGGTGAGGTGTGATGTGTGATGCGGTCGAGATCACAACCGCAACCTCGCTCGGCCAGGCGAGGCCCATCACCCGTCAGTGATCACGGATTACACGATGAAAGAGTATTGGCAGGAAATTCGGGCCTTGACGATGCGGTGGGTGCGGCGGCTGAGCCGCGAAAAGTTCAGCATGCTGTTCACGCTGGTGCAGCCGATGCTGTTCTGGTTGATTTTTTTCGGCAACCTGTTCCAGCGGGCGGCGGACAGCCAGGTGACGCAGGCGCCCAATTACATCAGCTTTCTCGCGGCGGGCGTGGTCGTCATGACCGTGCTGAACAACGGGCTGGCCGGCGGGGTCGATCTGCTTTTCGACAAGGAAAACGGGTTCCTGGAACGGCTCATGTCCACGCCGATCCACCGGACCTCCGTGATCCTCAGCCGTTTCATCTTCGTGATGACGATTACATCCATGCAGGTTCTCGTCATTCTCGGTGTGGCTTGGCTCTTCGGGGTGCAGCCGGCCACCGGACTGTTGGGGGTCGCGACCATTCTCCTGATCGGGATGCTGTTCGGGGTCGGTCTGACGGCGATTTCCATGGCGATGGCCTTCTCGGTCAAGAGCCACGGGGACTTCTTCTCCGTGTTGGGCTTTCTTTCATTGCCGATGATCTTCCTCAGTTCTGCGCTCGTCCCGTTGGCGGCGATGCCTTCGTGGATGGGCTTCCTGGCCAAGTTCAATCCCATGACCTGGGCGATCGACGCCGTGCGGCCGTTGATCCTGCAGGGGTGGACCGAGGCCTTGCCGCACGTCGGAGCCGTGATCGTGGTGCTGCTGCTGTTCGATGCGATCTGTTTGTATGGGGGCGCGAAAGCCTTCCGCCGCGCCATCGGATGACAAGATAGTGAACACGTCCGCATATGTTTGCGAATGAGAACCAGATCCGCGCGCTGATCCGGCTCCTGGGCGACGAAGACGAGCGGATCGTGCGCACCATCCGCTGCAAGCTGATCGACTATGGGGATTCGGCCGTCCCATTGCTGCAGGAAGCCGAGATCGAACAGCCCGAAATGGCGGACCGGATCGCCACCGTGCTGGAGGAGATTCGCGGAGCCAGGCTGGAAGAAGAGCTCCGCGAGCTGGTGGACCAGCCGGACGACCGAATGGACCTCGAGACGGGGGCGTTTCTGCTGGCCCGCTATGCTTATCCGATACTGGATGTGACGGCGTACACGTCCCTGCTGGACCGGATGGCAAGGGAGGTGCGCGAGCAGATTGGCTGCCGCGTGTCGGGGGAAGAGACCGTCAAGGCTCTCAATCGCTATCTGTTTACGGAATGCGGGTTCAAGGGCAACACCAAGAACTACTATGAGGTCGAGAACAGCTACCTCAACCGCGTCATCGACCGCCGCACCGGGATTCCCATCAGCCTTTCGGCCGTCTACCTCCTCATCGGCAAACGCCTGCAGTTGCCGGTGTACGGCATCGGCATGCCGGGGCACTTCCTCGTCAAGTACGATTCGGACAAGTACAAGATCTTCATCGACTGTTTCAACGGTGGGGCGTTGCTCACGGAAAAGAACTGCGCCAGATTCCTGACGGAAGCGGGGTACGGTTTCGAAGAGCGGTTCCTGCAAAAAAGTCCGACGCGCGCCATTCTCACCCGGATGATCAAGAACCTGCTGGCCATCTACAGCAAGCTCGACGATCCGTTAAAAAAATCCCGCCTGTCGCGATTCGTGGAAATTCTGGGATGCGAGCAGCGCGAAGGCGGGCTTTGACGATCACGGCCGCCATCTGAACAGATCCCGCGCCATTCGGATCTGTCCCCCGTAATACTCTCCTGCCTGGGCCCGCACGTCGTATCGTTCCGCAATCGGATAGAAATGCGAGAGCAGCAACTGCCCCACACCCGCTTCTTGTGCGACCTGGCCGCACTGTCCGGCGTGGAGATGACCCGCGCCCGGGCGGTTCCGGGGGAACGAGCAGTCCAGGATGGCCAGGTCCGCGTCCTCGCAGAGTCGCACGAGATTGTCACAATACAGTGAATCCCCCGAGTAGGTCACGACACGGTCCCGGTACTCGATCCGGTACCCGACGCAGTGGAGTTTCGGGGCATGCTTCACGGTCGCAGGTCTGATGCGGGTGTCCCCCAGCCGGAACGCCCGGTCGGACACCTCCCGGATCGTCACGCGAAACGGAGCGGCGTTGAAACTGGGAAACGTGGACAGCATTGCTTCCATCAATCGTTTCGTGCCGCGTGGTCCGATCAGGGTCAACGGCGGTCGGCTCCCCCCTTGGTACTTGCAGAAAATCACGGCGTCAAAGAAAAACGGAATGAAATCCGCGAAGTGATCGGCGTGGAAGTGCGAGAACAGAATGTGCGTCACGCGGTGCCGGTTCGCGCCCGACTTGATGAGATTGGAAAGGGTGCGCGGACCGAAGTCGAGCAGGAAGAGATGGTCGGTTTGGATCAGGTAGCCGGCCGCGGCCCGCGTCGGGTGGACATTGGTGCCCGATCCCAGCACGGTCAGTCGGATCATGGGGCGGACGGCTCCTGGAAGCTTTTCTGGACCCGCAGCAGCAGCGTGCGCAACCGGTCGGCGTCTTTCCTCGTCAGCGCCNNAGTTCGAAATAGGGGCGGAGAAACGCGATGTGGGCCGCAAAGGTTTTCCGGAAGAGCGCATCGCCCTTCTCTGTGAGCCGGATGCGGATGCTGCGGCGGTCGTCTTCCACGGGGGTGCGGCGGATCAGCCCCTTGGCCGCCAACCGGTCCAAGACTCCGGTCAGGGTCCCCTTCGTGACCAGCGTGGCCTCCGACAACTCGGCGCAGGTAAGACCGTCGGTGTCCCCGAGGGTGGCGATGACGTCGAACTGGGACGGGGTGAGCCGCAGGGAGCGAATGTGCCGGTTGTCCGTTCGTGAGAAGGCCAGATAGGCTTCGACGAGCGGACGCAGGACTTTCAGGTAAGGATCGGTCTTGGGGTCCGGCAGTTCCACAGCCCGCGCAGCCTAGTCACTGCCTCGGCTCTCTGTCAAGAGACTGTGCCGGCGGGCGCGTTGACGCCGCAGCGAGCCGCCTCCTATCATGCGTCCGCATGAGCCGTCACCCGCAATCCGGCCAGGCCAATCTTACGGCGATTCTGTTGCTGCTCGCGGTCGTGGTTGCCGGAGTATGGGTGTGGAAGCGACTGTCCCCTGAGACGCAGGACCTGATCATCGATCAGGGGATTCCCCTCGCGGTCGTGGTCCTGGTAGTGGGGACGCTGCTCTGGTTGCTGGTGCGGAAGGTACGGCGCGCGCGTCGTCGTCGACAGGTGCGCACGCGACTGATCGAGGCCGTCAGGAAGGAACCCTCGACCGAGAAGCGGTTGGAACTCGCCTTCAACCTGATCGAGGTCAACGACTATCAGCGGGCCGGTCTCGAATCCATTGCGCCTGAGCTCCAGAACCTGTTCATGACGACCTTGAAGCGGGCCTTGGGAGACAAGCAACATCGGATACGGGGTATGGCCGCCAGCCACCTGGGGGTGATCGGCGATCAGTCGGCGGTGGCGGCGTTGCTGGCGGCGTTGGACGATGACCATGCCTATGTCCGGGCCTGCGCTGCGTTGGGGCTGGGTCGGTTGCGGGCCGTGGAGGCGAAGGAGAAGCTGGCGCTGGTCAGCAAGGACGACTGGGATCAGACCGTTCGCAGTCGCGCGCGCGAAGCGCTCGAGCGGATTCCCTGAGGCCGCATCCTACTCCACACTCTTGCCCTCTCCTCGTATGGAAAGGAAAGGTGAGGAGGTTGCATGCCGGGGGATCGATGGTCGCGGGCGTCAAAGAAACTAGGCGATCCAGTCGAGGACGACGATTTCCGGCGGGCAATTGATGCGGATCGGGAGTCCCGACCAACCGATTCCTCGGTTGACGTAGAGGCGATGCTGGGCGGTCTCGTAGAAGCCGCCGGTCCGGCCCTCACAGCCGGGCGGAAGCCAGAAGATGGGAATGTGCGGGAGTCTCCATTGGCCGGCGTGACTGTGTCCGCAGAGCGTCAAATCCACCCGATGCCGGGTCGAGAGCTGCTCCAAAATGTTGGGCGCATGGGCGAGAAGCAGGGTAAAACGTCCGGGCTTCGGTGAGGGAATGCAGTGGAGGTTGGCGCGATGCAGGGAAGGGTCGTCGACTCCGACCAGGGCGAGTTCGCCCGATTCCATCGGGATGAAGGTCACCTGGTTCACGAGCAGCACGATCTTGTGGCGTTCGAATTCCCCGGAGAATTCGTCAATCCGCAGCCCGCTGTAATGGTCGTGATTGCCGAGCGTCACGAAGACCGGGGCAATCTGTCGCAGCTCGGAGAGAAACCGCAGGAGATGCGGCAAACCATCCCGCACGTTCAGCAGGTCGCCGGTGATGAAGATCCAGTCCGGCCTGAGGAGGGCGATATGGTCCATGATCCGTCGATGCCGAGGGACGTATCGATCAAGGTGCAGGTCGGTGATATGGACGCCGCGGCGCCCGGCCAATGCCGGATGGGTGAGGGTCAGGTGCGTGACCTCCGCCGGCTCGAGCCCGAACTCGAATCCGGGAATCAGATTGAAGAGATGATGGAACGGCCGGCTGAGCCAATGGCCGATCCAGATCCGGATCAGTTCCTGCCAGCGAATGAAGGAGGCGATCATTCCATGATCCGATTCAGGGTGGCCCGATCGGCCGGCGTCAATCGGTAGCCCTGCTCGTAGAGTTTGCTCATGCCGGTCATCAACGTATCCATGCCGCGGCTTTCGTGGAGCCGGTCGAAGGTCATGGTGAGGGACCGCAAATGCGCCGCATTGCCGAGCGACGGATCGGAGGACAGATTCAGCGCGACCAATACGTCCCGCAGCTCGCGTGCGCTGTAGCGATCGTTGTCGTCGCTGTCTCCGACGAGGGCGAACTCGTAGAAGGTCAGGGTCAGGGAAAGAAGCGATTGTGTGCGCTGGAAATCGGTGCGGACCGCGTCGAGTCCTCCAGGGTAGAGCTTCCGGCACTCCGGCGGTTCCGCCTGGACCCAGGCGATTCCTTGGACCGCCGGCGGAGACGGTCGTTGCCGCTGCTGGTTGTAAAACCAACTCAGGCACCGGCTGGCCACGCCGAACGCCTGTTTATCCGTTGCGGCTTGTCGTTGGATATGGCGGGTGAACTGGGCGAAGACATCCACCACGTCCAGGGGAAGTGCCCAGGCCGGGGTTGATTCTCCGCCGCTCAGGACCAAGACACAGCACACGCAGAACATAGTGAGGGGACCGGCCGATCGTCTCTTCATCGTCGTTGTGGGGGGTAGACTGGAGTGCTGTCGTACTGGTCTCAAGTATAGCATGTGAACACGGTCTGCCGAGGGTTTTCTGGCTCTTCGCGAAGGCATCGGGAAAGGCACGGAAATTTCATGAGAAGTGTGTCGCTTCTGGACGGGACGGTCCCGTACCTTACGGCCGCCGTGCCAGGTGTGGGTGGGCGAATCCGCTCGACCCCGGAGGATTTCCACGTCGACGAACGACCACTCTACCTGCCCTGCGGAGAGGGGGAGCATCTCTACCTCCGCATTACGAAGCGGGGTCTGTCCACGCCCGATCTGGTTTTGCGCCTCTCGTCCCATCTCGGCGTCAAGGCGCAATCCATTGGGGTGGCCGGCTTGAAGGATGCACAGGCGGTCACGAGCCAGATGGTGTCGCTGCACGGCGTGAAGGAAGAACTGCTGAGTCGGCTCCAGCTGGACGACCGGCTGCTGGCCGTCGAGGTGCTGGGTCGACATCGTAACCGTCTGCGAAAGGGGCACCACGCCGGGAATCGGTTCGGGCTGGTCATCCGCGGAGTGCGCGAGGGCGCGGAGGAATCCATCCGCGCGGTTCTCGAGACGTTGCTGCGGCGGGGCGTGCCCAACTATTTCGGTCCGCAGCGGCAAGGGCGGGGCGGGGTCAACTTTCAGATCGGCGCCGACTTGCTCCACGATGCCGAACGCCGGAACAAGATGAGCCGATCCAAGCGGCTCTGGTTCATGAACGCCTATCAGTCCCACGTCTTCAATCTGATTCTGGCCAAACGGATCGATACGCTCGATCGAGTATTCCTCGGAGACTGGGCCATGAAGATGGAGAACGGGGCCTGTTTCCCGGTGGAACAGCCTGAGGTGGAACAGCCGCGGGCCGATCGCTTCGAGATCAGCCCGACCGGCCCGTTGTTTGGCTCGAGGGCGCCCTGGGCCACGGGAGTTCCGGGCGAGATTGAGCGTGCCGTTGTCGCTGAACTCGGGAGTACGGTTGAGGAGCTGTCAGCGGCCGGGGGCGAGTGCGGATTTCGCGGCGAGCGACGCGCGTTGCGCGCGCGGCTCAATGACTTGGAGTGGCATCTGGACGGGCGCGACCTCACCCTCTCGTTCTGGCTTGTCCCCGGGGCCTACGCGACCAGCGTCCTCCGGGAACTCATCAAGCCGATCTCCTAATCCGTTCTTTCTCGCCGCCCCGGTGGTAGAATTTAGGCAACGCCCCGCGTACGGAGGGTCTATGTCCCAGGCGCAAGAAACGGTCATTCTCCAAGGCCACATCATCGATTCGTTGATCCTCGCGAAGGTGCTGGACACGATTCTGATGATGGGCGGGTCGTTCGACCTCGACCAGGTGACGATCGGCGCGACAAGAACAGCGGCGTCCCAGGCTCGGATCACCGTGCGTGCGTCTTCCGGGCGTCTGCTGGCAGACATTCTCCGCGCGATTCAACCGCATGGGGCGACCGTCGAAGGCGAAGGAGACTGCCGGTTCGAGCCGGCGCCGAGGGCGGGCGTGTTTCCGGACGAGTTTTACGCCACGACGCACCTCCCGACGCAGATCCGCCTGGACGGTGAATGGGTGGAGGTCGAGGGGGCGGAGATGGATCTTGGGATTTGCGTGGATCCGGCACGCAACCGTGCGCGCATGATTCCGATGAGCCAGGTCAAGGCCGGCGATCTCATCGTGACCGGCCGACAGGGGATTCGCGTGACGCCGCTTGAGCGGCCGAAGGAGCGCGACGTCTTCGGCTTCATGCAGTCGGTGGTGTCGTCGGAACGCCCGCATCATCCGGTCATTGCCGACGTCGCCAAGCGGATGCATCTGCTGCGGGACCAGCATCGAAAGGGACAGAGCGGGGCGAAGGTGCTGCTTGCCGGGGGGCCGGCCATCGTGCATGCCGGGGGGCGGGACGCGCTCGCCTGGCTCATCGATGAAGAGTACATTCACGTCCTGTTCTGCGGGAACGCGCTGCCCGCGCATGACATGGAGGCGGATCTTTATGGGACTTCCCTTGGATACGGGCTCTCGGCCGGGCGAACCGTTCCCCACGGGCATGAGCACCATCTGCGGACCATCAATCGCATTCGGGCGATCGGCAGCATTCAGCAGGCCGTGACCTCCGGCGTGATCAAGAACGGGATCATGGCGGCCTGCGTCCGGCGTGGCGTCACGGTCGTGATGGCCGGGACGATTCGGGACGACGGGCCGTTACCCGGGGTGATCACGGACTCCATGGTCGCGCAGCAGGCCATGCGAACGGCCGTGTCCGGTGTGGGCTTGGCATTGCTGGTCGCCTCGACCTTGCATGCCGTGGCGACGGGCAATCTGCTGCCGGCGACCGTGCCGACGGTCTGTGTCGACGTGAATCCGGCCGTACCGACCAAACTGGCCGACCGCGGCAGTTTTCAGGCGGTGGGATTGGTCATGGATGCGGCGTCCTTCCTGAAGGAACTGGCCCGCGAGTTGGGGTGGCGTGCATGAGTCGCCTGCTGGTCTGTCCCCCCGACTATTTCCGGATCGATTACGAAATCAATCCCTGGATGCAACGGGCCAATGCCGTGAATCCGGAGCGGGCGGTCGCACAGTGGCAAGAGCTCATGGAGGTGCTGGAACACCAAGCCGGAGCCGCGCTGGAGCGGATGCAGCCGGTCAAAGGATTGCCCGATCTGGTCTTTACCGCCAACGCCGGGGTGGTCGTCGGGCGGCGTGCGGTGGTCAGTCGATTCCGGCATCCCGAACGCCAGCGGGAGGAAGCGCACTTCGAGAATTGGTTTCGCGAGCACGGCTATGAGGTGCTGACGCTCGACAAGCACTTGTATTTCGAAGGCGCCGGCGACTTGCTGGGGTTTCCCGATACCTGGTTCGGAGGCTACCGACAGCGGTCCGAGATTCGCGCGTTTCCGCAACTGAGCGAGATGTTCGGCCGAGAGATCATTCCGCTGGAATTGGTGGACGGCAGGTTTTATCACCTGGACACCTGTTTCTGCCCGTTAAGCGGCGGCGAGTTGCTCTATTTCCCCCCCGCCTTCGACCGGTATGCTCAGGCGGCCATCGCGGAGCGAGTGCCGAAGAGTTCCCGCCTTGTGGTTTCCGAAGACGAAGCGCTGCGGTTCGCCTGCAACGCGGTCTGCGTCGGGAAGCACGTCGTGCTGCCGTCAGGCTGTCCGCGAATGATGGAGTCGTTGCAGGAATACGGGTATGTCCCCCACCCCGTTCCGCTGGATGAGTTCATGAAATCCGGCGGATCCGCCAAGTGTCTCACCCTCGCTTTGGACTAGCCAGAGGTATCACACGTCAATCGTCATCCGTCAATGGCCAACCGTCGTGCGCATTCAGCCATCAGCACTCAGCCTTCAATGATCAGCCAGCCAGTTTCTCAGAGCTGAATGCTGACCGCTGTGAGCGAATAGCCACAGTCCCATGATGAGAGCCGACACTTGACGGTCGGCGAGTTATCGCTTGGTGCGGAACAGAAACGACAGGTAAAGACCGGCGATGGCCGTCGTCGTCAGCTCGATCGTGAGCAGCATGCGACTGACGATCGCGTCGGGTCGTGGCGGAGTCAAGATGAAGCCGAACCCCAGAAAAGCGGCCGGTTGCGACGGTGGAGTTTCCCAGGGAGGAAACAGCAGGGCGAGCAGAAGGATGGCGACCATTCCGTACAGCACGTTCAGATTGAGCTGTTCGGGAGTAGACCCTGTGGAAGCAGGACGGGAGGACGCTTTCGCAGAGCCATCGGCCGCCGTCCCGCAGTGCGTGCAGAACCGACTGATCTCGGCCAACTGCTGTCCGCACGAAGGGCAGCGCTTCATAAGGAGCAGACCAAATAGAGAGGAAGCGGGTATTCGGCAGGTATGCTAGCAAAGGAGCCGAGCGGAAGGGAAGCTGCGTCGAAACCGAAGGGGGCGCTTCACGCGGGGGTCGGACTCAGAAGTGATAGCCGATGCCGAAGGCCACATGGTGCATCTTATAGGTCGCGTTGAACCCGTCGGAGTTCTCGTTTTCGGTGAATTTGAACCGCGTGTAGTTGAACTTCCACTCGCCGAAGACCGTGATCCGCCTCGTGATGTAATAGCTCAACCCGACCTGGGCGTTCAGACCGACTTGGGTGCTGGATTGGCTGTCCGGTCCGGAGGTGATGGACGGGTCCTTGAGGCATGCGAAGAAGATGCCGGGACCGACCGCCACGTACGGTTGAAGCCGGTACACCGGATAGCGAAAGACGAGGTTCATCGGAGCCCAGGTCAGCACCCGGAGATGCGCACCGGGAACGATCGCGGTGGCCGAGCCGCCCGTGGTTGTCGGCGTCGAGGGAACCGTGACCGTCAGGGCCTGTTCTTTGATGTGCGACGTGGTATGGAAGACTTCCGTCTCGAGGCCGAACCATCGGGCATTGGGGAAGATGTAGCCCAGTTTGGCACCGAACAGGATCGAGGATTTCAGCGCGTTGTCGGAGAGAGTGCTACCGGGGGGAAAGGACCCGGTAAGATCGACATTGGATAGGCCTGAGGAGATCGAGGGGAGCGTCAATCCGAATTGACCTTTGATGTAGCCTTCTGCGTGGGCCCCTCGCTCAACGATCAGCGTCAATACGACCACGGTCGCCAGTACGCTCACCAGTTGCTTCGAGCCTGTTTCCAACCTCGCCATCGTCCCGTCCCTCCTCTGGATACCGACCGGTGAGCCCGCCGAGCGATGCGGTCACGCGAGAATCGAATCGCGCGTGCCATTGCCAAACGTTCGCACACGAAAAAAAAGTATAGCAGAGGGTCGTGGCACCCCCTACGGAATCATCGATTCCGTGTACGCATCGGTTGGGAGGAGCTTGGTCGGGTCAGGTTCGTTGACACTCTTCAAAAGGGGTTCCTATAATCCGCCGGCGTGGATCCAATGCCTATCAGACGCCGATCCGTAGTCGGGAATGGAGCCTGGCAGGGGGGCGAAGCGTGAGCCTCTCTCATCCCGTCGTGGCCGTCATCGGTGCCGGGGCCTGGGGGACGGCATTGGCCAGGCACCTGGCGGAACAGCGGATTCCGGTTCGGCTTTGGGCCTATGAAAAGGACGTGGTGCAATCGATCGAGCGGTCTCGGGAGAATACCGTGTTTCTCCCCGGGGTTCGGTTGCCCGATACGTTATCGGCGACGACCGTCCTGTCCGACGCGGTGACGGGTGCGGGCGCGGTGGTGTTTGCCGTACCGTCCCACGTCGCCAGGGCGGTCCTGCGGCAGTTGGCGCCCTGTCTTTCTCGGCCTCTCCCGTTCATCAGCGCCACCAAGGGCATCGAAGAAGAAACGCTGGCCCTCATGACCCAGGTCATGCAGGACGTCCTGCCACCTCACCTCCATGCGTCGCTGATGGTGCTCTCCGGGCCCAGCTTTGCGGCCGAGGTCAGTCGCGGCCAGCCGACCGTCGTGTGTTTGGCCGGAAGCGATCTGGAGGCCGTGAAGAAGATGCAGGCCCTGTTCATGACGCCGAGCTTCCGAGTCTATGCGGACGATGACGTCATCGGGGTGCAGCTCGGTGGGGCGCTCAAGAACGTGATGGCGGTGGCGGCGGGTGTGGTCGACGGACTGGGATTGGGGCATAACGCCCGAGCCGCACTCATCACACGCGGGCTGGCGGAAATGATCCGATTGGGGATGGCGATGGGGGCCGATCCCCGCACCTTCTACGGGCTTTCGGGTGTCGGAGACCTTGTGTTGACCTGCACGGGCGCGCTGAGTCGGAATCATTCGGTCGGTATGCGCCTGGGGCGGGGCGAGCGACTCGAGGCGATCCTGGCCGGCATGCAGGCCGTGGCGGAGGGAGTCCGCACGGCCAAGGCTGCGCTGGGGCTGGCGACGCGTTTCAAAGTAGAGATGCCGATCGTGCAGGAGGTCAATGCGGTGTTGTTCGCAGGGAAATCCTGCCGCCAAGCGGTCGGGGATCTCATGGAACGCGGGGCCAAGGAAGAGAAGGGAATATCGTGAATCAGGAACAACTGGCGACGTTGCTCAACCGGGTGCGCAGCGGGTCCTTGGCGGTGGCCGATGCGCTGCAGCGTCTTCGCACGCTGCCGTATGAGAATATGGGGTTCGCCTCGCTGGACCACCATCGCGCGCTCCGTCAGGGTTTTCCGGAGGTCATCTTTTGCGAAGGGAAAACCGAGCGGCAGGTGGTGGCGATCGCGCGCACCCTGGTCCGCAAGAACGGCTCGTTGCTCGCGACCAGGGCGGAGGCTTCGGTGGCCAAGGCCTTGCTGCGGTTGCACAGACGCGCCGTCTATCACGAGGCGGCGCGCGTGGTCTCGATGACGCCTCCGAATCATGTCCAGCGTGGGTCGGTGTTGATCGTGACGGCCGGGACCGCCGATATCCCGGTCGCCGAAGAGGCCCGCGTGACGGCCGAGACGATGGGCAGTCGGACCGACACGCTGTATGACGTCGGGGTGGCCGGGCTGCATCGTCTTCTGGGGCAGCAGGACCGGTTGCATGGGGCCCGGGCCGTGGTGGTCGCGGCGGGGATGGACGGCGTGTTACCCAGTGTGGTCGGGGGCCTGATTCGTCAACCGGTGATTGCGGTGCCGACGAGCCGTGGGTATGGCGCCCACTTCGGCGGGCTGGCGGCGCTGCTGACGATGCTGAATTCCTGTGCCGCGGGTGTGGCCGTCATGAACATCGACAACGGGTTCGGCGCCGGCTGCCTGGCGCACCGCATCAATACGGTCGGCGAAGAAGCCCTCGGCGCGGCGAGCGAAGAAGCTGTCGACATAATGAGCGAAGAAGCCGTCAGCCATCGGCAGTCGGCTGGCCGGAGGAAGAGATCAGGAACTAAGCACCGGAAGGCTGAAAGCTGATTGCAGTGAGCTGATAGCCCAAGCTGATGGCTGGCAGCTCTCTGCTGGGTTCATTTCACCGCGAACGTTCCCCGCTTCGGCCACGACAACATCTGCGTCCGTTGGCCTTTGTCTCCGTTTGTGAGCAATTTCGCCCGCACTTCATACTCATAGGGGCCCGGCGGGGCCGGTTGCTTGTTGTGATCGAGGCCGTCCCAAATGAGTTGAATGTGTATCTGTTTGGGTTGGCCGTCCTGGTGGCCGGTGGTCGATGCCGCCGGGGTGTGGGCATGGATCGGTTGCCGTTCGGAGAGGAACCGGAGTGATGTCATGGAGGGAGACGTCACGAGGGCGGAGACCTCCAGCATCAGGGACTCGTCGACTTCCTTGGGAAGTTGGACGGTGGCGGAAAACCGGAAGGGACCTTCCTGGGGATGGTAGGGAATCGGGGAGGCGCGCAGTTCGAGAATCTTGAGCNNGATCGCTCTTGTGCTTGGTTTTGGCGAAGCTCTCCGGGGTGAACCCGGAAATCAGGAGGATCGCAGCAGTGAGTCCGGTGAGGAGGAACGTCCTGCTGGAGTGAGTCATGACGCGCATCGTTCCGCAGGGGATGGTCAGGTGTCTGTGCCCTTTGGTTCGTGAGGGGGTCCCGACCCGGCGCTCCTCGGACCTCACCGTGTATGAACGGGGATAACATAGCGCCAGGACCCTGTCAACGAATCCGCACAATGATTGCCGTCCGTGTGCGGGTTCGGTAAGATGCCCGGTCGATGACCGCACACCTGCACTTCGATTGTTTCTCCGGAGTCAGCGGCGACATGGTGTTGGGGGCCCTGATCGATGCGGGGCTGCCCTTCAAAGACCTTGTCCGCGGCCTGGCGCAGTTGCGCCTCGACGGGTTCCGTTTGCGTTGCGCTTCGGTCGAGCGAAGCGCCGTCGCGGCAACGAAGGTCGACGTCGAGATTACAAAAGGCTTCCGGACACCGCTGACGCTCTCCCAGATCAAGCGCATACTCGTCAAAAGCGGGTTGCCGGTCCAGGTGAAGCGGCAGAGCCAGGCGGTGTTCGATCTCCTGGCCGAAGCCGAGGGCAAAGCCCATCGCATGGATCCGGCTCAGGTCCATTTTCATGAAGTGAGCGTGATCGATTCGTTCGTCGATGTGGTCGGCGGGATCCTAGGACTCTACCTTCTGGGCGTCGAGCGGGTGACGTCCTCCGCGATCAATGTGGGATCCGGGACGTTGTCTTCGGCCCACGGCTCGTTGCCGGTTCCCGGTCCGGCCGTGGCGGCTCTGGCGGTGGGGTTGCCGATCTATGCGCAAGGCCCCGCGAGGGAATTGGCGACACCCACCGGCGTGGCCTTGCTGAAGACGGTGGTCGCGGAATTCGGTATCCTGCCGCGCATGGAGGTTCGGCAGGTCGGGTACGGGGCGGGCACTGCGAATCCGGAGCATTGGCCCAACGTCCTGCGGGTCTTTCTCGGCGCGGGCGAGCCGGTATCGGTCGGGGTGACCGATACGATCGTGGAACTGCAGACCAACATCGATGACCTCAATCCGCAGGTGTACGATGCGGTCTTTGACCGGGTCTTCGCGGCGGGAGCGGTGGACGCGACCCTGACTCCCGTTACGATGAAAAAGGGCCGCCCCGGCATCATCCTGTCCGTCCTTGCTTCGCGGGAGAAGGTCGAAGCCGTGCTGGCCGTCTTGTTTGCGGAGACCACGGCGCTGGGGGTACGTCTGTCGGAAGTGCAGCGCCGGATTCTCCCCCGGCGGTTCTCGTCGGTCCAGGTCCGCGGGGGAACGGTCAGGATCAAGCTGGCCGAGACCCATCCCGGGCAGAGCAAGGCCGCTCCGGAATATGCCGACTGCAAACGCATCGCGGAGCAGACCGGCCGGCCGCTGAAAGATATTATGGAAGAGGCCCTGCTGGCCTACCGCCAACCGGCGAGGCTCAAGACAAAAGGAAGGGGGAGAAAGGAAGATATGCGCAAGTGAGAAAAGCGACAGATTCTTTTGCCTTCTTCCGTACTGGTACCTTGCGAGGCCAGGCTTGACCGTTCTCCTCTACGTGCTTCTCTTCGTCGTCTCCGTCGTCGTCACCCTGGCAGGGTGCCACCTCTTTACCAACGGCATCGAGTGGTTGGGCAAACGGCTGGGCGTGTCCGAAGGCGCGGTCGGCAGCATTTTTGCCGCCGTGGGCACGACGCTGCCGGAGACCTCGATCCCGATCATCGCCATTTTCTTCGGGAAAGGGCAGGAGCAGACGGCGGTCGGCTTGGGGGCTATTCTCGGCGCGCCGTTCATGCTGAGCACGCTCGTGCTGCCGATTCTGGCCCTGTTGCTGGTGCTCTATGCCAGACTCGGCAAACGAACCGCGGCGTTCAAGCTGGACTATGGGGAAGTCCGTACCGACCTGAAGTTCTTCCTGGTCGGATACCTTATCGCCATCGTGTGCGCCTTTGTTCCGTCGCGCCCCATGCATCTTGCGGCTGCCTTCGGGTTGATCAGTCTGTATGTGTACTACTTGCGGTTGAAGTTATCGGCCGAGGACGAGGAAGGAGAAGGAGGCGGAGACCTTGAACCGCTGCTGTTCGCGCGGCGGGCGCATCGCCCTCCCTACCCGGCGATTGCGGCGCAAGGTCTCGTCGGGCTTCTGGGGTTGGTCGGAGGGGCTCATCTCTTCGTCACGGCGGCCAATTCCATCTCGGCCGCGATGCAGGTTTCGCCGCTGATTCTTGCGCTGCTGATTGCGCCGCTCGCGACGGAATTGCCGGAAATGTCGAACAGTTTTCTCTGGCTCTATCGCAAGAAAGACCGGCTGGCCGTAGGGAACGTGACCGGTGCGATGGTCTTCCAAGGGACGTTTCCGGTGTCCGTCGGGTTGCTCGGCACGGAGTGGACGCTGGGGCTCACGGCCCTGGCTACGATGGTGTTGGCGGTGGCGGCGATGAGCTTGAGTTTCTTGCAACTCCTCCTGGCCGGACATTGGCGCCCGTGGTTGCTGAGCGGCAGCGCCCTGCTGTACCTTGGGTACACCCTGTATCTGTATACGCATGGCTCCTAAAGCGCTCGTCAAGCATCAGGCATCAACCGTCACGGGGCTGCAGACTGTCCCCTCCTTTGTAAGGGGGGGGAAGGGGAGGTAAATTGGCTTCTACCCCACCTGACCTCCTCTTACAAAAGGGAAGGAGGTCTATGTTGAAGTCACGCGTCGCGCCTCGCGCGTCACGGGGCACCTCTCGGGATAGGGCACTTCCCCTCCTGGGGCTGACCATGGGTGATCCGGCCGGAATCGGACCCGAGGTCATTGCCAAGGCGTTGGCGGACAAGGCGCTCGGTCGCCTCTGCCGGCCGGTGGTGATCGGCTCGCGCGCGGTGATGGAACGGACCATCAAGGTGTTGAGGTTGCGATTGCGGGTCGTGGATGGAGAGCAGGCGCTCGCGTCGAAACTTCAGCCAGGGCAGGTTGGCGTGCTGGACCCGTTACCCGATCCGATGCCGACGTTTCGCATGGGCGTGGCGGCTGAAGTGACCGGGGCCGCCTCGGTGGCCTTCATCAGGAAGGGGGTCGAGCTGGCGATGGCCGGCCGCCTGGCGGGGATCGTCACCGCTCCCATCAATAAGGAAGCCATGAACATGGCGGGGTTCCACTACCCGGGCCATACGGAACTCCTGGCCGATCTGACGAAGAGCCCCGAAGTGGGGATGATGATCGTGGGCGGTCCGCTGAAGATCATGTTCACCACGACGCACGTGGCGATCCACGCCCTTTCATCGGTCCTCACGACCGACTGCATTGCAAAAGCTATTCGGTTGGCGCATCTCGGGCTGACGAAGTACTTCGGCATCCCGCGGCCCAGAATCGGCGTCGCCGCCCTCAATCCGCATGCCGGCGAACACGGCTTGTTCGGGAATGAAGAGGCTACCGCCATCGCTCCGGCGGCCCAACAGGCCCGCGCTGCCGGGATCGATGCCAGCGATCCCCAGCCTGCCGATACCCTCTTCGGCAAAGCGGCACGCGGCGCCTATGATGGCGTGGTTGCCATGTACCACGATCAAGGGCTCATTCCGCTCAAGCTGGTAGCCTTCGGCACCTGCGTCAATCTGACCGTCGGGCTTCCCATCATCCGCACGTCCGTCGACCATGGCACGGCGTACGACATTGCCGGGAAGGGAATTGCGGAGCACGGAAGTTTGTTGGAAGCGGTGAAGGTGGCGGCGCGGCTGGCGCATCCCTTCGTCGGCTCCTCTCCCTCACGGGGAAGAGCGCAAGGGAGAGGGGGAAAAGACCGGACATGAGCATCTCAGGTCTGTCGGTGATCGAACAACAGCTCAAAGAACTGGACGCCATTGCGAAACAGACCAATGAGGACCTGAACACAGTGGCCGGGACGGAGCGGATGGCGAAATGGAAAGCCCGGACCGCGGCCCTGTTGCTGCAACATGTCGGGAAGCCGGCGGCGGACGCCTTTGCGGTGATCAATACGGGGCCCTCGTTCACGAACGACCTTGTGGAAGAATTCAACGATAACGTCGATTCGTACCGCGCGCATCTGAACTCGCTGGTCAAACGGCTCCGCGCCACGTCACCCCCGGCTACCGGTTAGCCTCCATGGCGTTCTCAGCTCCGCCGCCTCCCCTCAAACGCCTCGGCCAGAATTTCCTGATCGATCCGAACATCGTCCGCAAGATCGTCTCGTTGGCGGCGCTCCGTCCCGAAGAGACGGTCCTGGAGATCGGCCCCGGGCGCGGCGCGCTGACGGAAGCGTTGTGCGCCGCAGCCGGCCGGGTGATCGCGGTCGAACTCGATCCCCAACTGGGACCGTATCTGCGCGAACAGCTCGGGCATCTCGCCAACCTGGACCTGCGCATCGGGGATGCGATCGAGTTTCCTTTCGAGACGCTTCCCAGCGGTGCAGTCGTGGTCGCCAATCTTCCCTACTATGCTTCCACGCCGATCCTGTTCGCGCTTCTCGATGCGCGGGCGCGTCTGGGCCGGCTGGTGTTGATGCTGCAAACGGAAGTGGCCCTGAGACTTGCGGCCAAGCCGGGCTCGAAGGACTACGGGATTCTCTCGGTCCTGACCCAGGACGCCGCGGAGGTGGAACTGGCGTTTCGCGTGTCGCCGAATTGTTTCCGCCCTCGTCCGGAAGTCGGCTCGACCGTGGTGCGCTTGAACATGAAGCCGCGGCGGAGGGACCGTGCGGCCCACGACGAATCCTTTCGGCGGCTCGTACGGGCGGCATTCGCCCACCGCCGGAAAATGCTGCTCAATTCGATGCGCGACGAAGGCTATTCGGCCGACCGGGTGGCACGAGCCATCGAGCGAGCGGGCCTGTCTTTGCAGACCAGAGCGGAGGAGCTGACGGTCGACGACTACCACCGTCTGGCGTCCGCCTTGGAGGAGCGAGAGCAGGTCTGAGGCCGTGAGCGGCGCGGCTTGGGCGGCGCATGGACGCGGCCGTTCGTTTGAAAAGGCTTCCGCCCTGTGCTAGCATCCGCGACATGGGTGTATCCACCACGGCGAAGCGCGGTGACGCCCGCTCTGCCCCTCCCCGTTCCTCACATGTGAAGCGCGAAGTGATCGGGGTCCTCCTGGTCGCCGCCGGTCTCCTCATCCTGCTCAGCCTTGTGTCCTTCGTACCCGGTGACGCGAAATCGATGACGGCGTCCGGAACCGCAGGGACCCCGGCCAAGAACATGATCGGGTCCGTCGGGGCGGTGCTGGCGGCGAGCTGTTTTTTCCTGATCGGCGGGGCAGCGTATCTGTTTCCGCTCCTGCTGGGGCTGCTCGGCATCCGGTGTTTCACCCAAACCCCTCTGACCGTTCGCTTGCGGAACGCCGGCAGCTCGGTGGCCGCGGTCGTGTTCCTCAGCGCCTTGCTCCATCTTGAAATGACGGCGGTGCCGACGATCTCCAGCGGGATGGTGAATCGCGGTCTGGCGGGCGGCATCATCGGCCAGGTATTGGCGGACGGGCTGCGCGGCTATTTCGCCAACACGGGCGCCCACATCATCATCCTGACCGGATTGGTGGTGGCGTTGCTCCTGACCGTCCCGGTTTCCTTGGCGGTGTTGCTGCAGCGTGTGCCGGATTGGTGGGCCTCCGCGCGCGAGCAGGCGCTGGCATTGTTGCCTGATTGGCCGGCGAGCCGCGGACCGGCTCCGAAGCGCCCACGGGCGAAGCAGGCGCGAGTTTCCCGGGAGGTCACGGAGACAGAACTCGAACTGGAAGCCAAGGGAATGGCCGAGTCGGTGGAGACGATCGCATCGGTGGTCGAACCTCCCAAGATTCAGCCCTCCATCAAGCCGGAGAAAGCGGAAAAACGTGCGACTCCTACGGAGGAGTTGGAACGCGAAGTCGTGTCGGCGCAATCGGTGGGCAGCGGGTATCAGTTGCCCGACCCGCAGGAACTGTTGAGCGATCCGTCGGGTCCGCTCTCCAGGCAGAGCGATGAGGAACTGAAGACCCAGTCCGAAATTCTGACCAAGGCCCTGAAGAGCTTTGCGATCGAGGGCCGGGTGACCGAGGTACGGCCCGGGCCGGTCGTCACCATGTACGAGTTCGAGCCGGCCGCCGGAACGAAGGTCGCCCGGATCGTGAACCTGTCGGACGACCTGGCCTTGGCCCTCAAAGCCATCAGCCTGCGGATCGTGGCGCCGCTGCCGGGAAAGTCGGTCGTCGGCATCGAGGTCCCGAATCCCTATCGCGAAACGGTGTCGATGAAGGAAGTGGTGACCAGCGAGTCGTTCAGGCGGTCCCGCTCCAAGCTCGGTTTGGCTCTCGGGAAGGATATTTTCGGCACCCCCGTCACGGCCGACCTCAAGACGATGCCCCATCTCTTGGTGGCCGGAGCGACGGGCGCCGGAAAAAGCGTCAGCCTGAACACGATGCTCCTGAGTCTCCTATTTGCCGCGAAGCCCGACGAAGTCAAACTGCTCCTCATCGATCCGAAGATGCTGGAGTTCCAAACCTACGACGGGATTCCGCACCTGCTCCGCCCCGTGATCACCGATCCTAAATCAGCGGCGCGCGGACTGGCGTGGGTGGTCCAGGAAATGGAACGGCGTTATAAACTGTTGGCCGAAGCCGGCGTGCGGAACATCGATGCCTACAATCGGAAAGTGTCCCAGGTTCAGGGCGTGGTGTCAGACGCCTGGCAAGGCGACAAACCGCAGCAGGCGGAACTGCAATTCCTGCCCGAGGAAGAACGGCTGTCGCTGGGCGAGACGGCCGAACCGGCGGGCGAAAACGGACCGACGGATTCCGTCAAACCGACGCCGCCCGAGCCCTTGCCGTATATTGTGGTGATGATCGACGAGTTGGCGGACTTGATGATGGTGGCTCCCAAAGACGTGGAGGACAAAATCGCGCGCCTCGCGCAGATGGCCCGAGCGTCGGGCATTCACCTCGTGCTGGCAACCCAGCGGCCGTCGGTGGATGTGCTGACCGGTCTGATCAAGGCCAACTTTCCGGCGCGAATCGCGTTTCAGGTTTCTTCCAAAACGGACTCGCGTACGATCCTGGATGCCAACGGGGCGGAGGCCCTCCTGGGCCGCGGGGATATGCTGTACCTCGCCTCGGGGACGGGCCGCCTGATGCGCCTGCATGGATCCTATGTGTCGGACGACGACGTGCGGCGGGTGGTCGAGTTCGTGAAGAAGCAGGCGCTGCCGTCCTACAATCAGGAACTCCAATCGCTGAAGCAGGAGGAGGCGGCCGAGGAAGAAGCCAAGGACGAAGTGTACGAACAGGCGAAGGATCTCGTCCTGTCGACCGGCCAGGCGTCGGCCTCCCTGATTCAACGGCGACTGCGCGTCGGCTATCCGCGCGCCGCCCGCATGATCGAACAGATGGAGGCGGAGGGCTTGGTGGGAGCGGCAGGACGGGACGGGCGTCGGGAGGTGTTGGGCCGCCGTGGACCCGTCGGGGGAGACGAGGCATGAGGCGGAGATGCCGAATGGCGATCTTGCTGGGGTTCTGCGCGCTGTTCCTCGCGCCCCGGTTGGGCCTGGCCGAAGATCCCGTCGATGAGAAGGCGCTGCAGGAAGTGCACGAGGTCGTGAAGAAGATCCAGGCCCGCTACGAGAAGACGAAAGATCTGCAAGCCGAGTTCATCCAAAAGACCAAGATCGAGGGCTTTTCCAAACCGGTCATTTCGAGCGGTCGGTTCTACGTGAAGAAGCCGGGCCGCCTGCGCTGGGACTACGTCGAGCCGGCAACCGAGGAGATCTATGTCGACAAGGATGATGTCCGGATGTACGTGCCTGAGCACAAGCAGGTTTTGGTGGGCAAGCTGACCAACATGGCGGCGTCGCAGGCCCCGTTGCAATTGCTGCAGGGCGTCGGCAAGCTCGACGAGGAGTTCGACATCGCCCCGACGACGGGAAAAGAGCGCGGTGCAGGAGGGATTCCGCTCGTGTCGCTGACCCCGAAACAAGGCCGGTCGGAACCGGAGCGGGCGATTCAACGGATCGTAGTGGAGGTCCAGCCCAAGACCTACTTTCTGAAAACGATCGCCCTCCACGAGGTCAGCGGCAACGTGGCGACCTTCGAGTTCTCGGACCTCAAGCCCAATACGGGCCTCAAGGATGACCTGTTTGATTTCAAGGTGCCGGCCGATGTAGAAATCGTGCGGGCGCCGGTGGTGAGCAGACCGTAACGACGGCGAGTTCTGAGTTATGAGTTCTGAATTATGATTCTGAGGTCTGAGGTCCACGACGGTGCTCCTAAATGAGTTCTGAATTCTGAATGAGGAATCCCCCCTCAACCTTCCCTTCTCCCCCGAGGGGAGAAGGTGGGGATGAGGGGTCATACTGATGGCTGATGGCAAAGAGCTGATAGCTTCAGGGGCCGGGATTGTGAGGGAATTATGAGTCAGGCAGTGGCGGGGGCAGTGAGCGAAGCGGTGGACCGCGCAATTGCAGTGCTCGATGTGGAGCGGTTGCAGCGGGAGTACTGGGCTCAGAATGAGTTCCTGTATATCAAGGAGTTTCTCCCGCGCGATCTGGTCGAGGCGTTACTGGTTCCCGAGGCCCAGTCGGTCAAAACCGACCTCAACCGCAATTACATTCCCGGCCATAAAAAGGGTGGGAGCGTCAGCTACTATACGGTCCTCGAAAAGGCGCCGCATTTTCTGGAGGTTTACCGGTCCCAGACTTTCCGCACGTTTCTGAATCGGCTGACCAAGGCCGATCTCTTATTGTGTCCGGACAACGATCCCCATTCCTGCGCCCTCTACTATTACACGGAGCCGGGGGACCATATCGGCTATCATTACGATACCTCCTATTATAAGGGGGCCCGTTATACGATCCTGATAGGCCTGCTGGATCGTTCCGCACAATGCCGTTTGGTGGCCGATTTATTCAAGGATGTGCCGGGCAAGCAGCCCGTTCACCTCGAAATGGCGACCGCGCCTGGCGACATGGTGATCTTCAACGGCGACAAATTGTGGCATGCCGTGACGCCCTTGGGGGAACGTGAAGAACGGATCGTCCTGACGATGGAGTATGTGACGAATCCGGAAATGGGAGCGTTCAAGCGATTGTATTCCAACCTGAAGGATTCGTTCGCCTACTTTGGGCTCAAGAACGTCTTCAAGCGGGCCTATTCCTCGCCTTCGAAAACCCGCGCTAGCTAGGCTATGCGCTCCCCTCTCTCTTGCCCTCTCCCCACAGGGGGGAGAGGAGGCGGTGAGGGGGAGCCTTGCAAGCGGACTCTGTCAAGCGACGAACTGATCCTTGAACAGCACGTGGTTCTCGACCGCGCATTTCAGGACCCGCAAGAGATCCTGCTTCAGGATGGGTTTTACCAGATAGTCCCGCACGCCTAGCTTCATCAACGAAATGGCCAGGTCGAAATCCGGGTAGCCGGTCAGCACGATCACGGGGATCGAGGGGAACTGCGTACGGAAGAACAGGATCGCGTCGACGCCGTTGATGCGCGGCATGCGAATGTCGCACAGGATTGCATCCACCATCAATGGATTGTCTCCGTCGGTCAGCGCCACCATGGCCTGCTGGCCGTCGGCAGCCTCCACGACCTCATAGCCGGCCTGCACCAGCGCAATGCGGATCGGTTTCCGGATGGAATCCTCGTCGTCGACGATCAGAATCCGTCCCTCTCGGGGACCCTTCGGACTGTGAACCTCGCTGCTCATGGAGAACCTCCTTCTGCGGACGAGAGTGCTGGGAAGCGCAGGCGGAACGTTGTGCCGCGGCCTTCGGCGGTGTCTACCGTGACGGTCCCCTCATACTTGGTGACGATCTTGTGCACGATGCTGAGTCCGAGACCGGTGCCTTTGCCCGCTTCCTTGGTGGTGAAGAACGGGTCAAAGATCTTATGCTGGATGGCTTTGGGAATCCCGGGACCGGTGTCGGCAATCCCGACCTCGATCCACGGTCCCTCTGCCGTGGTCATCAGCGTCAATCGCCCATTGCCGTTCATGGCCTGGGCGGCATTACTGATGATGTTGACGAACATCTGATCGATCTCTCCTTTGCGCGCGCGAAGGAAGGCCGGCGCATCGAACCGCGTGACCACCTCGATGTATCCGAAATGCGGCCCGCGCCGGACCATCTTCACCGCTTCCATCAACCGCTCGGCAAGATCGATCTCGGTGTCTCCGTCGCGTCCGGCCGAGCGGGCATAGCTGGCGAAGTCGCGAACGACCGTCGAGACATGACGGGCATACTCCACGATATCCGCCGCAAACTCCTTGATGGCCTTCGGGTCGCCCTCCTCCTGAATCAACTCGGCCATGCTCAGAATAGCCTGTGCTGGATTGTTGATCTCATGCGCCATCCCGGACACCATGGTTCCCAGGCTGGACAGTTTCTCCGCTTGAATGAGCTGATCCTGGAGCTGTTTCTGCTCGGTGATGTCCCACAGCACCATCCCAATCTGGGCCTCCGGGCCTTCCGGAGTAGCCACCGGAAAAAGCCGATAGCGAAATATCCGCTTTCCGATGTCACATTCATGTTCCTGGAGGCGGGTCGACGGTGCGGCGAGCAGGGCGCCCCATTCCTGGACCAATCGGCGGCGGGCGGAATCAGACAAGGCCAAGCCATCCGGCAGCAGGCGACCCACCAGCTGTTCCCCGGGGTGATCGAAGTAGGAGTGGGCCAGCGTGTTCGCATAGTGGATACGCTGGCGACGATCGCAGAGCAGAATGGCGCCAGGGAGGCTGGAGAGGAGTCCTTGGGTCATCTCGTGTGAGGCGCGTAACGCCTGCCCCGCTCTCGCCCGGTCCAGGAACTGTCCGATCTTCATGCCTGTGTCGACCAGCGCCTGCATGAGACTGCCGTCGGTCGGTCGGACTTCTTGCGAAAAGAATTCGAGCACGCCGTGAACGACGTCACCGCTCCGGATCGGGATGGCACAGGCTCCGTGAAGGCCGAGGCGGGCCGCCGTTGGAGCGCGGGTAAAACGGGCATCCAGCTGCACGTCCGGAATCCACACGGGGAATTTGGAGTTCCATGCCTCGCCGAGGATGTCCACCCCGGGGGGAAATTCAGTTCGCCTGCAGAGGGAGACGAAGTCGTCCCAGGGATGAGAGGGGCGGATCCACGCGCCGCTGCAATGCAGGGATGTATGGGTTGCGGTGACCTGCCAGAACAGGACCATCCCCCAGTCGCCCATTTCACTCACCACGCGCAGCAGCTCCGGAATGGCCGCCTCGATCGTATCGGCCTGAGCGAGGACATGACTGACGGCCAGCTGCGCGCGTTGCCGGTTCTCCAGTTGGGCGCGTTCGGAGATGTCTTGGAACACTACGACCGCCCCGACGAGTTGTCCTGCTTCATGAATCGGACTGGTCACGTATTGCACCGGGAACGAGCTGCCGTCCGGTCGAGTAAAGGCGTCGTTCTGAATACGGTGCATGGCCCCGTCCCGAATCGCCGCATAGACCTGATCGGCTGCCAGATCGGCGCTCTGGACGGATCGTTCCCTGCCATAGAGCACCGGGCCGGCGGGTCGGCCGATCAGGTCCTCCGGTTTGGCTCCCAACATCGCCGCGCCGGTGACGTTGATAAAGGTGACCAGGCCCTGCGGGTCCATCCCGAATATCCCTTCACCTGCGTTGTCCAGAATCAGGGCGTTGTGCCGGCTGAGTCTGGTGATCGATTCCTCGGCTTGTTTCCGCCGGGTAATGTCGCGGATGATGCCGCTGAAAAAGATCCCCTCCTTCGTACGCCAAGAGGCCAAGGACAACTCCAGCGGAAACTCCCGTCCTGTTTTCATGAGCCCCACCAGCTCGATCGTGCTGCCGAGCAGTTTGGGGGCGCCTCCTGCCGCCAATCGCCGCAGGCCGGACTCGTGGGCCTGACGAAACCGTTCGGGCATGAGCAGGGTGAGGGAGTGACCCAGCGCCTCCAGCTTGCTGTAGCCGAACATCCGTTCGGCGGCGCTGTTCCACCAGATGATATGTCCGTTCTGGTCGGCCAACACGATGGCATCGGTGGCCGACTCCACGAGCGCACGGAACCGCTCCTCGCTGGCCTGGAGCGCCTGTTCGACGTGTTCGGCGCGGACGACAAGGCCTTTCATGGAAACCGCACGCCGAAGAATCGCTTTGAGTTCCTGTGAGTTGTAGGGTTTCGTTAAGTAGGCGAACGCGCCTTTGGCGAGCGAGCCCACCGTGTTTTCCATCGTGGCGTTGCCGGTGAGCACGATGATGGGAAGGTCCGGGTCCAGTTCCATCATCACCTTGAGGACCGAGAGCCCGTTGAGATCAGGAAGTTGAATGTCGAGGAGCGCGGCGCCATAGCGTTCGCTTCTCACCCGTTGGAGGGCGGCCGACCCGTCCGGAACGGATTGGACCGCATACCCTTCATGGAGCAGCATGTCACCAAGCGATTCACGGATGTCAGGATCGTCGTCAACGATCAGGATCGGCGTGGTCACGGGTATGGTTCCCGGTGCGGTGCGGAGTGAGACCTACCGCGGAAAGGGGCAACTCTCATGCCACTGTGGTCGTTACTGAGGCCGATAGGATTGGTCTGATAACCTGTTGATTGTTGGGGCGGCGGATCGGGCCAAAGAGCGAAAGGCATGCAGGATTGAGGTCAAACGGAGCTCAAAACAATACGTGCATTATCGGATCAGATACAGCCGCATGGGCCTCGTAACGGATTGTTTCTCCCACCAATTCACGACTGGGGCGCATCTCCGGCGGCCAACGGAAGCGTGAAATAGAACCGAGCGCCGGACCCGAGCGTGCTCTCCGCCCAGATCTGTCCCCCGTGCAGTTTCACCAGACTCTTGGTGATGAACAGGCCGAGTTGGGCTCCTTGCGATATGGGAATGGCGGACTCGACTTTGGAGAATTCATTGAAGATCTTCGGCAGCTCGTGCGGCGCGATGCCGCAGCCGGTGTCGCTGACGGTGATCTGGGCGAACTGGTCGTCCCGGCGTTGGCAGGTGACGGAGACCCGGCCGCCTTTGGGGGTGAACTTGATGGCGTTGCCGACGAGGTTCCAGAGGATCTGCTCCACTTTGTCCCGGTCGGCTTGGACGATCAGGGCGTGGTCAGGGACGGCGACTTCCAAGTGAATGGACTTTTCGGCCGCCAGGGTTTGGAAACTCTCTACGACGTCCTTTGCGAAATCTCCGATCCGGAGCGGCTCGGGCTTGATCTCGATCCGTCCGACGTCCAGGCGGGACCAGTCGAGGAGCTGGTTGATGATCCGTGTCAGCCGATCGACGTTATGACGGATCCGGTGCAGATAGTGGATCTGGCGTTCCGACAGCTGGCCGGTGAGGCCGTCGAGCATGTTTTCGACGAATCCCTTGATCGAGGTCATCGGGGTGCGTAGTTCGTGGGAGGCCACCGACACAAACTTGGATCGACGGCGGTCGTGTTCCTGCAGTCGCTCGTTGGCGGATTGCAGTTCCTGCGTGCGCTCCTGGACTCGCTGTTCGAGATTTTCGGTCAGTTCTTCCAGCTCGCTGTAGGCTCTGGCGTTGTCGATCGCGACGGCTACGTGGCTGCCGATGGTCATCAACAAATCCAAATCTTCCTGGCTGCAGACTTGCGCGCCTCGGTCGGCGCCAAGGTATCCGAGAATCCGCTGCTGGCTTCGCAAAGGGACTCCCACGAAGGACTTCACGCCGATTTGGCGCACCAGGGGTTGCGCCATCGCCGACAGCCGAGGCATGGCTTCCTCGATGTCGGTCACCAGGACCGGTTTCCCGCGGATCAGCATTTCGGCAAGAATGCTTCCGTCGTCCTGTACGGGAATTTCCAGCCGCCGTGCCGCCTGCTCCACATGCACCGGGACGCCGGCGATCTGCCCGACGACCGCCACGCTCCGTTCGCGATCCCAGAGGATCAGCGCCATCCGAGTGAAACCCAGATTGTCAATCAACAGTTGCAAGACGGTTGACAACAGGCGATCCAGGTCGAGCGTGGAGGTGATGGCCGCGCTGGACTGATTGAGCGTCGTGAGTTGGGCGACGTGGCGCCGGATCGTGTCGAGGTTCGAAGAGATGGCCGAGTTCCGTTCTTGCAGGGACTTGGTCATCAGGTTAAAGAGGCTCGTCAACTGGCCCACTTCGTCGCGGGTCGTCGGCAACACGAACGTCGACAGATCCCCTTCCCCGACTTTTCTGGCACCGGCGGCCAAATTCCGCAACGGGGTGATGATGCGGCGGGCGAGCAGGTTGGTGAACAGGATGCCGATCGCGATGATGCCCAGCGTGAGCAGCAGAAAATTGCGGAACACGCGAGCGAGTTCGTGCTGGAGGGGCATTTCCGTCAGTCCGATTTGAACGACCCCATAGGTCTGCGGCGCCGCGCGCGAGGCCGCCGATTTGCCGATGTCCTCTTCCTGCAACGCCAGGGCTTCCATTCGGGATTCCATGCGCCGAACCACCGGCAGTGAGAAATCGTAGAAGGTCTCCTCGCTGGCTGCAGGCACCAGGAACTGGAACAGGGACGTGCTTTCGGGGATCGGCACGGTGCCGGAGCCGGTGAGGCGCAGGCGTGTGACCAGCGGCTCGGTCTGAGGGTGCTTCACCAACCCTTCCGCGATATCGGGGCGTGGATAGAACGGCCGATCGGCCGAGCGAACGGTTCCGGAAGGCAATTCGAGTTTGCCTTTGCTCTTTGCCGCCAGGACTTGGCCGTCTGCCCCGGTAATCATGGCATATACGACTTCCTCGACCCCCATGACCCCGTCGATGAATTGCTCGAGGATGACCCGTTCCTCGATGATGATTCCGTAGCGAACGTTGTGGGCGAGGTTTTTGACCAGAATGGTGCCCAAATCGCGCAGACGCTCGTTCATCGCCGTGCGTTTACTCTCCATGAAGTACCAACTGAGCGTTGAACAGGCCAGGATGATGATCAGGCTGAAAAACACCACGAACTTGGTTCGGAGGCTCACGAAGCGACCGGGCAGCAATCCTGGAGGGCCACCGACGGCGGTAGGCAACGATGGAGTATTCACGGTCGATCCTTCCTTAGTAGATCTCATCGGCCTTGCTCTCGATCTCCTTCGGGATGTCGATCCCGAGGAACTTGGCGGTCTTGAGGTTCAGGCTCAGTTCGAGTCGGTCGGGGTGCAGCGGCTTCAGCGGGAGCGTGACCTGACCGTCGAGAATCCGTTGGGCGAGCTGACCGGCTTGTCGCCCGATGTCTCCGTAGTTGACGGACAGGCACAGCAGCGCGCCACTGCGCGCAAAGTCCTTGGAGAAGCCGATGACCGGGACGTGTTCTTCGAGCGCGGCATTCAGAATGAACCGCAGGGAATCGTCAGACAGTACGGTGGAGTCGGGGACGAGCCAAAGCGCGCCCACCGAAGGCAGCAAGGTTCGCAGCGCACTGGGCACATCACGTTCGCTGCTGACCTGGGTGGGCACGAGCTCCGTGCCGTTGGCCTTGATCAGGCGCCGGGCCTCGTCGATGGTGGCGGCTGTTTTCGACGGATCGTAGAGCGTCCCGATTCGCTTCAGGTTGGGGAACACGGATCGGATCAGGGCGAGTTGCCGCTCGACGGGCACCTCCAGCAGCACGCCGGTCATGTTTCGACTCGTGAGCCCGTACTTCAGCGGGTCCAGGACCATGGCGTACACAACCGGGATGTCGACGATCTCGAGTTGCGCCGCTTTCGCGGCTTTGAGCCCGACGGCCAGCACCAGGGCCGGGTCCGAGGCGCGGATTTTCCAAGCCAGTTTTCGTCCTTTCTCCAAGTCGCCCTGGAGATCGTATTCCGACAGGATGGTATTGGCTGGCAACGCGGCCTTGAAGCCGGCGATGGCCTGGTTGTAGGCGGCGATGTCGGAGGATTTCAGGATGACGATCTCGGCGGCGGTGGCGAACTGCGCAGCGAGGATCAGCCAGAGCAGCGTCAGGGCAGGACACCACATTCGGCCCGCCGGCCGTCGGCACACCCCGATGGTGAATGCCTTCTTGATGCTCGCTCCCGTCACGCTGCTCCGCTGCTCCTGCCGTTGGGACTACCGAGTGCGGCCCGGCCGGTGCTGGATTGGTGGCTGGCCCCCGCGGTCACCGACGTCGTGGACCGTCCCGAGCACCCGCGTCGGCGCTCCGGTCGCGTCGCGATAAATGCGTCCGGTCCAGGCCAGCCGGTGCAATGACCCGTCAGGCCAGACCACCCGGTGACTGATGTTCACAGAGGCATGTTCCTGGAGGCTCTGATTGATGGAGGCCAGCACCGGCCCACGGTCCTCCAAATAGATGAGGTCAAGGTACGAGGCATAGGTCCCGGGGAACGACCCCGAGGCGAGGCCGAACAAGGCCTCCACGCCCGCGGACCAGTACAGCCGGCCTGAGCTGACGTCCCAGTCCCAGATGCCCACATGGGAGGCCATCAGCGCCATCCGGAGACGCTCCTCGCTGGCCCGCAACTGTTCCTCTCCGCGTTTCCGCTCGGTGATATCGGTGGAGATGCCACACATGGCATAGACGGTCCCCGCTTGATCCTTAATGGGGACCTTGATCGACAGATAGGTGTGGAGGCCGTCGCGGTGGGGAGCGAACTCTTCCGACTCCAGCGCTTGACCGCTGCGCAAGACCGCCTCATCGTTCGTGCGGAAGGCGTCGGCGATATCCCGGGGAAAGATATCGTGGTCGGTCTTGCCGCGAATCTGATCGAGGGTGACGTTGAAGAGCTGTTCGAAACGCGAGTTGATCAACAGATATTTGCCGTTCGCTTCTTTGGCATAGATCACCGCGGTCGAGTTGTTGATGATCGAGCGCAGCAGCTCTTCGCTGTGTCGCAATGCCTGCTCGGTGAGTTTCCGATCGTTGATACATTGAAGCGAGCCGCCCATGCGAAGCGGGCGGCCCCGAGGATCCCAGACACCTTGTCCGCGCGCCCTGAACCACCGGTAGTCCCCCTGCTTGGTGCGCAGGCGATACTCGGAATCGTAGGGGGTCTGGTGCTCGATGTGCGCCCGCAGGTCGGCGATGGCGCGGTCCTTGTCCTCGGGATGCAGGCGCGAGAACCAGCTTTCGAGCACGTCCGGGAATTCCTCTTCGGTGACGCCCAAGAGCTCCCGCACCCGATGCGACCACCAGACCGGCGTGCGCGGCGAGTACCAGGGCTCGCCGGGAATCGTCCAGCCGAACCAGAATCCGTCGCTGGACCCCCGCATGGCCATTTCAAGCCGCTCCTCGGTGGTGCGGAGCGCTTCTTCCGCCTTCTTGCGCTCGGAAATGTCGCGCAGGATGCCGCTGAAGAAGGTGCCTTGTTTGGTGGTCCAGGTTGCGAGGGACAATTCGAGCGGGAATTCCACCCCGTCCTTTCGCAACCCGCGCAGTTCGACGGCCTTTCCGATGAGACGTGATGCGCCGGTGGCCTGGAACCGCGCGAAGCCCTTGAGATGAGAGGCGCGAAATCGCTCGGGCATGATCATCGTGAGCGGGTTGCCCAGAACTTCCTCGAATCCATACCCAAAGAGCTTCGTCGCAGCCTGGTTCCACAAGACGATGCGGCCCTCGTGGTTGGCGACGATGATGGCATCGGTGGCCGACTTCACCAGCGACCGAAAGCGCTCTTCGCTTTCCGAGAGTGCATGTTCCGCGTGCTCGGCCTTGGCCGCCAGGGCTTGGACGCCGACGGCGCGGCGCAGCACCGCCCGAAGTTCGTCGCGGTTGTAAGGTTTCGTGAGGTAGGCGAAGGCGCCCTGCGTCAAGGAGCCGACCGTCCGATCGGTGGTGGTGTAGGCGGTCAGGATAATGACGGGCAAGGAATGGTCGAGCTCCTGGAGCGTCTTGAGGACCGAGGATCCGTCGCCGTCCGGCAGACCGAGGTCCAGCAACACGGCGTTGTAATGATAGTCCCGGGCCTTCGCAATGGCGTCGGCGCAGGTGCCGGCCACGCTGACTTCATAGCCGTCGTGGTGGAGCAGGTCCTCCAATCCCAGCACGATGTCCGGATCGTCGTCGACCACCAGAATCGAGTGGCTCATCGTCACAGGTGTCATTGTGCCCTCCCCATCCGTTCGGGCCGGTCGGTTAGAACCTGACGGTCAGCCATCCCATCACCCGGCTGCCGATGGTGTCGCCCAACGGATGTTCCTTGTGCTTGTCGTTCAGCGCGTTGAAGACGGATATGGCGACTTCGGCGTCGCGCATGTAGCCCGCCGCAGCCCGTTGCTGCCAAAACTTGTAACCTGCACGGAGATTCAGGAGGTTGTAGCTGCCGACGCGACTGTCGGGAACGCTCACGCCGGTGGTCGGGATGCTCGCCAGCGTGGTAAAGGTTTGGGCGATGGGCCAGGTGGTGGCGCCGACATGGTAGTACCCGATCTCGCCGCTCAGGCCGTTCTCCCATTCGCCCCGAAGGCCCGCATTGGCCTTGGAGCGTGGTGCCGCCCTCCGCACAGTGCCCGCAAAGTTTTGGCCGATCTCTTCAAAAGCATAGTTCGCAAAACCGCTCAGCCAACGTGTGGCCAGAAATTCAACGCCGGCCTCGCCACCGTAGATGTCGGCGGAGCCCTGATCGTTCACGAATTCGGAGTTCCCGCTCGGGACCGCCCGGCTGCTGATCAAATCGGACAGATGGTTGAAGAATGCGTCTGCGCGGACCCGGAGCCGATGCTTCCAGAACCAGCCCTGATAGCCGGCTTCGTACGAGATGATCTGTTCGGGGTCGAGCCTGGTTGATCCCGTAACCGGAACGGTCGAAGAGATGACCGGCGGAAACGGAGGCGGCAGTCCTGTGGGAATGGAGGTGGTGACCCGTTGGTCCTGATGCGATTCGAACAGGGTCGGGGGTCGATAGGCGACCGACCCTGAGACATGGAAAGTATGGCCCTCAGCCGGCTGATAGAGGATCGCGACACGCGGACTCCATGTCCCGTTAATCTGGGTGTGAAGATCGTAACGGAGGCCGGCAACGAGGGTCAGAGTGGAGGTCGCGCGCCATTCGTCCTGGATAAACATGCCCAGCCGGTCCTCTCGGCTGAACTGGTCGATGGCGCTGCTCGACAAGGCGTTGTGGCGATAGTTCAGCCCGTAGAGCAATCGGTTGCTTGCCCCGAGATTGGTCGCGTGCTGGACGTCTACGTTATACGTGTTGGCCGAGAAGGGATTCAGGGAGGATCCGTTTCGATCGGTGATGCGGAGCAGATTGACCAACTGAGGGAGGGGATTGATCGTCGGGTCATCCCTATAGCCGGACCACCAGGCTCGAACGAGGAACGCGCCGTGTTCGTACAGGACGTTGGCGTATCCGAACGACGGACGAACAGAGTTGCTCGTTATTTCCCCGACCTGCCCGTCGAATCGATTGGTGTCGACCAGCCCGCCAGAAACTTGGAGTTTGGACATGGCCGACAAGGCATACTCGGTGTGCACATTGAACCTGTGAGACCGAAACGCAAGAGCGTCCCGATCTCGCCACTGCTGATTCTGATCGCGTCCGATCGACAGGCGGTAACCGAGCTTGCCGATCGTCCCGGCATGGATCGCTGCGCTGGAGATGCTGCCGAGTTCGCCGCCGCCGAATTGCAACGTCGTGCCCTTCATTTCTTCCGGCGACTTGGTGATGATGTTGATCACGCCATCGAAGGCGTTGAACCCATACATCGCCGAAGCCGGGCCCTTGAGGACTTCTATGCGCTTGATTTCAGGAAGGGTGACGGGAATCACTTTCCAAAAGACGATCCCCTGCACGTCCAAATAAATGGAGCGACCATCGATCATCACGAGCATTTTGTTGGCGAAGGGCTGATTGTCTCCCCGCGCGCTGACGTTGAAATCGGCTCCAGTCATTTGCATGACTTCAATGCCGGGGACCCGGCGCAAAATAGTGGGCAGGTCGGTCGCGCCGGACTGCCTGATGTCTTCGTCCGTGATGACGTAGACATTCGAGGGCGCCTGAGAGATCGGTTGCTCATAGCGCGAGGCAATGCTCACCGTTTCCTCTTCCTTTAACAATTCGAGTTCTTGGCTCATGGTGGTCGTGGGTGAATCAGACGGTTCGGGCGACGGCTGGGCTTGTGCGAAGCCACTGATGCTCACTGTCAGCAACGCGGCCAACATCGGAGGTCCGGTTCTCTTCAATTCAGGACTCATCATTCAGAACTCAGAACTTTTCTCCGATTTCCCCTCATCCCACCTTCTCCCCTCAGGGGAGAAGGTGGGATGAGGGGAACATTCCTAATTCCCCCATTCCACATTTCTTCACTCGTGGTGTCCCTCCGGTGCCCATACGCTGGGCTTCCAGAACTCGATGGTGTCGAAATCGCCATGGGCTTGGGGATCCGTGGACGCTAACGAACGGCCGACACCGAACGCCTTGACATGGATACGCTCCCGGATCGGAGCGGGAGTTCCCTCCAGAGTCGGGAGCAGATTGGTGAATCGGCCGGCTGTGAGATCCAGGGCGGTGGCAGGGCTCGACAGGAACGCGTCGATCCACACCAGCAGGGACCCGTCCGGGGCAATGCTTCCGAAGCTCCGTTCCTCCGTCTCCGCGTCAGGGTGCAGGGTCAGGTGATACACCTCGGCCTTGGTGTTGGCATGCAACAAATAGGGGAAGACCGTGTCCTGATAGTCCCGAATGCTGGCGGCTGCCGCCATGTAGACGATCGAGCTCACCGGGAGCGTGGGAACATCACGAAGGATCTCATTGAGAATGATGGCTCCCATGCTGTGGCCGACAACGGTGACGTCCCAAGCCTCCGGGCCGCCGTTCTGGTCGATCGTCTCTTGCAGGTGTGTGAGCCATCGAGCGAGAGCTCCGCCGGGTTGAGCCGTCCCAACGTCACGTTCAAAATCGGCGTCGCGCTGAAACAGGGTCCTAGTGCGGCGGACCATGTTGGCCCACGCGCTCGTGCCGCCTGCGTCGATGATGAGCGACGCGGGAAGTTTCAGCGGATTGAAGTCATCGACCGTCGTCACGATCCGTTCGCCGAGGTTCCGCTGATCCGGGCCCTCACTGATGGCAACTGTATCGGGATGGGCGCCGGTAGGATCACGCAAGGCGGAGTCGAACCGCCTGCGGAGCGAAGAGAACGTCGACGAGGCGCTTCGTGACAGAGCTGAGGCTTGGTCCCTCTTGGTCATGAGAGAAAACCAGACAACGGGCGCCCGCAGCACACCACGGGCCATATCCGTCGCCAGGTAGAACGGCATTGTCAGTGCCCCCACGACGGCACCCACGGCGGTTTTCAGCGGTTCCGGTGCATCCGGATTCCCGCAACACCAGTGAAAGGTCCGCCGGCCCTGGCGGAAATTGAATAGGTGATCGAAATAACTGGTCGGAAAGGACGATTCCCAATTCACGAAGACAGGAAAGTAGCCGGCCTGCCCGATGGATTCGTTCAATCGGCTCGCTCGGGCGACCGAATCAGTGGCGGTGTTGAGGCCGCCGTGAATGAAGATCAGCACCTTTCGTTTGCCATTCGCCTCCACCGGGTGGGCGATCATCGCTTGCCTGATTTGATAGAGGTGCTCGCCGAACCGGACGTCATCCATCTGGCGATAGGTCACACCCGGCACGTAGGAAAGATGCTTGCCGAAGAAATTACTTGAGGGATCGGTCGGGTTGCCGAGTCCGTTCGCCATCACGATATGGTTCGTCGGCACCGTGATGCTGCAAGCGGAGGCCATGAGGACGAACGCGACCAGGGCGAGCATCCGCATGCTCATGCCGATTGCTGCGATTCGTTGACGACCGAGCCGACTCACGCCCGGCTCACTGCATTTCCTCATTCCTTATTCCTCATATCCCGAGTAATCTCCCATTTCTCATTCCTGTTCAGCATTTCGAACCCTTCTCAGTGGTCAGCTCTCAGCAGGATCCCTCATCCCACCCTTCTCCCCTGAGGGGAGAAGGAGAGGTTGACGGGTGGTGTTCATCCATTCAGCATTCGGCTTTGCCGCCCTGCAGGCTTGACCGCTGTCCTACAAACATGTAATCTGTCAGACAAGAGGTGCCCCATGGCTCTCGTGCAAGTCTCCGCCAGATTGAGTTCTGACACATTGAAGCGGGCAAAGAAGGCACTCGGCGCCAAGACGACGACCGAAACAATCCAAAAGGCCCTCGACTTCGTGACGGAAAAGGCCGCCCATGATTGGGTGATCCAGCGATACAGCGGCGTCGGGAAGCCGGATGCCTTCAAGCACAGCTAAGTTCGCCATCCTGGATACCTCGGTCTATATCGAGAACTTCCGAACCGGGCGCTTCGCCGTTCGTCTTCTCCAGGCTCCTTACGTGATTCGCTGCTCGGCTGTCGTGCTGCACGAGCTGTTTCGAGGCGCGAGGCCGGGACTTGAACTTCAGTTCGTGACGGATCTGATGAAGCGATGCCAAATCATCACGCCGACTGAAGCGCATTGGGTCCACGCCGGCGAATTGCTGAATGTGATGAGAAGGCGTCGGCACTACGAGGCCAACAAGCTTCGTGACTTGGCTTTTGACGTCTTGATCGCCCTGACTGCGCGCAGCATCGGTGCGACGGTGATTACCTGCAACGAAACAGATTTTCAGGCGATCCGGCGGCATCTCTCGTTCCCGCTCCTTTGCTGGAAGTAGCGTCGTCAGCATCGGATGACCTTATCTCTTCAACTCAGAACTCATCATTCAGCATTCAGAACTGGCCGAAGGCCCGCCAGCATCGGATGCCTGGGTCTCTTCAATTCAGAGCTCATAACTCAGAACTCATAACTGTGGGCTCCAGCCGCTTCCTCGCATCCCCGCCTTCTCCCCTGAGGGGAGAAGGACAGGTTGAGCGGGAGCATTCATCATTCAGAATTTCCCAGTCGGTTCCCTCATTTCCTAATTCCTCATTCCCAATTCGAACTTGTAAGGTGGCTGGCTGCTCGTGCCGGGTCGCAATGCTCACGGTTTCTTCTTCCTTGAGCAGTTGCAGTTCTTCGCTCACGATCGGGGTATCCGGGAGCGGCAGGGGCGGGTCGGCGGACGGCTGGACCGGGGCCGATCCCCAAGAGCCGAGAAGAGTAGACAGGAGCACAAAGGCATAGAGGAGGGGAGTCGCGCGCCGGCCCTGACGACAGAGTGAATGTGGGCTGGGGGAGGGACGGTTACGTGGAGGATCGGGGTAGGCTGCTGGGGCGGGCCCATAGTTCCCGTGAGAAGCCATGAGGACGATCCTTCACGACCTGTGTCAGGCATGATTCGACGCACCGGCGGAGTAGGAGACCGTGCTTACGCGGCAAGGTGGCAAAATGTATGCTTGTGATGGGAAAAGGCCGTACGAGATGGAAATCCAATCGGCCCGCAAAAACAACCACTTAGCAGGCCTCCTGGAGCTGTGGCGAGCGGCGGCAAAAACGGATCGCCCTTAGGCGGGTATCTGAGTAGATACAGGCTGTATTTCTTCGGATACAGAATCCGAGTCTTTGCTCATGCGGGGCCGACCGGGTTTGAGGTCGCCCAATCGTGGAAGGAACGGGCGGCCATTGTGGTTCTCGAGCACCTTGAGGAAGTCCTCCAAGGCAGTGGCGATCAACCCGGCCATGGTAGTCCCGGGCGTCCAATAAGCGGCGTCGCGCATACGCTCGACGAGGTCGGCGGGCANNCGCCGGTCTCGGCGGCACGAGTCTCCCTCCACACCGCCAGAACCAGCAAGGCGAGCATGCCGACCATGCCGATCAATAATCCTCCTACGATGAGTTCCATGTCAGGCTCCTTTCGCTGTCGGGTGAATCAGCCGACCTGCAGGGCGCCTTCCCTCTGATCCCAACCCCTACGGGCAGCAACACCCGTGCCGTCCGCACGTGGGAAACACATAGTTTGCGTTTTCGTCAGTGTTCCATGCAGTTCCGCGCGATCAGAGTTGAATTCGCGCGGGGCGAGGTAGACTCCAGGCCCATGACGGCGAAGAAAGTCTGTATCGGATTGGATTCAGCGCGTATCGGATTGGATAACGAAAAAATTGTTCTAGGCGTGGTGATGCTGATTTCTAAGGCTTTGGCTGAAAAGCAGCGGGCACAGCATCGCGCTTACTCCAACCATGCCCCGGAATCTCAACAGCCCCGCAACATCCGCAAACCGACCGGTGTTGAACCATTTTCTAACTATGGTGAGGAAGGGGCAGGAGAGGCTGTCTGTCCTCCGATGGCGATCATGTAAATCGTCGAATGGGCAATGCCGTCGAGGTCAAGAAACTCGTCGATCTCGCGGTCGAAGAAGCCCCCGATATTGACAGAGCCCAGTCCCAGGGCTGTCGCAACAAGATTGATATTCTGGGCGACGTGGCCTGCCTCAAGCAGGATATATCGATACCCCCTGTCTCGATACTTGAAAATAGAGCGTTCGAACATAGCAGTGATAAAAATCATGGCCGAGGCATTGACCGCCAACTGCGGTTGAATAAGTGAAGCAGAGATACTTGAAGTATTGTCTGCTGCTCTTAGGAAGCGAAGATGCTGCTTGGAAGGATTGTAGTGATACACGCCGGGCTCGAAGCCCTCAGCATGAGCAGTATGGAAGAACAGCTCCAATGGGTAGAGGCCCCCGCCTGAAGGGACAGTCCGCAGCGGTCGCGACGAGGGGGAATTCTGGCTGTTTCGTGTGACGCCATAGGCTGAATGCAGAATAGTGGCCAGGTCCGAAACAGTGATTGGGCATGGTTTCATCTCCCGAAGGGAGGCACGATGCCTGATGGCTTCATCCAAGGTGACGTTGAGAGGGCGTAACAAATCGGGGAGAGGAATGATCGGGTAACCTGTAAACTCCAAGGACTCCTGTAGCTGGCTTACTCTCAAGCGGATTTCTTCTTCGGAAGGTCCCCTGTCGTAGCGGCCGTTTTTCGAGTTTTCATGAAAGAGTTCCCATAAGAGCTCCTCATTACCAGGGGACAGCAAAAGTCTTTGCCATAGAGGTTCGGTCATCTGTTCACCTACGGATACGGATGTGGAGCTGGATTGTCCCCGTCGGCCCGGCGAATACCTTTGTAGCCCAGCTTTTGCGGCACCTCCCATAAGCGAGATCCCCCCAGGGACCGCAGAGGATGCCCCATGAAGAGCGGATGGAATCCTGGAACGTTCGCCCTTACAACCCTGAGTCCAAGTGGTTCAATGTCGGTCGTTGTAAGGTCGGTCACATACACCGTGTGTCCGGTGTGTTCCACTTTCCTTGCGAGTGTTCTCAAATCCTCCTCAGGGTGGATCGAAGAAATACATTCGATTTGATCGAAATTACACCAGGTCTCTGATGAAACGATAAATTCAGCCAGTGGTGTGCTCGCTCGATCACAATAGAGATGGACATGATGATCTTTATCAGTGATATGGTCGAATGGAGTTACGGCAGCGATTGGCGGTTGGCTGCGTTTGAGCTGGACTGCGAGCTGCCTGGTGTGGGCTAATTCTTCAAGTGCCTTCCTCACTGCCGCCTCGGGATCCAAGGCCGTGGAAGCAGCGAACACCCAGGCGGGTGAATCACACTCCCTCGCACGAAGGATTCCTAGAATAGATGGCACGCCGACATCGGTGGTGATGTTGAGGAGTATCACTGAATCTCCGACCCTTTTAAATCGTTGGATCAGGTCGCGGTTCTTTTCGCTAAGCGTATCAAGTCTAATCTTTGGAGGCGAAAGCTGTGCCTGCCAGGCAATCGTAAAGGCGTCGCGCTCAATGACCTCGCAGATTCCAGAAACAGCTGCCTCGGCGAAGCTGCGATGGCATGCTAACCCTGTGGAAATGCGCTGACAAATTGGTTGTTCCCCGTGACAATCATCAAACGCATAGGGCAATACCAGCATTGCTGCTGGGACATGCCATGCGTCCTTGGTGTTGAGATTAAGAGTGGGTGCCCATCGGACCCTAGCTTTGGTCGTAAACGGAACATATGGAAATGCCGCCTGTTGGTATTGGGCATCGCTATACAAGGCGAAGTCGCAAGGGCTCACGCATTGGAATGGCGCATCCTCGAATGAGAACAGGGGGAACTCTTCCCTCTCATAAATGGCACAGCAGTAACGCTCGATTGCTTCCCCTATAGCCTTCACCAAAGCGATCTCTCGCCTTGAAGAGGCACCTCCGGCGTTACGGAAGTTCGTTTGACCACTGAAAGCGCGCGTGTCGCTCGCATATGCGAAAAAGTGAAAGAACTCGGGGGAGCCAGGTGCTCGCTTGAGCTCACGTACGTGGTTGATAATTCCTACACTGTCATCGATAAGAGAGGAGACAGCTTCTGACAAACCTTGGAAAGATTCCGCCAATTTCATAGTTGTTCGTCGCTGGAGTGAATGAATGCATCCTTGTAGGGAGTCACTCCTGACCGAGCGAGCAGCGGACTACAGGCTGGACAGCGCGGAACTTTCATAACTTTTCTAGACTTTACTTCGGTGTTCAATAAGTTGATCGTGATCACTCTTCCAACTTGCGGTTTAGGCATGAACGCACCGTAAACTCTTTCCAATTCGAAAGCCGTGATGCTTCCAAGGATTGATGTCATTGACGGGTGGAAACCGGTGATAATTTGTCCTTCGAACGCACGTTCCTCTGCAGCGCGATGCAGGCTTGGGTTGTCTATGTGAGCGTTTTGTCGAGCACGGAGACATTCGAAGCAGGCTGTTTCACCCGGAATCACGAGGGGACCAACGTACCCAATCATTTGGTGAAGAACTGCGGGAAGGAAATGACAGTTGCGCCGAACGCAGAACTCATTCCATTCGCTGATCGCCGGTGAGTAACCGAAGTCAGAAGTCGCGATGACACAATCCAATGGCGATGATTGCAGGCCTTTCGTCCATTCTTCATAGTCTAGAGGCGACTTCAATCTCGAAGGCCAGTGATCGGCTGCTACAGTGCCGGTGTCATCATACATTCTAAGATTGCGCAACAGCGGATAGTCGATGACCTCGAAGTTAGTAATTTGTAGGTCCGCAAGGGACGCTACTAATTGGCGAGCTACGGATGTCACGCCGAGTATTGTGAAGCGATATCTGTTAAGCCTGCTGAGCGCCGGTTCGCTCTGCTTGCCGAAGTGCCAATAAAAAATGTCAAGGCTAGTTTCGAGGCGATTCGTCATTGAAATCGCCTCGTCACCATTCACCAGGATTCGTCGAACAGCAAGTTGCTCGACGAGTGTAGCGACTATCCTGCGAGCAGAAGGAGGGAACAGCTCGCAAATGTCATCGAGGGCCGCTCCTTCGTCAGCCGCAGCCGCGAGAATCGTTTCGACGACCGTTCGTGCCTCGCTTCCACTAATCTTGAACTCTGTGCAACCGCGTTTGACGAGGAGACCATTTGGGATGTCAATGAGCTGGACCGGGAAAGCCTTTAGCTTTTGTGGATGTATTTTCTCAGACATCGCTCACCCCGGGGAATCTGAAGGCCCCGCGTCCGCGGGGCCTTCGCTGCACCTAGCAGGCTGTTGAAAA